>Ga0172382_10001284_pt1 | contig 45254 bp, 42 predicted proteins | sample Leawel138RmetaG_FD_122245 | JGI IMG/M metagenome (GOLD analysis project Ga0172382, IMG submission 122245) | Leachate microbial communities from a municipal landfill in Southern Ontario, Canada - Leachate well 138R metaG | ecosystem: Engineered > Solid waste > Landfill > Unclassified | place...
CAAGGAGTTGAAAATGGAACAACTGGATTTTAGTTATGTCGATGAGGTACTGGAGCGTTACAGGGGCCATAAGGGAACGCTCATCACCGTGCTTCAGCAGGTTCAGGCGCACAAGGGCTACCTGGAAAAGGAAGCTCTGGAACGTGTTGCCAGAAGTATGGGAGTTTCAACCGCCAGCATCTATGGGATTGTCACTTTTTACGCCCAATTCCGCCTGACGCCCGTCGGAAAAAACCTGGTTCGTGTCTGTCATGGGACGGCCTGTCATGTTCAGAATGCCGACGGCCTTACCGAAGCCATTGAGGGTGCGCTGAATGTCAAGTCGGGAGAGACGACGCCGGATATGCTGTTTACCGTCGAGTCGGTGGCTTGTCTGGGATGCTGTAGCCTGGCCCCCGTCATCATGGTTGGGGAAAAAGTCTATGGGAAACTCTCCACGGACAAGGTTCGCAAAGTTATGAAAGAGTACAAGAAGAAGGAGGCTGAATGATGAAAATCCTCCGTATTGGATACAATTCCTGCGGGATTGCCGCAGGAGCGGAAGAAACCTTGAACAAGCTACATGAATTGCTTGACGGGAACAGTGATTTTGAGATCAGGAAAACAGGCTGTAACGGTATGTGCTATCTGGAACCGATTATCGATGTGATCGAGGAAGAGAAAGTATACACCTATGGTAATCTGACGGCTGACAAGGTTCAAAAATTCATTGATGCTCTGGCTAAAGGGACACACATTGAAGACTGGATCATCCTTCACCCCGATCACCCGACGACGCAATCATCCTATCAGGACAAGCAGGTCAAGTTGGCCACCAAGAATATCGGTGTCATCGATCCGGAAAACGTCGATGATTACGTTGCGGCCGGTGGTTACCGGGCCCTGGAGAAAGTTTTGAAGACCATGGACCGTCAGGATGTTATCGATCAGGTTCGTGCTTCCGGACTCCGGGGGCGTGGAGGAGCAGGTTTTTCCTGCGGAATGAAATGGCAGTTCGCAAAGGATGCCCCGGGCGAGGAAAAATATATGATCTGCAACGGCGATGAAGGGGACCCGGGTGCCTTTATGGACCGCTCCACCCTGGAAGGCGATCCCCACGGCGTGATCGAGGGGATGACCATCGGCGCCTATGCGGTGGGAGCCCAGGTTGGGTTCTTCTACGTCAGAGCCGAATATCCGCTGGCTGTGAAGAGGCTTCGCCTGGCCATCAATCAGGCGGAGGCGAGAGGCTATTCGGGGAAAAATATTTTGGGCACCGACTTCAGCTTTACCCTCCATGTCATCGAGGGAGCCGGCGCGTTTGTCTGCGGTGAGGAAACGGCCCTGATCGCGTCCATCGAAGGGAAACGGGGCATGCCCCGCACCCGCCCACCTTTCCCGGCGACGCAGGGTATCTGGGGGAAACCCACGAACAACAACAACGTCGAAACTTACGCCAACATCCCCTACATCATCAGGGAGGGGGGAGCCGCCTTTTCCAAGTACGGTACAGACATGTCGAAGGGAACCAAGGTGTTCGCTCTGGCCGGCAAGATCAATCGCGGGGGAATGATTGAGGTGCCGATGGGTATAACCATCAACGAAATCGTCAACGATATCGGCGGCGGCATCATCAACAACGGCAAGTGCAAGGCCGTCCAGATGGGCGGCCCTTCGGGCGGATGTATTCCCTCTCATCTTCATGATACGCCGATCGATTACGAAAATATTACCGCGACCGGGGCCATTGTCGGTTCTGGCGGTATGGTCTTTATGGATCAGGGCACCTGCATGGTCGACATTGCCCGTTATTTCCTCTCCTTTACCGTCGAGGAGTCCTGCGGCAAATGCACCTTCTGTCGCGTCGGTACAAAACGGATGCTTGAAATCCTCGAGAGGATTACAGCGGGAGAGGGCACTGAGGAGGACATCCCCCTGCTTCAGAAGCTCTGTGACGCCATCATCAAGGGATCGCTCTGCGGTCTGGGTCAGACCGCTCCGAACCCGGTTCTGACCACACTGCGTTATTTCAGGGACGAATACGAAGCCCATATCCGCGAGAAGAAATGCCCGGCCAAAAAATGCAAGGCCCTGATCACTTACCGGGTGGTGGCCGATAAATGTACTGGCTGCACACTCTGTGCGAAGACGTGTCCCGTCGGTGCCGCAACCGGTGAACGCAAGCAGGTTCACCAAATCGACGATGAATTATGCACCCGTTGTGGCTTCTGCAAGGACGCATGTAAATTCGACGCGATCATTGTCGAATAGGAGGAATTATGGCGATTAAAGTTAGAATAAACGGTAGAGAATATGAAGCGAGACAAGGTGAAACCATTCGCGAAGTGGCCAAACGAAACGGAATCGGCATTCCCGTTCTCTGTGAACGCGCTCAGATCGATCCTTTCGGAAGCTGCCGGGTCTGTCTTGTCGAACAGAAAAACGCGAGATATCCCGTGGTGGCCTGTGCGGCGCCGGTTTTTGACGGTATCACAATCAATACGGAGACCGAACTGATCCAGAGTCTTCGAAAACTCGACATAGAACTGCTCTTTTCCAATCATTTTGCGGATTGTGTGGCCCCGTGCAACATGACCTGTCCAGCGGGCATTGATATCCAGGGTTATGTGGGACTGGCCGCCAACGGCGAATACCACGACGCGGAAAAGCTCATCAAGGAGAAGGTCCCCTTTCCCGGTATCCTGGGCCGGGTCTGTCCCGCTCCATGTCAGAAGGAATGCCGCCGCAATCTGGTGGATGAAACGATTTCGATCAAGTCCATCAAGCGATTCATCTCGGACAGGAATTTCGAACGGGGTACCCGCTACAACCCACCGGTCGCTCCGTCAAGCGGTAAGACCGTGGCCATCGTCGGCGCCGGGCCGGCCGGGATGTCCTGTGCCTATTACCTGGCCCAGCAGGGACATCAGTGCATGATCATCGAAAAACTGCCGAAAGCGGGCGGCATGACCCGGTACGGCATCCCCGATTACCGCCTGCCCCAAAATGAGCTGGATGCGGAAATCGCGGAAATCGAGTCTCTGGGCGTGGAATTCATCTACAACACGGAATTGGGCAAGGATGTGACAATCGATGGTCTGCGGCGATCCTTTGATGCGGTCTTCCTGGCCGTCGGCGCCCATGTAAGCAAGTCCATGGGAATTCCCGGCGAAGAACTCGAAGGGGTCTATCAGGGGATCGACTTTCTGCGGGATGTGAAACTCGGCAAGCAATTTGACCTGGGCGAAACGGTGGTGGTCGTGGGCGGTGGAAATACGGCTATCGATGCCGTTCGGACGTCTCTGCGTCTGGGCGCGAAAAACTGCTATATCGTTTATCGGAGAAGCCGTGCGGAAATGCCGGCCGATCCCATTGAAGTGCACGATGCGGAAGAGGAAGGCGTGCGCTTTCACTTTCTCACCAATCCGGTCAGGATTCACGGAAAGAAGAGAATGGAATCCATTGAATCCGTTCGCATGGAACTGGGTGAACCCGATGCATCGGGCCGGCGCAGCCCGGTCGTCATCGAGGGGTCGGAATTCATGATCCAGGCGGATACGATCATCATGGCGATCGGCCAGGAACCGGATGTCGCCTGTATCGGCGCCGATTGCGAGGTCCGGACGACCAGGTGGTCGACCTTTGTGGTCAACGAGGACACTTTCCAGACGGATATTCCGGAGGTGTTCGCTGGCGGTGATGCCATGAGGGGCCCCTGCACGGTGGTCGAGAGTATCGCCGACGGACGTAATGCGGCCACCCAGATCAACCGTTTTTTGAAAGGACGGGATTTGACGCCCATTCCCGGCGTCTACTCGGTTCAGCGCGGAAAATCCCTGGGAGATCTCAGACCGCTCGAAGAGGAGTGGAAGAACCGTTATCCTGCTGAACCGCGTGCCGAGATGCCCATGGTTGATCCCAAAGAGCGTATCAAGGATTTCAAGGAATGCGAGCTGGGTTTTGCTGAAGGGGAATTGCGCCGGGAAGCCGGTCGATGCCTGGAATGCGGATGTTTCTCCCAGTATGACTGCGAACTGCGGCAGATCGGCAAGGTCGTCGACGCGGAACCGACAGCGCTGAAAACGAAAGGAGAAATTCGATTCGAACCGGATTTGAGGCATCCTTTCATTATGAAAGATCAGAACAAATGCATCCTGTGCGGTGCCTGTGTACGGGCTTGCGATGAACTGAGGCATGTTGGAGCCTGGGGTTTCGTCGACCGCGGTTACGTGACGACGGTTCAGCCTTCATTCGGGGTCGCCTTGCAGGAGACGGACTGCGAGTCTTGCGGTACCTGTGTACAGAACTGCCCCACGGGATCGCTCGATGAAAGGTTCCCCCGTACCAAGCCCGTCCCGGAGGATGCGGTCGAGATGCCGGGTGTCTGCACCTTCGGGGGATTCGGTTGTCATCTCAATCTGGCCACGGTGAACGGGCGCCTTGTCTCTGTGAAGGCACCGGAACGCGATCCGAATAACGGTCTCCTGTGCAGGTACGGACGTTATGGTACCCGTTATATAAACAACCTGCCCCGGATTACGGAACCGATGAAACGGGACGGGGATATCCTGAAACCCATCTCCTGGACGGAAGCACACAAAATTCTTGTGGGTAGTGTGGGCCGCATACCGGGTAAAGACTGGGGGATATATGCGGGAGGTCGGCTGACCTTGGAGGAGTTGGCTCAGCTTGATGTCTTCGTTGATAAAAACATGCCGGAAGGGTTGAAATCCTCTTTCTCCTCCGACTCCCTCAAGGTTGGTCAGGCGATCAACGAAACGTTTGGCACGGTCGGCTCACCCTGGAGTTATAACGTGGTGGATGCGGCCGACATGGTTCTTGCGGTTGGTTTCGACGATGAAGACATGATGACGGTTCTCGGTGTCAAAATCCGCGGCGCGAAAAAGAACGGCGCTACCCTGTATGGTCTGGGGATGGAAGCCCCGAGGACGCTGCATCATGCTTTCGACATCTTCGACGTCAGCTATTCGCCCGCGGCGACACTGGCCGGTGTCTGTAAAACGGTTGCGAAATCCGTCAAGACTGCGGAGACGAAGGGGCTGTTCAAAGGACTCAAGGTGGCCGCCTGCGAAGAGGATGACGATCTGCTGTCGGCCCTGAACGGGGCACAAAATCCTGTTATCGTCATTTCCGGCAGGGCTGGCGGCAACACGGCACGGTGGGCGGCGAATCTTGCGGTGTTAAAGGGTTGTCCGGTTCTCGGCCTGCCTTTGACGCCAAACGCCCAGGGTCTTCTGGAAATGGGCTTTGCCGAGGATATAGCGGTCCGAAGAGGCTTGTTCATCCTGGGAGAGGATCCCGTCGGCTGTGCGGTGAGCGGGAAAGTTGCAGATGAAGTTGTCGGTAAAGCGGATTTCATCGTGGTGGCTGACGCGTTCCTGACGCCGACCGTGGAAAAAGCGGACCTGATACTCCCCCTAAAGGTTTCCGGGGAAAGAGCCGGGACATTTTTGTCCGGTGAACGTCGTCTGAACCGCTTTGCCCAGGTTCTGAAGGCGGATTATCCAACCATATTCGACAGGATTCCCGAAGTCGGTAAGACGGAGAAACTGAGAATGGCGCTTCGTGCCCGTTTCATCAGTCTGAGGACGGCCAAACAGGGCGTGGTTCGTCCCGCCCCCCTTGCGGATGAGGAGATCCGTTATACGAACGGGGCCGATTATCTGAGTGCCCAGGTGAACTGGGAATTCGAACAACTTGAATTGTAATAAGGGTTTAATATCTGAATTAGAAAGCCCCCCGGTCGTAATAAACTACCGGGGGGCTTTCTTGTTTCACTCCGTCAACATCATCGAACGCCTCCATCGGGAGATTCGGCGGAGGTCCCGGGTTGTGGGCATCTTCCCCAGCATGGATAGTTATCTTCGCCTTGTCAGCGCCTACCTGATTGAATATGGCGAGGACTGGTCGACAGGAAGATGTTATGTGAAACCGTCGCTCATAGAAGAGCAACGGACAGTACTACGAAAGGCAGCGTAATCGGAAGATATCGATGGGTTCGTTACCCGAAATTACAAACATTACTTGACGTGACCGATCCGCATAACACGCCTTCAAATGTTGCGGCTAAATCATTGTATAAAACCATATACTCAATAACTTATACCATGGTGTTCATTTGTTATGGTGTATTATGGGGATCCGTATAATATGTCGGCTTCAAGCATATCCATGGAACGATACGTATCCGCTTAATTTCATTGCGGTAAGTAGAAATGCCCCCTATGCAGGCGGGATATAGAGTAAGAGGCTACGAGAAGGGTGCCAACAAGAAATTATGAATCAGATTGATGGATTGGGTTAAGAATATCAAGGAGAAGTCATCTCCTCCCGCCGGGATAAACGGATTCAGAGAGAAGCAAGGTTTCTCCCTGCGGTCGAAATGACCCCGTATACAGGCGTATAAATTCCATTGGATATCCGGGTATAAATTCTGTTCTTTTCCATCCGTACAAAAAAGAGACCGGTCGTGATGACCGGTCTCCGGTAAGTCGATAAAGGGTCAGGAATGGGCTTCTTCCATCGCCCCTGCAATGTACATCATGGACAGGAGCATGAAAACCAAGGTTTGGATGAAGCAGATCAGGAGCTTCAGAACCAAGATCGGCAGGGGGATCAGCAGAGGTACCAGGATGATCAGAACGGCCAGAACGATGTGTCCCCCCTCGATGTTTCCGAACAGACGGAAGGTCAGGGAAACGGGACGGGCCAGATGCCCGACGAGTTCGATGGGGAGAATCAGAGGCGCAAGCCAGGGACTGGGGCCGACAAACTGTTTCAGATATTTCCAGCCATGGATCTTGACGCCTACGATATGCGTCAGGAAAAAGACGACCAGGGCCATGCAGAGGTTGGTGTTCAGATTGGCCGTGGGTGATTCGAAGCCCGGAATAAGACCCAGGAGATTCGAGGTCAAAATGAAAAGACCGATCGTCGCGATCAAGGGGAAGAACTTCTTGCCGTGCTCACCCATGGTGTCGAGCAGCAGTTTGTACATGGCGTCGATAATCACTTCCATGACGTTCTGAACGCCGCCCGGATTGATGTTCAGGCGCCGGGTTGCAAGGAAGGACAGAATCACCAGTCCGATCATGATCAACCATGTGTAGGTCACATGGGTGGGCATACCGGGGAATGCAAGTTCCAGAAAAGACAGGGGATGCATTGTTTATTTAACCTCCTCCAGACAGTTTTTTTTTGACAGGGTCATGATCGCCGTCAGCACCAAGTTGATGACCACCACGGAAAGGCCGACCAGAAGCCCTAAAATGTCCACTTTATTGCTTGTCACAATGAAAAAAAGAACCACGGCCGTCAGGGCCAGCCGAATAAAGTATTTGAACATCATCGCCGACTTGGCCGAACCGCTGAGCCGTGCGAAAACATCCTTCATGTTTTTGTAAAGCCAGTAGAAATTGATGATACTGATCAGGCCACCCAGAAAGACGCCCAGAGCGAAACGAGGAGACAGGAAAAGAAGACTGATAAGGAGAAACATCCCCAACAGGATCCAGTTGAAGATCTCAATTTTTCGCTGGAGGGGGTCTTTTTCTATGGGGTTCACTTTTTATACCCTTTATGAAGGGTGTATCATCCTTAATTTTTTTAATTAAAAGATAGACATTGCGAAATCCGACAAACACACCCAGGATAAGCAAAAGAATGGTGAAATAAGGGGCGGTTCCAAACTTGCGATCCAGGTAGCTGCCTAAATAAACGCCGCCAAAGATCACGATAGCCATGAAGATGCCCACGGTACTTGCGTAGGTCATCTGCATGAGAGATTTCTTTGTCTCCTTATCCATCAGCGTGGGGCTAATAACATGAAAACAAGGTCAAGTCAAACAAAATTCCTCACCGGACACATGGGGTTACCTTTGGTATGACCATGACCGCACCGGACTCAAGGAGCCCCCAAATTCGCCACATACCAGTCGATCGTTTCTCGAAGTCCCTCCCGCAGAGGTGTCTCGGCTGAAAAAGAGAATTCGCGGAAGGCCCGTCCCGGGTCGACGGCCCGGCGGGGCTGTCCGTCCGGTTTGTTCTGATCCCAGAGAACGCGTCCCTGGAAACCTGTCAACTCCACAATCAACGCGACGAGATCGGCGATGGAAATCTCGCAGTTGGTTCCGATGTTGACGGGCTCGCTTTTGTCATAATGCACGGTGGCGGTTGCGATGGCCCGGGCGGCGTCTTTGACGAAGAGGAATTCCCGGGTGGCCCGCCCGGTTCCCCAAACCGTGATCTCATCCTGACCCTCCCGAACAGCCCGGACGCACTTATCTATCAGGGCGGGAATCACATGAGATGAACGGGGATCGAAATTATCTCCCGGGCCATAAAGATTTGCCGGAAGCAAAAAAATCGAATTAAAGCCGTACTGCGCCCGGTAGGCCTGGGACTGTACCAGCATCATCTTTTTGGCCAAGCCGTAGGGAGCGTTTGTCTCTTCCGGATAACCAACCCAGAGGTCCTTTTCTCGGAAAGGGACGGGCGTGAACTTGGGGTAAGCGCAGATCGTCCCGATGGCGACGAATTTATCGATCCCCCTCACCCATCCCTCGTGGAGAAGCTGGGTGCCCATCATCAGGTTTTCATAGAAAAGGGTTGCCGGATTTTTCTGGTTGAAGCCGATCCCACCGACTTTGGCCGCCAGATGGATGACGATGTCCGGTCTTGTGTCATCGTACATTCTGGCAATGTCGTGACGATCGACCAGATTATACTCCGGTAAATCCGCAATGGCCAGTTGTTCGCAGTTTTGCTGCCGGAGCTGGGTCAGCAGGTGGCGGCCGAGAAAACCCTTGCCGCCTGTAATCGTGATGCGCTTGTTCCGGATTGGTGGAGTCATAGAGTCCTCAACACGTCATTGATGATTTCAAGGGTTTTTTCAATATCCGCCCTTGTGTGAGCAAAAGAGAGAAAGGAAGCTTCAAAGGGTGAAGGGGCGAGATAAATACCCCGTTTCATCATTTCTTCAAAAAAAGTAACAAAAAAGGCTCCGTCGGCGTGTTGGGCTGACGCCAGATCCGTCACGGGGTCATCGGTAAAAAAGAGGGTAAACATGGATCCGGTATGGTTAATCGTGATGGGAAGGCCTTTTGTTTTGAAAAGGTGCCGGATCTCAGCGCATAGATGGCCTGTTCGGTTGTTCAACGCATCATATTCCTCCCTCATTTCTTTGAGGATGGTCAGGGTGGCGCATCCCGCCGCCATGGCCAGGGGGTTGCCCGAGAGGGTGCCGGCCTGGTAAACCGGGCCGACAGGGGCCAGGCAATCCATGATTTCCTTTTTGCCCCCGAAGACGCCGACCGGAAGTCCCCCGCCTATGATTTTACCCAGGCAGGTCAGGTCCGGTTGAAGCCCCTTTAGAGTCTGAAAACCGCCGTAAGTCAGGCGGAAGCCCGTAATGACTTCATCGAAGATGAGGACAATCCCGTGTTGCTTTGTCAGATTTCTCACGTATTCCAGAAAACCCGGTTCGGGAAGGACAACGCCCATGTTGCCCGGAACGGGCTCTACGATGACGCAGGCGATATCCTGACCGTATCTTTCAATCGCTCCCGTGAAGGTTTCCCGATTGTTGAAGGGAAGAGACAGGGTCAAGGCGGCCAGAGACGACGGTACGCCGGGACTTCCCGGGATGCCGAGGGTGAGCAACCCCGAGCCGGCCTGGACAAGAAGGGAATCGGCATGACCGTGGTAGCATCCGTCAAATTTAACGATCTTGTCCCTTCCCGTGAATCCCCTTGCCAGACGAATGGCACTCATGGTGGCTTCGGTTCCGGAACTGACCATTCTGATCCGTTCGACGGCGGGAAAGGCTTTTTTGATCAGGACGCCCATGGTCGTTTCCGCTTCCGTCGGGGCGCCGTAACTGGTGCCTTGCCCGGCGGCCGCCCGGATGGCCTCGACCACCCGGGGATGGGCGTGCCCGAGGATCATGGGTCCCCAGGACAGGACATAGTCGATATATTCATTGCCATCGACATCGTGGATCCTCGATCCCACCCCATGATGGATAAAACGCGGCCGGGTCCGAACGGCTTTGAAGGCCCGAACGGGGCTGTTGACCCCCCCGGCAATCACTTCTCCGGCTTCCTGAGCCAGGCGTTCGGACAAATTCGTCATGTCAAAAATACTCCATGCTGGTTTTTTTTAACTCCGCCAGACTTTCCAGAACAACATAGTCCGAAATGGACACCGCCGTCGACATGTCGTTCAGCAGCGTGTCCATGGAACCCCCTTTCAGGTGAATCATGGTGAAGAGATTGTATTTCCCCTGAAATGCGGGCTCTCGCTGGTAGCAATGTGTGACTTCCCGATACGCGGCCAAGCGGGTCCCTGTCTCGTTACAGTGCTCCGCCGGAACGGCCCAGGCAACCATCGCATTACGGGTAAAGCCGGCTTCCCGGTGGCGGATCAGGGCGGCCAGTTTGCGAATCACCCCTTCCCTTAGCCAGTGCGTAAGCGTTGACAAGACCTCGTCTTCCGGGATGCCTTCGGTTTTCTCCAATGCCGCGAAAGGGCGTGGCACCAGGGGCAGGTCCTTCTGGAGGAAACGGATAATTTTTTTTTCTCTATCGGTCAAATTCACGTCAAGGCCCTGCCGTTTCAGATTGTAAACATTGCTTATTATGGAGGCATGACAAAATCAAGTCGTTTCATGATGCCGCCTCTCATGAATGTCACAACCGTTTGGTCGTTTTGACATATCCCGTCCGGTTCCCCCTTTCCCATCGGGAATATCCCTTGACATTCTCCATGCTCTTCGCTAAAAAGTGCTAAACAGGTGGGTAGCTTCCGATGTTGGTTGATGGTGGCTACCCAGAATATCGAAAGGAAAGGGGGTGAAGAAAGTTTTTGTTCGGGTTTTATTCGGTAAATAAAAAAAGTCAGACAGGAGGAAAACATGAAAAAAGTATTTAGGTACAGTATCTGGACGGCAGTGGCTTTCCTGGCATCGGCAACCATGGCTTTGGCGGCAGAGGCGGCTCCGGGTGCGGTGGTCGACTATACGAAGGCGATCGTACTGGGGTGTAGCCTCATCGCGGCGGGTTTGGCGATGGGTTTGGGTGCAATCGGTGCCGGACAGGGCATGGGACAGGCCACCAGTGGCGGCAGTGTTGCAGTGGGCAGAAACCCAGACGCTCAGGGCAAGATCATGCTGACCATGATGGTGGGTTTGGCCATGACTGAGTCCATCGCAATTTATGCGCTGGTTATCTCTCTGGTTATTCTTTACGCGAATCCGATCATCAAGTTGCTCGGGTAATAGCGATCCGTTATCATTGAAGGGGGAAGGAAGCGATAAACAGAGTCTTTCTTCCCCCTTTTTTATTCCAAATCATCCACCCGTGGTCTGCCCCTTAACATCTTCTTTTCCGAAGTCTGTCGTTTTGCCTCCAGCATCTTCTCTTTGGCCCGCTTTGAGCGTTTCCGTTTTTGCCGGCGAATCTTTTCGATCTTTGCCTTTTCCGACCTGAGAAATCCTTCTTTGAGCCGCTCGATGCGGTCCAGAAGGAGCCGTCGGGCAAGAAAACGGTTCAGGGCCTGGGAACGCTCCTGCTGACATTTGACGGCCAGCCCGGTCGGGATGTGGACCAACTGGACGCAGGTTGAGGTCTTGTTGACCTTCTGCCCGCCGGGGCCGGAAGAGCGGACGAACGTCTCCCGGAGATCCTCTTCCTGGATCCCGAGTTTTTCCATACGCTCCGAAAGAGCCTGTCTTTTTTCCACTGATACGACCAAGTATCGGTCTCCCTCTTTTGACTATCGATTCCTTTTCCTGTATGGCCGGAAGAAAGTCAAGATCAAGTTAGGTCATCTTTTTCATACGGGGGAGATGGCGGTGTTCCATGACTGTGGCGCAAAATAAAAATGTCTGGTATTTTCATCAACCGGGGGGACTGTTTTATGTTCGATGTCCGACTGATCAATGATCCCTTTGAGGATCCCGGGGTTTTTGTGGAACTCAGATACCGGAGGGAAGCCCTGCTGTTCGATTTGGGTGACCTGCGCGGCCTGGCACCCCGTAACCTGCTCAAGATCAGCCATATCTTTATTTCCCATACCCATATGGACCATTTCATCGGTTTTGATCATCTGCTTCGGGTGTGTCTGGGACGAGACCGGACCCTCCGGCTCTTCGGGCCGGAGGGGTTCATCCGGAATGTTGAAAACCGTTTGGGTAGTTACACCTGGAATCTGGTTGAAAATTACGAAAATGATTTAGATCTGGAAGTGACGGAAGTCCAAAAGGAGAAAAAAAGACCTGCTTCTTCCGGTGCCGAAATGCTTTCCGGCGTGAAGAAGGCTCAGAGGGTGCAATCGGAGACGGGGTGCTGGTCGATTATCCCTTGTATCGGGTTCGGACGACCATTCTGGACCACCGCATTCCCTCCCTGGCTTTTGTCCTCGAAGAGAAATTCCGGATCAATATCCGCAAGGATGTTCTGCGGGAGATGGCTATTCCGCCCGGCCCCTGGCTGATGGAATTGAAAGATCGGATTGCTGCGGAGGAGGACCCCTCTTCGACGATTCGAGCTTCCTGGAAGGGTGGATATGACGGACGTGGGTGTGAGCGGATCTTTACGTTGGGCGAACTGAAGGAACGCCTGGCCCTGATCACAAAGGGCAAGAAAATCGCCTATATCGGCGACGCGATTTTCAGCCCGGAAAATGAAGTCAAAATGCTCTCTATAGTCCAGAATGCGGATCTGCTTTTCATCGAGGCATCCTTCCTGCACGAGGATGAAAAGCGTGCCCGGGAAAAATATCATCTGACGGCGCGTCAGGCGGGAACCATCGCCCGCAAGGGCGGAGTGAAAAGGCTGGTCCCTTACCATTTTTCGCCAAAATATCAGGGAAAGGGGGCGAAGCTGCAGGAGGAAGCCGTCCGGGCTTTCAGGGAGGAACATTGAGTGTGCTCCCGGTACAGAGATGCCCGCCTGTTTCAACGGGTCCCGTTGTTTTCTGAAGGTCATTTTGCCGGCTGTTTCAAGACTCCGTCAACGGAAGAAGGTCGGACGTGTGACCGCCGGGAATGTGTGATCGGAATGTAAGCAGGAAGGTTTGAGCGGGTTTTGCCTTATTGTCGTTCGCCATGGCATGTGCGTCGCCGATGTTTTTACTCACAGTTCTCGCGTTCCAATGCCCCCAGACTCCTGAACAGCTCTTTCATTTCATCTGAATATTCCTTTCCCGTTCTGTAAATAAAGAGGGGGGGAAGAATACGGAGTTCTTCCCCCCCCTCCTTGATTCCTTCCGCAAGGATGAATTGCGCTTCCGAATCGGGATAGGAATGGACGACGCGGATTCGTTTGGGTTCGATTTTTTCACGACGCATGCGCGAAACGGCTTCGGCACAGCGTGGGGCCGGATAGATAAAAGTGATCCTGCCCGAGGGTTTAAGCAATCGGCGGGCCCCATGGAGAAAATCGGCAAAGCCCCCTTCCACTTCATGACGGGCAATGGCTTTCTGGCGGTCGGGATTGATCTTGCCTGATCGCAGGCGGCGGTAAGGGGGATTAAAAAGGGCCGCGTCAAAGGAACCCGGAGAGAAATGATTCCCCATCCGCCGGATGTCACCCTCCTGTATCGTGATCCGGTCTGCCATGCCGTTCAGGGCGGCGTTCCGGCGGGCCATGTCCGCCAGTTCTTTCTGGATCTCGATACCGCAAATACGAACGGTCGGGTTGCGGCGAGCCAGGAGCAGACTGATGACGCCGCTGCCGGTGCCGATTTCCAGAATGTGTTCGTCCGGTAGTTCACGAAAAAACGAAACGAGAAGGAGGGCGTCAATGGAAAACCGATAACCCCTGGACGGCTGGATGATTCTCAATCCGGCGTCAAAGAGTTTTTCCAGTGTCTCCCCCTCTTTTTTTAAAACCGATCCGTCATCAGCGGCCATGATAATGTCCTTTCGGACCCCACCGTTACATACGGTTCCGTCATCAGCGGCCATGATAATGTCCTTTCGGACCCCACCGTTACATACGGTGATGTGGTTAAAACAGCCTTGCCTTTACCAATTTTGTCATGTCGGGTGCAGAGAAGCATCTTCCAGTGGGTGACGGCAAAGGATCGAGCTTGCTGAAGACCTCGTTTTGTACCAGGTTGCCGCCCTCTTTAGTCCAGCAGGTGGACAAAAACACCGCTTCTGAGCTTGGGTTCGAACCAGGTTGATTTTGGCGGCATGATCAGTCCTGCGTCAGCGACCCGGATAAGTTCGTCCAGCGTTGTCGGATACATGGAAAACGCCACCTTGAATTCCCCGCCGTCCACCAAGCGTTCCAGTTCCGTCATGCCCCGGATGCCGCCCACGAAGTCGATCCGTTTGTCCGTCCTGGGGTCTCTGATTGCCAGGATTGGTTCCAGAAGACTGTTTTGAAGAATGGATACATCCAGGCTGCCGATGGGGTCTTCCTCCGGATATATTGCCTGTTTGGCTTTCAGTCTGTACCACCGGCCGTCCAGGTACATACCGAATTCGTGCCGGGCTTTTGGGCTCTTGTTCTTAAAATCGGGGGATACGATGAAAGCCTCCGCTATACGTGCCAGAAACGTTTCGATATCAAGACCGTTTAAGTCTTCAACCACCCGGTTATAGTCCAGAATCCGGAGCTGGTTGTGCGGGAAGGCTACGGCAAGAAAGAAATTGTACTCCTCGTTGCCCTGGTGGTTCGGGTTATGGGTTCGGCGTAATTTCCCGACCGATGAGGCTGCCGCAGCCCGGTGATGCCCGTCGGCAATGTAGAGGGTGTCAATTCGGGCGAATTCATTCCGGATGGCCTCGATGAGGCGTTTATCCTTAACCACCCAGGCTGCATGGCCGATGCCGTCGTGGGCTGTGAAATCGTATTCCGGTGTTTCGGAAATAATCCCGGCGACGATTTTGTCCAGGGATTCCCGGGCTTTGAAGGTCAAAAAAACGGGACCGGTGTGAGCGCCTACCGTATCGATGTGTCGGGTTCTGTCCATTTCCTTGTCCGTCCGGGTCAGTTCGTGCTTTTTAATCAACCCCTTCTCGTATTCCTCGATGCTGTAACCGGCGACGATGCCGTACTGTTCGTGTCCGTCCGTGCTCTGGCGGTAGATGTAGTAGCAGGGCTGGTCGTCCTGGAAGAGGATTTTCCGATCGATCATCCTCTGCATGTATGATTTTGCAAGCTCGTGCACGTCATCCCCCGCCGGATCCGTTCCCACGGGCAAATCGATTTCGGGTTTTTCCACATGGAGAAAACTGGCGGGATTGCCCGTAGTGAGTTTTTTCCCTTCCTCCACATTCAGGACGTCATAAGGATAGGAGGCGACATCCTTGACAATGTCTTTCCGCGGCCTCAGGGCTCGAAATGGAACGACGTTGGACATGCTTGTATTCTCCTGTTGCGAAATTGGCGTCATACTGCCATACTGCATAGCCGAAATCAACCGAAAAGGGGGCCTATTCCAAGCGGGACGAAGGCCTCAAGGGGGAGAAAAGCAACGATGAACCGTGTATTTATCCATGGATTGGAAAGCAGCGGCCTGGGGACAAAGGGCCAGTTTTTTCGTAAACACTACCCGGATATGCTGATCGAGGATTATGAAGGACCTTTCGAGGCGCGCATGGAAAAACTAAACCGGCTGCTTGCTGGGAAAGAGGATCTGATCCTGGTCGGATCCAGCTACGGAGGTCTCATGGCCGCGGTTTACACCTGCGGGAACGAGGAACGGGTGAAAAAACTGATCCTTCTGGCCCCGGCTCTGACACTGCCGCAATTTGATTCCTGCAGGCAGGTGCGTCTGACCCTGCCTGTCGTGGTTTACCACGGCAAACAGGATGCAATCGTTCCGCCCGAGGCAACCCGGAAAATTGCCGAAGAGGTATTTACCAACCTCTTTTACCATGCCGTAACAGATGACCATTCCCTTCACGAGCATTTTGAAAAGATGCCCTGGGACTGCCTCCTGCTATTCCGGGGACACAACACTTAATTATTCCCTATCTTCTTTTTTGGTCCCGACTTTTGCTTCTGCAACGGCCGCCCGATCAGCTTTTCAATATTTTTAACAAAATCATGGCTTCCCGCCGGTCTGCCCGTGCGTGTAGATCGCATCACGCAAGATAAAGCATCTTTGCTTTTATCTGTGTCCAGCAAATACTCCCGCCAGTCTCTTACCAGACCATACAGATCCCTGCTTTTTAACAGGACATCCTCATCTATATCACCAACGTGATACGCCGCGCTTGACCACTGATATTCCCATGCATATCCGGCCATACCGGCTTCGACCGGATTGTTTTCCACATACCGTACCGCAGCCAGCAAATGCCGTTCATCCAGAACGCAGGAACTAAATCTTCCCTGAAACAAGTATCCCCGGACATTATCTTTGAAATTTTTCATTCTTGTATATCGCTTATGTGCTTCCCCAAAACCTCGGGCAAGAGATGTCTCGTTGTTTGGTACGACAATAAAATGAACATGATTTGTCATCAGGCACCAGGCAAGAATATCCATCTCGCTACGCTTGGTTTCTTCTTTAACAAATTGCAAATACTGATACCGCTCTTCGTCATCGCAAAAAATATCCATGGATCGGACACCCCGCTGAGTGACATGATGAGGAAAACCCACGGCTACAATTCTTGATATTCTTGACATGCAAACCTTATAAATCTTGTAAGAACTTTAAGCAATAAAATTAAGTGTTATGTCCCCCGAACCCAGGGACCTGCGGCAGTGACTGGAAGAAATGTCAACAGCAAGTATTATTCAATTGCAAAGATGAGCCCGGTTTGACATATTGTTTCCGCCTTAACGCTGCTGTCTGATACGTCGGAAAGGAGATAGGGATACGGAAAAGATGCATCGGCATGTGAAATGTATTCTCATCATTTTGTTTTTGGCTGGTTCCGGTCTGCTGTGGGGATGCCCAAACGAGAAAAACAAAAATACTCTTTCCGATCCGTTTCAGATGAATGCACCCGGCTATTCCATTGGCGTGCCCCAGGGTGCCGCATCCATGATAATTGTTGAGCAAAAATTTCCGCAAAGCAAAATAGAATATTACCAAACGGTTCCCGATGGTTATCTGGCGGTTAAGCAGGGGAAGATTGATGCCTTTGCCTTTGGCCGACACACGCTTCAGTATATAGCCGCCCGCGATTGCAATCTGGCCGTAATGGACGAAAAGATCGGAGATCAGCGGATTGTTGTCGGAACGGCTCGGGGGCAGGATGAACTCATGGAAAAGGTCAATGCGTTTATCAAGCAGTATCGGGGGGACGGAACCTACGAGGATATGTACAACCGATGGATTCTGGGGAAAAATGCGCGAATACCGGATCTGCCGGAAACAAAAGCCCCTGTTCTAACCCTGAAAATCGGCACGGACGGTTTAAATGAGCCGATGAACTTTTATGCCAATGGCGAACTGACAGGATTTGATATTGAGTTCGCAAAAAGACTTGCGCTTTTTTTGAACGCAAAAATTACGTTTCAGACCATGGACTTTTCCGCCCTGGTCATCGCCGCACAGACCGGGAAGGTCGATTTGTTGGTTGCTGACTTGAACGCCACTCCCGAGCGGGGGCGGAATATGCTCTTCTCGGATACCTACGTGGATTCGGAAACCGCCCTGCTTGTCCGGAGGGACCGGCTGATCGCCCGGGACGATAAACGGATAGACAATATTTCACAACTGTCAGGGAAAAGGGTCGGTGTTATCACCGGTGCGATGTATGAGAATGTCCTGAAAGAAACAATACCCACGGCGACTCCCGTCTATTTTTCAACTTTTACGGATCAGATTGAGGCGGTCCGAACAGGAAAAATAGATGCCTTCCTGGTGGATGATGTGGTGGCAAAGGATATGATCCGCCAGACCACCGGCGTCACTTACCTGCAAGAATCGCTGAGTACCAATGAATATGCGTTTGCGTTTGCCAGGGAACGGGTGGCGTTGCAGGTACAGGTCAATGCCGCGCTGCGGAAAATGGGGGACGAGGGGACGCTCCGGGAGCTGGCGCAAAAATGGTTTGGTGAAGATGAGCGGGTCAAGGTACTGCCCGACATCGGCCTGCCTGATGGAAAAGATGTCATCCGATTTGCTACGAACAGTAATTGTGCACCGTTTGCCTATATGAAAGACGGCAGGATGGTCGGCTACGATATCGAGACGGCGATGATCATTGCCCGGAAACTCGGGCGGGGTCTGAAAATTACGGATATGGAGTTTTCGGCGATTATCCCGGCTCTGAAGACAGGAAAAAGCGACATGGCCGGAGGGTTTATCACCATCACGCCGGAGCGTTCGAGATCGGTTCTGTTCAGCAGTCCGAACTATACGGGGGGGACAATCGCTGTCGTCGCGTCGCAAACCAAGGGCGTAAAGCCTCTGCAAACGGACGGTTTTTGGATGCGCATGGACCAGAGTTTTAAGCGGACGTTTGTCATCGAGGATCGTTACAAACTGATTCTGCGAGGTTTGGGGGTTACCCTTGTCATTTCCCTGTTGTCGGCGGTATTCGGGACGCTTCTGGGATTTGCCATCTGCATGATGCGCCGGGCAAGGACGAAGTGGATGCATCTTCCGGCAAAGGTGTTCATCCGGGTGATTCAGGGCACGCCGATCGTCGTTTTGCTGATGATCTTGTACTATATCGTTTTCGGTGGCGTCGACATCAATGCGGTTGCCGTCGCCGTTGTCGGTTTTTCAATCAATTTTGCCGCGTATGTTTCGGAGATGATGCGGACGGGGATTGAAACGGTGGATCGGGGTCAGCACGAAGCGGCATACGCCATCGGGTTTAATCCGTTTCAGGTTTTCTGTAAGATTACGTTTCCACAGGCGGCGCGGCATGTGTTACCCGTTTTCAAAGGGGAGTTTATATCGATGCTGAAGATGACGTCCGTGGTTGGTTACATCGCCATTCAGGATTTGACAAAGATGAGCGATATTATCCGGAGCCGGACGTACGAAGCTTTTTTCCCGTTGATTGCGACGGCGTTGATTTATTTCGTTATCGCGTATGCGATGGCCTATCTGTTGTCGCGGGTGGAGATGAGTGTGGATCCAAAACGACGCAAGCGGATCGTGAAAGGGATTTGAGTTCGTGATCAGCGTAAAACATCTGGCGAAACATTTCGGTGATTTGATCGTCCTCAGGGACGTCAATCTTGAAATCATGCGGGGAGAGGTGATCGCCGTTATTGGTCCATCCGGTACCGGGAAGAGTACGCTTTTACGTTGTCTCAATCTTCTGGAAACCCCGACGAGCGGAGAAATCATTGTCAACGGCGTCAATCTGCTGGATAAAAAAACCGATGTTTACCACCTGCGTCAGCGAATGGGAATGGTGTTTCAGTCGTTCAATTTGTTTTCTCACTTGATGGTGATTGAAAACATTATGCTGGGGCCCGTCGAGCTTTTGCGGATGCCGCGCAAGGCGGCCTTTGACGAGGGGATGAAACTCCTGAATATGGTGGGCCTTGCCGAAAAAGCCCATGCCTATCCCGATGAGTTGTCAGGCGGTCAAAAGCAGCGGGTCGCCATTGCCCGGACACTGGCCATGAAACCGGAAATTGTGCTTTTTGACGAACCGACATCCGCCCTTGATCCGACAATGATCAGCGAAGTCCTGGCCGTCATCCGCAAACTGGCTATGGACGGCATGACCATGATGATCGTGACGCATGAAATGAAGTTTGCCCGGGGTGTATCCACTCGCGTTTTGTACATGGATGAGGGCATTATTTATGAAGAGGGGACGCCTCAGCAAATCTTCGGGCGGCCGCAAAAAGAAAAAACCCGGGTATTTGTCCATAAGATCAGGACATTTACCTACGAAATACGTTCAAGATACTTTGATTTGTACGACCTCAACGCGGGCATAGAAGCCTTCGGACACAAGCAGTTTCTTTCCGAGAAACACCTTCTGAATATTCAGCTTGTTCTGGAAGAATTGCTGGTAAACAAACTGATTGCAAAACAAGGTGATGCTGTCAATATCGATGTGATTGTGGGATATTCGGAAGAAAACGACATGATCGACCTGACGATAACCTACGCCGGTGCACCATATAATCCTTTTGCCGACGAAGAAGCGCAGGAAGATGTTTCCATGATGATCCTACGGAAACTCTTGACCCGTTATGATTATCTGCGTGAAAAAGAGAAAAACATGTTGAGATTATCGATGTAAGCTAAAAAGGGTCTCAACCATTATGCACCCGGCTGACAAGACATGAACCTTGACCCGCCGAAGGCGGTCATTAAAGAGTTCGGCCCTGTCGGGGAAAGGGAACCAACAGCAGACAAAATAAAGAAAAGGGAGACAATCATGGAGGTCACAAAAAACAGTCAGGGCGGAGTTCTTGTCGCTGCGGTTAAAGGGCGCGTCGATACCGTTACGGCGTCGGATTTTGAAAAAAGGATCGCCGAAATCATGGAGGGGGAAAACTCCCCCCTTTTACTGGACTGTGGCGGGTTGGAATACATCAGCAGCGCGGGCCTGCGCAGCATTCTGGTGATTTCCAAGGAATTGAAAACAAAGGGATTGGCCGTTTATTTCTCCGGCCTGCAGGGAAATGTTAAGGATGTTTTCAATATCTCCGGATTCAATACCATATTCAAGATATTCGCAACAAATGACGATGCGTTAAAAGCGCTCTAATTTATGAATAATAACAGCATCGAATTGCCGGCCCGGTTGGATCAACTCTGTGCATTCATGGAGTTCGCCGTTTCTTTTGCTTCAAAACACGGTTTTGCCGGCGATATGTTGCGGAATATCGAACTTTGCCTGGAGGAAGCCCTGGTCAATATTTTCAGCTATGCTTATCCGGATGCCCCGGGGAATGCCGGGATCGAATGTGTGTTTAACCACGGTGAACTGGCGATCAAAGTCAAGGATCGGGGCGTTCCTTTCGACCCCCTTGCCATACACTCCCCTGATGTTCATTCCAACCTGGCCACAGGCAGGATAGGCGGATATGGAATCATTCTGATCAGGAAACTGGCCACCGAAGTTCACTATGAACGCAGCAACGATGAAAATGTTCTGACAATCGCCTTTAGAAGGCAGGAAAATTCATGAGCAGATTAACGCCCCGCCGACAAAATCATGCGACCCTGCGGGCAACCCGTGAATCCGTCACAAATCATCCCTATCTTCCTGTCGTCATGGTTTTTTTATTGCCGTTTTTCTTTTTTACGTTTTTTTTTATAGGGGCGGAAGGGCAAGCCCAGACACTGCAAAAAACCACCTTCCTCCCCCACTGGTTTCCCCAGGCCCAATTTGCCGGTTACTATGTCGCCCAGGAAAAGGGTATTTACAAAAAGTACGGACTTGATGTCGCCATATTGCGTGGCGGGCCGGAAAAACCGGTTTTCACAACGCTGGCGCGCGGAGAGGCCGATTTCGTGACCTTGTTTCTGGCCGAGGCGGTCCAATACCGGGCTGAAGGCATGAAGTTGGTCAACGTGGCGCAGATCGTGCAAAAGTCCGGGTTTCTCCTGGTGGCGAAAAAATCAAGCGGTATATCTTCCTTCCGGGACCTCAATGGGAAAAAAATCAGCCTCTGGGACGATTTCAAGCTTCAACCGCTGGCCTTCTTCCGCAAACACAATCTCTCCGTCCGCATCATCCCCCAAACCTACACGCTCAATCTTTTCTTGCGCGGAGGTGTCGATGTCGCATCCGCCATGTGGTACAACGAGTACCATTCCATTCTTAGCGCCGGGCTCGATGCCGATGAGCTGACCGTTTTTTTCTTTGACGAACCGGGTCTCAATATCCCCGAAGACGGCATCTACTGCCTGGAAGAGACGTGGGAAAAAGATCCCGACCGGGTTCGTCGGTTTGTCCTGGCTTCCCTTGAAGGGTGGCGCTACGCCTTCGAACATCAGCAGGAAGCACTGGACATCGTGATGAAATACGTCAATGAAGCCAAAATAAACACCAGCCGCGCCCATCAAAAATGGATGCTGGAAAAAATGAAGGATATGATTACAGGCGAAGGGAAGCCCCCCATGGGTACGCTGGTGGAAAAAGATTATCAGACCGCGACCTCTCAACTGAAGGAGAGCGGTTTGATCAAAAGGATAGTTCCTTCAGGTGAATTTCATGTCCGCTGCATATCGGGGGAATAAGGGACCGGGCATTGCCTTCAAGCTCTCTGCCATTATTCTCATCAGCACGACCCTTATTTTTCTGGTTGCGTTCATTTATAACTATACGCAGACGCGCAAACTCGTTTTGAAAAGCGTCGAGAAAAACACCGGCCACCTCGCCCTGTCCACCGTCCACAGTATCGAAACCATTCTCTGCTCCGTTGATTCTGCGCCGCGCTATCTTGCCGCTTCTCTGGACCACATGGACTGCAGGCGGCCGGACCTGCTGCGGCACATTGAGGGCATTGTCAGATTGAATCCGGAGATTTACGGCTCCACCGTCGCCTTTGAACCTTACGCCCATGACAGGGCTTCTCGCGACTTCAGCCCTTACTATTCACGGCAAAACGGTCAGGTCAGACTTTCCTGGCTGGGCGGGGACAACTACCGCTATCACTTCTGGGACTGGTACATCCTTCCCAAAGAATTAAACCGGGCCATCTGGAGCGAACCCTACTTCGATGAGGGGGGTGGTAATACCGTGATGTCCACGTTTTCCGTTCCCTTTTACACAAACGTCCGGGGGGTGCGGACGTTCACCGGCGTGGTCACGGCCGACATGTCCCTGGAGTGGCTGAAGGACATCATTGCCGAAGTCGAAATCTACGAAACCGGATATGCCTTCCTTATTTCGCAAAACGGAATGTTCATCACCCACCCCAACAAGGATCTGATCATGCGCGAGACCATCTTCACCGTTGCCGAAATGGCCGGTGATCTTTCTCTACGGGACATCGGCAGGAAAATGATCCAGGGAGAAAGGGGATTTGTTGCGTTGCCCGAATATTTCGCGGAGAAAAAAGCCTGGATTTATTACGTGCCCCTGCCGTCTGCGGGCTGGTCAATCGGCCTTGTTATTCCCGAAAAAGAGCTCTTTGCCGATGTTCGCCATCTGAGTAAAATCGTCCTGATCATCGGATTTGCCGGCTTTGTTTTTCTTTTTTTCGTTGTTACGACCATTTCCAGGAACATCACCCAGCCTCTGCGGCAACTGGCGCAAACCACGACGGAAATCGCCAGGGGAAGCCTTGATGTCGCACTTCCGAAGCGCCGCCCCTCCGACGAGGTCGGCGATTTAGCGAACTCTTTTGAAAATATGCAACTGGCTTTGAAGGAATATATCTCCAATCTCAAGGAAGCAACGGCAGCCAGGGAACGGATGGAAAGCGAATTAAAAATTGCCCGGACGATCCAGATGAGCTTTTTGCCGAAGCGCTTCCCGCCATTTCCGGAAAAACGGGAATTCGATATCTTCGCCTCGATCGTCCCCGCCCGGGAAGTGGGGGGTGATCTTTATGATTTTTTTCTCCTCGATGACGAAACCCTCTTCTTTTCCATCGGTGATGTATCGGGAAAAGGTGTGCCCGCAGCCCTCTTCATGGCGGCATCCACACTGCTTATCAAAGGTGCGATTAACCGCGATACAGGGATCGCCGAGGCGTTGGCGAAGGTAAACAGGGAACTGTGCGAGGGAAATGACGCCATGATGTTCCTAACCTTTTTTTGCGCCACATTGAATATCCACACCGGTGAAATGCGCTACTCCAACGCGGGTCACAACCCGCCGCTGATCGTGCGCAGGGAGGAAAAGCCGGAATGGCTGGACCTGCCGGAAGGTTTTTTACTCGGTGTTATGGAGGAAAGCGTCTACGGGACCGCAACAATTCACCTCCAGCCGGGCGATCTGTTGTTCCTTTACACCGACGGCGTTACGGAAGCCATGAACACGGATGGGCAGGCCTATTCGGAGGAACGCTTGGAGAGGTTTATCGAAAACCGGGCCGATGAAAAACCTGAGGGCCTTGTCCGGAAAACGATTGAAAGTGTTCAGGAATTTGCCGGCATCGCCCCGCAGTCAGACGACATCACGATTCTTGCGCTCCGCTATCAAGGTGCAGCCGACCCATAAACGAAAAGAAAGTGGGAAAAAGAAAAGGGGTGACCCCCACACCCCTTACCGCCGATAAGGCTTGTAAGCTAAAACAACTCTCCATTCACGGTTATGGAGGCCTACTGTCTCCCAAACGACATGCTTTACGATTTTTTCTTCGGATTGGGACGCCGGGAAAATATATTGTCCTTCACCAAAGGAAACGCCGGCCATTTTTTCTCCTAGGGCAAGTAAGCTTTTATACTCCGCGTACAGGGGATCGCTGAAAAGTCTTTTGCCTATTTCTTCCTTGTCCTGATCGTAGATAATCGTTCCATCAGTTTGCATTACCCAGAGTTCGTAATCGGCGGGGACGTTACTCTTTTTAAGAAGGGGCTCGATCAGCAGTTCGGGGCGAATAAGCACGTTGACGCAACCGGCGAATTTCTTTTTTTCATACAGAGGCCGCATCAGGACCACGGCTGAAAATCCTTCGACCGATTTAAAGCTGCCGCTGAATATCGGCATGGGGTTTTTTAGCATGGCGGTCATGTGCTCCTGGGCGCTGATATCCACATTTTCGAAATTTCTATATTCGCCCGGTTCTATGTGGCGCAGAAATCCCGCCCTGTCCACAAAAGAGGTTTCAACGACAAGTTGATTATCATCGATAAAGGACTTCAGCAGTTTTCTGATATCGCCTTCATCATTTGTATTCACGTTGCTTTGTTCAATTAATCGGGCCAGTGAATGGTCGATGGCATTTAAGCTTTTTTGTAAATCGGGGACGAAGCGTTGAAGAGAAAGAGTCAATTGGGGCGGAATATGCATTTCCTTGTCTTCGGTTTTGGCTAAGAACATCCACCAGTCCATGCGCGGCAGTTTGCGGTATTGTGCCTGGTGGATGACGCCGCCGATTTCATATTCCGTCGCGCCTGCTTCGTTTTTCAGAGCGCTGGTTATCGCTTCCCCCAAGGATTTGCTTCCCTGTGTGACTGCGTTCATGAAGATAAAATCAGTGTCTTTATCCAACATGGTATTCCCTTCGGAATCAAGGACAAACCAGGTATAGCTTCGAGGCAGAGTAAACTGTCGATTCAGTCGGCCGTGCAGGTCATCCAGGAATATGGAAGCCCCGAGCCCACCTGTTACTCTTTTATCGACGCAAACAGGGGCGGCCATGACCGCGGATTTTTTCCCGGAGGAACGGCTGTATATGGGAGAGCCTTTTATCAGATTGCCGGCAAATAAAGATTTGAAATAGCTGCGGTCGCTCAAATTGAGGTTTGTGAAGTCTTTTTCCACGCTGTAATAATTTCCATCAGGCAAAACAAAAAAATAGACACCCGGCACATCCGCGGCAAGTCGTGCCAGGTAGGGTTTCATTCCGTTCCAGTCACCGCTTTTGGCTTCCGGGGTTGAGGCAATCAGTTCAAGTGAGGTTAGGGTACTTGAAAGAATGTTATCCAGACAACATGCGGCGGCGTTGAGTGTTGTTTCCGGACCTGCGGATCGCGTATTTGCCCTTGTTTGCTCCGCTGCGGCCGAACCGGCCAGAATAAAGATGAATATTGCGAAGCTGGACAATTTTATGAGTTTCTCAAATTTTGTCATGGGCATATTTATCTCCTTGCGGGAAAAGATGCGCTACTATACATTCCGGCAAACCGTAATGCCAGTGGAATTCTTTTGGAATGAAAAGAGGGTGAAAGGATTAAAAATACCTTCTGCGAACAAAGCATCCTTGAAGATTCTGAAAAGGATTTTTCATATTTTTTCATATTTTAAAGACTCTCTTTAAAAAACCCTGTCACTGTGGAAGGGGCCGGCCCAGACCGTACAATGACCCCGTCGAATTTTTCTGTTTGATTGCCTTGTAAACTACGCGAAAAAAGAAGTTGCAAAGCTATGATTTTAATGGAAGGGGAGGGAGGACGACGGCTTCGCCGTCAACAACAACCTTGCCGTCCTGGTTTAGGCATGTGGTTCGGAATGTCACCCGGTTTTTTTCCGGATTCTTCTCGATGATCTCCACCCGGGCCGTGATGGTATCGGCAATACGAACCGGCCGTTTGAACTCCAGGTTTTGGCTGACATAGATGGTTCCCGCACCGGGAAGGTTCACACCGAAGACCGCCGATATGAGCCCAGCCGAGAGCATGCCGTGTACGATTCGTCCCTTGAATGGGGTCGTTTTCGCAAAGGTTTCATTGATATGGGCCGGGTTCAAGTCCCCCGTGACTCCGGCATAGAGGTAGACATCCGTTTCCGTGACCGTCTTCGTAAATTCCGCGGTGTCGCCTATTTGCATTTCGTCGATAGTTTTTCCGATCATGGTTTTCTCCTTTATAAGTGATCTGCCGCTGACCTTGATGTTGACGGGTCGCAAATAAACGGTTGGGTGTCCTTTGACCAAGGGATCTCGAAATTTTGAAAACTTGCGTCGGCGACCTAGAACCAGGTTCTGAATATCCAGCTGTTTTCCCTGAGGTCCTTGACATCGTCCTTCAACATCTCGCAGAGCTGCATGTTCTGGATGGCGACGCCGCCCATATGGGCAAGGGCCATGACATATTGAATCTCGCCTTCGGAAAATATCCTGGAGGTGGCGCTGTACAGACGAAGCACGCCGACCACCTCATCTCGGGATTTGATGGGCACACTGAGAATCGTGACGATTCCTTCATCCTTCTTTTCCGCCCGGTACTGGACACCGGGATCGGTGGCGGCGTTTTTGACCACGACAGGCTTCCCCTGAAGCGCTTCCGCTATACTCTTCTCCGCCGAGATCGGTCCCTTGTTGAGATATCTTTCCGAGAGGCCATAGCTGGCCGCCAAACGAAGGGTTGTGCGACTTTCATCCAGTAGCCGGATAGAGGATGCCTTTACATTCATGGATTCCGCCACATCCTTCGTAAGGGTTTCAAGGATCTCCTTGATGTCCCTGCTGCCCGTGATATCGGATGCCAATTTGAGGAAAATCCGGGTGGCATTGCGAAGTTTCGCGATGCGGTCCGCCTTGTCTATGGACAGGCCGCCCATATCGGCGAGCACCGTAAAAAATTCAATTTCCTTATCCGAAAAATCCCGGATATCGGACGTGTAGAGGGCCATGCAACCCAACAAATCATCGCGCACCATGACGGGGACTACGAGAATGGAACCGATTCCTTCTTTAATTTTGGATTCCCTGTTCTGCAGGCGGTCATCATTTATGGCGTCCCGATAGTGGAGGTAGCCGCTTTTCTTCAGCATCTTCATAATCGGTAGCGTCCGGCCCGGCGCGGTGTGGACATAATTCCTGGAGAGGCCTGTCTGGGCCGCAATCGTGTACTGAGTCCTGGTCTCATCACTGGCCAGAAACAGGCACGCCCCCTTGGCATGCATCGTGGCCGCAGCGGACTTTACGATCATCCGGCAGAGCTTTTCCCGATCGTTCGTCGCGCCCAGAACTTTGGCAATCTTGTGAATTTCCCTGACGTATTCGTTCATGTCATACTCTCTTTTCTTTTAAGTCGTTTGTTTAATGGAACCGCCCCCGTCTGTCCTTTTGGTGGTTAACGTCACATCCCCTGAGAGTCATCGTGTTTCGTCAGCCACCAGATTATTTTCGGGGAAAATTCGCGCTGCGTTTTGGAACTCACGTAGATTCCGATATGCCCCGTATCGAGGCAGACATCTTCTTTATGCACGCTGGCGATCTTGGAGGTGAACTGATCGCACGACTGCGGCGGCACCAGGTGGTCATAGCGTCCATAGATATTGAGTACGGGCATTGTAATGTTTTTCAGCTCAACCCGTTTGCCGCCCAGGATGATTTCATCCTTGATAAGGCGGTTTTCCAGGTACATCCATTTTATGAATTCTCGAAAAGTCTCTCCGGGGAGATCCGGGCTGTCGAATATCCAGCGCTCCATGCGAATGAAGTTTTCCAGAAAATCCTTGTTGTGAATATTTTCCAGGAATCCGACGTACTTGTCGATCATGAGACGCGCCGGGTTGAGGAGGAGGAAGCCGAGATTCATGATGTCGCCCGGGATATTCCCGTAGGAAGCAACCAGTTTGTCCGGGTCCAGGGATTTTGCCCAGACGTTGAGCAGACCTGCTTCGTGATCGAAATTCGTGGGTGTCACGGTCAGGACCAGGTTCTTGATTTTTTCCGGATGCAAGGCCGCGTGCATGACGCACATGGTTCCCCCCTGGCAGATACCCATGATGTTGATCTGGTTTATCCCGTACGCATTGCGGACGAAATCGACACAACTGTCAATGTAGCCGTTCACGTGATCGTCCAGATTTAGAAAACGGTCTTTCCGAGTCGGGTATCCCCAGTCAATCATGTAGACATCGAGGCCCGCGGCAAGAAATCTCTCCACCACGCTGCGGCCGGGCTGCAGGTCGAGCATGGTCTCCCGGTTCACTTGGGCATAAACGATCAGAAGCGGTGTCTTGAGAGAGGGCGACGTGACGGGACGATAGCGCTTCAACTTGACGCGGTCTTCTTCCCAGACCACATCATAAGGCGTTGTGGCAATGTCTGTTTCCAGAGGGTTCAGAAGGACTTCCCTGGCGACGCGGAGGCGGTCACAGAAGTTTGCCGTGTCCCCTGCGACACGGGCCATGATTAATTCCCCCGCCTTGATATAGGGCGCCATCATATCGGCAATTGTAGGTTTTTCTTCACTTTGCATCTGTTTTCCTCTGGGACTCCCCGGCATTTATTCCTTTCGTTTGCCGCTGCCGTCTTTCCTGCGCTTTTCGCCTTGCCTCCGCCCTTGCTTTAAGGCGGGCTTTTTTCTCCTCTTCCCTGCGCGTCTTCTCTTCGGATATTGGCTGTTCCTCTATCTCAAGCTCGAAGTTGGCCGCCATGTTCGGACTGACCGAAACGTCCTTCTCGGCCTCTCTTTGAACCTCTTTTCGTTCAAGCTCTTTCACCCTTTTTTTCAGGATGTGGAGATCCTTATAAACTTCATCCATATCCCGGTTCGTGGGAATAGGCAGGTGCTGAAGCAAATCCATGAAGAATTCGGCGCGGGCTACCTGGAAATCGTGCATTTTATTGAGGGTTTCTCGGAGCGTTTCAATATAATCGTTGGACCGTAATAATGCCAGATAATGGTCCTCCAGTTTTTGAATCCAGAGCTGGTAAAGGGCCCGCGAACCATCAATGGCTGTATTTCCCTCACGTTCCAGTCTGGTAATTTCCTCTTTCACCGCGTAATAGGATTTTTCCATAGGAATCATCAACATCTGGAAAAACTCGCCAATCGCCGACTGGAAGTCAGACGCATTTTCAACCACTTTATTGATCCGCTCCTGGTAATATCGGGTCAGGCCGATCTGCGGAATATTCAGGATCTTTCGAAAATCGTCCACATGGGTCTGATGAATCATTTTTGTTGTTTGCTTGAGAAATTCGACGATATTTTCGGAACTTCCCGATGTGGTCATGCCCAGCATTTCGGCAATCTGTTGTTCGGACCTTATAGAGAATCCCCAGAAAGGTTGAAAAATTTTCAAAATTAAATCTCCGACGGAGCGGGTGGATTCGAACGCGTCGGGTTTCGGCATGCCCGTAATGGAGGAAAGGAACTGAAAAAACTCGAAAATTTCCTTGAAAACCACGTCAGGGCCAGGAGGGGGGGGGGCCGCATCCGCATGTGTTTGGGAGGCCGCAAATGGCTTCTGCCAGTCCTTGGCGGTTTGTTGCATGGCCGCCTCCCATACGTCGACCTGGTTTTTGACCCAGTCCGCAAAAATGACGCCTTGGGTATTCTCTTCGGTTTCAGTCTTCTTTTTGTCCTTCATGTTCTGCACCCCCTGGCGATATCGGTTCGGAAGATTCAATATCTCCCGGTTTTTCAAGTGGTTTGATGTTTTCAAAGAGTTTGCCGTATGTCGTCATGAGGGTCTGGAACTGGTCCGCCTGTTTTTTCATGAGCCCTTCGATACCCTTTGCAACCAAACCAGACTCCGGTTCCTGACGGCGGGTTTTCTTCCCCGAGGTTTTCAAAGCCTTTTCCAGCTCGGTGATCCTGCTTTTCAAATCGTCGTTTTCCCTGACGAGTGCGTCGTATGTTTTTCGCGGAACCAGTCCCAGGAGGCCGGTGAATTCCCGACAGGATTCAAGAAAATCCGCTGTAGCCTTTTCCCGGATCTGATCATTGATTTCCGAAGGATCCGCCTTCTTTTTAAGGCCATAGAATTCCCGGAACAGGTTCATGTGGAATTCGCAGGCCCTGAACCCTTCGTTTGCCAGGCGTTGCAGCGTTTCAACCTGTTCCTGCCCCCTGGCCGCATGGATCAGGAAGTTTCCCCAGAATTCCAGAAATCTTTTATCCATATCACGTTATCCTCAAGGATTCCGAAAGTTCTCTTGCCATCCTTCTGTTTCCCCTGCATGGCAGGGACTGTCAACGGTGCCTTCCAGGTCGAGGTGGAAGCGGATCGGCCCGCGCTGCCCGCCACGGAATCGCTTGTGCAGGGCGCATTCGGAAGTCGGCAGGGACCAGGAGGTGGCAATCGCACCGTGACCTCTCGGGAATTCGGTTACCTCGACGTCAATGAAATCGGCGGGCGCCAACGCCGAGTCCCGGTCAACGAGATTGTCTTCCGCCGCATAGCACAGCAGCCAGGGAATCCCTTTCTCCTGGATACGCTTGAAGTTCAGGGAGCGGCCAAACAATTTTACCGGTAGCGTGCCATCTGCGGTGACGGGTTTTGTATAGGAATCAAAACTCAATCTTGTCAACTCAACGGGCAGATCGTTGCGTTCATAAATGAGCCAATAGTTGAGTGCCGCCGCTGTCGGAGTGATCTGAAAGGGGCCATCGCCCTGGCGGCTGAACATGTCGAGGTCGCGATGGAATGTTACAAGGGGCGCTTCCTCTTCAATGCTTTTCAGTTTGAAAACCCAGCTCATGACATGGCCGTCGATCACCTCATTGCCATTCGGAAGGGTTTTAACGGCGTAGACGAGGTCCCGGAAACGCGGTGGGAGCAGTTCAATATACTTCACAAGGGCTCTGCTGCGTGTTCCATCCATTGGCGCGACACAGGTTATAAAAGCGTCCACCAGCCCGTCCAGCTCACCTGACAAAAGGCTCATTACAGCAACGTAGCCGCCCTGGCAGAAACCATTGAGGGTTACTTCCTTGCCGTGGCGCCGGCGGATGATTGCACAGAAATACTTTGTATCGAGGCAATCATCCTCCCCCGTCATGGTCTGGACGGCCTCGTGGGCGTGAATATCCTTCATGATACGGATGTAGGTTGGAATGCCCTGGTTGGCGAAACAATGGGTGTAACTTTTGTTTTCTCCCGGGAGAAAGGCAAGGATCGATGCCCCCAGAACATAGGGGGGAATCACAAGAACCGGCTTGCCGGTAGAGCGGACCTCCGCGCAGCCCCGCCAGGGCAACACCTGGTAAAGACAGAAACGGTCCGTTTCCGCGACCTTGATGTATCCCCCGTCGTCGAAGTGGAAGCCGAAACGCGGTTCGATTTCGCGGATTGCTTTGGGGTATTCTTTGACAAGGACATCGACGAGCCGGGAAAGGCGCACCGAGTTCTGTAAAATATCCTTTCCTTCCTGCTGGAACAGCGTGTTCAGCCAAGCGGAGAACCAGTTCCCCATCTCGTTCGCATGAAACCGATTCAGGGCCCGCATGGTTCCCAGCGTGCCTTTTTGTGCGATTCTTATATTAAAATCAAGGAGTTCAAGGTACGCATGAGCGGTTTCATGCGGGGCAGTTTCAAGTATTTTCTGCTTTTCCACCTCTTGAAAATACCGGGAGGCCAGCCAGTAAGGGGCCATAAATTCGAAGTAGTTACTCCAGGCGCCGTTTACATAGGCCTGCGCAGTCAAAATCATTTCCGCAGTTGCCCGGACTGTCTGCAGAGCCATTTCGTTGTATATGGGCGATGATTTCAGGAATGTCCCCGCCATACTGCTTGATGGAGATGTTGAAAAGGGGTCAGCCATAGATCACCTGCTCCGTTCAGCCGATTCCGGGCGCATGAATCAGCGTTTATTTTTTGTCCTGAAAGAAAGACTCCATTTTGGCGAAATTGTCTTCGACGAGTTTTTTGAAATCCTCGAAACCCTTCCGGTACATCGAGGCCCATTCCCGAACGGCCTTTTTCCCTTCTTCGGACATTCCCGAAGCCTGGCCGATGTAGATGTTCACAACCTTTTCCATTTGGTCGTGAATGGTGCTCATGTTGTTGAAGGCATTTGCGCAGATGGATTTATTGATGTCGATCATCTGTTTAAGCGTGTCTTTTGGATGTATCATTTTGCTTCTCCTTGTCGGTTATTTCTTCGTTCCCGCCTTAGTCGTTTCGGCGAAGAAATCATCCATCTTCTTGAAACTCTCATCCACGGCGGCCCTGAAATCCTGAAATCCTTTCTTGTACACCCCCATCCATTCCTGGATGGCTTTTTTCCCTTCTTCCGGGACACCCTGGGTCTGATCCAGGTACATCTCGACCATTTTCTGGTTCTGTTCCTGGAACATGGTCATGGCGTTGCAGGTGTTCTCAAAAGTCGATTTGTAAAAATCAAAAGTCTGGCTGAGTACATTTTTGGGGTCCATAGCAAAATCCTCCATTGTTGAATTTAGTTTGTTGCAGGTAACAATAGGGCAAGCACACCAAAATGTCAAGGATAAAATGGTGCAATGCAAAATAAGATTTGCGTTGCGCATTATGTATGCGATATTAGGTAATTAAAGGAGAATAATTTCTCCTTGTTTAATTCGATGTTGCGATGTAACATCCAACTTTTCCGTCTGGGGGGAGGCAGGTGATGATTAAAATGTTCATGATTTTATTTTTTGGTTACATTATCGGATGTTTTTCTTGCCGTTGTTTCCATGTTGTGGAAAATGTGAATCGATAATGGCACTTTCCAGAGAGGGATACTCATGCCTGATAGAGTTTTGCTGAAAAAGTACGCGAACCGGCGTCTTTACGATATGGAACGGAGCGTTTACGTGACCTTGGAGGATATCGCCGATCTGATCCGCCGGGGGCGTGAAGTGGTCGTGACCGATGCCCGGACCGAGGAAGACGTGACGGCTTTCATCCTGACCCAGATTGTTCTGGAAGAGGCCCGGAAAAAGAACATCCTCCTGCCGGTATCACTTTTGCACCTGATGATCCACCACGGAGACAAACTCCTGGGAGAATTTTTCGATAAGTATCTCGAGCAGAGCCTGAAGAATTTTCTGCGTTACAAATCCATGGCGGATGCGCAGTTTGCCGAATGGCTGAAAATGGGCGCCGATTTTTCCGAGCAGGCCAGTCTTTCCATCCCCGGAGCCCATTCGTTCCCGAATATCTTTGATCTCTTCGCCGGTGCGGAACCCACCGGGAAAACCCCTTCACCCTCCGGGGGAAAACCCGGGGAAACGAATGGGACGAAGGAAAAGTAAAAAACCCGGGGGATCTTGACGTGATACGCCGTTGCCATTATGCTGGAGTGAGCATGATTTTTTCCAGCGTAAGAGGCTCGATGTACTCACCGCCCCGGTAGACGCGCATGTTGCCGCCCGAAATTTCATCAATCAGGACAATATGGTTATCCTTTCCCACCCGGCCGAATTCGAACTTGATGTCGAAGAGGTCCAGACCCTTTTTGGCCAATTCCTCTTTTACGATTGCCCCGATCTCTCTGGTCATTTCGACCAGAATTTCGTACTCCGCTTTTGTCAGGATTCCTAGTATTTCAAGGGCGTCTTCCGTTATCAGGGGATCGTTTCGCTCGTCATCCTTGAGGGTGATTTCCACCAACCCGGGGAGCGGCTCCCCTTCCCGGCAATAAAGGCCGTAACGCCGGAAAAAACTGCCCACCGCCCGATAGCGGAGGATTACCTCCACGCCTTGGCCAAAGGGCTGTGCCGGTTTTACCGTCATCGTTGCGTTTTCTATGTCCGCCTGTACGAAGTGGGTCGGAATGCCCTTTGCGTTTATCTTTTCAAAAAAGAAGCTGGTCAGCTTGAGGCCCGATCTGCCCGCCCCGTCTATGGTCAGACCGACTGTGTTGGCGCCCGGGTCGAAGACTCCATCCGTTCCGGTGACGTCGTCCTTGAATTTGAGGATGTAGTTTCCGTCCTCCGCGTCATAGACATCCTTGGTTTTTCCCTTGTAAACAAGTTTCATCGAGTCTTCCTTTCCGTTAACATGGTGGTGAATTAGCTTTCAGAGTTGTCCCTATTTCCAGGATACCCTTCTAATGCACCATCTCCACAGGATTTTCAGGGGAGGAATCGTAGCTTAAACCCATTGCGGCGTCAAGAACGGAGATGTTGCCGGGGCGCAGATTTTCATTTGACTTCCTGTGAGAAAGCAGATACGTATCTTGCTCGTAAACGGCTGTCATTACAAGGAATTAGAACAATGACCCTCCAAGATCGTCTCCGGCGCCTGACGGGCGAAGGGCCGGCAACGACGCAAGATAACCGCGATAAAATTCTCACCGATCTCCGCCGGCGCATCGAGGCGGTAACGACGGGCCGGGAAAGAAGGTTGCAAGGCGGATCGACGCCCAACCAAAAACGTCTCCTTGAGGAACTCCTCCCCGGCGAGGAAAGAGAGAACGAGTACGGTCGGTTCTACTCCGTCGAGGCCGCCCTGAAACCCTCCCACCGGCATGGGAACCAGTGCGTGGCCGATTTCCTCTCCGTCGATATGGACGCCCTGTCGGTCCTGGCCGACAAGACCGACCTTGCCGGCATGGATGCTCGGGAGGGCCTCTACCTCGACACGGAGACGACGGGACTGTCCGGAGGAACAGGAACCGTCGCCTTCCTTATCGGCCTTGGCTGGTTTGAAGAGACAACCTTTGTGACCCGCCAGCTTTTCGTCCGTGATTATCCGGAGGAGCGGGCATGCCTGGCGTATCTGAGCGAACTGGCCCAGGAAAAAGGTTTTCTCGTGACGTTCAACGGCAAGTCCTTCGACGTCAATCTGCTTGCCGCCCGGTTCATCATGAACCGCCTTCCCGATCCTCTGACGGAGCTGCCCCACCTGGATCTCCTCCATCCCACACGGCGCCTGCTGGGACATCGCCTGGAAAACAACCGCCTGGGTACGGTGGAACAGCATGTCCTGGGCCTCGACCGAGGGGAGGACATCCCCGGTTGGGAAATCCCGGAGCGCTACTTCCGCTGGCTCCGGAACCGGCACCCGGGGGGCATGCTGGAAGTCTTCCGCCACAATCATCTGGACGTCGTGTCGCTTTCGGCTTTGGCGCGCCATCTGGCGGAGATTGTCGCCGGCAACGGCGAAAGGTTGCGGGAAAGGGAAGGGGATCACCTGGCGGCGGCGCGGCTCCTCATCGACCGAACCCGCCACCGGCAGGGCAGGAGACGACTCCGTGACTTGTGCGCCTCCGGTCATCCGCAGGTTTCACGGGAGGCCCGGCGTCATCTGTCCCTTCACCTGAAGCGGGATGAGGACTGGAAAGGGGCCATCGCCCTCTGGGAGGAAATGCTTGCCGCTGATCCCGCCGACTGCTTCGCCTGCGAGGAACTGGCCAAATGGTACGAACACCGGGACAGGAATCCGGAACGGGCCCTTTGCCTGGTTTGCAATACCCTGGAATTAATCTCCGGCCGCCATTCTGACGAACGGGATCGCCTCACTTACCGCCGTATCCGCCTGGAAAGAAAGTGCGGTAAACCCTGAAAAATCCTTAGAAATTCGTTGACAACTTTTCTTTAGAGTTTTAATCTGCTTCCGCCTGTACGGAGCATATCCACTTTTTAGTAACCGTAATTCTCGTTATTTAAACTGTACAACTTCAACGTTTCTGGGGAAGAGAGAATGACTGGTGCAATAACGGTTCATCTAAAATAGAGGTGGTCTGGGAAAATTGGACAGCTCCCCAACTTTATGAAGCATCAACTTCAGTAGCTATGTCAAAATATAGTATAAAACAGGAATTAAAAAGAGTGAGTCAAAGAGGGAAGACTTCAGGCTTGGCCCGCTTTTGCATGTTGGAGGGCCATTCATATGATGAGGCGAAGGAAGGTTTGGAAGCATATGTATCCTGGTGGGAGGAATCCGTAGCGTATATTGAACAATCAAGCGTTAATGACATTGGGTCCAGCGAAGAATATGATCACGATCTTTGGCCCAGATCAGAACTTTTCAAGGCTTTGCAGTATGCATCAGAGGATGATTTGGGCAAGGTTAAAAAACGGATTTCATTGGCGGACCAAAGATTTATAAAGGCTACCGAGCAAACTCATATGGCAAATGACCATATTGACAATCCAGATATGGAATTGCATTGGTGGCTCTTTAGAAAACTAAAGAAATAAATGCCAGCCATCGCTTCCAGGAGACGCCTTACAGCCGACGCGAGCCCCGCCGCTATCTGAAAACCACTTGACAGGTATGTATCATCCTGCTTCTGGAAGCCCTGCCCGCAGCTCTTGTCGCAGAATATGAAGAACCCCTTGCCTTCATAGAGGTTCGGAAATTCCTGGTGCCAATGGGCAAGGGGAGGCGATCGAGGAAACCAAGAATAGTTTGCACCAGGCTATTGAATTGATTCTCGAAGATCGCAAGGCGGACATCCTTCGAGGACTGCCTGAAGATGCTATGCAGGAAAAGGTGCTGATTGGATGAAACGGCGAGATTTGGAGCGCAAGTTGCGGAGGGGGCTCATTTTCATTGACGGGTTCCGCCGTTCGCAGAAATGATGGATAATGAACCGGATGGTCGTGGAAACAGTGACAACAACATCCGACACCACGGAGTTGGACGAACTCCTTTGGCGGACCCTGTGGCAATCTCTCGGATTTCATCGAAATATCCGTCGCGAGTTTGTCGTCGAGGGGAAAGAGATTGCATTGATTGTCAAGCTGAATGGACATGTCGCGGGCGGATTGGTTGCCGTCTGGACAGGTGACACAGAGATCGAGTTACGGCATTTGGCGGTCGCCTCAAACGCTCAAGGGAAAGGCCTTGGCCGAACTCTATTGGCTGAATTGCTTCGCATCGCATCATCAAGGAAGTGCCACAAAGTTCGTACTATCGCGCGAAATACATCCACGGGCTTCTTCCGCAAGCTGGGTTTTCAAACGGTGCACGGCCAGGCACCTGAACATCCGGTATTCATAAAGCACGGCATAACTTTTGAGATCATGGAAATAATCGTCGAACCATGCCATTGAGGCTGTAGGGAGCCTCTGGCGGGTTCCCTATCGTTCTGTCCTGTTTTGGGGAATACGATAAACGACGCCCCGTTTCGGCAGCAGAGGGAATATATTTCCGCAGGTTACGACAGGATAGCCGGGGACAGGTTTACCCGTTCTTGCCGGCCGGAATGACCAGGACTTCGGCAAAGCCGAGATCGTTTTTGATTTCCCGGCTTATTGATTGAATGGTGCGCATCACCGATGAGTGTTTCGCTTCCGGATCAAATTCCAGAAAAATTTCGACATACACTTTGCCTCCGGCATTGCGGGTGCGTATTTCGTGTATCTGTTCATACTGATCGAAGTGATGCACCATGGCCCTGATGATAAGGAGCTGAGATTGCTCTTCTATGGCGCAATCGAGTAAATCGCGCACGGAGAAATTGAACACCTTTGTTGCTCCTGCCAGAAGCATGGCCGATATCAGAATCGCCGCCGCAGGATCAAAGTAATAAGACCAGGGGTAAGGGCTTAACAAGTATGATGAACTCAACGCAGCAAACATGCAGATATTGGCTGTTGCCTTGATGATGAAGATGCGCTTTTGGGCTGATATGAGGGCTGTTTTTTCCCTTTTTTCCAGAAGGGCGCTTTGCACGGCCAGTTTGGTGTTGATGACGCCGAAAATGGAATGAAGGATAACACCGATAAAAACACCGATACCGCGTAAGGGCACCGGGTTGTTTAAGCGAACAACGACGGCACCGAGGATGCACAAGAAGGATATGACCATGAGCAAAGCGATTCCGATGCTCAGAAGGCTTTCGAATCTGCCAAATCCGTAATTGAAAAAGCCCGTTTTCCCCGCCTCGGCTTTACGCAGACCCCACCAGGCGATGGCTATCGCCAAAAAATCCAGCCCTGTTGCAGCAAAATCAGCCCAGAGGGCCACGGAGTTGGCCGTCAGGGCCATAAACAGAGCAAGCCCTACCGCGATCCCGCCCGTGACAACGCCTTTCGCTGCAACCGATGTTCGTTTTTGGTCGAATTCTTTTGGCTCGCCCATTTAGCATCTTCTTTACTGAAAACGTTGCTTTGCATCTATCAAGTTGCCTTCGCTAAGTAAAGAAAAAGAATCATCATCCGTCCATGTAGGATCCTCACGCGGTGAAAGGGAACGGTTCCGAAGTCGTCAAGGGCACTGAAAAGAGGCGATACGGAATCGGGATCACTTCAGCTACCATAATATGTTTGGGTATGTTATGGATTTCAGGGAAAAGAACACGGCGTTGGACGGCAAATTGGCTGCGCCTATTGCCGCCGGCAGGATTGATCGTAACCCATTATGGATAGCACGTTATGGATAGCACGGCTGCCTGACCCTTCGCTCCACCAAAGGGCATACGCTACTGGTGAGGGCGGGTGCCGGGCAACAAACCCACCAGGAGAAGGAAAAGGAACATGGATTGGTACCTGATGGTTTTAAAGAAGTACGCGGTATTCAGCGGACGGTCCCGGCGGAAAGAGTACTGGATGTTCTTTCTCTTTAACATCATCATTGGGCTCGTTTTAGGCTTAGTCGAAGGTATCGCCGGTATTGCAAGGCAGTCTGATCAAAGCATTCTCGCAACATTGTACATGCTCGCCGTTCTGGTTCCGGGCATCGCTGTTGGTGTCAGACGACTCCACGATACAGGCCGAACGGGTTGGTGGCTACTCATCTCACTTGTGCCGCTTATCGGAGCAATCGTTTTGTTCATCATGCTGGTGCAGGACAGTCAGACCGGGGAGAATCAGTATGGGCCAAATCCAAAACTCCCGGAAGCTGCCTAACTTTTGCAGGAAAGGCAAAGCCTGCCGGCGGCTACCAGGTCTGCGAGAAGTGGCTGAAGGATCGCCGGGAGCGTCGCCTCGAACTCGATGACATCCGGGCCTACTGCCGGATCGTGACCGCCCTGGCTTGGACCATCCAATGGCAGGCCGAAATAGACGCCCTCTATCTCGAAGTGGAGCGGGAGACCGTTTCAATGGTGATCCCGTAAACGAAAAACAGGGAAATGCAGGGGCTTTCATGATAAGTTTTGTCAAGGGAAAACGGAAATACCCCGGGCGTCACCGGGAGGCGTTAAGGTGAATGGTTATGGGTCACCCCAAACCGAAACAGAGGAACCTGCAACAAGCCAAAGAAGAAAGGAGAGGAGATTATCATGAAGAAACTTATCATTTTTTTCGCCGTTTTCGTCATGTTCTGCGCCGTTCCCGTCCAGGCCGCGGATCCGGCCGGCACGGCCCCACCGATGGTGAAGAAACCGGGCCTCGTGAAGCCGACCCGGGAGGAGTCGGACTTTTTGCTGAAAAGGCCCCATCTCAGATGTTGCATCAGCGGGCATTACGAGGGGAAAATGCGGGAAACGCACTGCAAGGAGATGGGGAGCAAACCGACATCGGGCAAGGTCACCCTGGACATTGATCAGGGCGCCTCCTGCGGCAGTGCGTTCGAGGCCAGGTCAGTCAATGCGGGAGACGGGAAGGTGACCCATTTTAAGGGCACCGTGACTCCGGGTTCTTCCAAAGAGTGCTGCAATTTTACCGCCCAATCCATCAGCGGAAGGGATAACGTCCACCTTAAGGGCGAAATATGCTGCGAAAAAACGAAAAATTGCCTGTTGAAAGGACAGTTTACGTCGGTTGATTGCAGCGGCGTCACGGAAATGCGGAAAATGCACTGATCCGGCGGAGCTTCCCGGCGTGAGACAAACATTTTCGAGAAAATCCCTGCCGCTTTCATTCATGATACGGCGGGGATTTTCTTTATCCGAGGACGGCGCGCCCTCCGGGACATGTGTTTCTCCGTCATCATGTTCCCGGGCAGATACGACATCGCGAAATTGGTCGCCGTCTCCGGAACGAAAAACCCGCGAAAGGAATCCCGGGCCTTCTTGTTTCATCCTCCGACTTGTCCTTTCCATAAATGAAAATATCAATTACAATTGACACAAAATACGCATTCCTCGTTGCCTGATAAGGGGGGATAAAATTTTTAAGCAGGAGGTCAGAGATGATCAGAAGAATCCTTTTCGTTGCATGCCTGGCGTTGTTGACCGTCGCGTGCGCTTCCGTGATTTCAGAAACCACCATGAACAGTGTGGACCAAAGCATCTCCTTTGCCGCGCTCCAGCAGAAACCCGATGCCTACAAAGGGAAAACCGTCGTACTGGGGGGGCAGATCATCGCCGTGACGGCCAAGGACGGTGAAACGTGGATCGAGGTGCTGGAGAAGAAACTTGACCGCCAACAGAAACCGGAAGCGACGGACCAGTCGGGCGGTCGTTTTCTGGTGCGTTTTACAGGCTTCCTCGATCCTGCCATATACGCGGCCGGCAGGAATCTGACCGTGGCGGGGCAGGTGGAGGGGAAACAGGTTCGTCCGATCAACGAGATCCGTTACACGTATCCGGTACTGGCCGCGAAAGAGCATCACCTCTGGAAGGATGAGGAGACGAACCGGAGTCCGAGGTTCGGCATCGGTGTCGGCGGTGGCGTGGGCAGTCGAGGCAGTGGCGGCGGAGTGGGTGTCGGCGTGGGGTTTTAGATGAGAACGCAGGTTTTCGTTGCCGTCATTCTGCTCACCGTCGTGGCCTGTGCTCCCTTTTCACAGGAGATGATGCGTGAGGTCCAAAAGGACGTTGCCTTTACCGACGTTCTCGCGGCTCCGGATGCCTTTACCGGACAATCCGTCATCTGGGGGGGTGTCATCATCGAGACGGTTGCCCGCGCTGATGACACCCTGGTAATCGTCAGGCAGGCAAACCTGGATTTCCAGAAACAGCCGATGAATACGGATACATCATCGGGGCGCTTTATGATCCGCTATTTGGGTTTTCTCGATCCGGCCATCTATACGGGCGACCGCGAGGTGACGGTAATCGGCCGGGTTGCCGGAAAAGAGGAACGCCCCGTCGGCGACTTTCGCTACACGTACCCGGTTATTGAATCCAGGGAAATACGCCTTTGGGGAAAGAGGAAGCCGAATTCCTCCTATTATTACGATCCCTTGTATTGGGGCCCCTACCCATATCATCCGTGGCACTACCGCCCGTGGTATCGCAATCCCTACTGGTGGTAGCCATTCCGGTACCGTGATCCGGAGCCGCGGACTGGTTCTCCGTCCACCGGACTTTTCAAAATGCCCTCCTTGCCTGTACGGCTTGACGCGCCGGCGCTTGTCCGTTATAGTTCCCACCGGGAACCGGCGGAAAATGACAAACTGAAATCCACCGGCACTACCGCGAAAATCATCATCTTGATGAAACGGTTTAAGAACCGGATTTCCCGTGATACCCCCGGCCCCATAAGCACATACCCGAACCATATCGCATTGGGAGGATATTCATGAGTCGAGAAACATTGATCCGGGATTTAATGGATCGGCATGAAAATGAGAAGATTACGTACACCTGCTGTACCCAGAACGGCTGCTGGGATGCCAACTGCATCCTGAAGGTTCGTACGAAAGACGGCAGGCTGATGGCCATCGAAACGGATGACAGCATCAACGCCAACCGGGGACGGGAGGACGCCTATATGACCCGGGAACAGTTGAATCAGGGCATGGTTCAGCAGCGCCCCTGCGTCATGGGGCATTCCTGGAAAGGGGAGATCGACGCCCCCACCCGTATCACCAAGCCTTTGAAGCGGGTCGGCGGCCGGGGGCACGGTAACGGCCATTTTGTTGAAATAAGCTGGGAAGAGGCCATCGACACCATCGCAACGAAGCTCAAGGAAACCGTCGACCTTTTCGGGGAAAACAGCATTCTGCATACCCATTTGACCTTCTTCGAATTTTCAAGCTTTCCCCTGAACCCGTATTTCAAGGGGGCCATCGCCTCCTGGTCCGACCATTCCGTTTCCGGCACCCTGGCGGGGGAAAGGGCCCATCTCGGATATGAACCGGCGAAAAATGTCTTCGCCGGTCAGGGTAAGTCCCTGGTCGGCTACGAGGCGCCGGATCTGTTCAACTCGAAACTGATCGTTCTTTGGGGCTGGGACCCCTTGGTGGGCTGGCACGGGTCCGTTTCGTATTACTTGAAGCTGGCAAAGGAACGGGGCGCGAAAATAATCGTCATCGAACCGCGTTACACCCTGAGCGCGGAGGTTCTCGCCGATCAGTGGATTCCCATCCGCCCCGGTACCGATACCGCCATGATGTTGGCCGTGGCCCAGGTTATCTATGAAGAAGAGCTCTGGGATCGGGCCTTTGTGGAACGGTTCGTCGAACCGGAGGGATTTGAAAAATTCCGCCGCTATCTGATGGGTGATGAAGACGGGGAGGTGAAATCACCGGAATGGGCGGAAACAATCTGCGCGGTTCCGGCGGAAACGATCAGGGAATTTGCCCGTCTTTACGCGACCAGCGGTCCCGTTCACCTGCAATGCCATTACAGCGTCTCCAAGCGACATTACGGGGAATACGCCGCGACGGCTTCGATGTTGCTCCAGGCCATGACGGGGAACATCGCCTGCCCCGGCGGCTGCGAAAGCGGCTCCGTCCTGGTCACGCCGACCCATTTCCCGTCATTGCCGGACGTCAACGCCGAATTCGGCCGGGCGCCCCGGGAATTCACGCCTTATGTGTGCATGGTGAACAACAAGATGGCCGAAGCGGTCACCCTGCGCCCGAAATACGACGCCGGTGAAATCACGGAAGAGGAATATCGCTTTGCCATCGGCTGCCCGGAAGGGTCGCCGATTCCGAATCTCCAGTTCGTCTTTTTCGGCAACAACTGGCTGAACAACCTGCAGGATCTGAACAAGCGCCTGAAAGCCGCCTTGATGCTCCACTTCACCTGCGGCCTGGGGTGGCACATCAACTCGCCGACCGTACAATTCATGGATATCGTCATTCCCGCCCCGATTCACCAGCTCGAATCGACGGACCCCTTCCACCTGGACGCGAAACGCTTCCGCACGGGTCCCGGAGGGATGAACAACTACATGTTCTACTGCGGCAAGGCCTTGGATCCCCCGGGGGAAATCCGGCCGGTGGAATGGTTCTGGACGCAGATCGCCAACAAACTCGGTATCGGCGAAAAGTACAACCCGAAACTGAAGGATGTTCCCTGGGATAAGTGGGACGAGGAGGTCGAGAAGCTCTACCGCGCCGCTTACGAAAAGTGGATCAAGGACGAAAACGGCGCCCTGCGAGCGGTGGGAATCGACCTGAAACCCTGGGCGGAATTCCTGAAAAACCCGGTCATCCGGGTGCCGATTGAGGAGCCCTTTCACGCATTCAAGAACACGATTGGGGAGGGAGCGGAGGCGTTCCTGACGCCGTCCGGAAAGATCGAATTCTACTCGAATTTGGTGGCCGGCACGGATATCAGGAAAAGATGGGGCGGGAAGATCGATCCGATCCCGCGCTGGAGGCCTTCGTATATGACGGAGCCCCCCCGCGATTCCTATTTTTCGCCGCGGATCCGGGACTACCCGCTGTCGATGATCACCCCGGTTTCCCTGTATCGTGACCTTTCGTGCCATGACCAGAACCCGTTGCTGCGGGACTGCTACAACCATCGCCTTTGGATTTCTCCCGTCGACGCGAAAAAACGCGGTGTCCGGGACGACGATGCCATCGAGGTATTCAACGAGTACGGCTGTGTGCGCCTTCATGCCTACGTAACATCCAAAATCATTCCGGGGACCGTGGCCATGCATTTCGGAGCCTGGTATATGCCCAGCGAGGAAAAAACGGAGGCCATGCCCTACGGCATGGACACGCGCGGTGCGTGCAATTTCCTGATCGGCGACGTCCATCTGCCCCATGTGGTGAATAGCATTCTGACCGCCGGTCTGGTGGAAGTGAAAAAACTGGGAGGAAACGACTGATGTCTCAATATGCGTTTTATTTCGATCAGAGCCGGTGCTACGGCTGCCAGACGTGCAGCGTGATCTGCAAGGACTGGAATTTTCTGCCCCCCGGTCCGGAAAAGTGGATGACCGTGTATGATTTTGAAGATGGCGTTTTCCCGGATCTCCGGTTGCATATTTTGGCGTTCGCCTGCGGTCATTGCGAAAATCCCGTCTGCCTGAGCGCCTGTCCGAATGGCGCCCTCTTCAAGGAGGAAAAGTACGGCGCCGTCCTCGTCGATCCGGACAAGTGCCGGGGGGCACGACAGTGCGCCGTGGTATGTCCTTACGGGGCGCCTAAATTTGCAAGCGACGCCCCGGGTACGAAGATGAGCAAGTGCACCATGTGCATCGATCGCCTGGAGAAGGGAGATATTCCGGTCTGTGTGGCCGCCTGCCCGCTTCGGGCATTGGATTTCGGTCCTCTGGACGAAATGATTGCCCGGTATGGGGATTTGCGGCAACTGGACGGTATGCCCGCCCCGGTGACGAAACCGGCGTTTATCTGCAAACCGAACGCACCGAAGCAAGATCTCGTTCCCTACGACAAGAACCGGGCGATTGAACTGATGCGTGACCGCAAGGACATGGGAGAGGACATGGGATTCGTTTTCGACCGTATCGAGGATGTCACGCAACTCGAACCGGGAACCATCAAAAGGACCCGGAGCACGTTCAAAATGAAGCACGCGAACAATGCGGATCTGATGGACGCCACCCGAAACGACATCGGCTGACGGGCTTGGGATGACAAGGAAGCATGTCATTTCACCACCACCCACTATGCCTTTTCGAGGAGCACCCATCATGTCATTTCGAGGAGCGTTCCATGTCATTTCGACCCGGCGCAAGCCGGGGAGAAATCTTAACCCCCGAGGTTTCGGAAGCAGCGTTACGTTTAAGACTTCTCACGTTCGTTCGAAGTGACAAGAAGGAAAGGGTGTCGAAGCGACATGAAGTTGTGTCATCTCGAGGAGCGAAGCGACGAGAAATCTTGTCCTTCACGCCGTTTCAAGGCGGTGCGTTCAAGATTCCTCACCCCGCTATCCCGGGGATTCGGAATGACATTTTAGACTGACGGCGGGGTTCAGACATAATGTTTAAAAAAGGCGGCAAGCTCTCAATTTGGATGGTATCTTTTGTTTTCCATAACAAAAACATTCAAA
>Ga0172382_10001285_pt1 | contig 45245 bp, 46 predicted proteins | sample Leawel138RmetaG_FD_122245 | JGI IMG/M metagenome (GOLD analysis project Ga0172382, IMG submission 122245) | Leachate microbial communities from a municipal landfill in Southern Ontario, Canada - Leachate well 138R metaG | ecosystem: Engineered > Solid waste > Landfill > Unclassified | place...
GACCCCGGCCAGCCTGGTCATCGAAATCGTCGACGACGTCCCGCACGCCGTGGCCGACAGCGCCAGCGTGGGCGAGGACAGCGTCACCGCGATCACCGGCAACGTGCTGACCAACGACCTGCACGCCAACGGCCAGCCGGGTGCCGACACCCCGACCAGCTTCGTCAACTGGACCAGCACCACGGCGACGCACGGCACCTTCACCGACCTGGGCGGTGGCAACTACAGCTACCTGATCAACCCGGCCGATGCCGCGGTGCAGGGCCTGGACGAAGGCGAAACCCTCACCGAAACCTTCACCTACACCATGCAGGACGCCGACGGCGATCCGTCCAGCGCAACGCTGACCATCACCATCACCGGCAGCAACGACGGCCCGACCCTGAGCGTCGTGGGGGCCAACGTCTCCGAGCTCGGCTTGCCGTCCGGCTCGGATGCCACGGGGTACAGCGAATTTGCCACGGGTACCTTCACGTTGGGCGATGTGGATGGCCTGGACGACATCCAGACCGTCACGATCGGCGGTACCGCGGTGAATATTGCCAATCTGATCGGCAGTAGTTTTGCCGGCGCGTACGGTGTGCTGAACATCCTCGGCTACAACGACGAGACGGGTGTGGTCAGCTATCAGTACCAGTTGACCAGTCCGACCACCGATGTGGATGGCGTGACGGAGGCCGATACCTTCACGATCAGCGTGTCGGACGGCGCGGCCAGTACGTCGAGCGATCTGGTTATCGGTATCGCCGATGATCTGCCGTCGCTTGGTGCTTTTGTCGCCGCGACGATTCCCAACGAAGTCGGTACGGTCAACGGCACCTTTGCGGTAGTACCGGGGGCGGATGGGCTGGGCGGCTTCGAGATCACCGGGCCGACGCTGGACGGCGTGACCTATCAGACCACGCAGAATTTCAGCGGTGGCACGTTCGTCAGCACCACGCTCACGGCGCTGACGGACACCAACCAACAGGTCTTCACCTTGACGGTGAGCGCAGACGGCACCTACAGCTTCCAGCTGATCGCGCCTGAGGCGGGTTACACCGAGGCCATCGACTTTACGAGCCTGGAACCTGGCAAGCCGATTTCCGTGGCGTCCAGCATCGAGAATGGTTGGACGTTCGACGGCCTGCTGTTCAGCGGAACCTCCCCAACGACATTTACCAACCCCGATAGCGGCAGCGGCTCCAATAGCGATCTGCTCAACATCTCGGGAAATGGGTTCGGCTTGGGGAGTGCGAGCTCCGTTCCGGACAACGCCGGTTTCCTCTACACCCAGCAGGGCGGCGCGGATAGCTTGCGTTTCTTCGCCGATATTTCATCGAGCCTGGAAGGAAAGGGCACTGTACAGATTTCCTGGGCTGCCTATGGCAGCACCGTCGGCGGTACGCCGTTGGCCGTCAGCACGCAGAGCATAACGCTCACCGCAGACGGATGGGTCACCATCGACCCGGGCGTCTCGTTCGAGAATCTGGTGATACGTGTCGACGTGATCGGCGCGAACACTGGCGGGATCCGGGTGCAGGATTTCTCCTATTCCCGTGAAGTGCTGCCGGACGACCAGAGTCTGTCCTTCGGCATCGTGGCGCAGGACGGTGATGGCGACCTGAGTGCGCCGTCTACCCTCGATGTACAGATTACGGCGGCCGACTCGTCAGATGCCTTCACCCTGATCGGAACGGCAGGCGACGATGTCATCGCCGCCAGCAGCCTGGCCGACAGCATCAGCGGCAACACCGGCTTCGATATCGTCGACTACGGCGACGCGACCACGGCCATTGCGGCCAGCCTGCTCAGCGGGACGGGCACGCTGGGGGAGGCACTCGGTGATAGCTACACGGGCATCGAAGGCCTGGCCGGCGGGGCGGGCGACGACGTGCTGACCGGCAATACGCTGGACAACTACCTGGCCGGCGGCGCTGGCAGCGATACGCTGGTGGGCGGTGAGGGCGACGATGTTCTCGACGGCGGGATCGGAGCCGACATTCTGCAGGGCGGTATCGGCGATGACGTGCTGATCGGCGGGGCAGGAACGGACGCGCTGGAAGGTGGCTCCGGCATGGACATCGCCGATTACAGCGCCGACGGCGTCGGCATCACGGTCGATCTGGAGAGCGGCGCACCGGGTATTGGCGGCCTGGCTGCGGGTGATACCTACCTCGACATGGAGGGCGTGATAGGCGGCAGCGGCGACGATCTGCTGGCTGGCGACACGCAGGACAACTATCTGGACGGCGGGCTGGGCGACGACGTCCTCTCCGGTGGTGGTGGCGACGACGTCCTGATCGGCGGGTTGGGTGACGACAGCATGACCGGCGGCGCCGGCCGTGACACCTTCGTCTGGCGGGCGGGTGACAATGGCAGCGATACCATCAGCGACTTCCATATCGACCCGACCGGTGCGGCCTCGGACGTGCTCGATCTGTCGGAGCTGCTGTCCGGGGTGGATGCCGACAGCGCGACGCTGGACAATTACCTGACGTTTGCCTTCGGTAACGACACGGTCATCTCGGTCAGCGTCACGCCGGGCGGTGCGCCGGTTCAGGACATTACCCTGGCCGGCGTGGATCTGGCGGATCTGTACGGCACCACCAACGAGGCGACGGTGATCGATAGCCTGCTTGCCGACAACATCCTGAAGGTCGATAACACCTGAGGGCACTCAAGCCCACCGTTCGCAGGAACGGTGGGCTTGTCTTTGCTGGAGAAACTGAATGCTCTATATCGAGCGAGGCCCGGACGGGCAGCTTCGGCGGGTCGAGGCCGAGCCGTTCGACGAGATGACCGGAACGATTCCCGCGGGTTGCGATGAAGCGCTGAGCTGGTTCGCAAACAGTGAGGATGAACACACGCAACGAGTCGGCTTGCAGGCATCCGACCTGGAAATGGTACGGGTTCTGGAAGACCTGATCGGCGTGTTGATCGATCGCGGCGTGATCCGTTTTACCGACCTGCCGGAAGCGGCCCAGCGCAAACTGCGCGCCCGTCAGCAGACCCGTGCGCGACTGGGTGGGCTGTGTGCTCTGTTGAGCGACGATGACGAACCGCGGTTGCCTTAGTCGGCGTTTTTGTTTCGTTCGCTGAAACCGCAACAGACCCCGATTTTCCCTTCCCTCGTGACGCCGACTGGTCGTTGCGACCAGCCGTTCTCTTTCCTTACTGCCACGGGTGGGGCGCGCCAACCGCGTGGCCCATGACGCCATGCACGCCGAGCGCAGCCAGCGTCGTGCGTTCGCCTTCGGTCTCCACCATCTCGGCGATCAGCGGCAGATCGATGCTGTGTGTCGTGCGGTAAAGCGCCTCGATGAAGTCGCGCTTGTCGTCGTCCTGATCGATATTGCGGATGTAGGTCCCGTCGATTTTCAGATAGACCAATGCCAGTCTCAGCAAGCTGCCGAGCTTGCTGAAATCGCCGCCGAAATGCTGCAGACCGACCTGCGCGCCAGTGTCGCGCAGCGCCTGGCTGCAGTGTTGCAGCGTGGCGCTCGCCGGCAGGTGGCGGGCGTCCAGTTCCAGGCAGAGCAGGCGGGTTTGCTCGGGGTGGTCACGCAGTAGTTGGATGATCGGCTCCAGACCGTCAGGGTCGCGCAGCGTGGCGCTGGAAAGGCTGACGGCCAGCGGAGTGGGGGCCTGCCGCAGGCGTTCGATGGCCAGTTCGAGCATCAGCCGGTCGAAGCGCGCCGTCCAGCCCAGCCGTTCCAGCCACGGCAGAAAGCTGCCGGCAGTGAGGACGGCGCCATCGGTGATCGGCAGGCGCGCCAGCAACTTCTGATGCACGAGCTGCTGCGGATTGTCGGCCAGCACCACCGGTTGCACGAAGACAGCCAGATCACGCCGCTCCAGCGCCTGGTCGAGCGCGCGATACCACTCGTGTTCGCTGTGTAGAAGCGCCGTCGCATGGCTGCATTCCTGCCATGCGTTGTCGCTACCGAGTGCCTGCGCCAGCGCATGGTCGGCCCGCTCCAGCACCGCCGCGGGCGAATCGCCGATGTGAAAGGCGGTATAGCCGATGTGAGCGAGCGGCTCTTCGTCGTGCGTGCCGAGCGGGCGCAGCGCTTGCAGATCGGCGCTCAGCGCTTCGGCGAGACGGGCGGCATGCGCTTCGTGCAGACCGGGTGCCAGCAGGACGAAATCACCGCCGCGGCTGCGCGCAGCCAGCCAGTGCGGCTGGCCTTGTTCGTCCGGTATGCGCCCGAGCCGTGCACCGACTGCGGCGACGAGTTGATCGGTCTGCTGGCTGCCGAGCTGCTGGTTGAGCCGGTTCAGCTCGTGGATGCGGATCAGCATCAGATAGCCGCCGCCGTGATGCTCGGCCGGCGTCAGCTGGATCGCCAGGCGCTGATCCAGCAGGCGCCGGTTGGCCAGCCCGGTCAGCTCGTCGCGGAAGGCCTGCTGATGGAGCCGCTCGCTGCGCGCCGCTTCCTCGGCGAAGAGGGCTTGCAGCTTGGCGACCATCTGGTTCATTGCCTGCACCACGCGCCGTAGCTCCGGCGTGCGCGGCAGCTCGGGCAGCGTGACGAATTCGCGTCGGGTGATGGCCTGCGCTTGCTCCACCATGCGATCGAGCGGGCGCAACTGGCTGCGCAGCAACCAGCCGCCGAGCAGGGCGCTGACCAGGCCGCAGCCCAGCAGCCAGTAGAGCGTGGCCACAGTGCTGTCCCAGACCTTGGCCAGGGCGAAGGCGGGGTGGCTGATTACCTCTACGCGCGCCGCCTGTTCCCAGCCGCGCATGATCAGCGCGTCGCCGCCCTGTGCCGGCAGATTCACCAGCGCGGCGAACCAGTTCGGCACCTGCTCGGTGACGATGTTGCTGGTGCGTTCGACGATCGGTTGGCCGTCGGCGATCGAGACGATGCGGATGCTGCTGAAATAGCCGCTGTCGAAGATCGAATTGACCAGCAATTCGAGCATCACCGGATCATCGACATGCGGCGTCATCGACAGCGCCAGTGCGGTGGCGGCGTCCTGGGCATGGGAGCGAAGCTGGCTGATCGACTGTTCGCGCGAATGCTCGACGCTGGCGATGAAGCTCCCGGCGAACGCCACGACGAGGAACAGGCAAATGGCGAGAAACAGCTGCTTGAGTAATGACATACTTCCCTCCTGAAACTGCTCTCGACTAGCCCTCGCCGACCGTAAATCCTTCGGCGTGCATCTTTCGCAGAACGTCTTGCCAGCGTGACAGCCTTTTGCCATCTCCGCTACGTTTACCACCGCCCGCGCTGGGGAGATAGAGCCCTTCGGCGTTGAAGGCGTACACCGGCAGCAGATCGCTGCGCTGCGAGGCGGGGCGGATGACGCCGTCGATGTTGTCCAGCACCAGCGGATCGGCCCCGGGCGTCGCGTAGTAGGTCAGCACCATGTGCGCCTGGTTCAGCCGCAGTGCCTTGACGTAGGTGATGCGCAGCTTCTCGCTGGGCACGCCCAACCGGCGCAGGGTGAAGTATTTGGCGAGGGCATAGTCCTCGCAGTCACCGGCACCGCGGATCAGCGATTCGACGGGCGTGGCCCAGTAATCGTCCTGCTCCCAGACCCAGATGTCGTCGCTGAACTGAATGTTTCGGTTGAAGAAGCGGTTGACCTCGGCAAGCTGCTCCCGCTCGGGCAGTGCGCCGCTGTCTCGCAGAAGGTCCTGCCAGGCTGCTACCCGCGGCAGCGCATCTTCCGCCGCCCCGTAGCGCTTTTTCAGAACGGGGTAGATGCGCTCGAAATCCCACTGCTGCCAGTTGGCCGAGCGCGCCAGATTCCATAGCGGTGCGCTGAGCAGGGCGAGCGCAAGAAGCAGCACCAGCGGGCGGCGGCGGCTTGCACGACCAGACTGCAAAGACTGCATGGGCTGCTCTCCATAGCGAATCCTGCCGGTGGGCGGATTCGTGCTCACTGGCGTGGTTTGGCTTCGACCGTGTGCAGGGTTTTCTGTTTGACGATGTACAGCGTGACCAGCGCAGCGCTGAGCAACATGGCGATGCGCGCCCAGACGAGCGGCACCAGCCAGCAGGAAATTCCGATACTCACCCACATGGTGAGGATGGTGTAGGCCTTGCCCTTGAGTGGAATGCCGTTGCCTTCCAGATAGTCGCGAAACCAGGGGCCGAGGCGCGGGTGCTCGACGAGCCAGACGTAGAAGCGCTCCGAGCTGCGCACGAAGCAGGCAGCTGCCAGCAGCATGAAGGGTGTGGTCGGCAGCACCGGCAGGAAGATACCCACCACGCCGAGCGCCACCGCGAGCCAGCCGACCGTCAGCAGCGCATAGCGCACCACGGCGTTGCGCTGCTGAGGAATATCGCGGTGCGCCATGGCGGCTACCCGGTCATCAGTGGCGGCGCGGTTTGAGCAGCGCCGGCTTTTCCTCGGGGGCGTGGCAGAGCAGGTACAGCGCGGTCAGGATTTCCGGAATCTGCGCCACCATCTCGTCTACCAGCTCGGGGCTCTCGGCGATCTCGGCGAACTCCGGCTGCTCGTCGAACAGGCCCGAGCCGACCATGATCGGCAACAGCAATTCGCTGACTTCCTCCTCGGAATCCTCGAACCAGACCTCCTCGCGCATGAACACGCCTTCCATGAAGCCGATGCACCAACCGCGCAGATCGGACTCGTCCGGCTCCTCGCCGAGGTCCAGCTCGCAGGGCAGCTCCATGTCTTCGTCGCTGGCCAGCTGACGGGCGATATGCGCCTTGAGCTGGGCCAGCGTTGCCTCGATGGCGTCGCGCTCGGTGTCGTCCTTGTACTGCGGCGGCTCGGAGAACAGCGCATCGATCCATTCGCGCTCCGGTACCGCTTCGGAGCAGATGCTCAGAGCCGTCAGGTAGCCGTGGGCGGCGATGTAATCCAGCGCCTCTTCATGCAGGTCGTCGGCATCGAGGAAAACCTGCAGGCGGGTGAGTTGCTCGGCGAAAGACATCGGGAACTACCTTGGGGTGGGAAGACAAGCGGGATTCTAGACGAGGCGCGGGATGCAGGCTACTTCGATGGCCGTTGCGCCGGCGCGGCCGACCACCGCGCCTGAACTCCGGCAGGTGCTCGCGTATACTGCGCGCCTTGTTTCGGAGACCGGCATGCTCGACCAGGCACAGCGCATCCTCAAAGACGTATTCGGCTATGACGCCTTTCGCGGCAACCAGGGCGCGATCATCGAACAGGTCGCCGACGGCGGCGATGCGCTGGTGCTGATGCCTACCGGTGGCGGCAAGTCGCTGTGCTATCAGGTGCCGGCGCTTCTGCGCGACGGGCTGGCGGTGGTGGTGTCGCCGCTGATTGCGCTGATGGACGATCAGGTCGCCACGCTCGACGAGCTGGGCGTGGCGGCGGTGGCGCTCAATTCCACGCTGAGTGCCGACGAGCAGCGCGAGATTGCCGAGCGCATTCGCCGCAACGAGATCAAGCTGCTCTATCTTGCGCCGGAGCGACTGGTGCAGCCGCGCATGCTGGCGTTCCTGCAGCGGTTGCAGATCGCGCTGTTCGCCATCGACGAGGCGCATTGCGTGTCGCAGTGGGGTCACGATTTCCGTCCCGAGTACCTGCAGCTCGGCCAGCTCGCCGAGCTGTTCCCCGGCGTGCCGCGCATCGCCCTGACCGCCACGGCGGACATGCGCACCCGCGAGGAAATTGTCCAGCGCCTGCATCTGGAGAACGCCGAGCGGTTCCTGTCCAGTTTCGACCGGCCGAACATCTTCTACCGCATCGTGCCCAAGGAGCAGCCACGCAAGCAGCTGCTGGGCTTTCTCGCCGAGCGGCGGGGCGATGCCGGCATCGTCTACTGCATGTCGCGCAAGAAGGTCGACGACCTGGCGGCGTTTCTCACCGAGCAGGGCTTTCCAGCGTTGCCGTATCACGCCGGGCTGCCCAACGAGCTGCGCGCCTATCACCAGAAACGCTTCCTCAACGAAGAGGGGCTGATCATGGTGGCGACCATCGCCTTCGGAATGGGCATCGACAAGCCTAACGTGCGCTTCGTCGCTCACCTGGACCTGCCCAAGTCGCTCGAAGCCTATTACCAGGAGACCGGGCGGGCAGGGCGCGACGGCCTGCCCGCCGACGCCTGGATGGCCTACGGCCTGCAGGACGTGATCTTCCTCAAGCAGATGCTCAACAACTCCGAGGGCGACGAGCGCCACAAGCGCATCGAGCAACACAAGCTCGATGCCATGCTCGCGCTATGCGAGGAGACCCGCTGTCGGCGTCAGGTGCTGCTGGCCTATTTCGACGAAGACCTGCCGCAGCCGTGCGGACATTGCGACAACTGCGCGGACGATGTGCAGACCTGGGACGCCACCGAACCGGCGCGTCAGGCGTTGTCGGCGATCTACCGCAGCGGGCAGCGCTACGGCGTCGGACATCTGGTGGACATCCTGCTGGGGCGCGACAACGACAAGGTGCGCGGCCTCGGCCATCAGCATCTTTCCGTGTTCGGCGTCGGCAAGAGCCTCGCCGAGGGCGACTGGCGCTCGCTGTTCCGCCAGCTGGTGGCACGCGGGCTGGTGGATGTCGATCTGGAAGGCTTCGGCGGCCTGCGCTTGAGCGACAGTTGCCGACCGTTGCTGCGTGGCGAGGTAAGCCTGGCGCTGCGCCGCGATCTCAAGCCGCAGCAGGCGGCCAAGGGGCAGAAGAGCCCTGCCAGCCAGCTGGTGCGAATCGAGGAGCGCGATACCTGGGAAGCGTTGCGCGCGCTGCGCCGGCGCCTGGCCGAGGAGCACGGCGTGCCGCCCTATGTAATCTTTCCCGACGCCACGTTGCTGGAAATGCTGCGCAGCCAGCCGGCTTCGCTGGCGGATATGGCGCGCGTCAGCGGTGTCGGCGCGCGCAAGCTGGAGCGCTACGGCGCGGCGTTCCTCGAAGTGCTGCAGGGTACGTCGGAACCCGCCAGGTCGCCGATCGATCTGCGTCACGAACTGGTCACGCTGGCGCGTGCGGGCATGACGCCGGCGCAGATCGCGCGCCAGCTCGATTGCAGCGAGAAGAACGTCTACGCCCTGCTGGCCGAGGCGATCGGCCAGCAGCAGTTGAGTCTGGAGCAGGCGCTCGACCTGCCCGAAGACCTGCTCGGCGAGATTCAGGAAGCTTTCCTCGACGGCGAAGGCGAGCTGCCGCCGGTGGCCGAGATCGCCGGGCAATTCGCCACGCGGGTGCCGGAAGCGGTGCTGTACTGCGTGCGCGCGGCCTTGCAGGCCGAGTTCGAGTTGTAACCGGCTGCGTCACCGCCGCGCGCACGCCGGCGCGGCGCAATCCCGCGTCCTGGCGGGGCGGCCGAGTGTTTCCGCGTACCGAAGGAGGGTGGTGACTGGCCGTTGGTAGGCTTGCCTGCATATCGAAGCTGTGATTAGCTCGCTAATAATTGTTTTTGCAGGAATGCAAGCTTCATGTACGCCGAGCAACATCGCTTCGCCATGCAGTTGGCGCAACTCTCGCGAGGCTGGCGCGCGGAACTGGATCGGCGTCTCGCCGATCTGGGACTGTCGCAGGCCCGCTGGCTGGTGCTTCTGCACCTGGCCCGTTTCGACCATTCACCCACCCAGCGCGAGCTGGCGCAAAGCGTCGCCGTCGAAGGGCCGACGCTGGCCCGTCTGCTGGACGGCCTTGAAGCGCAGGGGTTGATTCATCGTCAGGCTTCGCTCGAGGACCGACGCGCCAAGCTCATCCTGCTCGGCGCGCCGGCGCGTCCGCTGATCGAACGCATTGAGGCGATTTCGACGCAGGTGCGCGAGGAGCTGTTCGACGGCATTCCCGAGGAGGACCTGCGCAAGTGCCAGCAGGTACACGCGCGCATCCTCGCCAATCTGAACAAGACCCGCGCGCTCTAGAAGCTGCGGCCCAGGTTCAGATAGAGCGCCTGCTCGTCTTCGTCGTTGGCGCCGTAGCCGAGGTTCAGCGGCCCCAGCGGGGTGTCGTAGCCGATGAACACGCTGGCGGCGTTGATGTAGCCACTGTCGAACTCGTTGTCGTTGTTCCAGGCGCGGCCGCGTTCCAGCGAGCCGCCAAGGTACAGCGGGAAATCCAGCGGCAGGAATCCGCGTGGTGTCATGCGTCGGTAATACACCACCCGGCCGAGGCTGATGTTCTGCCCCGACAGCGCGTCCTGGCGAAAGCCTGACAACTGGCGGGCGCCGCCGAGCAGGAAGCTGGAGGTGACCACCTCGGTGTCGTCGAGCGTGCGTCCGTAGCGGCCGCCCAGCACCCAGGTGTGCGGTCCATAGCCGAGCGCCTTGTCCAGGCGGATGTGCCATTGCCGGTAGCGTTCATCCGAGCCGAGCCCCGGTGTGTACTGGCGCAGCGTCAGGCTGATGTCCTCGCCCTCGTGGGGGAAATCCACGTCGTCGAGCGTATCGAACGAGTACTGCAGGGCGTAGTAACCCTCGCTGAAACTGAAATCCGGCAGGTCGCGCTCGCCGACGCGCACGTCGGCCTCGCCCCACGCCTGGCCGACGCCGAAGCGGATCTCGCCGTTGTTGGCGATCTGCCGGCCGAGGTTCAGCCCGTAGCCGTAGCGGCGCAGGCGGTATTCAGCGATCGGGTCGTGCTCCAGCGTCGCCTCGACGTTCTGTGCTTCGAGGAACGCGTTCGGCGCGACGAACCAGCGCGAACCGGCATCCAGCGGCTGGTAGAACTCGCTGAACAGCTCCTGGCGATCGCCCAGTTGCGCCCGCGTCAGCCACTCGGCGCCCAGCTCGTTGATGCCGTTCATGCGGTAGCTGGCGCCGATGTTGAAGGCGCTGTCGCCCTGGAAATCATCGGACAGGCTCAACCCGAGGCGCAGGTAGTCGGTGCCGGAGCGCTTCTCGCGCGTGCGGATCACCAGCGTGTTGCCCAGCTTGCCGTGGGCGACGCGGTATTCGACGCGGTCGAAATAGTCCAGGCCATACAGCGTGCCCATGTCCTTCTGCAGGTCGGCGAGATCGAGCGGCTCGCCGAGACGCTGGCGGATGTGGCGGCGGATTACCGCATCGCCGACTTTCGAGTCGTTTTCGATGCGCACTGCGGTGATCACCGGCGTGCGAGGATCGTTCGAGCGCGCCAGACTCAGCGCCGGGTTGCCGCCGCTGGGCGGTGCGAAGCCGGCCAGACGCCCTTCGAGCGCGCGGGTGGCGCGGTAGCCGGCGTCGATCAGCTGCGCCGCGCTGCCGAAATCGGTCGAGCCGTAGGCCGCCAGCGGCGGCTCGATCAGCAGATCCTCGGCGCGCAGGGTGGCCAGCTGCTCCTCGGAGTTGCGCCGCGTCATCATGGTGGTGGTCTGGTTGAGCACGTCGAACACGGTGAGCAGGTCTTCGCGGCGCATCAGCGGCGTGCCGATATCGACCACGATCAGCCGGTCGACGCCCATGTCGCGCGCCACGTCCATCGGAATGTTGTCGACCATGCCGCCGTCCACCAGCAGGCGTCCGTCGAGTTCGACCGGCGCGAACACCGCCGGGATCGACATGCTGGCGCGGATCACCTGCGGCAGGTGGCCGCTGCGGAACACTACCTTCTCGTCGTTGGCGATGTCGGTCGCCACCGCTCGGAAGGGGATCGGCAACTGGTCGAAGTCACGCGTATCGCTGGCGTGCACCAGCAGGCGTTCGAGCAGCAGGGCGAGGTTCTGCCCCTGGATCACGCCCAGCGGCAGGCCGAGGCTGCCATCGTCGCGGAAACTGAGCTTGCGTTTGACCAGGAAGTCGCGATCGTCCTGCTTGCGCCGGAATGGCACGTCCTGGCGGGCCGGATCGTCGGACAGCACTTGCTGCCAGTCCAGCGTCATCGCCAGTTTCTCCAGTTCGTCGACGGTGTAGCCGGCGGCGTACAACCCGCCGATCACCGCGCCCATGCTGGTGCCGGCTACCGCGTCGATGCGCACGCCTTGTTCTTCCAGCGCCTTGAGCACACCGATATGTGCCAGCCCGCGCGCCGCGCCGCCGGAAAGCACCAGCCCGGTCTTCGGCGCCGCAGTGTCGGCGAGGCCGCTCAGTGGCAGACAGAACAGCAGGACAAGCAGCAGGCGACGCATGACGGATTCCGGGTACGAAGGAAAAGGCCGCTATTATAGGCCGCTCCCATTACCAGCCAGGGTCGCGCGCATGTCCAACGGCAAAGCGGAAATCGTCATCGTTTATTGCACCCAGTGCCAGTGGTTGCTGCGCGCCGCCTGGCTCGCCCAGGAGCTGCTCTCGACCTTCGCTGACGATCTTGCCCGGGTCGCGCTGGAGCCGGGCACCGGCGGGGTGTTCCGCATCACCTGCGACGGCGAGCAGATCTGGGAGCGCACGCTCGATGGCGGCTTTCCCGAAGCCAAGGAACTCAAGCGACGGGTGCGCGACCGCATCGATCCGCAGCGTTCGCTGGGCCACAACGATCGTTGAGATTCAGGCCGCCGGCGGACTCTTCAGGCGGCTGGTGATGACGCTGGCGAGGATGATCAGCGCGCCGCCGCCGAGCATGCGCAGCGTCGGCTGCTCGTCGAACAGCCACCAGGCGAAGACGATGCCGTAAACCGGTTCGAGGGCGAAGATCACCGAGGTGGTGCGCGCCTTGAGCACCCGCAGACTGGCGACGAACAGGCTGTGCGCGAGGCCGGTGCAGAGTACGCCGAGCAGCGCCAGCCAGAGCCAGTCCTGTGCCGGAATGGCGGGTACGCCCGCCCAGGCGAACGGCAGCAGGCCGAGCAGGATCGCCAGGTTCTGCCACAGCGCGGCCTGCACGGCGTCGATGCTGCGGGTGACTGCGCGGTTGAGCAGCGACAGCAACGCGAACAGCAGCCCCGACAGCACCCCATAGAGCAGTCCGCCGGTCGCTGCGCTGGATACGTCGAAGTTTGGCGTGACCAGCAGGAGGCCCAGGCAGACCAGACCGACCATTGCATACTCGATCGCCCGGGTGCGTTCGCGAAACAGCAACCCTTCCAGCAGCACAGTGAACGCTGGAAAGCTGGCAAAACCGAGGGTGGCGATGCCGACGCCGGCGACTTTCACCGCGATGAAGAACGTCAGCCAGTGCGCGCCCAGCAGGATGCCGCCGAGCATCAGGCCGCCGCGGCGCTTCCAGTCGGGGCGCGCGCCGCTGGGCGGCAGCAGCAAGGCTACCGCCAGCAACGCGAGGACGGCGAACAGTGCGCGGCCGAAGGTGATCATCAACGGCTGGCTCTGCGCGAGTTTGCCGAGCACGCCGGACAGGCCGAACATCAGCGCGCCGAGGTGAATCGCCAGCAGGGCACGGCGTGGGGTCATGTGTCGATACCGCGGGTCAGCGGTGGGTACGAAGGGAGCATGCGGTTACCGCGACGGAGATGGCAGGGCGATCATGCTAGGACAGTCGCGTACGCGCGTCTGTCGCGTCAGCCGGCGGTTTTGTCGCGCAACTCTCGCGGCGTGCAGCCGTGTGCGCGAACCAGTGCCGCGGTGAAGGCGCTCTGCGAGGCGTAGCCGACCTGTGCGGCAATCTCGCCAACCGACAGTCGGGTGCCGCGCAGTAACGCCTCGCCTTGCTGCAGACGCCGCTGGCGCACGTAGTTCATGGGCGTCTGTCCGGTTTCGTCGAGAAAGCGCGCATGCAGGCGCGCCACGGACAGCCCGGCGACTCGCGCCAGGTCCGCTACCTGCAACGGATGGGCGAGGTGCCGGTCGATGTAGGTGGTGAGCGCCGCAAGCGACAGCGGCGGCCGTTTGCCGAGCGGCGCGCATCCGCTCGCCAGCGTTGCCAGCAGCAATACCGTGCCTTGTTCGGCGATCAGTGGATCGTTCAGCGGGCTGGCGGCCAGCCACTCCACCAGGCGCTGCTGCGCGGCGGTCAGGCGCAGTGAGTCGGGGCGTTCGAGCAGCCGCAGGCTGGATGCGCTATGCGGGCCGAGGCGCTCGCGAATCCAGTCCGGGTGCGCAATGTCGAGCACCAGACAGTGGCTGCCGCGCGCGCTGCCGCAGGCATGATGGGTGGACGCGGGCACGACTGCCAGGCATTGCTGGCCGATGCGACTGCCGCGCCCGGCGATCTCGAATTCCAGCTGGCCGCGCAGGCCGAAGACCAGTTGCGCATGTTCGTGGCTGTGAGCGATCTGGTCCTGGTTGTAATGTCGAAGGGTCAGCATCTGCATCGTGGCCTCGCTATGGCATCCGCTCAGAGGATGACCTTGTCGCGCAGTTTCTCCGCGGCCTCCTGGAGGGCCTGGATCACGCGTTCCTTGTCGAAGTTCTGCACGCCGTTGGTGTCCAGATACATGGAGAAGCCCGGCAGCTCGGCCTCGACGAAACTGCAGGTGGCACCGAGGTCGCGGCGGAAATCGACGACCTGGTAGATCTGCACCGGCCGGGTGAAACCCTTGACGCCGATCTGGCCCTTGTCGCGGCACATGATCACGTCCTTCACCAGTGAATAGGTTTCGTGGGAGATGAGGATCTCGCTGGTTTCGGCGGCGCTTTCCAGGCGGCTGGCGAGGTTCACCTCGCGCCCGATGATGGTGTAGTCCATCCGGGTGTCGGCGCCGAAGTTGCCCACCGTGCAATAGCCGGTGTTGATCCCCATGCGGATCTCCATCGGCCGGGTGATGCCCTGTGCGCGCCATTGCTGGCGCAGCACCTTCATGTGCTTGCGCATGGCGATGGCCATCGACACGGCGGCCACGGCGTCCTTCTTCGCGCCCTGGCTGGTCGGGTCGCCGAAGAACACCATCACGCAGTCGCCGACGAACTTGTCGATGGTGCCGCCGTACTTCAGCGCGATCTTCGACATTTCGTTCAGGTAGTTGTTGAGCAGGTCGGTCAGCGCCTCGGCTTCCAGCTCCTCGGACAGTTCGGTGAACCCCTTGATGTCGGAGAAGAACACCGAAAGCTTCTTGCGCTGGGTCTCCAGACGCACGCTGCGCTTGCCGGAGAAGATCGATTCCCACACCTGCGGCGACAGGTACTTGGCCAGATTGCGCGCCAGGCGCGCGGCCTTGGTCTGCTCGGCCTCGATGTCGCGCCGTGCCTGGGCCAGGCGCAGGCCCTGCAGGTGCACGAAGTAGGCCGTGGCGCAGATGTACAGCGAAGCGAACAGGATGCTCACCAGCGAGACCAGCTGTGGCGTGGTGCCGCGCAGCTCGAGCGGTACCAGCACGCTGCCCAGGCCGATGCCGCCGGCTACGCCGAGCACCGCCAGCAGCAGGTACTGCAGGCTGCCGGTGACCAGCGCGGTAAAACACAGTGTCAGCAGGAACATCAGGCTGGGCACGATGGGTGCGCCCAGCAGGATGATGGCGATGCCGGTGTTGAGTGCATCCAGGCACAGCAATACTTGCGAGGTGCGCTGCGGATGATCGCGCTTGAAGCGATAACCGAGGTGATAGGCCAGATGCGGATAGAGCAGCGCATAAGGCACCATCCACAACAGGTCGATGGAAAAGAACTGCGTATAGGTTCCGGCTGCGAGCGTGGCGGCGCCGGCCAGGTAGGCGAACACACGGGAGTAATACTCGCGCAGCGTGCGATTGGCGAGACCGTTGCGGCGCTCTGCCGTGGCGGAAGTCATGTACTTACGTTCCCTTGTAAAATCGACGCCTTTTCCAAGCGCCTTGCTGACTGAAGCGCCCTGCGCCGAACGCTTGGAAGGGGCCTTGCCGGTGGCGGTGCATTGCGCTGTTCTGCCGTGGCGCACGCCGAGCCGATGGATCATAACCAAGCCGCGTCGCGCAGCCAAACGCAGTCGACAAAAGCCATGCGGTGTTGGGGCGCGGCCAATGGCAGGTACGGCCTCGGCGGAACCCGCCGAGACGAAAGCGCCCTAAACTACAGCGGCGCCGCGCGCGCCTCTTTCTTCCCTCTACGAACAGGATTTCCCTTTGGCTACCAGCTTGCTTGCCTTGCTCGACGATATTGCGACAGTTCTGGATGACGTATCCGTGATGACCAAGGTCGCTGCCAAGAAAACCGCCGGCGTACTGGGCGACGACCTGGCGCTCAATGCCCAGCAGGTCAGTGGCGTCAAGGCCGACCGTGAGTTGCCGGTGGTCTGGGCGGTCTGCCGGGGTTCGCTGAAGAACAAGCTGATTCTGGTGCCGGCGGCGCTGCTGATCAGCGCCTTCGCGCCTTGGGCGATCACGCCGCTGCTGATGCTCGGCGGCGCGTTTCTTTGCTACGAGGGGTTCGAGAAACTGGCGCATCGCTTCCTGCATGACGATACCGCCGAGCACGCCGAAACCGCCAAGGCGCTGGCCGATCCGGCAGTCGATATGGTGGCTTTCGAGAAGGACAAGATTCGCGGCGCGATCCGCACCGACTTCATCCTGTCCGCCGAGATCATCGCCATCACCCTGGGCACGGTGGCCAATGCCAGTTTCACCCAGCAGGTCATGGTGCTGGCCGGCATCGCCGTGGTGATGACCATCGGCGTCTACGGGCTGGTTGCCGGTATCGTCAAGCTCGACGACCTGGGCCTGGCGTTGAGCAAGGCGGCGAGCGGAGCGGTGCAAGCCGTTGGTCGCGGCATCCTGTGGCTGGCGCCCTGGCTGATGAAAACGCTGTCGGTCGTCGGCACCGCGGCGATGTTCATGGTCGGTGGCGGCATCCTCACCCACGGCATCGGCGTGGTGCATCACTGGATCGCCAACAGCGCCGAGCAGACGCAGCACCTGCCGTACATCGGCGCGGTGCTCGGCGGGCTGCTGCCGACGCTGCTTGACGCCGCCTTCGGTATCGTCGCCGGCGGCGTGATCCTGGCCGTGCTGACGCTGGGTAGCCGCCTGTTCGGCAAGCGCGGCGCGGCGTCCTGATCAGTGGCGCCAGAACGCGGGGGTCAGCACCACCAGCACGGTGATGATCTCCAGCCGACCCAGCAGCATGCCGAGCGCCAGCAGCCATTTGGCCGCATCCGGCAGCGGGCTGAAGTTGCCGGCCGGGCCGATGATGGCGCCGAGCCCCGGTCCGACGTTGCACACCGCCGACGCCGCGCCGGTCAGCGCGGTGATCAGATCCAGCCCGAGCAGCGCCAGGCATAGCGCGAGCGCGCCGATGGTGATGGTGATGAAGAAGGAAAAGGTCAGGATCGACCGGACGATGTCCTCATCCAGGGTGTGGCCGTTGTACTGCTGGCGAATGACTGCGCGCGGATGGATCAGCTGCTTGAGGTTGGCCCGCAGCAGCGCATAGGCGACCTGGAAACGGAAGATCTTCAAACCGCCGGTCGTGGAGCCGGAGCAGCCGCCGATGAAGGTCAGGTAGAAGAACACCATCATCGCGAAGCCACCCCACTGGGTGTAGTCGCCCGAGGCGTAGCCGGTGGTGGTGACCACCGAAACCACGTGGAAGGTCACGATGCGCAGCGCGTACAGCCAGTCGGCATCGTGGGTGAGCCAGTACCAGCCGCTGAACAGCACGCTGCTGACCACCAGCAGGACCAGGAAACCGCGTACCTGCTGATCGCGGATCAGCGCCTTGCGGTGGCCGCGCAGCGTGGCGACGTACAGGGTGAAGGGCAGACTGCCGAGCACCATGAAGAACACCGCCACCCAGTGCGCCGACGGGCTGAACTTGCCCATCGAGGCGTCGGAGGTGGAAAAGCCGCCGGTGGATACCGTGGACATCGCATGGTTGATCGCATCGAACAGGCTCATGTCCGCCAGCCAGAAGGCCGCCACGGCCGCCAGCGTCATTCCCACGTAGATGGCGATCAGGTATTGCCCGGCGATGTGCGAGCGCGGCACGACCTTCTCCGACCAGTCTGACGATTCCGTCTGGAACAGGCGCATACCACCGATTCGCAACAGCGGCAGGATCGCTACGGCCATACCGATGAAGCCGATGCCGCCCAGCCAGTGCAGCATCGAGCGCCACATCAGCAGGCCGGGCGAGGCGTCGTCGAGGCCGGTGAGGATGGTGGAGCCGGTGGTGGTGATGCCCGACATGGTTTCGAAGAACGCGTCGGTGTAGCTGATGTGCCGGCTCAGCATCATCGGCAGTGCGGCGAAGCAGCAGACCACCAACCAGCTGGCGGTCGTCAGGAAGTACATGTCGCGTGGCCGCAGCTTGGCGTTGGCCGGACGCCCCGGCGCGACCAGGGCGACACCGCAGCCACCGGTGATTGCGCTGGCCCAGATGAATGCCTGCAGGTCGTCGGTACGCTCGAACGCCAGCAGCGTCAGCATCGGTACGACCATGCCGATCGCCAGCGTGATGAGGAAAATGCCGAGGAGAAAACCGATGATGCGCAGCGTCGGTAAGGCCATTGGGTGCAACTCGGAGCCAGAAATGAGGGCCGCCATTCTACCTGTGTCGGCACACCAGTAAACCGCCTGCATCTTGCCGACAAGCGTGTGCCTGGGGCCTCTTCACAAGCGCATGGCGATGCATAGAATAGCGGCCCGGCGCCGGCCGGTTCCGGCATCTGCGCGTATTGCCTCCATGTCCGTCGACAATCCCTGCCTCACCTGCGGCGCCTGCTGCGCCTATTTCCGCGTGTCCTTCTTCTGGGGCGAATGCACGTCGTCCGGCGGTACCGTGCCCGATCAGCTGGTGGTGCAGGTCAGCCCCTACCACGTGGCGATGCAGGGCACCGAGTCCAAGCCGGCCCGCTGCGTCGGGCTGCTGGGCGAGGTGGGTTGCGGTGTGCGCTGCACGCTGTACGAGCAGCGCTCGAGTACTTGCCGCGAGTTCGAGGCCGCGTGGAGCAATGGCGAGCCCAATCCGCATTGCGATGCGGCGCGCGCGGCGCATGGCTTGCCGCCGCTGGTGCCGCCGCTGCAGCCGCATCTGTCGCCCGATCGCGTCGCCTGAGGCCCACGCCAGCGCAAGACTTGCCCTGGCGCCGCCATCGGCCTCTAGAATGTCCGCTTCGCTCTGGAGGTAATGGATGGACGCTCTCGACCTGTTGCTCAACCGTGTTTCGGTCACCCGGCTGTGCGATCCGGCCCCCGATGCCGCGCAGCTCGACCTGCTGTTTCGCGCCGCGCTGCGCGCGCCGGATCATGCCCAGCTGCGGCCGTGGCGTTTCCTGACCATCGCCGGGCCAGGCCGTGACCAGCTGGGCGAGCTGTTCGCCACGGCACTGCAGGCGCGTGACCCGCACTGCGCACAAGAGGCCCTGCACAAGGCACGCAGCATGCCGTTGCGCGCGCCGCTGCTGGTGGTGGTGATTGCGCACCTGCAGGCGCATCCGAAGGTGCCCGAAGGCGAGCAGCTGCTCGCCGCCGGTTGCGCGGCACACGGATTGCTGCTCGCCGCTCACGCGCAGGGCATCGGTGCGGTGTGGCGTACCGGTGATTTCGCCTATGACGCGCAGGTCGCCGCCGGCCTCGGTCTGGCGGCGAACGAACGCGTGCTGGGTTTTCTCTATCTGGGCACGCCGGAAGGGCGGGTGCGCGCGGCGCCGCTGCTCGATCCGGCCGACTTCGTCAGCGCCTGGCCGTCGCGCTGATTAAGCGAGCGGCAGACGCAGGCTGGCGATGAACCCGCCGGCCGGGTGGTTGCCCAGTTGCAGCTGACCGCCGTGGCGCTCCGCCGCGCGACGGGCGATGGCCAGGCCCAGGCCATGCCCGGCGGCAGTCTGCCCCGGCGCGCGGAAGAACGGCTCGCTCAGCTGCGACAGATGCGCGGCATCCACGCCCGGACCGTGGTCGCGCACGCTGAGCGTCAGGCAGTCGCCATCCCGGTGCGCCTGCAGTTCGATGGGCTGGTCGGCCGGGTTGAACCGCAAGGCGTTACGCAGCAGGTTGTCGAGGGCGCGTTCGAGCATGTCCGGCCAACCGCGCAGCGTGCTGCCGGGGTCGATGTGGCTGTCGATGCGCTGATCCGGCGCGACGATGCGCGCGTTGTCCTGCAGTTGCTCGAAGAGCGTCGGCAGGTCGATGGTCTCGGCCGCGCCGGGCTCGGCATCCATCCGGGCCAGTTCCAGCACCTCGCCGATCAGTGCTTCCAGGCGATCGCATTCCTTGGTCAGGCGCGGCCAGAGCGCCTCGCGTTCGGCCGGTGTGGCGCGCTCGGCCAGCGCCAGGGCGATGCGCAGGCGCGCCAGCGGCGAGCGCAGCTCATGGGACACGTCCCGCAGCAGCTGGCGTTGGCTGCCGATCAGCGTCTGCAGGCGCGCGCCCATGCGGTTGAAGTCGCCGGCCAGCACGCCCAGTTCATCGCGTCGCTTGGCCAGACGCGCCAGCGAGTTTTGCTGATAGGTGGTCTGGCCGAGGTCGTGGACGGCGCTGCGCAGGCGATCCAGCGGCCGCGTGATGGACAACGTCAGCAGCAGGCTGAAGCCGCTCAGCACCACCAGCGCGATCGCCAGCGCGCTGAGCGGCCAGAACAGGCTGCCGCGGTGCCAGGCCCGTAGCTCGGGGTGCGGAATACGGTAGATGAACAGGTAGGTATCGCCGCTGGCCGGGCTGGTGTAGTCCTCCGTCAACCGGCGCCAGGGCAGCGAGTGGTCGCGGTCGCGCTGACGCGCTTCGAATGCCGCCGCGCGTGGCGGGAAGGTGCCGCGAATGACTGGCTGGCCGTTCTCACCCAGCACCTGCACGTCGATATGCGCGCGATGCCGGTGCTGCTCCAGCAGGCGCTGGGCCGCGACCGCCCCCTGCTGCTCGTAGACCTGGGTCCAGGTCTCGGCGAGGCCGCTGACGGCCGGGTGGCGGCTGAGAATCCAGGCGTCCTGGTTCAGCGCGTGTCCGAGCAGCAGGGCCAGGCCGGCGACTAGCGCAATGGCGAGCCAGAAGGTTGCGAGAATGCGCCAGAACAGTGATCGCACGGCTGTCTCCACGGCGAAGCCCGGCCGGAGCGTGCGCTCGGGCCGGGCGGTTGGTGAGTGCGACGATCAGTTCTGCTGATCGCGCTCGGCTTTCCACTTGAGGAACTCGGCGCGTTCGGCGCGCTTTTCCTCCATCTTCTTCAGGCTTTCGTCGAAGGCCTTCTGCTGCTCGGGCTTGAGCAGGGCGCGCATCTGCTTGTGGACGTCATCGCGGTTCTTCTGCATTTCGTCCTGCAGGGCCTTGCGTTCGGCTTCCGGCAGCTTGTCCAGGTAGCGCTGGGTGACGGCGCGACGCTGTTGCATCTGCTCGCCCATCAGCTTGTGCATTTCGCGTTGCTGTTCGCGGGTCAGGTCCAGTTCCTGAAACATCCGCGGACCTTGTTTGCCGCCCATCGGGCACTGGCCGCCGTCGCGCATGGCGCCGGGCATGGCCATGACGGCGGTGGGAATAGCGGTGACGAACAGCAGGGCGATGAGGGATTTGCGCATCTTGGTTACTCCTGTGATGAAAGCCGGTTCGCGGACTCTGCGCCGGGTTTCCGGGCGGCGGCTGGTCTGTGACCGGATGAGTTCAGTCTAGGGAGGGCAAGGTCAAGCGCGGTCAGCGTCGGGTAAAGGCTCGGTAAAGACGCTCAGCCGGCGTACAGGTAGCCGCGTCCGCGCAGCGCGACGATACGCGGACTGCCGTCGGCATGCGGGCCGATTTTGCGCCGCAGATTGCTGACATGCATGTCGAGGCTGCGGTCGTAGAGGGTCAGTTTGCGTCCCAGTGCATGCTGGGCAAGGGCCTGCTTGTCCAGCGGTTCGCCGGGCTGGGCGAGCAGCGCTTCGAGGATGCGGCCTTCGGAGAGCGTCAGGCTGACGTCGTGTCCGCCGATGCTGGCGACGCCGCGCGCCGGGCTGTAGCACAGGTCGCCGCGTTCCAGCTGGCTGGGCGTGGCCGGCGGCAGGCTGCGGCGCAGCACGGCACGCAGGCGCGCCGTGAGTTCGCGTGGGTCGCAGGGCTTGGCCAGGTAGTCGTCGGCACCAAGCTCCAGGCCGAGGATGCGATCCAGCGGCTCGCCGCGTCCGGAGAGCATCAGTACCGGCAGACCGGGATGTTCGCTGCGCAGCTGCTTGAGCAGCTCCAGGCCGCTGCCGTCGGGCAGCATCACGTCCAGTACCACGGCGGCCGGCTGGAATTCGGCCAGCGCGGCGCGGGCGCTCTGACCGTCGTGACAGGCGTGGGCGACGAAGCCTTCCTGCGCAAGCCAGCTGATCAGCAGCTCGCACAGTTCGTGGTCGTCATCGATCAGCAGCAGTTCGTTCATGAATGATTCAGTTCAGCCATTGACGGCGCCGGCGCCCGCGGGTCACCAGCAGGCCGAGCAGGAAGCTCGCGACGCCGACGCTGCCGCCGACGGCGAACCATTTCTGTTCTTCGCTGAGCAAGGGCAGCGGGGCCTGGCTCTGCGCTTCCTGCAGCTGCAGGCGCAGGCGCTGGTTCTCCTGCCGCAGGCGCTGCAGTGCCAGGGTGTCGATTGCCGGTGCATTTTCGGTCGCTGCCGGGGCAGCGTCGTCGCTCATCTGCTCCTCCACATCCGCTGCGGGGGCTTCCTGGGCGTGAACGGTCGGTGCGAGCAGGCTCACGGCCAGCAGCAGGGGAAACAGGAAACGATGCATCTGACTACCTTCTCCTTGGTGCTGGCCACGGTGAATCCGCAGCCAGGCTGATCCTTGTGTTTCGGTCAGGGCAGCACTTTCTTGAACGGCTTGACCAGCACATCGCTGTAGACGCCGGCGGCCTTGTAGGGATCGGCCTCGGCCCATTCCTGCGCGGCCTGCAGCGAGTCGAATTCGGCCACTACCAGGCTGCCGGTGAAGCCGGCCGCGCCCGGATCGTTGCTGTCGATTGCCGGATGCGGCCCGGCGAGTACCAGTCGGCCTGCATCCTTGAGCGCTTCCAGGCGAGCGAGATGGGCCGGACGGGTGGCAAGGCGTTCCTGCAGGGAATTCGGGGCGTCGGTGGCGATGATGGCGTACAGCATGGTTACTCCTTGGACGGTGCGGGAGTCGTCTGCATGTGGCGGACGAGGTAGAAACTCTGGCCGATCATGAACAGCAGGGTCAGGCCCAGGCTGCCGAAGACCTTGAAATCGACCCAGATGGCCGGGAAAGTGAACGCGACGAACAGGTTGGCGCCGCCGCAGACGAGAAAGAACGCGACCCAGGCAATGTTCAGTCGGACCCATTGCGCGGCGGGTAGCTCGACCACATGGCCCATCAGCCGCTGAACCAGCGGCTTGTCGCCGAATAGCTGACTGCCGGCGAAAGCCAGCGCGAACAGTGCGTTGACCACCGGCGCCTTCCACTTGAGCACGGTTTCGCTGTGAAACGCGAGGGTCAGCCCGCCGAACACCAGGCAGGCGGCGAGAGTGGTCAACTGGCTCTTGTCGAGGCGCCGTTGCTTGGCCAGGAGTGCGCCATAGACGAGCAACGAGCTGAGGATCAGCACTGCCGTTGCGCTGAAAATGCCGCCGAGGGCGAACTCGTGCCCGGCGATTTCGAGGATCCGTGGCTCGATCTTGTAAACCGCGAAGAACAGCAGCAGCGGGATGAAATCGATGAATTGTTTCACGATGCGGGCCGGCAACCTTGAGTGGGCGGCATAATAGCAAACCGGATTGTCGGCGGAACGCATGGGCCGAACGCGCAGCACCAAGCCTTTGCCGGGCGGTCTCAACGACAACGTTGGCCCGCGTACGCGCCAGACGCCCCTCTGGCGTCGTACACTGACGCACTCTTCTTTCCGGTGCGCCAGCGCCGCCGGCCACCGCGGCCTTCAGGCTGCCCGATCCGTTTCTTGAGTAACGAGCCCTCTAATGATTGTCGACCTGCATTGCCACAGCACCGCTTCCGATGGCGTTCTTGCGCCGTCGCTGGTAGTGGAGCGCGCGCACGGGCGCGGCATCGAGCTGCTGGCACTGACCGACCATGACACGCTCGAAGGACTCGACGAGGCGCATGCCGCCGCCAGCGCGCTGGGGGTGCGGCTGATCAATGGCATTGAGCTTTCGTGCCTGTGGAACGGGGCTACCATTCATGTGCTGGGCTACGGTTTTTCCCGCGCGGCGCCGGCGCTGCTGCGTGCCATTGCCGCGCTGCACGATGGCCGCTGGCGGCGCGCCGAGCTGATCGCCGAGCGTCTGGCGGCCAAGGGCATGCCCGGTGCGCTGGACGGCGCGCGGGCGGTACAGCAGGAACTGGGCGACAGCGGCAATGCGCCGGCCCGGCCGCATTTCGCCGAATTCCTGGTGCGCGCCGGGCATGTGCGCGATCGCGCCGAGGCGTTCCGCAAGTGGCTGGGGGCGGGCAAGCTGGGCGATGTGAAGCAGCACTGGCCGAGCCTCGAACAGACCGTGACAACGCTGCGTGAAGCCGACGCCTGGATCAGCCTGGCGCATCCCTGGCAGTACGCCTTCACGCGCAGCAAACGGCGCCGACTGGTGGCCGATTTCGTCCAGGCGGGCGGCCATGCGCTGGAAGTGGTCAACGGCATGCAACCGCTCGATCAGGTGGGCGGGCTGGCGATTCTGGCGCGCGAGTTTGGCCTGAAGGCCAGTGCCGGCAGCGATTTTCACGCGCCGGGCGATTGGTCCGAGCTGGGGCTGTACCGCCCTTTGCCGGAGGATTTGTCGCCGCTATGGAGATGTTTCGATCATGAGTGCCGCAGATCTGCTGCCAGCTGAACAGGGAGTCGCCATGAGTCAGTTTTTCCAGATTCACCCGGATAATCCGCAACCGCGGCTGATCAAGCAGGCCGTGGAGATCATCCGCCAGGGCGGCGTGGTGGTCTATCCGACCGATTCGAGTTATGCCGTGGGCTGCTCGATAGGCAACAAGTCCGGTATCGAGCGCATCCGCCGGCTACGCCAGCTGGACGACAAGCATAACTTCACCCTGGCCTGCCGCGACCTGTCGCAGCTCGGCATGTTTGCCAAGGTCGATACCGCAGCCTTCCGCCTGCTCAAGACGCACCTCCCGGGGCCGTACACCATCATTCTTTCGGCCACCCGCGAAGTGCCGCGCATGCTCCTGCATCCCAAGCGTCGCACCATCGGCCTGCGCGTACCGGCACAGCCGATCGCCCAGGCACTGCTGGCGGAGCTGGGCGAGCCGCTGATGAGCGTCAGCCTGATCCTGCCGGGTGACGAGCTGCCGATGAGTGATCCGTACGAGATGCGCGACGCCCTCGAGCATCAGGTGGATCTGATCATCGACGGCGGTTACGGTGGGATCGAAGCCTCCACCGTGGTCAGTCTGGTGGATGACCAGCCGCAGGTGCTGCGGGTCGGTTGCGGCGATCCCGCGCCGTTCATGGCCTGAGCCCGTTGCGTTCTCTCAATCCGACAAGGACAGCCTTTTGAGTTCCATCGATTCGCAGCGGCGCGTGGTATCCGGCATGCGCCCCAGCGGCCGTCTGCATCTGGGCCACTACCACGGCGTGCTGAAGAACTGGACCCGCCTGCAGCACGAATACGAATGCTACTTCTGCATCGTCGACTGGCACGCGTTGACCACCGACTACGAAGCCACCGGCGCGATTGCCCAGCACGTGATGGACATGGCGGTGGACTGGCTGGCTGCCGGCGTCAGCCCGAGTTCGGCGACCCTGTTCATCCAGTCCCATGTGCCCGAGCACGCCGAGCTGCACCTACTGCTGTCGATGATCTGCCCGCTGGGCTGGCTGGAGCGGGTGCCGTCCTACAAGGAGCTGCAACAGCATCTGCAGCACAAGGAACTCGATACCTACGGGTTTCTCGGCTACCCGCTGCTGCAAGCGGCGGACATCCTGCTGTACCGCGCCGGGCTGGTGCCGGTGGGCGCCGACCAGTTGCCGCATATCGAATTCGCCCGCGATGTGGCGCGGCGCTTCAATCACCTGTACGGGCGCGAGGCGGATTTCGAGGACAAGGCCGAGGCGGCCATCCGCAAGCTCGGCAAGAAGACCGCCAAGCTCTACGCCAGCCTGCGCAAGAGCTATCAGGAGCAGGGCGACGTCGAGGCGCTGGGCACCGCGCGCGCCATCATCAAGGAGCAACAGACCGTTACCCTCGGCGACCAGGAGCGGCTGTACGGCTACCTCGAGGGCTGCGGCAAGCTGCTGTTGCCAGAGCCGCAGGCGCTGCTGGGCGATGCGCCGAGAATCTCCGGCCTCGACGGCGGGAAGATGGCCAAGTCCAACAGCAATGCGATCTTCCTGCGCGACTCGCCCGACGAGATCGCCGAGAAAATTCGTCGCATGCCCACCGACCCGGCGCGTGGACATCGCCAGGACCCGGGCGAGCCGACGCGCTGCCCGGTGTGGCAGATGCACCTGACGCATTCGGACGAGGCGGTCCGCCAGTGGGCCGAGCAGGGTTGCCGCAGTGCCGGCATCGGCTGCCTGGAGTGCAAGGCGCCGCTGATCGACGCCATTCGCGCCGAACTGGCGCCGTTGCAGGAGCGCGCGCTGGACTACGAGCAGAACCCCGATCTGGTGCGCAGTATCCTTGCCGACGGTGCCGAGCGTGCCCGCGACGAGGCGCGCGAGACGCTGGTCGAGGTCCGCCAGGCAATGGGCCTCGGCTATCGCTGAGCCGCCCGAGGAGACTTCCATGCAACAAGCCGAGACGCCTGACGTCGAATCGAGCCAGCCCGGCGAGCAGCTGCGCCTGGCGCTGGTGTACGGCGAGGCCGTCACCGAGCTGCCGCTGGACCTGTACATCCCGCCGGATGCGCTGGAGGTGTTCCTCGAAGCCTTCGAGGGGCCGCTCGACCTGCTGCTGTACCTGATCCGCAAGCAGAACATCGACATCCTCGACATTCCGGTGGCGGAGATCACCCGCCAGTACATGGGCTACGTCGAGCTGATGAAGAGCGTGCGTCTGGAGCTGGCCGCCGAATACCTGGTGATGGCGGCCATGCTCGCCGAGATCAAGTCGCGCATGCTGTTGCCGCGCTCGGCCGAAGTGGCCGAAGAGGAAGACGATCCGCGCGCCGAGCTGATCCGCCGCCTGCAGGAATACGAACGCTTCAAGGCCGCCGCTGAAGATCTGGATGAACTGCCGCGCGTCGGTCGCGAACTGCATGTGCCGCGCCTGGACGCCCCCGAGGCGCGCGCGCGCAAGCTGCTGCCGGATGTCAGCCTGGAAGAATTGCTGGTGTCGATGGCCGAGGTGCTGCGTCGCGCCGACATGTTCGAGAGCCATCAGGTGACGCGCGAGGCGCTGTCGACCCGCGAACGCATGAGCGAGGTGCTGGAACGCCTCAAGGGCGGCGCTTTCGTGCCTTTCGTCGCGCTGTTTCGTGTCGAGGAAGGGCGCCTCGGCGTGGTCGTGACCTTCATGGCGGTGCTCGAACTCATCAAGGAATCGCTGGTCGAGCTGGTGCAGAATGAGCCCTTCGCGCCGATCCACGTGCGCAGCCGTACCGAATAGCTCAAGTCAGGAGTCACCCGTGGACCTGTCCGATCCCAAGGACCTCGCTTCGCTGCTCGAAGCCTTTCTGCTCGCCTCGGGCAAGCCGCAGTCGCTGGAACGCCTCGCTGAGCTGTTCGAGGAGGCCGAGCGGCCGTCTTCGGCACAGCTGAAGAAAGCGCTGGAAGTGCTGGAGAAATCCTGCAAGGGTCGCGCCTTCGAGCTGAAGGAGGTTGCCAGCGGCTACCGCCTGCAGGTGCGCGAACGCTTCGCGCCGTGGGTCGGCCGCTTGTGGGAGGAGCGCCCGCAGCGTTACTCGCGCGCACTGCTGGAAACCCTGGCGCTGATCGCTTATCGCCAGCCGATCACCCGTGGCGAGATCGAGGACATCCGCGGTGTGGCGGTCAACAGTCAGATCGTCAAGACGCTGCTGGAGCGCGAGTGGATCCGTGTGGTCGGCCATCGCGACGTCCCAGGTCGACCGGCGATGTTCGCCACCACGCGCCAGTTCCTCGATCACTTCAACCTGAAGAATCTCGACGAGTTGCCGCCGCTGGCGGTGCTGCGCGAGATGGAGCCGGAACTGCGGCCGGTGATGGATGAGGAAGACGCTGCCGTGCCGGCCGATCTGCAGGCACGGGCCGATCTGGCGGCCGACGAACCGCAAGACGAGCCGCGCGAGCAGACCAGCTTTCGCAGCCTGCTCGCCGAGCTGGATGGCATGGAGCAGGGCCTCAAGACCGATTTCGACGATCTGCTGGAACCGGCAATCCCCGATGCGGACGACGAAGCCGCGCCGTAACCGCTTGCCGTGCAAGGCGAAACGGTCATTGCGCGGCGGCTGACGGTTCGCGCACGCGCGGCCGTTGCAATGCTGTCCGGCCTCTCCTTATAGTCCTGCCCGCATCGGGTCGCCTCGACGAGCGGGGCGGACCTTCCAGCAGGGTGAGAGCCAGGAACAGACCCTCATGATCGAATTAAGAAGTCTGACGAAACGATTCGCCCAGCACACGGCGGTGGATGCCTTGTCGTTCAGCGTCCAGCCGGGCGAAGTGCTGGGCTTTCTCGGCCCGAACGGCGCCGGCAAGTCCACCACCATGAAGATGCTGACCGGCTTCCTCGCGCCGACCTCCGGCAGCGCCAGCATCTTCGGCCACGACATCCAGACGCAGACGCTGCAGGCCCAGCGCCAGATCGGCTATCTGCCCGAAGGCGCGCCCTGTTACGGCGACATGAGCGTGCGCGGCTTCCTCGAATTCATCGCCGAGGTGCGCGGTTTCCGTGGCGCGGCCAAGCGCCAGCGGGTCGAGGCGGCGGTCGCGCAGGTGGAGCTGGAGAAGGTGCTCGGCCAGTCCATCGAGACACTGTCCAAGGGCTTCAAGCGCCGCGTCGGACTGGCGCAGGCGATCCTCCACGATCCGCGCGTGCTGATCCTCGATGAGCCCACCGACGGTCTCGACCCGAACCAGAAACATCAGGTGCGCGAGCTGATCCAGGGGCTGGCGCACGACAAGATCGTGATCATTTCCACGCACATCCTCGAAGAGGTTACTGCCGTCTGCACCCGCGCGCTGGTGATCGCCGGCGGCCGGCTGGTGGCCGACGGCACGCCGCTGGAGCTGGAAGGGCGCTCGAAATACCACCAGGCGGTGACGCTGGTCGGCGACGGCGCACTGGACGCCGATGCGCTGGCGGCGCTGCCGGGGGTCGCCGGGGTGGAGGTCAATCGCAGCGAGGGCAGCCTGACCGTGCTGGCGCAGCCGGGGCAGGTGATCTTCCCGCAGGTCAATGCGCTGATCAGCCAGCGTGGCTGGGCGGTGAAGGAGCTGGACGTCGAGCGCGGCCGGCTGGATGAGGTGTTCCGTACTCTGACCCGCGGGGAGGCCCAATGAGCCAGTTGCCGGTTATCTTCAAGCGCGAGTTGGCCAGCTATTTCGCCACGCCGCTCGCCTACGTGTTCATCCTGATCTTCCTGGTGCTGTCGGGTGTGTTCACCTTCTACCTGGGCGGTTTCTACGAGCGCGGCCAGGCCGATCTCACGCCGTTCTTCAGCTTCCATACCTGGCTGTACCTCTTCCTGATTCCGGCCGTCGCCATGCGTCTGTGGGCGGAGGAGCGCAAATCCGGCTCCATCGAGCTGCTGATGACGCTGCCGATCACCCGTTTCGAGGCGGTCACCGGCAAGTTCCTCGCCGCCTGGGTGTTCGCCGGCATCGCGTTGCTGCTGACCTTTCCAATGGTCATCACCGTCAACTACCTGGGCGAGCCGGACAACGGCGCGATCGTCGCGGGCTACTTCGGCAGCTGGCTGCTGGCCGGCGCCTTCCTGGCCATCGGCTCGTGCATGTCGGCGCTGGCGAAGAACCAGGTGATCGCCTTCATCCTCGCGGTTGCGGTGTGTTTCCTGTTCATCGTCAGCGGTCTGCCGATGGTGCTCGATGCCTTCGCCTGGGCGCCGCAGTGGCTGATCGATGCGGTCGCCTCGCTGAGCTTCCTGGTGCGCTTCGACTCCATCAGCAAGGGTGTGATCGACCTGCGCGACCTGCTGTATTTCGTCACGCTGATCGTCGCCTGGCTGGCCGCCACCGCCGTGGTCGTCGATCTGAAGAAAGCCGCCTGAGGAACCGCCATGAAACGAGTCATCTATTCCGGTGCCGGGTTGCTGCTGATCGTGCTGGCATTCCTGGTGTTCAACGGGCTGTCCGGCGTGCTGTTCACCAATGCGCGGCTGGACCTGACCGAGCAGAAGCTCTACACCATCTCCGAGGGCACCGAGCGCATTCTCGACAGCCTGCAGGAGCCGATCGAGCTGCACTTCTTCTATTCCGGCGAAACCGCCAAGGATCTGGTGCAGCTGCGCAACTACGCGCGGCGCGTCGAGGAAATGCTGCGGGCCTACGAGCGCGCCTCGGGCGGCAAGCTGAAGCTGCAGGTGATCGATCCGCAGCCGTTCTCCGAGGACGAGGACCGCGCCGCCGAGTTCGGCCTGCAGGCGGTGCCGCTGAACCAGGGTGGCGACAAGGTTTACTTCGGCCTTGCCGGGCGTAACGCCGAGGGCATGACGCAGGTCATCCCGTTCTTCCCGCTGGACCAGGAGGAGTTCCTCGAATACGAGATCAGCCGTCTGGTGCAGAGCCTGGCGAAGGCCGAGCTGCCGGTGGTCGGCGTGCTTTCCGACCTGCAGATCAACGGTGGCTTCGACATGCGCACCCAGCAGGCGACGCCGCCGTGGATGGTGCTGGAGGAAGTGCGCCAGCTGTTCCATATCGAGAGCCTCAAGCGCGACATCGACATGATTCCGGCAAACGTCTCGGTGCTGCTGCTGATCCATCCCAAGCAGCTGCCGGAGCAGACGCTGTACGCCATTGATCAGTTCGTGCTGCGCGGCGGCAAGCTGCTGGCATTCGTCGATCCGTTCAGCGAAGCCGATCCGGGCATGAGCTTCGGTCCGGGCGAGTCCGCCGAGGATCGCGCCTCCGATCTGGAACCGCTGCTCAAGGCCTGGGGCGCGCGGCTGCTGCCAGGGCAGGTGATTGCCGATGCCTCCTACGCGATGTCCGTGGGCGTGGGCGCCGAACGTCGGCCGGTGCGCCATCCGGGCTGGCTGAGCCTGCCACACGCGGCGGTCGACGCGCAGGATGTCACCACCGCCTCGCTGGAAAACCTGACGCTGGCCAGCGCCGGTATCCTCGAACCGCTGGAGGGCGCCGGGACGACCTTCACGCCGCTGCTGCACAGCTCGACCTACGCCATGCCGGTGGAGGCGCAGCGCTTCGTCACGCTGGACAACCCGGAAACCCTGTTGCGCGGCCTGGACCCGAGCGGCCAGCGTTACACGCTCGGCGCGCGCATCCAGGGGCCGGCGAAGACGGCATTCCCCAACGGCATCGAGGGGCGCAAGGACGGCCTTGCCGAGAGCGAGCGCATCAACGTGATCGTGATCGCCGATACCGATCTGCTCAGCGATCGCATGTGGGTGCAGGTGCAGGACTTCTTCGGCCAGCGCGTGCCGCAGCCGTGGGCCGATAACGGCGCCTTCGTGATCAATGCGCTGGACAACCTGTCGGGCACCGACGCGCTGATCAGCGTGCGTTCGCGCGGTCGCTTCACGCGGCCGTTCGTGGTGGTCGAGGAGCTGCAGCGTCAGGCGGAGAACCGCTTCCGCGAGCAGGAGGAGGTGCTCCAGCAACGGCTGGCCGCCACCGAGCAGAAACTGGCCGAGCTGCAGAGCAGCGATCCGGAGCAGGCGCTGGAACTGACTGCCGAGCAGGAAAGCGCGCTGCAGCAGTTCCTGCAGGAAAAGCTGCGTATTCGCAAGGAGCTGCGTGAGGTGCGCTACCAGCTCAACGCCGATATCGAGGCGCTGGGGCGGACGCTCAAGTTCGCCAATATCGTGCTGGTGCCGTTGCTGCTGACGCTGGCGGCGCTGGCCCTGTGGCTCTGGCGCCGGCGTCGGGCCTGAGCCGGGCGGCTTGGCCACCGCCCGATATCGGGAGGAAAGGGGGGCTGACAGCCACGGGCGTTGTTTTATACTCCGGCGACGGTGGCTGCCGGCCTAAGTAGCCTCTAAGGCCGCAGCACCGATAAGCCCCTCGTCAGAGGAATAACAAAAAGCGAGTTGGAGTGTGGGTAATGGCTGAACGCGAGACCGGAACCGTCAAGTGGTTCAACGATGCAAAAGGCTATGGATTCATTCAGCGGGGTAACGGTGCCGACGTGTTCGTGCATTACCGCGCGATTCGTGGCGACGGCCACCGCTCGCTGGCCGAGGGTCAGCAGGTGGAATTCTCGGTGATCCAGGGCCAGAAGGGCCTGCAGGCCGAGGACGTTGCCGGCGTCTGAGCTTCGCTCGCGCAAACACAAAGCCCGTCTAGATGACGGGCTTTGTGTTTTTCAGGGGTATCGGCGCCAGCCGCGGATCAGCCCGTGCGCCAGACGATTTCTTCTTCGCCGTCCGTACTGACGCGAATCCAGCGGTCAGCTTCTTCGATGGCTTCCTCTTCCTGCCAGCTACCCGGTGCACAGCGAATTTCCACGCCGAGCGCCTGATACGCCGCGCGCGCGCAGGCGAGGTCGTCTTCCCACGGCGTGGCATCGCTTTCCAGCAACAGGCAGTGCCACTTGCCGACCGCCTTGGGCAGCCAGGTCACCGGAATGCCGGCGGCGCTGCACTTGAAGGTCTGGCCTTTCTGCTGCCAGGGCGTGCAGGCGCCGATGGCCTGCTCCAGCCACGCGCCGACAGCCTCCTGGCTGGCGTCCCTGAGGTAGATCTCGATGTCCGGTTGACGCATGTCGGTGGCCTTGTATGGGTCGCTTGTTGGGTCGTAGCTCAGTCGCGTTGGATCAGGTCGTAGCGTATCGCAACCCGCACGCTCAGCGTTGTATCGATCACCGCGGCGCGGCGCTCGGCGCTGGCGCGCCAGCCGTGCGGCGTCATCGCCAGCAGGTCGGCGCGCGCCTGGGCATCGTTCAGCTGCAGCTCGTAGCTGAGCGTCTCGCTATGCGCCAGGTGCATGCCGTCCGGGATCAGCGACAGGTGCTTTTCGTCATCGTAGTCGCGCACTTCGTCATACAGCCGTGCGCGCAGTTCCCACAGGTGCTCGCGCGTCGGTCCCATGCGCAGCAGGCAGCCGCCTGGGGCGAGCAGGCGCCGGGCTTCGTTCCAGTCGAGCGGGCTGAATACGCTGGCAGCAAGATCGCAGCTGGCGTCGGCCAGCGGCACGCGGGCCATGCTCGCCACCAGCCACTCGAGTTGCGGCGCGCGCTTGCAGGCGCGCTTGATCGCTTCGCGGGAAATGTCTAGTGCATAGCCTTCGGCCTGCGGTAGCGCCGCGGCGAGCTGGGCGGTGTAGTAGCCCTCGCCGCAGCCGATGTCCAGCCAACGCCGCGGTGCGCGTTCGGCCGCGAGTTCGGCCAGACGCCGGGCCAGCGGCGCGTAGTGGCCGCCGTCGAGGAAGCGTCGGCGCGCCTCGACCATCGCCTGGTTGTCGCCCGGATCGCGGCTGTTCTTGTGTTGCACCGGCAGCAGGTTCAGATAACCCTGGCGCGCACGGTCGAAACGGTGATTGGCCGGACAGGCGACGCCATTGTCGACCGCACTCAGCGGCGCCTGGCAGATCGGGCAGATCAGCATGCGAGCAGGTTCACCAGGGTCTGGTAGTAGATTTCGGTCAGCAGATCGAGGTCGCTGGCGAGGATGTGCTCGTCGACCTGATGAATCGTCGCATTGACCGGTCCCAGCTCGACCACCTGGGTGCCGAGGGTGGCGATGAAGCGCCCGTCCGAGGTGCCGCCGCTGGTGGACGGCGTGGTCTCGCGGCCGGTGACGCTGCGGATCGCCTTGGCCACGCCGTCGAGCAGCGCGCCCGGTTCGGTGAGGAAGGGCAGGCCCGATAGCGCCCAGTCGACGCTCCAGTCCAGGCCGTGCTTGTCGAGAATGGCAGCGGTGCGCTGCTGCAGCTGCTCGACGGTGGATTCGGTGGAGAAGCGGAAGTTGAACACTGCTTCCAGCGTGCCGGGAATGACATTGGTCGCGCCGGTGCCGGCGTTGAGGTTGGAAATCTGGAAGCTGGTCGGTGGGAAGAACGCGTTACCGTCGTCCCAGTGCTCGGCAGCCAGTTCGGCCAGTGCCGGCGCGGCCAGGTGGATCGGGTTCTTCGCCAGGTGCGGATAGGCGACATGGCCCTGCTGGCCGCGTACGGTCAGCGTGCCGCCGAGCGAGCCGCGGCGACCGTTCTTCACTACGTCGCCGACCAGTGCGGTGCTCGACGGCTCGCCGACGATGCACCAGTCCAGCCGCTGGCCACGTTCGCGCAGGCGCTCGACCACCGCCTTGGTGCCGTGGTGCGCGGGGCCTTCCTCGTCGCTGGTGATGAGGAAGGCGATCTGTCCCTGGTGCTGCGGATAGTCAGCAGTGAAACGCTCCACCGCGACGATCATCGCCGCCAGGCTGCCCTTCATGTCCGCGGCGCCGCGCCCGTGGAGCATGCCCGCGTCGTCGATGCGCGCGCTGAACGGCGGATTCTGCCAGGCCTGCAGCGGGCCGGTTGGCACCACGTCGGTATGGCCGGCGAAGCACAGCACCGGGCCTTCGTTGCCGCGGATCGCCCAGAAATTCTCCACGTCCTCGATGTGCATCGGCTCGATGGCGAAGCCGCAGGCCGCCAGGCGCTGGCTCATCAGCTGCTGGCAGCCTTCGTCCAGCGGCGTGACGGACGGACGGTTGATCAGCTCGCAGGCGAGTTCGAGCGTCGGGGAGAGGGCGGGGGCGGTCATCACGGCTCCGGTACGGCGGGGAAAGGGCGCCATATTAAAGCAAAGCCGTGGCGGCGGTGACGCTCGGCTGCGGTGGTTGTGGCGCGGCGAGGTCTTATAATCGGCGGGTCTTTTTTCGGGGAGTCGGCATGTCTATCGATGAACAGCGTTTCGGCGGCATCGCCCGCTTGTATGGCCGCATCGGTCTCGAGCGGCTGGTCGCTGCTCACGTCGCGGTGGTCGGCATCGGCGGAGTCGGCTCCTGGGTGGCCGAGGCGCTGGCGCGCAGCGGTGTCGGCGAGATCAGCCTGTTCGATCTGGACGATGTCTGCATCACCAATACCAACCGGCAGATCCAGGCCGTCGAGGGCGCCGTGGGCAAGCCCAAGGTGGACGAGATGGCTGCGCGTATCCACGCCATCAATCCGGCTTGTCGCGTGCATGCGGTGGCGGACTTCGTCACCCGCGAGACGATGGCCGAGTACATCACCGAAAACCTGGATTGCGTCATCGACTGCATCGACAGCGTGCCGGCCAAGGCGGCGCTGATCGCCTGGTGCAAGCGGCGCAAGATCCAGATCATCGCCACCGGTGGCGCGGGCGGGCAGGTGGACCCGACGCAGATCCAGGTCGCCGACCTGAACAAGACCTTCAACGACCCGTTGGCGGCCAAGGTGCGCTCTCTGCTGCGCCGCGAATACAACTTCTCGCGCACGCCGGGGCGCAGCTACAGCGTGCCCTGCGTGTTCTCCACCGAGCAGCTGCGCTACCCCAAGCCCGATGGCGGTGTGTGCCAGAGCAAGAGCTTCGTCGGCGAAGGGGTCAAGCTCGACTGTGCTGGCGGTTTCGGCGCGGTGATGATGGTTACCGCCAGCTTCGGCATGGCTGCGGCGACCAAGGCGATTGATAAGCTGGTGGCTGGCGCGCGGCGGCCGGCCGAGCGCAAGGCGGACTGAAGGCGCCGCTACGGCGCTTCAAGAAGGCTGCCGACACTGCCGGAATGCTCTGGAATGCACCTCGCAGGAAAGTTCCGGTGTCATAAAACCTTTATCTAACAGCCACTTGGCTGCAATAAGCCGTCGCCAAGATTCCCCCCAACACAAAGAGCCCATCTCGTGTGTTTCCGACGCTAAACATAAAGGGGAATTTTGGATGATCCGTAAGCACTTCGCCGGTTTCGCCGCCAGCGCTCTGGCTCTGGCCGTTTCCGCCCAGGCTTTCGCCGGTACCGTCACCACCGATGGCGCCGATATCGTTATCAAGACCAAGGGTGGCCTGGAAGTAGCCACAGCGGACAAGGAATTCAGCTTCAAGCTCGGCGGTCGCCTGCAGGCCGACTACAGCCAGTTCGACGGCTTCTACACCGAAGATGGCGGCAGTCAGGATGCCTCCTATTTCCGCCGTGCGTTCATCGAAGTATCGGGCGTCGCCTACAAGGACTGGAAATACCTGCTCAGCTATGACCTGGCGCACAACGCCGGCAGCAGCGACGACGGTTACTTCGACGAGGCGTCGATCACCTACACCGGCTTCAAGCCGGTCGAGATCCGCTTCGGCCGCTTCGACCCCATCTTCGGTCTGGAGAAGGCCACCAGCTCCAAGTGGGTCACCGCGCCGGAGCGCAACTCGGTTTATGACCTGATGGAGTGGGTCAACGGTCACCAGAACGGCATGGGTATCGAAGTGGCTGCCACGGCTGGCGACTCGCTGTTCGGTGCGGCAACCCTGAGCGCCAAGGACAACGGCGATGACAACGGTCAGAGCACCAAGCAGCTCAACCTGCGCGGTGTCTTCGCGCCGCTGCACGAAGCCGGAAATGTCCTGCACCTGGGTCTGAACTTCGCCCAGCGCAACGCCGACGACGATGGCTACGATGCACGCTTCCGCAGCCGCATGGGCATGCGTGGTGTGGATACCGAAGGCGGCACCGAAGCCAACAGCGGTAACCGTGGCGCGTTCGGTGGCTACAACAACTCCGATGCCGGCGATTGGGACAAGGACACCGCCTGGGGTGCTGAACTGGCCTGGGCAACCGGCCCGCTGTCCCTGCAGGGCGAGTACATGAAGCGCACCCTGGAGGCCGATAACGCCGCAGAAGACATCGAAGCCGATGGTTTCTATGTACAGGCTGCCTACACCCTGACCGGCGAGGCCCGCGGCTACAAGCTCGGCAAGTTCGACGCGATCAAGCCGGAGAACAAGCAGATTGGCGCGTGGGAAGTGTTCTACCGCTATGACGATTTCAGCGTTGAAGACGACAACGGCGTCGGCGCGGTGGCCGGTGTGGTCGATTACGGCACCGGTCTGCGCGATGTCGGCGAAGTCGACGGCAAGACGCACAACCTGGGCGTCAACTGGTACGTCAACGAAGCGGTCAAGCTGAGCGCCACCTACGTCAAGGCCAAGACCGATGGCATCACCAACTACGAAGGCGACGACGACGGCGACGGCTTCGTGATTCGCGGCCAGTACGTGTTCTAAAACATCACTTCATCCGTGATGCTCCCTTTGAGCCCCGCCCCAGGCGGGGCTTTTTTTCGTCTGCGCGACGGGCCAGACTGCCCGGCATGCCTATCCAGACCCTTTCCCGACTCGCCGACCTCAACCCCGCCAGCTGGGACGCCTTGCTGCCCTCGGCGCAGCCGTTCGTACGCCATGCCTTCCTCTCGGCTCTGGAGGATAGCGGCAGTGTCGGCGCCGGTACCGGCTGGCAGCCGGAGCATCGGCTGCTGCGCGATGCGCGTGGCGAACTGCTGGCAGCGCTGCCGCTGTACCGCAAGCGCCATTCCTACGGTGAATACGTGTTCGACTGGGCCTGGGCCGATGCCTGTCAGCGTGCCGGCATCGCCTACTATCCCAAGCTGCTCTGCGCGGTGCCCTTCAGCCCGGTGCATGGCGCGCGCCTGCTGGGTGATCTGTCGGCGCACGGCGCAATGCTCGACGAACTCACGGAAACACTGCCCAGCCGGGGCATTTCCGGGCTGCACCTGAACTTCACCGATGCGGCGGCCGATGCGGTGCTGAACGGACGCGCCGGCTGGCTGGAGCGGATCGGCTGCCAGTTTCACTGGCACAACCGGGGTTATCGCGATTTCCAGGATTTCCTCGACGCGCTCGCATCGCGCAAGCGCAAGCAGCTGCGCAAGGAGCGTGAGCAGGTGGCGCTTCAGGGCGTCGAATTCGACTGGCTGGGCGGCGACCAGCTCAGCGAGGCACAGTGGGATTTCGTCTATGCGTGTTACGCCAACACCTACCACGTGCGTGGGCAGGCGCCGTACCTGACACGGACATTCTTCAGCCTGCTGGCCGAACGCATGCCGCAGGCCATTCGCTTGGTGCTGGCGCGCCAGCAGGGGCGGCCGGTCGCGATGGCCTTCAGCCTCACCGATGGCGAGGTGTTATACGGCCGCTACTGGGGCTGTCTGGGGGAGTTCGATCGGCTGCATTTCGAGACCTGTTTCTACCAGGGCATCGAACAGGCGATTGCCGCCGGCTGGCAGCGTTTCGATGCCGGCGCGCAGGGCGAGCACAAGCTGATTCGCGGTTTCGAGCCGGTGATCACGCGCTCCTGGCACTATCTGGCGCATCCCGGCTTGCGTGCCGCGGTGGCCGAATTCCTCACTCAGGAACGCGCGGGTGTACAGGCCTATGCCGAGGCGGCGCGCCAGGCGTTGCCGTATCGGCAGGCTGACTGACGGCGCCAATGGCACGCAGCGATGCGCGCGACGAGAAAAATCAGTGCGACGCAGCGCTGTTCTCTTCGTGAATACGCAGCATCTGCTCCAGTTCGCTGCGCAGCAGCGGGTCGTCGCAGCCGGGCAGGTATTCACGCAGCTTGCGGATCACCCACTGCTGGCCGCGATCGACGAAGGGCAGGCGCTCGTCCAGCGATTCGATGGCCATCGCCTTGCCGTAGAAGGCGCCGGTGTCCCGGTTCGGCTCCAGACCCAGGTGCTTGAGGCAATTGAGCAGCAGCTTGCAACTGTCGATCTCGCCCTGGCGAATCTGCTCCAGCAGCTCGCGCTGCTGCGGATCGGTGGCTTGTTGCAGCGACTCCCCGGCGACCTTGGCACCGGCACGCTCGGCGCTGAGCAGGTCCTGCAGCAGCTGGGCCTGGCCTTCGGGGGTATTGAGGGGGCTTTGTGGGGCACTCATTACGCGATCTCCTGTAGCAGAGCATTGCGCGGATGGGCGCAGCGGCTCGGCCGCCGCGTCGTTGCCGCAAGCGAGATGACCGGCGGCGAGGCCGGTCATCGGAGAGGTCAGAGCTTCTTGGCGCTGACGATCTTCACCGGGGTCAGCGGCACGTTCTGCATCATGCTGCGATTGCCGGTCGGTACCTGGGCGATCTGATCGACCACGTCCATGCCACGCACCACCTTGCCGAACACGGCATAGCCGAAATCGCGCGCGCCGTTGTCGAGGAAATCGTTGTCGCGGTGGTTGATGAAGAACTGGCTGGTCGCCGAGTTGACGTTCTGCGTACGCGCCATCGCGATGGTGCCACGCACGTTGTGCAGGCCGTTGTCGGCCTCGTTCTTGATCGGCTCGCGGGTAGGCTTCTGGTTCAGCCCGTCGCCGAAGCCGCCGCCCTGGATCATGAAGCCCGGGATCACACGGTGGAATACCGTGTCGTCGTAGAAACCGCTTTCCACGTAGCCGAGGAAGTTCTCGACGCTGATGGGCGCTTTCTCGGCGTCGAGTTCCAGCTCGATTTCACCCAGGCTCGTGGTGAGTAGGACGTGCGGATTGTCGGCGGCCAGCAGCTGGCCGGCGAGCAGCATGGAACAGGCGGCGAGGGCGAGGCGTTTGAGCATGGTGGTTTTCCTGATGGTGGCAATGACGGTCAGCCGCTGACGGCGGATTGCTCGCCATCGTACGTCCTGAACAGCTCGATGAGAATCCGTGTGGCGGGGCCGAGCGGCTTGTCGGGGTTGGTGTAGAGATAGAACAGCGGACGGCGGATGCCACCCTGGATCAGCGGCAGCGGCACAAGTACACCCTCGGCCAGCTCGCGCAGGATCATGTGCCGCGGCAGCCAGGCGAAGCCCAGACCGCTGCTGACGAACGCCACGGAGGTCGCCAGGCTGCCGACCGTCCAGCGCTGCTCGGCGCCCAGCCAGCCACTGTCGCGCGGCTGGCGTGCGCCGGTATCGCGCACCACCACCTGCATCTGGCTCTGCAGATCCTGCACGCTAAGTTTGCGGCCCAGTTGATGCAGCGGATGTTGTGCGTGCGCCACGGCAATGAATTCGACGGTGCTCAGTTCGGCGCCCAGGTAGCCGGTGATATCGAGCGCGCTGATCGCCAGATCGGCGGAGCCGTCCTTGAGCACATCCTCGACACCGGACAGCACTTCCTCGCGCAGACGCACCCGGCAGCCGCGACTCTTGGGCATGAATTCGGTGAGCGTATGGATCAGCTTGGCGTTGGGGTAGGCGGCGTCGACCACCAGCCGTACCTCGGCCTCCCAACCCTGCTCCATGTGGTGGGCGAGTTCTTCCAGCTGGCTGGCCTGGGTCACCAGTTGTCGCGAGCGACGCAGCAGCACTTCGCCGGCTTCGGTGAGTGCTGCCTTGCGGCCTTCGATGCGTAGCAGCGGCACGCCGAGCTGTTCCTGCATGCGCGCGACGGTATAGCTGACGGACGATTGCGAACGGTGCAGCACTTCCGCCGCCTGGGCAAAGCCGCCGTGGTCGATCACCGCCTGCAGGGTGCGCCATTGCTCCAGTGTCACGCGAGGCCCTTTCATTCCCTGGTCTTCCTGTGCCGTAGGTCTGTTACGCTGGCCGCCTTCTGTTGGAGACAGCCGAAATGAAACGACGTTGCTACCTGTTGCTGGCCTGGCTGCCGCTCACCGCGCTGGCGGCGACCTATCCGGTCGACCTCGATCAGCAGCTCAACGGGGCCGAGGTCATGGCCTCCGCCGAAACCATCGACCGCGACATGGCCGGCCTGCAGCTGCATAACCACGGGCAGACCGTCGCGCGCTGCACCGTGGTGTTCCGCAATGGACCGGAGGCGCCGCGAACCCGCCGCACCGAGATCCAGCCCGGCGAGCAGAAGATCCTGACCGCCAAGTTCAAGCGCGAGATTCTCCGCCTGCGCATCCAGCTCACCTGCGAGCCGCGCTGAGCGGCGCCGCTGCCTCAGTCGAAGACGTTGTCCAGAATCTCGTAGACGATGCCGGTGGCGATGGCGACCAGCACCACATCACGGCCGACCTGACGCCACTCGTAGCCCGGGTAGTAAGGCATGTGGCTCAGCAGGCGGCCGTCCATCTTCCTGGCGATGCCCGGTGGCAGCGGCTTGCCGCGCGCCAGGTTCTTCTCGATGCCCGGCGGCAGCGCACCGACCGGCGCCAGCAGATCGCGGTGGCTGCGCAGGGTGATGCGTACATCGCCGAGATCGACCGAGGGGCCGTGGCGACGATAGTCCTGGTCATAGCGCGGCGCATGATTGTTGCCCTTGTCGCCACGGCCCGGTTTGCCGTCGTGCGGCGGCTGAGCCTGGACCGCAGTTATTCCGCCGAGCAGGGCGGCCAGTGAGACCACAGCGCCGATACGCGTGTGCTTGAGCATGTTCGGTCCTCATGGAATTAAGCCGTGCACTCAGCTTAGCGTCAGTTGCGCTCGCAGAATATGCCGCGGTTACGTAATCGCGCCTTTGCCTGGCAGACGGGTTAACCTATGCCACCGCTTTTTATCCGACATTTCCGAGGTAGCACCCTTGTTCGACCAATTCGCCCTGCACGAACGCCTGCTCAAGGCAGTCGCCGAACTCAAATTCGTCGAGCCGACCGCCGTGCAGGTCGCCGCCATCCCCCCGGCGCTGGAGGGCAAGGACCTGCGCGTGACGGCACAGACCGGTAGTGGCAAGACCGCTGCCTTCGTGCTGCCGATGCTCAACCGGCTGATCGGCGATGCACAGCCGCGCGTTGATGTGCGTGCGCTGATCCTGCTGCCGACGCGCGAACTGGCGCAGCAGACGCTCAAGGAGGTCGAGCGCTTCTCGCAGTTCACCTTCATCAAGTCCGGGCTGATCACCGGCGGCGAGGATTTCAAGGTGCAGGCCGCGATGCTGCGCAAGGTGCCGGACGTGCTGATCGGTACGCCGGGGCGGCTGATCGAGCACCTGAATGCCGGCACGCTGATCCTCAAGGACGTGGAAATCCTCATCCTCGACGAAGCCGACCGCATGCTCGACATGGGCTTCGCCGAAGACGTGCAGCGACTGGTCGGCGAGTGCGCCAAGCGTCAGCAGACCCTGCTGTTCTCCGCCACCAGCGGCGGTGCGAGCCTGCGCGAGATGGCCGCGCAGGTGCTGCGCGAGCCGCTGCACCTGCAGCTCAACCGCGTCAGCGAGCTGAACGAGGGCACGCGTCAGCAGATCATCACCGCCGACGACATCGCGCATAAAGAAAAGCTGGTGCACTGGCTGCTGGCCAACGAGACCTACCAGAAGGCCGTGGTGTTCACCAACACCCGCGCCCAGGCCGACCGCCTCTACGGGCATCTGGTTGCTGCCGGCACCAAGGTCTTCGTGCTGCACGGGGAGAAGGACCAGAAGGAGCGCAAGCTCGCCATCGAGCGCCTCAAGCAGGGCGGCGTCAAGGTGCTGGTCGCCACCGATGTGGCGGCGCGCGGGCTGGATATCGAAGGCATGGACCTGGTCATCAACTTCGACATGCCGCGCTCCGGCGACGAGTACGTCCACCGCATCGGCCGTACCGGGCGGGCCGGCGGTGAAGGACTGGCCATCTCGCTGATCTGCCACAACGACTGGAACCTGATGTCCAGCATCGAGCGCTACCTCAAGCAGCGTTTCGAGCGCCGGGTGATCAAGGGCCTCAAAGGCACCTATCAAGGGCCGAAGAACCTCAAAGCGTCGGGCAAGGCCGCCGGCAGCAAGAAAAAGAAGCTCGAGAAGAAGAAAGGCAGCGCCGACAAGAAGGCCAAGCCGGCTGCCAAGCGGCCGAAGAACACACCGCGTCCGGCGCCGTCGCCCGTGGTCAGCCAGGACGGGCTGGCGCCGCTCAAGCGCAAGAAGCCGGCTGCCGAGTGACAGCCGGCGACCTCGCTCACTCCTTGGTCTGCACCTTCGATTCCGCCTGCTCGATCTGCTGCAGGCGCTTGTCGTAGGCCTGGCACTCGTCGCCCAGCTGGTCGGCGGTGCGCTTGGCCTGCATCTCGCGGATTTCCTCATTGATCTCTTTGGCGCGCTGCGGGTCGCTGCGCGCCAGCTGGTTGACGCGCTCGGCCAGCTGTTCGGCCTTGGCCGTGACCTCATCCGGGGTGCAGGTAGCGTAGGCGCCCGGGCTGGCGAGCAGCGCGACGGCGAGCGGAACGATCAGATGGCGCATGGCGGTTCTCCTCGGTTCGGCGTTCTGCAACGGTGGATCGCCACGCGCACGCTTTAGTTCAGCGCCTGGCGCGCGGCGAACCCTCGTCGCGCCGACTAGTCCCAACTGCAGGCGCCTCGTTTTCCGCGGGGCGATGACCAGCCACGGGAGACGAGCCATGAGCTACAACTGGGACCTGCTGCTGCGCCTGCTGCACGAAGTCCGGCAGTCCGCCAACGACAGCTTCAAGCCGCGCCGCTACGCCGAGGACTACGCCGCCGAGCTGGAGAGCGCCGGGCGACCGCTGCCCAACCTCGACAGCCTGCGCGCCGAGGCGGCGGAATACGAACGGCTGCTGTTCGAGGGCGGCTTCATCGCCTCGCGGCCCGAGGAGGCTGGTGGCAACGGCGAAAACTTCGTGCTGACCGAACGCGGCTCGCGCCTGCTGGCAATCCTCGAAGGCCAGGAGCCGGGCAGCGATACGCTGCGCCAGCGCCTCAGCGAGCAGGGCGAGGGTGCGCTGGTGCCCGAACTGTTCGACCGCCTGGCCGCCGGCGGCCACTAGCCTCAGCGGCGGTGCCGCAGGCTGTCGGCGGCGAGCTCCAGTGCCTTGCGCATGTCCAGCCGGGCCGAGCGACCGACGTCGCGGTTGTCCAGCTGGTAGTTGCGCTCGGACGGCAGGATCGGTGCGGTCAGGTCGTCCGCTTCGGCGGCCTCGAAGTCCGCGCCGATGGTCATCGCGCTGCGGCGTAACAGCTCGCGCAACTGCTCGGGTTGCAGGCGCGGGTTGATCGACAGCATGGCCGCCACCGCGCCGGCCACCAGCGGCGTGGCGTAGGAGGTGCCGCAATGCACCTCGCCCGGCTCGCCATCGTATGTCGCGGCGCGAATGCAGGCGGCGGCGGTGATGTCGACGCGCATGTCGACGTTGGAGGACTGGCGTTTTTCCACCGAGCGCGGGTCCTCGACCGGCAGGCCGCGCTGTTCGCTGAGCTGATGGCCGCCGACTACCAGCAGCTGCTCGGTGATGAACGAAGAGGGCAGGCGGTAATCGTCGTGCCCGGAACGGGCCGAGCCGTTGCCCGCCGAATTGATGACCACCACGTCGGGATGCTCGCGGCGCAGCCAGAGGAAGAACTCCTCCAGCAATTCCTCGTAACCGCTCATGGCGATACCCGAGCGCAGCAGCGAATCCACCGGCTCGCCTTCGACGTTCAGCGTGCCGATACGATGGATGCCCCAGCTCCAGTTGAGGATGCGCGCGCCGTCCTGCACCAGGTTCACCGAGGCGGCGATGTTGGCGGTGATGCCGGCGTCGGAGTTGCGCTCGACGATCACCTCGAAGCCGGGCCCGGTTTCATCCAGCGCACTGAGAAAACCGCTGTCGTGCGCCTCGCCACGCGCCGCGAGAATGCCGGCGACGCTGCTGCCGTGGCCGTCGGGCTGGCGGGCGTCGCGGGCGTACAGGCAGGTGCAGCCCGCCGTCGGGTCGCAGGGCTGCAGGTAATCGGCGAAGCCCGGTGCATCGAAATCCACGTTGCGTTCGATCACGCCGATGCGGATCGGCTCGGCTTCGTCGGGTGTCGCACGCGGCGGAAGATGCCGGCGATAGAAATCCACCGCGTCGAGGAAGCGGTTGGCCGCCCACTCGGGGTTCTGCCGGCGCGCGCGGCCCGGCTCGGCTTCGCCGCTCTCGGCGCCGGATTCCTCGATCACCACGGCATCGACGCCAACCTCGCTGCCTAGGCGCAGCAGCATGGCATCGCGCTCGGTCAGGTTCGCCACCGGCAGGCGCAGCTGGTAGGTGTTGAGCGGCGCGATGGCGCCGACGACCTTCGCGCCGTACTTCTCCGCCAAGCGTTGCGCGGTGGCGAGCCCGTCCTGATCTTCCTCGATGATCAGGCTCGCCAGATCGACGTAGGTGGTCAGCCCGTCCATGTTTTCGGCGACTTCCTTGGCGCTGGCGGCGAGCACCTGGCTGCGCCCGCGCGACAGCCACACCGGATTGCTGCGCCGACCCTCGCGTTCCAGCCATAGCGGCGCGCTGGCCTGCCCGGCTGGCAGGGTCAGGCGCAGGCGTGCGCCATCGCGTTCGAGCTGATCGGCGCGTAGCGGCTGGCCGGCGAGCAGTACCCGCACATCCGCGTCGAGCGGGTCACTGGCCTGCAGGCACCAGCTCGATGGTCCTTCGGCAAGCAGATCGCCGCAGCGCTGCAACTGGGTGATGCGCAGCTCCGGCTGCGCGGCGGGCAGCGTCGCGCTGGCACACAGGCCAAGCAGGCCGAGGCAGAGGCCGCTGAGGCGGGGCGTGAACAGCATGTTCAGCGGCGCTGCAGGTAGTGCACGCTGAACAGCTCGCGCGGGTCGGTCCACTGCGCGCGGCAGTCGAAGCCGGCGCCATCGGCCAGCGCGGCGAAGGAGTGCAGCGTGTATTTGTAGGAGTTTTCCGTGTGCAGGCTTTCGCCGGCGTCGAAATGGAAGCACCGGCCCTCGACGGTCACATCCTGCGCCTGGCGGCTGACCAGATGCATCTCGATGCGCGACTCGGCCTC
>Ga0172382_10001286_pt1 | contig 45193 bp, 43 predicted proteins | sample Leawel138RmetaG_FD_122245 | JGI IMG/M metagenome (GOLD analysis project Ga0172382, IMG submission 122245) | Leachate microbial communities from a municipal landfill in Southern Ontario, Canada - Leachate well 138R metaG | ecosystem: Engineered > Solid waste > Landfill > Unclassified | place...
AGCATGCCCTCGGGAATCCCTTTCCGGGGCTGGTCATGAATCAGGCCGGCGTCAGCCTGAACTTGTCGGTCCCCCTGTATGAAGGCGGCAACATTTCTGCCTCCGTGCAAAAAGCCCAGGCGCAAACCGTAGCCAGTGTGGATCATGTCGCCAATGTGCGCGATGAAGTCACCCTGAACACCCAAACCGCCTTTCTCAATCTGAAAAACAGTGTAGCGCAGCTCAAGGCCGCCAAAGAAACCGTAGACTCTGCCAAACTATCCCTGGAAGGAACGCGCAAGGGTTATGAAGTGGGCACCCGCTCCATCATCGACCTGCTGCACACTGCCACCGACTACGTGCGGGCCGAGCAGGACTACAACGTCGCTTTCTACAACCAGGTGATTGCCCGTGTGCAGCTCAAGGCGGCTTCCGGACAAATCAATATGGCGGATTTGCAGGCTATCAATGCGCTGTTGATAAAAAGTGCCTCGTCCTGAAAACAGCTAAAACAATTTCATAAGCCCAAAAGGGATGTTAGAGCAAAAACCTCCCCGCCAAAGGCCGTTTCTGACTATAAAAAACTGTCGGATCCGGCTCAGGTACCCGCCAGCACGCCCATCACTGCCTGCTCGTCATACACTTTGCTGTCCACCTTGCAGTAGACTGCGCCTTCATCCTTGAATACCGCTACCTCAGCAATACCCGGAAGCGCCAGCAAACGGGTCTCCAGATTACTCTGACGCTCGGCAGATTCCGTCAAGGTAAACACCCGCGTCGCCAGGTAACGGGGCCTTTGCATGGTCAGGGCAACCACCAGCCAGATGGCATAAATAATGGCTACCGCCCAGAAAATATCGCTGTAATTACGCGCCCCCGGAATATACAGCAAACCACCCAGCAAGCCTCCACAAAAAGCACCCAGAAATTCGGACGTGGTGTAGACACCGGTTGCCGTACCTTTGGCACCAGGATGACAGAATTTGGCGACCAACGAAGGCAGGCTGGCTTCAAGCACATTGAAGCCCATGAAAAACAGGAAAAGCGCTACGGCAATCAGCCAGATGTTATGAGCTGAAAGCGCCATCAAAATGACCGAAACCAGTAAGATCGCAATGGCGATGATGAATACTTCCTTGAGCTTCCGCTTGGCTTCACCCACGATAATCATCGGCAGCATGGCTACAAAAGAGAGCAGCATGACCGGCAAATATAGCATCCATTGATCATTCAGGCTGAGCAGGGGGTGCCGGGGATCAATCAGCACCAGCGGCAGCACCACGAATATGGCCGTGAGTCCGGTATGCAGGGAAAAAATGCCAAAATCCAGACGCAACAAACTGGGATCGCGCAACACCTCGCCCAACATGGCCGGGCTCATTTCCGCATCGCGATGGAAGCGGGTGGGAACCGCCGGAATCACCAGGTAAAGAACGCCAATGGCGGCAAGGGACAAGACCGCAGTGAGCCAGAATATGCCACTCACCCCAATCCAGCCTGCAAGCGGTGCAGAAAGAATCAGGGAAATACTGAAACTGATGCCAATGGTAATGCCGATAATCGCCATAGCCTTGGTCCAGCGTTCTTCCCGGACCAGGTCGGCGGTCAGGGCAATAATGGCGGCCGCCACTGCGCCAGCCCCTTGCACAATACGGCCAATCAACAACCATTCAATACTGGTCGCCGTAGCAGCGATGGCGCTGCCAATCGCAAAAATCAGCAGCCCTATGGCAATGACCGGCTTGCGTCCCCATTTGTCAGAAAGTTTGCCGAAGGGAATCTGAAAAAAGGCCTGGGTCAGTCCATAGGCTCCCAGAGCAATACCTATTAACACCGGATGTTTCATGGCACCTCGTAAACCATGGGCATAAACAGAAAACACCGGGAGAACCAGAAAGAGTCCCAACAATCGTAGGCCAAATATTCCGGCCAGGGAAAATACGGCTCGGCGTTCCTTTTGATTGAGTGCGGCTTCAGGGTTTTTCATGTACGGCTCCTTGCTGGCTATTTATCGGACGATTTATCCGGGTGGATTTTTTCCTGGACAACATAATGATTTTCCGGAATATCCAGACCCTTTTTGAAGAGCGGGTAGGTATAAATACTTTGCTCCAGAAACACCCGGCGCAATGCAAAAGCCGTCAGTGAGGTGACCATGGCCGGGAGCAGAATATGATAATTATTCGTCAATTCCACCACCATGACCGGCGCACTGATCAGGGCTCCGGTACTTGCCCCAACCATCCCCGCCATTCCGCACATGGCAAATAGTGGAATACTGCCATGCCAACCCAGCAAGCCCTCTGCCAGATAACCAACGCCTGCACCCATGGCCGCCCCCATAAACAGGGAAGGTGAAAAAATCCCGCCAGAACCGCCCGTACCAATGGTCAGGCTGGTGGCAACGCCCTTCAGAATCAACAGTAAAATCAGAAAGCCGAGCAGGTGTAAGTGACCGGTCAAAATTTCCGAAATAGCAAAATAACTGCCACCAATCAGGTAATAATGGCCGGTAAACCAGAACATTCCATACAGGAGCAACCCCACCAGTAACATGGCGCTCATGTGTCGCAAATAAGGATTGGGCAAGTAGTGTTTGCTGGTCTGCCCTGTCCAGGTCAGCAACTGTATGAACAAAAAGCTCATCAAACCCGCCACAATGCCCAGCAGCGCAAAAGCCGGAAGCATCAGGCTCCCGGAAAGTGTCGGTGTGGGCACATAGGCGAGAATATGAAAATTGCCCAGACCGGTTTCCGTGATCCAGGTCGCGGAAACCGTTGCTACCAGCGTGGATAACACCGTCCAGGGGCGCCAGTCGGGCACAATGACTTCCATGGCAAAAAACCAGCCACCCAGAGGGGCATTAAAAACCGCTGCGATGCCCGCACCGACTCCGCAACCCACCAGATGAATACGGCGACTGTCGGACATGGGCAGCACATGGCCCATTAATGCGCCCATTGCCGCACCAAACTGCATGGCGGGTCCCTCGCGCCCCGCAGAGCCTCCCGAACCCAGAGTCAGCGCTGTCGCCAGTGGCCGCAAAACGGCAATAATGGGGCGTATGCGTCCGCCATCCGTATGCACCGACTCCATAACCTGGCTGACGCCTGCACCTTCAACTTCCGTGGTGACCCGTTGCACCAGAATGGTAACCAGAAAGGCACCCAATACCGGCACCAGAATCACCCACGGCCCCCAAAGCGACGGTGTGGATGGCAAATGCTCATTGTAATAAAAACTCCAGCTTCCCTGAAAAAACAGGTTGTGGAGCAGCGCTACCAGATAATGGAAAAGCAAAGCACCACCACCGGCTAACAAGCCCACAAAGGCACCGAGAAGGATCAAGCCGGGCCCTTCACCCACCGGGGAAAGCCGATCATGGAGAGTGCGGCGCAGGCTTGTCCATGCCTGTTTCATCGTACGGTATCCCGACTCATTGCGGACCGCGCTCCGGTCGCAGCAGTACCTGAGGCAGAGAGGCATAACTGAGAATATCTTCCACGGTCACCACAGCCACCACATCCTCATGATGTTCGGGGGGATCCTTTTTGCAGAGCAGCGCCGTCTCGCAGGCACAGGCGCGCAGACGAGCGACCAGATCATAAAGCTGACTGTCATCACGCACCGCCACCCAGTCGGTACTGGCCAGATCACGCAAGGGCACATGGCGGATTTCCCGACGCAGAATTTCTGCCACCCGATGCGCAGGAATGACCGCCAAAGGCATGGTCCCTTCAATAATCAGCACATGGGGTAGCTCACGACGATGCAGGAGTATTTTTTGCAAATCCTCCAATGTCCGGTCTCCGCGCAGGCGTACCATGGGCGTTTCGATAAGTTGCGCCGCAGGACGCATCAGGTAAAGATTGCTGTGCCGGGCTTCAGGAATAAAATGTCCCCGCCGGATCAGCTTGCGCGTATAGATGCTCTCGCGGGTAAACAGTCTGCGCACGCCAAAAGCCAAGCCCGATACCACAATCAACGGGATAATGATGTGGTAGTCATTGGTCATCTCAAAAATCATGACGGCGCCAGTGACGGCGGCCCCGGTAGATGCCCCGACCATTCCTGCCATACCCAGTGCCGCGCCCACCGCCATACCCATCTGATAGTCCGGAATCCACTGACTCACCAGGGCTGCGAAAGCGCCCCCCAGCACGGCTCCCACGAACAGGGAAGGAGAAAAAACCCCGCCGGATCCTCCCGAACCCAAAGTGACCGAAAAGGAAAACACCTTCAATACCAACAACAGCAGCAGAAAGCCGGGATTCAGCAGGGTACTTTCCAGAACATTCTGGACCGTGGCATAACCCACGCCCTCCACATAATAATGTCCGGTGCAACGTTGGATCATATACATGGTCAGACCCACCGCAGCCATTCCCAAAATTGTGCGCAGATAGGCATTTTTTAACCATTTTTCCAGCAAGTCTTCAGTCCAGTAAAGGGTATTGGTGAACAGCAAACCCACGCCCCCTACCAGCAATCCAAAAACCACATACGCTACATAATCGGCAGCCGTTTCATGGGCTGTACTGGCAATAATGCTGGCAGGAATCACAAAAGAAGGATGATTTCCCAGAAACAGGCGGGACACAAAGGTGGCCGTTCCAGTGGCAATCATGACAGGCACCAGTGTACGGGCACTGACTTCCACCAGCATCAATTCCACCGCAAACAGAATGCCGCCAACCGGCGTATTGAAAGTGGCCGCAATTCCGGCACCGGCACCGGCAGCAATCAAGCCCAGACGCTGCCACTCATGCAAGCGCAACCATTGCGACAGACTGGACCCAAAGGCTGCGCCCATCTGGATAATGGGCCCTTCCCGGCCCACTGAGCCGCCACTCCCAATGGTAATGGCCGAAGCCAGCGCCTTGATCAATACTACGGCAGGGCGAATCACCCCGCGCTTGTAGTAAATGGCATCCATCACCTCGGGCACGCCATGACCTTTGGCCTCGGGCGCAAAGTTGCGCACCAGCCAGACCACAATCAGACCACCGATAACGGGGGCCAAAATGATTCCGGCGCCCCAGATGCTGGCATCCGAATGTTTCAGCGCATTAAAAGAAAAGGACCACTGACCAAAGAAAAACAGGTTGTGCATCAGGCCGATGAGACGCCGAAACGCCACCGCTCCCAACCCGGCGATGATGCCAACAAAAAAGGCCAGCAACAGGTGAAATAAAGGGTTATGGCGCAGCTTGCCCTGCCATCCGCCTACTTCTCTTTCGATTACATGGGTCAATACTTCAGGTGCAATTGGGATATTTTCCGGCATGACCAACTCTTGGAAATAATTTTATTTTGACGGTACGCTATCCTTGAAATTCAAACAAATCGATTTAGTTGAATATTGATTCGGATTAATTGATGAATATTAGCGCAGAACAATGGCTGACCCTCTTACTGCTCGCCGAAACCGGCAGCGTCAGTGAAGTCGCCTCCCGCCTGCATCGCGGACAACCCGCGATCTCTGAACGCCTGCATAAAATCTCGGAAGAAGTTGGCGAGCCCCTCTATATCCGGGAGGGAGGCAGCATTCGCCTGACAGATGCAGGTCAAGCTCTGTTGCCCGACATCCGCCAGCTCCGTGACAAAATCAGCGACATAGAACGTCAGGTCATCCGCCGCCAATCCCTGCAAAGTGGCGATTTGCGCATTGCCTCGACCAGCCTGATCGCCAACCACCTCCTCCCGGCCTACCTGCAAAAATTTCAGAGCAATCATCCAGATATCAATCTGCATATCAAAAGTGGTGTGACCTACTGGCAGGATATTCAGCTTTCCGAAATTGACATTCTTTTTTTTGAGGGGGATATGGATATTCCCAACCTCCCCGCCTACTACGAAAAACTGCCCTGGTGTGCGGATGAAATCATCGCCATCGTGCCCCATGACCATCCCCTCGCCATTCACGCGGAAGTTCCCATTCAGGATTTTCAGGTTTATCCGATCATCTGGCGGGAACCTTCCTCGGGTGTGCGCAAAATCATGGAAGGCGTTTTTAACGCCAGAGATATTCAGCCACAACGCTTCGTGGAAGTAGCTGATGTGGAATCGGTGGGCGCCATGGTTCAAGCCGGACTCGGAGTAGGCTTCATCACCCGAACGGTTTTTGAAAAACGCCTGGATTGGGGACTTCATGGTATCCGCATAGCCGCCCCCAGCCCGGTCTGGAGAAGCTATATTGCCGTCCCCAAAAGTCTGCAAAGATCCCGCGTACTTTCCACCTTCATGGATATTCTCGGCATCGACAAGAACGCCCATAGCCGAACCCTACACGACTGATATACTCTGCAAATTCGCGGCTTGATCCACACGGAGCATACGTCAATTCATGCAACGCTTTTTTTTCCTGGCCATTTTGATTTTGCTGGGGTGGTTGACGATTCGTCTGTCTCCCGTTCTTACCCCCTTTTTACTGGCAGCCATTCTCGCCTATCTGGGTAACCCTCTGGTGACTTATCTCCAGCGTCATCGCATTGGCCGCAATTGGGGCACCACGCTGGTGTTTGTGATTGTCCTGCTGATTTTTGCGGGTAGCATCATGGCCCTGTTACCGGTCATCAAGCATCAATCCCTGCTTTTTGTGGAGTATCTGCAAAAATATGGAGGATTACTGCAAAGCCGTTTGATCCCGCAACTTGCCGCAGCAACGGGTATTCAACTGGATAGCGGCGCTGTTTCCCACTATGCCACCAGTAATGCCCAGAAACTGGCCACATGGCTGGGACATGGCGTACAAGTTGCGTTGAGCTCCGGGTCAGGGCTATTGACCAGCGCATTAAGCATCATTCTGGTGCCGGTTCTGGGTTTTTATTTATTACGGGACTGGCCGCGTTTGCTGGTCCGGATTGATCAGTGGATTCCGCAAAAGCATGCACCCTTAATACGTCTTTTGAGCCGGGATGCCGACACCATGCTGATGGCCTTTCTGCGTGGCCAACTGCTGGTCATGCTCGCCCTGGGTTGCAGTTATGCCATTGGTCTCAGCATTATCGGCCTTAAAACCGCCATTCTCATTGGTCTGATAGCCGGCATCCTGAGTTTTGTCCCTTATCTGGGTGTCATCAGCGGCGTCCTCATGGCCAGTCTCGCCATGTATGTGCAAACCGGTTCGCTGCTTTCGGTTGCCTGGGTATTATTGGTATTTTTCATCGGACAGATTCTGGAAAGCATGGTATTTACCCCATATCTGGTAGGAGACCGCATCGGCCTACATCCTGTGGCCGTGATATTTGCCGTGATGGCCGGGGGAGAGTTGTTCGGTTTTATCGGGCTCTTGCTCGCCCTCCCCGTCACTGCCGTATTAGTGGCATTATTACGGCATTTTCAAAGCTGGTATTTGCAAAGCCCTTACTATCTGGGCAAGGAATAAATCTCTTGGATAAAATCATCATTATTGGTGGCGGCCTTTCCGGTCTCGCCAGTGCCTATTTTTTGCAGCAACAGGGCGTGCAGTCCCGCCTGCTGGAAGCAGCCCCCCAAGTCGGGGGAAATCTTCTGAGCATCAAAGAAAATGGTTTTCTGCGGGATGCCGGACCCAATTCACTGATGCTTAAAGGTCAGGTGGTTCCGGCACTGATGGATTCACTCCAACTGCAACAGGAAATCGTCGAAGCCAACCCTCTGGCCAAAAGGCGCTACATACTCAATCGCAAACGCCAACTGGTCCCACTCGGACCGGGAGTACTATTCAGCGGAAAGTTACTCTCTCTGCAGGGTCGCCTGCGCCTTCTCAGCGAAGCTTTTCGCGGGCGCGGCAAGTCCTCAGCGGAAGAAAGCATCGCCGGATTTGTACGCCGCCGCCTGGGTCCTGAAGTACTTACCTGGCTGGTTGATCCTTTTGTTTCGGGAGTATTTGCCGGGGATCCGGAACGACTGGCAGTTGCCGCCACTTTTCCGCGCCTGGTCAAAATGGAACAGGAACATGGTTCGCTATTCAGGGCCGCACTTGCTGGCCGTAAGAACCCCACCAAGCCACGTCTGGTTTCTTTCCACAATGGCCTGCAGGCCTTGCCCCTGCGCATGGCGGAACGGCTGGAGGGACCCCTGCAGTGCAACACGCCGGTAGATCTACTGCAACAACACGAGGACGGAACTTGGGAAGTATTCAGTCAACAGCAAAGCTGGCGGAGTGAAAAAATCATTCTGTCCCTGCCTGCCCATAAAGCAGCGGCTCTGCTGGCAACGCTGCAGCCAACCCTGGCGGCAGAACTGAAAGCCATCAGCTATCCAGCAGTCACTACGCTTTCTCTGGGATTCCCACGCAGCAGCGTTGCGCATCCCCTGGATGGTTTCGGCATGCTGATTCCCCGCACAATGGGTCTGGAAACCCTGGGCGTCCTGTTCTCCTCCACGCTGTTTCCAGATCGCGCAGCTCCAGAGCAGGTGCTGATGACGGCCTTCATTGGCGGCAGCCAGAATCCTCTGCAGGGTCGCAGTGACAGCGACCTTCTCCAGACCGTTTTACACGAAATCCGACCCATTTTGGGCATAGCAGGAGAACCCAGCTTCAGTCGCTGTCAAAACTGGCCGGAAGCCATCCCCCAATATGAACTGGGCCACCTGGCTCGCCTGGAACGCATCGCCAAAATAACCCGGCAGATTCCTGGATTGTATTTCCGCGCCAACTGGAGTGACGGTGTCGCCCTGGGTGATTGTATGAAAGCCGCCCAACAACTCAGCCAGAAGCTCGCACACTAGAGTTCCTTAGGCTACCGTGCGTTACTGATTTTTTCCCAGCCTGGCCAGAAGCACGTCCATATCTGTTTCAGGGGAAGAAGCGGAAGACTTTTTTGCACCCGGATTCCGGGCGTATTTGACGGAGCTTAAGTGCTTGGCCGTGCTGTGGGATTTATCAACACTGCCCATCTTGCGGTGCTGATACTGTGACCATGCCAATTCTGCTTTCGGGTCAAAATTACGTCGATAACCCTTCACCTCACCCACAATTTCCACTGGGGTGCCGACCTGTACCAGCGCCGCAATTTGTTGCGCATTCCAGTTGGACAAGGCTACGCAGCCCGCCGTCCAGCGACCTGGAAACACCTTGCTTTCCGGATCATCAGAAAACTGCGGACCCATCCCATGAATGCCTATTTCGCCGCCCAACGGAGTATTTTGAGGTGGAGTCTGACCGGCATCAATGGCGTCCACAATCGCGCGATACTGGCTATGGGTAATAATACCCTCCTGCAATCCCCACTCGGCATTTTCCTTGTTGGGATAGGTGAGTCCCATGAAAGGGCCATACTGGGTGCCATGGAGAATCCAGCCAATATGATAATGACCAACCGGCGTGACATCATCACCACGGGTACGACGCGGTGCCGAACCGTTAAAGCCAATGGCCACAGGGTAAGTAGCCAGGAGCGTATCTCCCCGATAAATCCGCAGCAGATGCGCAGTGGTTGAGACGACTATCCGCACGGGTTGCTGCTGCGCCAGCGCAGAAACTGTCGGCGATACCACCGGAGCCACAGGAGTAATGACTGGCGCCTTGATTTGCGCCGCATAATAGGCCACAGAATGCACGGGCGGCGCAGAAATATGGGGAGCACACCCGTCCAGACCCCACAGAACAAACAAGCCCAGCAGCCACCACCATTTTCTTAAATTACCCATGCACCTGCTTCCTTGGTATTTTCGTTTTAATGCTTTCATAATATACCCGAGACAGATCATCAAAGTCCATGATAATCGGCATGTTTTCACTTAACCCACCTGGCTGTAATCCAGACGATTACCCAACCAGCGCTGAATCAGCGCCTGCACGGCTTCTGGATTTTCGTGCAGCAATTGAATGGCGAGACGTGGCAATTCGGCCAGCAGCGCTTCATCACGCATCATGTCTGCCACCCGCATCTGCAGCAATCCGGTTTGCCGCGTGCCCAGATACTCGCCAGGGCCGCGTAATTCCAGGTCTTTGCGGGCAATCACAAAGCCATCGCGACTGTCACGCATGACCTGCAGGCGCGCCCGGGCTTTTCCCCCCAAAGGCGGATGATAAAGGAGTATGCAACTACTTTGCCGTTGACCACGCCCTACCCTGCCGCGCAACTGATGGAGTTGCGCGAGGCCCATCCTTTCCGCATGCTCAATCACCATCAGACTGGCATTGGGCACGTCCACACCGACCTCAATGACCGTAGTCGCCACCAGAATCCGGGTTTTCCCGGCCTTGAAATCTGCCATGACCCGCGCCTTTTCAGCTGCAGGCAGGCGTCCATGGACCAGAGCGATGGCCACTTCCGGCAAGGCTGCCTGCAAATCGGCATAACTGGTTTCTGCTGCCTGCAGCGCCAGAATCTCGGATTCTTCAATGAGTGGACAAACCCAGTAAATCTGATCTCCTTCAGCCAGTCGGTGCTGCATGCGGGTCATCAACTCTGCCCGCCGGGTATCGGCAACAACCAGGGTTTCTACGGGACTGCGTCCCGGCGGCAGTGCGTCAATAATCGACAAATCCAGGTCCGCATGCACCGTCATCGCCAAAGTCCGGGGGATAGGCGTCGCCGTCATCACCAGGAGATGAGGAATGGTCCCCTTTTCCAGCAGCTGTCGGCGCTGATCCACGCCAAAGCGATGTTGTTCATCAATAATCACCAGACCGAGTCCGGCAAATTTTACTTCATCCTGAAAAAGTGCCTGGGTTCCCACGACAATCTGGATGCGTTGATTGTCCAAACCCTCCAGGACTTCGCGTCGGGCTTTCTGACCAAGCCCGCCCACCAGAAAACCCACCTGAATACCGAGGGGCGTCAACCATTCCACAAAGCGGTCATGCAACTGTTCGGCAAGGATTTCCGTCGGCGCCATCAGGGCTACCTGGTAATTTTGCTCCACGGCCGTCAATGCTGCCGCTGCGGCTACCAGCGTTTTGCCGGAGCCCACATCGCCTTGCAACAAACGCCGCATGGGCCGGGTCTGGGCCATATTCTGGTTAATTTCCGCAATAACCCGCTGCTGTGCGGCAGTCGGTGCAAAAGGCAGTTGTTTCAGAAACGCCGCCCAGAGACTCCCACTGGCTTTAATTACCGGAGCACCCGTTTCATCACCAGCCGTACGGGCAGAGCGAATAGCCAGATGATTGGCGAGCAGTTCTTCCAAGGCCAGACGCTGCCAGGCGGGATGCGCAGGCGTCGGCACTTCTTCTGCACTTTCGTGCAAAAGCCGCAGGCCCTCACCCAGGGGTGGCCACGCCGGACCTAAATATTTCGCCAGATAATCGGGGAGCTGATCCACCAGGGTCAGTGCCTGGGCAACCCAGCGCCGCCATTGTGCCTGGGTAATGCCCTGGGTACTGGGATAAAAAGGGGTCAGGTGGGTCGGCGCCTCAAATTGCGGCTGGTCGGCCATCTGCCACTCAGGATGCACCATTTCCAGACCCTGGTAACCCGCACGGGTTTCCCCGAAACACCATAAGCGCCTGCCTTCCTGCCATTGGGCACGCATCGGCGCGAGCATGTGAAAAAGGCGGATATACAGTTGTCCGGTACCGTCACTGAGGGTGACCAGCCACTGATCGCGACGCCCACGCAAGTGTTCCACCTGGGTAATCTCGCCAAGCACCGCAGCTTCCTGTTCAGGCAGCAGTGTCCCGATGGGCAAAAGATGGCGCCGGTCCTGGTAGCGGCTGGGCAGATGGAAAAGCACATCCTGGACCCGCCAGATATCCATGCGCTGCAGGCGCTGAACCAGGGCCGGACCAACGCCCCGCAGCGCCGAAACCGAACTTTGCAGGTAGAGAGGAGCGGAGGAGGCAGGCACCTGCTCAGTCGCTGTGCGGCAGAGCCTCGCGATGGGCCCACTCGTTCAGGATTTCGTTAAGATCTACCCCATGCATCCGCGCCACCCCGGCCAGGGTTTCGCGATCAGCAATAAAGCATTCACCGCAATGAATTCCCCTCTCTTCCAGCAATGATACCAGCACCGGATGTTCCTGCAGCAAAACCCGCATCGGCTGGGCCAGAAGTTCGGCGCGCTCCATATCAGTCCGATTTCCCCAAGGCGACAATACCGTCAATTTCCACCTGGGCACCCCGGGGCAGTGCCGTAACCTGCACCACCGCCCGGGCTGGGTAGGGCAGCGCAAACTCCGCCTCCAAAGCCTGGTTCACTGCTGCAAAATTGCTGAGATCCGTCAGAAAAACCTGCAATTTGATGGCCTGTTGCAAATCTGTGCCAGCAGCCGCACAAACCGCCTTGAGGTTGTCCAGCACCCGCCGTATCTGCAATGAAAAATCCCCTTCCACCATCTGTCCGGTGCCGGGATCCAGGGGTATTTGTCCCGACAGGTAGAGCAGACCGTTATGGGTCATCGCCTGACTGTAGGCGCCAATAGCCTGGGGTGCTGCATCACTGTGTACTGGTGTCGGCATGTTTTCTCCTTGGATTAGTTCTTGACCCGCTGTACCCGTGAAACCATGGGCAAACTCCGCAAACTGCGCATGATTTTCGCCAGATGATCCCGGTCATGGGCCAATATGGTAAAGGTGATTCCGGTATAGAGTCCATCCTGAGGCTCAATATCCACATGGTCGATGTTGGAATCTTCATCGGAGATGAGGGTGGCAATACGGGCCAGAACGCCCCGGGCACTTTCTGCCACCACCCGGATAGTCACCGGGAAATCGCCATGAGCATCGGGGTCCCACTGCACATCCACCCAACGATCACGACGCTTGCGCCATTCGCGAATGTTATGACAATCGTGGGTATGCACAACCACCCCTTTGCCTGCGCTGATAAAGCCCAAAATGGGATCGCCCGGGATTGGCCGACAGCAACGCGCCAGGGTCACCGGCAAACCTTCAGTGCCGCGAATCAGCAACGGTTTTTTCACCGCCACCTCGCGATTCAGACGGCTGGGCAGCAGTTGGCTTACCGCCTGCCCCAGACGCCGCGCGGTTTGCGCCAAACGTCCCCGGTCATCTTCTTCCGGCAACAATTTATGGGCTACGACCAGCGGAAATAATTCACCCATTCCGACAGCCGCCAGCAACTGGCCTTCCTCCTGAACATTGAAAGTGCCCAGAACGCGCTGCCAATCCGCCGCAGCCAACTGCTGATAATTTCCACCCAGACTCTGCAGTGCCTTCTCCAGCAGATTACGACCGAGGGTTTCTGCGTCTTCGCGTTGAATGGTTTTTAGATAGGCCCTGACACTGCTGCGGGCCTTGGCAGTAACGACCACGTCCAGCCAGCCAGGCTGCGGATGCGCCGAAGTGGCAGTGACAATATCCACCTTGTCACCATTATTCAGAGGACTGCGCAGGGGCACATACATATCATTGACGCGGGCGGCCACCGCCTGATTCCCGATATCCGTATGAACGGCATAGGCAAAATCAACGGCCGTGGCACCACGCGGCAGGCTGAGAATTTTCCCTTTGGGCGTAAACACATACACTTCATCAGGGAAAAGATCGAGCTTGACGCTTTCGAGGAACTCCTGCGAATCGCCGCCCTGGGTCTGCAACTCCAGCAAGCGCTGCAGCCAGGCCCGGGCCTGGGTTTCGGCATGGGCATGATTCATCCCGGTTTTGTAAAGCCAGTGGGCAGCCACACCGGCTTCCGCCACCCGGTGCATATCTTCCGTACGAATCTGGACTTCTACAGGGTGCCCAAAAGGTCCCAGCAACACCGTGTGCAGAGACTGATAGCCGTTGGACTTGGGAATCGCAATATAGTCCTTGAAGCGCCCGGGAATCGGCCGATATAAGCTGTGAATGATGCCCAATACACGATAGCAGGTATCCACATCCGCCACGATCACCCGAAAGGCGTGCAAATCCAGAATGGAACTGAAGGCCATCCCTTTTTTTTGCATCTTGCTATAAATGCTGTAAACATGCTTCTCGCGGCCGCTGACCTGTGCTTCAAAACCCTCCTGATGCAGACGGTCCAGCAAAGCTTGCTCGATTTTCTGAACGGCCTCTTTGCGATGACCGCGAGCCGCCTTGACGGCTTCGTTAAGGGTATGCCAGCGCTTGGGGTAAAGATGGGAAAAAGCCAGCTCTTCGAGCTCGATACGAATGGCATGAATCCCCAGACGCTGGGCAATAGGCGCATAAATATCGAGGGTTTCACGGGAAATGCGCCGTCTTTTTTCCGGAGTCATGACCCCCATCGTCCGCATGTTGTGCAGACGATCGGCCAGCTTGATCAGCACTACCCGAATATCCCGGGACATGGCCAGAAACATTTTGCGGAAATTTTCGGCCTGGGCTTCTTCCCGGGTTTCGAAACGGACCTGACCGAGCTTGCTTACCCCATCGACCATTTCCGCGACTTCCGGGCCAAAACGCTCGCCGAGTGCTTCCTTGCTAATGCCACAATCTTCAATGACATCATGCAGCAAAGCCGCCTGCACGGTAAATATATCCAGTTGTAGTTCTGCCAGAATACAGGCCACCGCTACCGGATGATGAATATAGGGCTCGCCACTGCGACGGGTTTGCTCGCCATGCGCTGCCAGTGCCAGTTCATAGGCTTCCCGGACCCGAGCCACTTCTTCTGGAGTCATGTACTGCTGTAATAACGCCCGCAAAGGCGCACAGGGATCGTCCAGTGCCGGCTTTACCGGTGGTAACCGCAATACTTCACCAACCCCGGATGCCAAAGGCAATACGGGGACGGAAACCGCCTCTACCGATTCAGACGCCGGAGGCATCCTCTGCTCCCGCTAAATCGCGACCCGCTGCGCCCGGAAAATTGGGCATTGGGGGTGGCATCTGCTCGTCCAGAATGGACCGGGTTACCAGGCCTGCCGCCACTTCGCGAAGGGCCACCACGGTGTTTTTGTCCCGTCCTACTTCCACTCCGGCTATAGCTCCAGAAGCCAGCTGGCGGGCACGACGCGCCGCCACCAGGGTCAGTTCAAAACGATTGGTGACATTTTCCAGACAATCCTCAACAGTTACTCTCGCCATTTTTACTTACCTTATTCAATAGTTAATAAATCATACCCAAAAGATCTTTCAGACGCTGATGCTGGGCATGCTGTTGGCTGCCCAAACGCAGATGTTCCGCATGGACAATGCTGCGCAAATCGGCCAGTGCTGTTTCAAACTGGTCATTCACGACCAGATAATCAAATTCGTCATAATGCAGCAACTCTTCACGGGCTGCCGCCACGCGCCGCGCAATGACTTCATCGGAATCCTGGGCGCGCCCCCGCAAACGGGTTTCCAGGGTATCCAGTGAAGGCGGCAGAATAAAAATACTGACCGCCTGTCCGGGTAAACGTTCACGGACCTGACGCGCGCCCTGCCAGTCTATCTCCAGCAACACATCCATACCTGCAAACAGCTGACTTTTGACCCAGGGCTCACCGGTACCATAACCATTACCATGCACCCGGGCATATTCCAGAAACTCGCCCCGCTCCGCCATTTCGCTGAATTGCGCCATTTCCACGAAATGGTAGTCTGTTCCATCCACCTCTCCGGGCCGCGCCGGCCTTGTGGTGTAGGAAACCGAAGTGCGTAACTGCGGAACAGCCTCTACCAGCGCTCGCGACAAGCTGGTTTTCCCCGCCCCGCTCGGTGCCGAAATAATCCACAGGATACCGCGTTCTGCGCTGCTCGTCATGATTTTCTACTCCACATTCTGCACCTGCTCGCGCATCTGTTCGATCAACACCTTCAGTTCCACAGAAGCAAAAGTCACCTGACTGTCTGCGGCCTTGGAGGCCAGGGTGTTGGCTTCCCGGTTCAACTCCTGCATTAAAAAATCCAGACGCCGTCCAACCGCTTCGCGGCGGGTCAGTATCCGTCTTAATTCCTGCAGATGCGTATCCAGCCGATCCAGCTCTTCTGCCGTATCCTGACGCTGAAGATAAAACAGAATCTCCTGCTCCCAACGCTGCGGATCCACCTGAATGGGCAGGTCGGCAAGGCGGGCCTGCAAGCGATTACGCACCGCCTCTTCCAGTTCCGGAAGATGCGCCCGCAAAGCGCGGGTCTGTTCGCCAATAGCGTCCACCCGACTCAATAGCATCTGCGCCAGAGCTGCTCCCTCACGCTCCCGGGTGGCCTGCAATTCTGCAATGGTACTGTCCAGCAATGACAACACTTCTTCTTCCAGAACAGCGCTGTCCGTGCCGGTGTTTTGCACCAGCCCAGGCCAACGCAAGGCGTCCAGCGGATTCAAAGCCATCTCGCGCAGCTTCCAGCACTGCAGCAATTCACTGTAAATGGTCTGTAATTCTTCCGCCAGATCACGATTGAGGCGCAATCCCCCACCCTCAACAGCCTGAAAGCGCAGCCAGACATCAACTCTTCCGCGCTGCAGGGATTTTTGCAAGCGTGCCCGGATCGCCGTTTCATACACGGAAAAACCTTCCGGCAACCGTAAACTGATATCCAGGTAACGGTGATTAACCGTACGCAACTCCCAGACCAGCGTGCCCCAGTCTCCATGCCTTTCACTGCGGGCAAACCCCGTCATACTACGAATCATGTGTACCACTCCGTTGCCAGATGCCACTGTAACCCCAAAGACGGCAGCGGGCCTGCAGGCTTTGCCGCGACTTTGACCCGCGCCGTTGTTGTTCTTGGCGAAATCCTGCGCCCGTCAGGAGAGCTGTTTGAGCCCGCAGGGCGAGTTCTCTCCTGACAGCAGGATGAGCCTTAGAACAACAGGCAAGTGACGTTGGAGCAAAAAGCCTGCAGGCCCGCTGCCATCTTCAGGATAATACCCGCTTAACCTAGCACAAGGACAGAAAAGCAGCGAGAAGTGTAACTTTAGCATATAAGCATATGAATATAATTATTGACAGCGCTCCCAAGCTGAACTATACCCAAAGGGTCGTAGCCCAAAAGCACCCCATCCAATAAGGGTGCATTCATGAAATTGCACAACGGGAGAGTGTTCTATGGTTGCCACACAGGAAATGTTATTTGAATGGGACGAATGGAAAGAGCGGGCGCTGGCCCGGGGCATTGCTGAGGATCTGGCAGAATTAGGTAAAAATCTGATGCGCGACGCCTACATGCAACGCTGGCCGGAAGCTGTGCTGAGTGATTGCGGCTGGGACGATGATGGTTTTGGGATGCTGGCCCTGGCCTGCGCCAAGCCTGCTGAAACACGTCGGGATTGGGAGCGCTTGTATGCCCAATATCACCGCAGGCCGGCTTGCCCGCTGGATCAGCCATTAGCAGCGGAGGCGAAAGCCCTGGCACCCCTCTATCCGGCAACGCGCCCACAGGGAAATAGCCATACATCGCTAATGATGGGACATCCAAAGTAATCGCCAGACGACAACGGGTAGGGAAATAGCCCCTACATAACGGCCCACAATCTGCCCCTTGGGGTTGATCAGCAAGGAGGTGGGCGTCAGCGTGACTCCGCCCAGAATCTGGGCGGCAGCTCCGTTTTTATCCGCATAAAGGGGATAATCCATAGCAAAACGGGAGCGCGCCGCCGCGATGGCCTGCGGCGCATTTCCGGCAACAGCTACACCCAGCACCGTAAATCCAGCACCCCCAAACCATTGCTGGAGCCAGTTGAGGGCGGGAATTTCGGCAATACAGGGAGGGCAATCCGCAGACCAGAAATTGATCAGGGTCACCTGATTTGCTCCGGGATGATACTGTACCCACTGCCCATCCGGCTTTTGCAGGGTCAGAACCGGTAATGTGGCAGGGGTAGCAACATCACTTGCGCCGCGCCATTGTGTCCATACATATACTCCGGCCACGACCAACACCATCAGCACAATATCCAGAGCCCAGCGCCGCAGGCGATGCTTTCCCAATACTATCAACCTCATCTGATCAACATGAAATGGACTGGAGCGTAGCGGTAAATCCCGCTATAATCGTTCGACTATATTCGAACCATGGCTCATGATTCAACTTCGCACTTACGTCTACATAGACTCCCTACAACCGCAACTCGCTGCATATATGGCCTCGGTCTCCCAGGGCTTTCTTCCTGTGCCCGGCGATGCGGCCTTGTGGATTGAAGTTTCCCCTGCCATGGCGATTCACCGTCTCACGGACATTGCCCTGAAAGCTACTCGCGTGCATCTTTCCCAGCAGGTCATTGAACGCGAATTTGGAGCGATGGTCGTTCATCATCGTGACCAGAGTGATGTACGGGAGGCTGGTCGAGTGGTTTTGCAGCGCATGGGTGCCAGTCAGCAGGATCGTACCGCCTGCAAAATCACCTGGAAAGAAATCATCCGTGGAATGATGCCGGATCACACCGTACTCATAAACCGTCAGGGGCGGCGCGGCTCCATGATTCTTCCGGAGCAAAGCATGTTCATTCTGGAAACTGATCCGGCCGGTTACGTCATATATGCCGCCAATCAGGCGGAAAAAGCTGCCAATATCACGCTGGTCGATGTGCGTGCCGTGGGTGCCTACGGACGCCTGACCATTGCCGGAAAGGAAGCGGACGTGGATGAAGCCGCAGCCGCCGCCATCCACGCTGTGGAAAACCCTTCCTGGACTTGATGCAGATGAATCGGCAAACCCTGCAAACCCAGCTCTGCCAGTATCGTAGTCACTATATGGAAGAGCTGGCTTATGCCCGTCGGGGTTGCGTTCTTTTGCAAAGCGATCCGGATTGCTTTTTTCGGGAAGGCAGCGGCCTGCACATTACCGCTTCCACCTGGATTCTCAACCCTGCCCGTACCGCCACGCTGTTTATGCTCCACCGGAAACTGGAGCAATGGTTTCAGCCGGGAGGACATGCGGATGGTGATGAAAATGTCCTCGCCGTGGCGCTCAAGGAGTGCAGCGAAGAAACCGGGGTTGCAGAGACAGACATCCGCTTGCTGCAATCAAGCATCTTTGATGTGGATATTCACCGGACTCGCCGGCATGGCAGCGAGCCAGCCCATCAGCATCTGGATATTCGATTTCTGGTAGAAATAGATGATCGTATCCCCCTGGATGGAAACAGTGAGTCCCATGCCTTGCGTTGGATACCCCTGCATGAGGTACACGCCTACAATAAGGGACTTTCCATCCATCGAATGCTGATCAAAAGTACGGAGTGGTTGCGTCAGGACAGAAACCAGGGCTAGATTCGGCCGGGTTCAAAGCTAAAAAGCCGTGGCGAATGGGAGAAGCCCAATTCACCACAGCTTTTTATGAAGCTTTCAATCCTCAAAATGGTCGCGGGCCTGGAGGCTTTGCAGCAACTCTGGCCCGCGCCGTTTCAGGTTAGAAAAAAGTACCGACGGCCGCATCCAGGGCGTCACGCATATCCGGATCATCCGTAATCGGGCGCACCAGGGCCATGCTGCAGGCCGCAATGGGTGCCACACCTTTCTGTATCAACGCACCGGCATAAATGAGCATACGTGTGGACAAGCCTTCATCCAGACCGTGACCCTTGAGGTTGCGCGAACGTTCGGCAATGGAAACCAGCTTTTCCGCCATATCTTCCGAAACACCCGACTCATGAGCCACAATTTCCACTTCAATCGTCCGTTCCGGATAGGAAAAATCCAAAGCCCCGAAACGCTGCTTGGTGGATTGTTTCAAATCTTTCATGGATGACTGATAACCGGGATTAAAGGAAATCACCAGCTGAAAATCAGGATGGGCCTGAATCAGCTCACCCTTCTTATCCAGGGGAAGTGTGCGCCGATGATCCGTAAGAGGATGAATCACCACCGTCGTATCCTGACGAGCCTCGACAATTTCATCCAGATAACAGATGGCCCCTATACGCGCAGCGGTGGTCAGAGGACCGTCCTGCCATTTGGTACCATCCTTGTCCAGCAGAAACCGCCCTACCAGGTCTGAAGCCGTCATGTCCTCGTTGCAAGCCACAGTAATCAGAGGCCGCTTCAGACGCCACGCCATATATTCAACAAAACGGGACTTTCCGCAGCCGGTCGGGCCCTTGACCATCATCGGCAGACGGGCTGCGTAAGCCGCTTCATACAAGGAAATTTCATCGTGGACTTCCTTGTAATACGGCTCTTTCTCAATCAGGTACTGTTCTTTTGAATCACTGTTCACCGTATCACCTCTTGATATTAATTCTTGAATTTCACCAGCCGACTGACCTGGATATCCGTAACAAACACAACCCCGGTATGTTTCTCAAAAAATGGTGCGAAGCCTTCCAGAATAGGAGACACCAACTCTTCGGGAACAGCCACTATAATCATGATCAGCACGTCATCTTCATTGAACATAACGTGTCCTTCATAAATGCCGTGACTGCCTTTTCCAGACAAATTACCGACAATGGTATAACCTTTCACCCCGGCCCTGTCGAGAAGATCCGTGGCAAAATCCTTGTGCGCGCCCTCCATGATGATTTCCAGCTTTTTCAAAGGGCTCAAATTCAGTGTGTTCATGCGATTTCCTCCAGGAGGGTCTGTCTGTCAGGGGTTTCAGTTCGTTCTTGCAAGTGAAAGGCACCATCTTCGAGGACATAGGCGCGATAATCATCTTCCGGATCCATGATGATGACCCGGACCCAACCCCCACCCAGCAGCGCCTTGATTTTAACCAGGTTACCCACGGATCTCTGGGCAAAAGCGACCGGCGCTTCAACCAGCACAATCAAGCGCACCGGCTCATGGTAAGGCTTACCATCCTTGAGGACGGTCTGGGTAGGCAGCCCTGTACGCAAATCACTCTGGTTGCCGGTCATCACTGCAAAGCGCCCCGCCACGTTGTGATATACCTTACTGCCACTACCATAGTGCTCCGTGTCCACAACGGAAAAATAATGTTCCAGATTAATCCATTCACCCACCACCATGGGACTGGAAAGAATGGTTTCCAGAAGACGGCCCTTGGGATCCAGGCGGTAATCGTAGGAATGGAGAAAAGCCCGGCTTTCCAGATCCAGACCCTCGGTCAATTCCCGTCGGCCAACAATAGCATAGGCATTGCGGGTCAAGCCCCACTCTGGACGGACCTGCGACCAGTCGTGGGTTTGGCGCTGAGCCATGGCCGCCGCTGCGTAGGGGTCCTGGGCCAACCTGGCATTTCCTCCGAGCAGTGGCATGCGTTCGGCAGCAGAACGACGGGTAGCTGCTGACAAGCCATTCTGCAAACGCTCCAGATAGAGCAGATGTCTTGCTGGCAACAAGTCCACATCATGCAGTTCCACCACGTCTGAAGTGGTGTTATGCACGGCCGGCATAAACCAGGTATCGTCAGGGATGATGATTCCCTTGTCGCGCAAACGCCGACGTACCTCGGGTTTGTTGGCCATAGCCGCAAATACCCGGGCATTGGGTAGCCCCTTGCCACCTCCACAGGCCCCACAATCCAGAGCCGATTCATAGGGATTGTTTTCGGTTTCGCTTTGATGCCCAACCAACAGCACAAAGCGCGAAAAATTACGATTCATACCAATCAGCAGCAGAGCCTGAGAAATGTAGCGGACCTGCTCATCCAGACTGAAACCAATGCGGCCCAGTCGCTCCATCTGCAAACTGGTTTCATGCCGTTCGACCCGATATATGTCACGCAATTTCTGAATGAATTCAGACTCCTGCTGAGCAGACAAATTGCGGCGTTGGGCCAGTGCACTGGGTCCAGAGATATGTTCCAAAGCAATTTCGCGCAACTCTTTGACATCGTCGTCCGTAACCTGATCGCGCGGAACATTCCATTCCTTGATCAACGCCCGGACAATCATCGCCCGCTGCACAGCCCGCAAAATGGAATCCGCCTGATCCGGACTGAGCTTGTCCAGGAGCAGTCGCGTTACCGGCTTTTCAGCATGCAGCTTGTGATGGAGATGATGATAAGTCAGCGGCGCGACGGTCTTGCCAATCAAGCCCAGACTGAAAATGAGACCCACGGCTTCTACTGCCACAAATGGGGACAACACCGAACTCTTCAGTTCATGAAGCACATGCTCCAGAGCACCATAAAGCGGTTCTTCTTCCAGTTCCAGTTCGGCGGGGATTTCCAGCACCAGATTTTTGGGGGTCTGAATCGCCGGACAAAGGTGCACTTCAGTGCCGCGACCATACTCCAGGAAGCTGATCGGCACCCCAAAAAACCCACCAATTCCAAAAGTCTGATAATCACCAATCGCTTCCAGATGCCGGCGCATGGGTTCCGAACGCACATCAATACAAAGCAATGCCTGGGCAAAAGGCCGTTTCTCCTCGGCTGCTGCAGGCGCCTGCGGAATATGGATCCGGTTGACCAGATCCTTGATATAGTGAGACTCCATGGACCGCAACCAGGTAAAGCCTTCCTGCTTTTCCCAGGCCCGCATAATCTCCAAAAACCTGTCGAGCTGATCAGGCGTCATCGCCAACAGCTCCGCTTCCGCTGCTGCACCCATGGCTTTAGCCAGTCGCTGCAGATTTTTAACCTGACGTTCCGCTTCCCAACGCGACTTGGCAGTAATGTACTGCTGCGCCATCTTGTCAAAACCAGAGCGTTTGCGCCGTGCCAATACATCTTCTACCTGTTGTGCCCAGGCGGGTAAAATGGACCCCGTGTACAACTCCAGACGCAAATAGGCAGAAAAAGGATCCGCATGGACAAAATCCTGAATTTCTTCGGCATTGGCCGGACAAGCATGGTGCCTGACCGCCTCCTGAAGCAACGCCATACCCAGAACCATGCGTACGGCCAGAAAGTCCGTCAGATCCGCCGGATACTGCTCTGCCCAGTAATAGTGTTTGGCTGTACTCCGGTAGCGGATGAAACCCGCCCAACCATGCAAACGCGTCAATTGCCGGGTAATATATTTTTGCCAGGATGCTTCGGGAACTTTCAGATCCCGGAGAATATGCGCCACTACGCCTTCAGGCGTCGCTTCTGAGTCCAGAAGATTGCGCAAATGCAATCCACGCAGGAAAAAGCGCACATTATGCTGAGCCACTTCTTTCCATGCAGCAAAAAATCCCTGCTTGCGTCCCGGCGACTGCCAGGCTGACTGACCTTCATCAAAAAAGTCCAGGCAGCTTTTTACCAGCAGATCATCCAGGGTACTGCCAATGTCTGTCCCGAACAGACGATCGACATTGGCATAAACTGGCCCGTCCAGGGCTATTTTATGGCTGAGAATATCTTGCAGGCGGTATTTTTGGGTTTCGTCGTCTTGATCTGGCGCTTGTCCATGGAGAACTGCATGCAGAATTCGTCCATCGAGCCAATCCGTCCTCGGGACCATCTGCTCGTTCTGGCAACGCGTCAGCAAGGACCAGAGCCAATGCTCCATGGAAATTCCGGGCAGAGTCTCGGCGTGTTTTTCGAGAAAAACATGGAGATATTTGCGCAGTGCATTTTCATCGACTTTCCCGGCCTGCCAATATTCCTGATATTCACTGCGGGAAAGATATCCGCGTCCGTGAAATAATCGGCCCGCTTCTTCCACCGCCTCTTCAAAAGGAAGGTGTTCCAGCCCAAACAGCGGGTTATGGTGAATGAAGGTGCGCATTGGCCAAAACCGTGGAATGGGCTCGCTGGCCACATAAATCATCGTCCGTACTTTCAGACGATCACCTAAAGTCAGTTGATGATCCATATGCCCCCCCAGAAGATTCCGACCAAAGCAAATACCCCCAAAGTCAGCCCACCCAACCAGGTGCCAGCCACACTCAAGTCATGCACCGCATCGCCATGGTATGTACCGAAAAGTAAATCCTGCAAAAGCCGCCCTACGGTCCACCCCCAAAGGAGCAGGACCAGCAATAACAAAGGCATCCAGATGATTGGCAAACTTTCCATAGCCTGTAATAAGGCGAAAAAATTGGGAAAGATGGGTGTGGCGGTAGCGGCAAGTGCGGTCAGAGAGATCAGCACGGAAAGACGGGGCAAAACCCGGGCAAAACCGCCGCTCAGGCCCAGATAGGAAGCTCCGGTTTTTTTCGTCAAAACGCCCGCCCATATCAGCATCAGGGCAGCAGGGATAGACCAGGCGAGCACAAAAAGTTGCATATCCCAGTGTTGCGGCAGCAATCCGACCAGGAGCCAGGTCAGGGACAAGCCGGAAGTGGCCATAAAACGCGCCCAAATCTGCACATCACGGGTTCCTGCAGCGCGATAGGCGTACAAAATCGCCGTAAATAATGCCAACGCCCGCAAGGCTGTGGGCATTTCCTGGCCGAGCACATACCAGGCCCCTGATTTCAGAAGCAACAGCAGACCCAGTTGTGGCAGGACAATAACCGTCAGAGCGCGCGCCCAGGCACCCGGTGCACTGACCAGTAAACGGTTAAAAATCCAGCTGAACGGGAACCAGGGAAGCAAAGCACCTGCGATAATCCAGATGATGATATCCATCTCAGCACCACCGTAACATAACGTTGAGACGCCGCGCCCCACTCAACAAAATCTGAGTCATGCGGGCATACAGGTCATTGACATACAGCTCTCTGGACAACAAGGCATACAGGGCCAGATAAACACCACGCCAGCGGCCCTGGTCTGCGCGATCCCACCAACCGCTGGAATCCGCAAAAAAAGTCAAAGCCCAGGCACCGACAAAGAGCAGCGCAAGGATGATCACCAACACGTCAAAGTAAACGCTGTTGATACTGGCGGCACCATATATCTGATATTCCTCGTCGTGCGGATATAAAAAGTGTCCGAAGTAATGGCTGATCAGGGTATAACCAATGACCACCAGAACAAATGATCCGAGAATACCACCCATCAAACGCCAGGGGTTGGTATGGGTCATTTTATGGGTAGCAAACAAGGCCTGGGCTCCGGTCACCCAGCCGAAAAAGAGCAGGATAATGACCCCTTGTTCGTGCAGAAGTCGCGATGAAACAAATAAGTGGGACACACTGAGCACGACTACTGGTACGATAATGGTCAAGGCTGCCGCCGCCAGCCAGGGCAGCCGTGAAGGCTTGGCCGGACGCCGCTCGACAATCGAGGTGTACACCGGGTCCGCAGGAACGCCATCATGTGCCCGGGCCTCGCCAATGATATTTCCTGCTCCCAAAAACAGGGATGCCTTGAAAAATCCGTGGGCGATCAGATGGAAAATGGCCAGAGCAAAAGCCCCGACCCCGCATTCCATGACCATAAAACCCATCTGCCCCATGGTCGAATAGCCCAGTGAGCGTTTCACATCATTTTGAATCAACATCATGGCTGATCCCACTACAGCGGTAATCAGGCCTACGATAAAAACAAAATGCAAAACAATACTGGCGTGTTCGAATACCGGAAAAAACCGGTTAAACAAAAATCCGCCCGCGTTGACTATGCCTGCATGCATAAGTGCAGACACCGGGGTCGGACCATCCATGGTGTAGGGTAACCAGCCATGAAGCAAAAACTGGGCAGAGCGCGCAAAAGCGGCAAAAGCCAGGAGAAAACCTACCAGCTCCGGAACCGATAAACCCCAGAAAGCGTCCAGATGCGGATACATTTGCAGCCGGGAAAAAATCACCGGAAGGGAAATAGAGTGGTAACTTCTGATCAGTACAAAAGCGGCCAACCAGAGTGGCACATCTCCGGCCCGGTAAGTAATTTGCGTCCAGAACGCATAACGTCCTGCTGCAGGACGGTTGGTATCGTGGCCCAACAAAAAATAAAGTACCACCCCCACCAGAAACCAGGCGACCAGCAAGGTAATCAGATCAGCCGCAGAAACCATGAATAAAATAGTCGCTGTCATCAAGTCAAGAAGCGCAAAAAAGCGGGTGTAATTAGCCTCTTCGACCATGTAGCGGACAGAATACATATGGACCAGCAGGCTGATTCCACTCACAAAACTCCACATGATGAGGGTTAGAGGATCAAGCCATACACTCCCCCAGAGGGTGCCGATAACCTCCACGCGCGAAAAGCCGCCCAGGGCATAACTGGTCAGCTCAATGAGCGCCAATATAAAAGTCAGCAAGGTAATGATTACGCTGATTCGCGCCGCCACCTTGCGGGCAGAATGCGCAAAGACAAAAATAATGACTGCCGATAAAATTGGCAGGAATGGAATTGCAATTGCCCAATTACCCATTCGACACTCCCTGTATTATGTTCCAATTTAAAATCATTTGGTCATGGATATATAAAGCTGCGGTAATTTTTCTGGAAGCTTGTCCACATGATCCAGCACCAGATAATTACGTTGCCCGAAAATTCTGGAAACATATTCATCGGCATAAGGGTCCAGAGACAGGCAAAATGTCCGGATACCCTTGCGGTTCAGTTCTTCTACGGCTTTTTTGGTATCAAAACGCAAATATTGTGGATCGCGCACATCATTATCTGCGGGTTCACCATCGGTGAGGAGCAGAATCAATTTTTTCTGGCTGGCACGCTGATCCAGCAGATGTCCGGCATGGCGCAGTGCCGCTCCCATACGCGTCGAAAGCTGTCCGGTCATGCCTGCCAGACGACCTTTCACCTTGTCATCATAAGGCGCATCAAAGTCCTTGAACTTGTAAAACTCCACATCGTGGCGTCCATTGGAATCAAAACCGCAAAGCATATAGGGGTCGCCAATGCGTTCCAGAGCCTCAGCCAGCAAAGCCGTGGCTTCCCTGGCCAGATGCAGCACACTGACATCACCCTCTGAACGCGTACGCAGCAGGTCATTGGTTGATTCGGAGAGGTCAACCAGCAACATGACGGAAAGATCCCGGATATTCAGACGGGTGCGAATACCTATACGCGGATCTGGCTGTTGCCCCATGCGGATATCCGTCATCGCCAGAATGGCCGCATTAATATCAATTTCATCCCCATCTTCGACTTTGCGCGTCCGCACCACGCCCTGGGGCTGCACCGCTTCAATCAGCTTTCGCAGCCTTTGCACCAAAGGCTTTTGTTGTTCGAGCATGGTATTAATTTCTGAGGGATCTCCCATTTTGGGATGTTTTTCATACACGGTCACCCACAAGGGACGTTCCAGCTGGGTCTGATAATCCCACTCGGAATAATTTACCGGTTGCGACACCGGCGTCTTGCCCTCTTTTTCGTTAAACGTCAGGCCATCGTCGTCATAGAACTCTGTGGCGAGCACCCAGACTTCCTGGGCATCATCTCCCGCTGTTTCCACATCGACGGCGTTGATCATTTCCATGATGCTGACATATTTGCGTACCTGAGCCTGACCGCCGGAGAGAGGATCGCCACTCCAGTCTGTGGCAGGCGCCGTCCAGAGATAGCGATTATCATCGCGATAGGGGCTTTCAGACTGATCTTTCTGCACAGAGTAATTCCAGGAAGATTTTTCACATTCTTCTGCCAGTTTTTCAGCAGCCGCCATCAGCACATCATAAACGTCTTCTTCGGCTGCCAACACCCGGATAAACGCTTCTCGGGCGTTGGCCACAAAGGGATGTGGATCAGCATAGTCAGCATCGAGCAGTGCGAGGCTGATACGATCCATGATGGCTACGGTTTCAGGTTCTGCTGCCTGTTCCTCACAGGCCGGCAAACGGCCTAAATGTTGCCATAGAGGGAAAAGGCCCGGGAATTTCTGGATGGCAAGATGCTCAACCCGGGCATCTTCCAGAATACCAATCCACAAACGTTGCAAGGGCTTTGCCAGCTCAAAACGGGGATCGTATCTGGAAAAAACCACATGCGCTGCGGCGTGTGCCGCTGCAGCACGATACAGCTCCAGGGCGGCTGTTTTTTCCCCTTGGGCGTTTTCCACATCGTCGTAGGCGTCGGGAACATGAATGAAGTAATTTTCTATGTAGGGCTGGTAACCTTCTCTGGTTTCATAATCTCCGGAAGTGGGACGCAGAAAAAAATCACGACCCCACAAAGCGCGCAGGTACATGATCAAACGGCGTTGTACGTCAATAAAAAGAACCCCGCGTCGTTCCTGCTGGAGTACGGCCAGGGATTGTGGCGTATTCAGACCGAAAAATTCTACCTGTGCGGCAAAATCACTGCGATAGGCGGAAATACCCCAGCTGGCCCATCGCCGCAAACCACCCAGGGTCATTTTTTCGAGGAGCACTTCAATTTTGCCCAACATCGGACGAACACCACGCGGTGCCTGGGCGAGTAACTGATCTAGTAGCAGCAGATAGCCGCGAAATAATTCCAGTTCACCCAAACGACGGGCAACAATCGGAGCACTGGTGAAAAATAAAGCCAGCACTTCGGCGCTGGTTTTGGAAAACATACGAATGGCCATGGAAAGCATTTCGAAAACAGCCTGCTCGCCAATTTCACGGGCAACCTGTGGGGCACTTTCTATAAAAGCAAGAACCAGATCAGTCCCACGTCCCAGCGCCTTAAGGCTGCTGGCACCCTGCAGATAGGATTCGAGACCACGTCGACCAAAAACCCGGGCGGCTTCATACCAATTGGCCTCCAGGACTTCGGCGGCGTGTGGCCCCAGATCTTCCAATATTTCCGGATAATCCGCCAACTGAATGGACATACCTAGCTCACCCCATTTTTATCGCAAAGCACCCTCTACCCATGTACTACACACAGGCCGGTCAAAAATTCATCAGGAAGAATACGGTGCTAGTCTGGCCAAATACGCTGGGGATTGATTTCGCGCCCACCACCTGCATTCAGATCGCTCACGGCGGGCGTTGCTTTGGGCGTGCTTTTCTGAACAGGTTTACTGCTCGTCGCCAGTTTATTGCCCGTAGTTGTTTTTTCAGTGCCTGCCGCAGGTGTGCTGGCTGTAGCTGCAGCCGGAGTACGCCGTCTGGGACTCTGGATACTCGCGTTGAGTTTGTTCTCCAAATTGCTCATTTCAAGATCTCCTCAATAATTCCTTCGAATTCCTGTACGGCAGCCGTGGCTCGCTTACCCATCTGATACACACTTTTCCCTTCAATGGCTGCATTCCGGTATATGGCCCGGCGGGCGACCTGCACTGGTAACACTTTCAGGCCCATTGCCTGAACTGCAGATTCTGCAGCACGAGACAAAGCACTGTGGCTTTCCACCTGATTCAGCACAAATGCTGCATTTCGAGCCGCTTTTCCCGCATGCAGGGCCGAAATCACTTCTACACTGCGTTGGCTCGCCCATAAATCCAGTGGCGAGGGCAGCACTGGTAATAATATCCAGTCCGCCATCGCCAGTACCTCCCGGGTTTCAGCACTCTCCAGAGAAGGCGGACAATCAATCACCCAGTAGGCAAAATCAGCGGATTGCCCCGCGCTTTGTTCTGACCAGCTTTGTACAGACAAAGCATGACCATCAGCTTCAGCAGCCCAATCCGCCCAATAGCCCAGGCTTCCCTGAGGGTCGGCATCCAGCAGTAAGGTGGCACCGCGTTTGGACAAGCCCATCGCCAGGTTCCAGGCCAGAGTGGTTTTACCACAACCACCTTTGGCATTAAAAAGGGCAATCCGCTTGGCGGTGGTCATGATCAATGTTACTCCCGTGCCTGCACTGCGCAGTGCTCAGCCGCTGCAGCAAATTCTGCCCGCTCAGGCTCCACGGCATCTTCTTCAAATTGAATTGCGACGACCACGTAGGTTTTCGCAAAATTCAGGTTTGGATAATAGCCGAGTTTCTCAGAAAGTCCCGTCAGCAAATCCAGAAAATGACGAGTTCGTGCATAGTCGGAAAACTCAAATCGTTTGCTCCACCCCAAAGGACGACGCTGAATTTCCCATCCCTCGGGAGCCTGCATATCCTGGAGATCCTGGTTCACAAACATCCTCCAAACTTAGTGAAAACGCTCCAACATTTCGGCAAGCGACCGCATATGGCCTTCTTCATCGGCGCGCAGATGGGCAAACACCTCGGCAGAAGGAATATCCCGCATACGCTCGGAAAAATTCTGGGCTTCGCTATACAATTGCACTGCCGAAAACTCCAGGTCCTGATCGTGCGTCAACATTTCGCGCAAATCCCTACCCGGGCGCGGTGGCCGTAATTGCGCACCCGTCGGGGCTATTCCCATCAGCAAAAGCTGCTGACTGAGAATACCGGCATGATCCAGTTCTTCCCGCGATTCATTACGAAAATATTCAGCCCAGTCTGCCATGCCCCAGAGCGTACAAAGACTTGACTGGGTACGGTACTGCTGCACCGCCGTGTACTCATGAGTCAGCGCACGCGTGAAAAAACCAATGATGCGGGGATGATGAATACGCACCCCATTCATGGGTTTCAGCTCAGATTGCCGGTAACATCACCATCCCGGCCACTACCATCAGCGCTGGGAGACTGAGGTAAAATATGTTCCACCTCGGTGTGTACCCGGGCAATAATGTGGGCGGCTACCAGACCATCACCGACCCGTTCGCAGGCATCAGCACCAGCACGGACAGCCGCATTTACCGCACCCGTTTCGCCACGCACCAACACAGTGACATAACCGCCACCCACAAACTGACGGCCAACCAAACGGACTTCTGCCGCTTTGGTCATCGCATCCGCTGCTTCAATAGCTGGCACCAGACCGCGTGTTTCAATCATACCCAGAGCAATACCCGTAAGTGCTGCCATCTGTGTCTCCTTTATATTGATTACCTCTGCCAGGAAGGGCGTAGGAACTACGCCCGCTCACTCGCGTTCATTCAAGCGACAATCAAACCGGTTCAGGCTGATGGTGCTTTCGGCAGAATGTGTTCTACCTCAGAATGGACACGGGCAATAATGTGGGCGGCTACCAGACCATCACCGACCCGTTCGCAAGCATCAGCACCCGCACGAACTGCAGCATTCACCGCACCTGTTTCGCCACGCACCAACACGGTGACATAACCACCACCGACAAACTGGCGACCAATCAAACGCACTTCAGCAGCCTTGGTCATCGCATCAGCTGCTTCAATAGCTGGCACCAAACCACGGGTTTCAATCATACCCAACGCAATACCTGTCACTTCTGCCATTTCATCAACTCCTCAATAGACAATCTAAAAATCAGAACCGCTGGCTGCCGCTGATTAAGCAGTGGCAGCCTTCGGCAGGATGTGCTCGACCTCAGAGTGCACACGCGCAATGATGTGTGCAGCCACCAGGCCGTCACCCACCCGTTCGCAGGCATCAGCACCAGCACGAACTGCAGCATTCACTGCACCTGTTTCGCCACGCACCAACACGGTGACATAACCACCACCGACAAACTGGCGACCAATCAAACGCACTTCAGCGGCCTTGGTCATCGCATCAGCCGCTTCAATAGCCGGCACCAAACCACGGGTTTCAATCATACCCAACGCAACACCTGATACATCTGCCATTTGCACCCCTCCTTACGAGAACAAAACCCAATATCGAGAACGTTTCAAGGTTCCCAAAAGTCAATGATTCCACCAATGGTCAAATCAGTATGAATCTCAAAATCGCCCGCCGCATAACGCGCCGCCGAACCTGCTACCGTAAACACCCATTTACCCGGCGGAACCCCTACGGGATCCATCGCTACATTCAGTTTCCCTGTTGCATCAGACAACACCCGTAGCGAACTCTGCTTCAGTCCAGGAACCCGACGGGTGACCACCAGCTCCGAAACCACCTGCATAATCTCCACGACTACAGAGGGTCCCAATTATCAATGATGCCAATAATCGTCAGATCTGATGGATAATCCTTACTGCCAGCAGCTTCGCGCGCTGCCGAAGATCCCACACAAATCACCCAATCACCGGGAATACAACCCACAGCATCCACCGCCAGTGAGCGCGGTCCACCTTCCTTTTCCTGAACCACCAGTAGAGGACGATGACCCATTTCTGCAATACGGTTGGTCGATACCAGAGTTTTTTCCACACGCATGATCTTCATGTGAGTGGCACCTCCTCCAATGGACTGCCCAGTTTCTGATTCTGGACGCTGCCATGTAAATAAAGCATACCTTCGGACAGTAAATCACTGTACCGTGCTTGAATAGCTGCTGCCACGCGCTGTAATTTGATAATGATGCGTTCTCTGTGGCCAGGGACATTGGCGTCATATCTGTAATTAATCGCCATGGGTATGGGTAAACCCTGTTCGACATTCAGATGTCGAAAAATTTTGACCCCCACATCCAGATCCGCAGCTCCCTCTTCCACAGTATCCAGGTGCGCGTAATAAGACAGATTACGCACCTGCAACTCCTGAAAACCGTCACCAATACTCATAAAGCGTTCGCCATGGCCTCTGTCGGGATACCAGCCCCCGAAGTTTTCAATGACATATTCTATCTGGCTCAGATTATTGATAAGCAGGTTGGCAATCAGGCGCCGCATCCCGTCATGGGGTTTGCCGTCACCCTGCCCCCATCCGCCGACATCACTGACATTGGCGATGGCTTCATAAATTGCAAGGCGTGCCTGATCGGCATTCATACCCAGAGTCTTTTTATAGAGTTCGGCATTGTCCACAGAGCGGAATAGACTCAAATCTCCATGACTGTCCGGCACATGAATGCGAATCGCATCAGTATCCGTATCGAGGCCAATCAGCAAAATATCGGTACTGGCACCACAACAAAAAGCATTTTCAATACCATGGCGAAACTGTTGCAAGCGTTCCAGAGCAGCTTCCATAGCTAATTTTTCATTGCTCTGATGCGCTGCGCAACCCTGATGCATAGGATCCAGTGAACTGCGGTGATATACGGCCACCTTTAGATATCTGGTACCACTATCAGAAGTACTGGGATACCCCTCACGGAAGCGACGCAATTCCGCAACCTGCCAGTCAAGAATATCGTCTTCTACATCAAACAAAGTTCCAGCAAAAGTAGAGTATCGTAATAAATCCGAAGCAGGCAGTCTTAAAATATAGGTAAACAGGCCTTTCAAACGACCATCAGCACAGGCTGAAACATTAATTGCGTGAAACCCGCAGTCGACTAGCAAGGCATCCAGACTTTGAGCATCGGCTACTTCCTGATGGATGCGCTGCGAGAATTGCTCAACGCCTGCCGCCAATGCTGAAAAGATGCTGGAACTATACAAGGTCGGTACATCCACACCATGAATCCACGACCTCTCCAAAACACCTTCAGGAAAGGGATGACCTAAATGCTGTTCTGCCAGACGGTTAGCCTGCTCGGTAAAGTCACGCGATGCGCCCAAAGCAGCCACTTCTTTCAGAACCGGCACAATTTCATCAAAGCGCCGCTTGATACTTGATTCGAAACGGGCAAGACGATCATTTTCCGTTTTATTCACCAAAGCATGGTGGCATTGGCGGGCGGGCAGGCTGGCGCAGGCTGGATGCACAGCTGGCTTACCGTCAGCCTGCTGGGGAACCTGAGCGTGCACAGCCTGAGAGAACTGCCTGGCCATGGGCATGGAATCTGGCGTACCTATACCACGCATGCGTCTGATTTTACGTGTATCCAAGCTTCAGCCCTCAACCTGCAAAGCTGAATCATCCCGGAACAGATGCCGAAAACCCATCATCCTCGCGCGCCTCCGGAATAAGTAACCAATGACCCCCGGGAAGAACTCCCGCTGCTGCCGGTCAACTTGGATTCACTCAACGCTGCCGACAAAGCCTGCCCTTTGTTTACGCCCGCAGACATGACACAAATTTTCGCATCACCGCGTTGCGTAGGATTACGCTTTTGGGCCCAGTGTCCTTCTGTGCCGGTGACGCGCTTACTCCGACTCCAGTCGTCACCAGTAATCTGCCAGGCACCACGTTCGGGCACAGCCATTACCGAAGAAGCAGCTTCCGGGCTGGCAGACATGCCTGGCTGCACGGAAAGCGGAGTACCTTGCGGCATTTCCCGAGTCCGGAACTCCGGCGTACCGGTCACCAGCCCTCTTGCCAGATTGACCGGGCCAGTGACACGATCATTCTGATCCGCACTATTGCCGGTAATGCGACCGGGCATCTGCCGGGACGGAGGAACAATACTGAAGTCCTGCGGCGCACTCACTACGGCCTGTGGAGATTGCGGTGCAACCGGCGCGTCCACAAAACGGGTGCTGGCCGGCACCATTTGTGCCATTGCCTGTTTTTTGAGCGCACAGTTACTGCAGCATGCCGGTTCCTCTTGAGGCGCACTTGAAGCTATGGCTGACTGCATCACGGCCTCCTGAGGAGCTGATTCAGGCAGGTTGCTGAGGGCATCGCCCGCATAAGGCGTTCCAGAAACGGCTGAAAACGCCCCAGCCTCATTACCTGTTACATTTTCTGAAGGTGTTAGCAACGGTCCACTGACCAACTGTCCAGTAGCGGTCCGAGTTACACCCACTTTGGGAGCTTCAGCATGCGGAGTGCTCGCGCATGCAACATAATGCTCTGCCCCATAATATTCCGTACCGGTGACGGGCAAGCACTCTCCACGCTCGTCACCAGACATTTTTGGGTGTGAACTCACTCCTGTCCCTGTCAGGGCGGTACCCGACAGACTGGACATCATCCCCACCTTATCGACACCACCGCCACACAAGTTCGCCACAGCGTAGCCTGTACCGGTTATCCGTTGACAACTACCAGGCTCATTACCGGTGACCTTTTCAGAACGATCTACCAGATTGCCGGTAATCCGCAGCCCTTTATCGGTATTACTGATTCCGACCTTGGCAGGTGCCGGCTCCGGTGCCGCCGTACGGCATAAAGACTGAAAGGTTTCCTGACTCAGATACTCCGTTCCGGTAACTGGCCGACATTCACCCGAGTCCAGTCCCGTAATTTTGCTGGAACTGTCTACCGCTGTTCCGGAAATCTGTTCACCTGCCAGGGTGTGCGTTTGCGAAACCTTGGGTGGTGCGCCGTTAATGGTCATCCGGGCCACTCCAGCATCAGAATACTGGGAACCCGTAATCCGCTGCTGAACGCCCGTCTCGGAACCCGTCACAGCGACGGCTCTTGCCTCATCTAAGCCACTGATCGGCAGGCGTTGTTTCGCCGAAATACCCATCGCCACTTTCTGAGGTCGGGCTGGCAGATCTGACTGGCAAAATGCACCAAAGTTTTCCATGCTCAGGTATTCAGTACCGGTGACTGCCGTACACGTACCGGCTTCATCGCCTGTCACATCAGCAGACCGGCCCAGTTGCGTACCAGATACAGACTGCCGCGCAGTGGTACTGGACTGACCTATCTTGGCAGGATTTGGCGCCGGACGACTGTTGCAAAAACTGGTGAACTGATCAGTGCCAACATATTCTGTACCGGTAATTCCCCGACAGGATCCGGCCTCATTACCGGTAACCGCAGCCTGACGAGTCACTTGCGTTCCGGTCACTTCCGAACCTGCCAAAGTGGTATCCACTTCAACTTTCTGTGGGGCCCGATACTTTCTGGAACGTAACTGACCGGCAGCCCGGGCAGGTTGCGTGCGACCCCGACCATGTTCGGCCTGTTCCTGACGATGCAAACGGGCGAATTCGCGGCCATTACCATTTTGCAGATAACGCAAGCGCGCGGCGGCAGAACTCAGACCACGCATCACCGTAAGCGCCACCTTGCCCTTTTGGGAGAGCGTCTGCCGCCGTGCCTTGCAGAGCTGGCGCACTGAATTTTCGCGCCAGGCAAAATCGGAAGGGCTTGATTCAACCATTTCACATACGGAATCCAGAAATGATTCTTCCACACCGGGAATCAGCGGCTGCTCAACCTTTTCAACAACCATTACTGCCTGGCTGCTTTCTGCCGGGGCAACCCGACGACGGCTGCGCGAACGCCGCTGCTCCGGATCAGACCAGCACTGCGCACCCGTACATCTTTGGGCGCGATGCGCTAATGCGGCTTCTCTTCCGGAGTTTTTCTGAGACATGTTATCAATGTGTACGGATGGCGACATAACCACTGCTGCTGTGGATTCTGTCTTCATCGAATTCGGTACAGACTTTGGCTCAGCAGCTGCTGGCACTGACCGTGTTCTTTCGGTTTGCTTGCGCACGGCCTGCTGGCGCCGCATCTTCTGCGCCAAAGCCCGACCACGCAAGTGACCGGAAGCGGATAATTCAGACATATTGCCTCCCTTGATGTAGCCGCCGTAAAAAACACGGCGGCTTCGTCACTGCTGCCCCTGTTCAGGAGCCCCGGTAAACCACAAACGCCAGACCTTGACTCTGGGTGTAGTTGTCGTAACCGATCAACTTCACCAGATGACCCGGGTATTCGCGGTGGCAGGCTTCCAACTCGGCCAGAATGGCGTCAACACTTCTTTCGCCAAACATCGGAAGCTTCCACATGTACCAGTAATGCGTGAACGAGCGACTGGGCTCGACATGCTCTACTGCAGGGTTCCAACCCTGAGCGACAATGTACTGAATCTGAGCCCGAATCTGTTCAGCAGACATGGGTGGCAGGTATGAAAACGTCTCATACCGGCGGACTTGCTTATAATCTTGCACATCGGCCATGATGACCTCCTTCCTGAATAAGCTGATGAATTACCAGAAATTAGCGGTTCTGTACGTCGAGCTTGTCGACCGTATCGAACTCAAACTTGATTTCTTTCCAGGTTTCCAGAGCGATCTTGAGTTCTGGCGAATGGCGAGCTGCATTCATCAACACTTCCTTGCCTTCCTTCTCGATCTCGACGCCACGGTTACGGGCTTCGACGCATGCTTCCAGAGCCACGCGGTTAGCCGCCGCACCTGCCGCATTACCCCAGGGGTGACCCAGAGTACCGCCACCAAACTGCAGCACGGAGTCATCACCGAAAATGCTCACCAGTGCCGGCATGTGCCACACGTGAATACCACCGGAAGCCACGGCAAAGGCGCCGGGCATGGAACCCCAATCCTGATCAAAGAAAATACCGCGACTGCGATCTTCAGGAATGTAGGATTCGCGAAGCAGGTCAATCCAACCCAGGGTAGAAGCGCGATCGCCTTCCAGCTTGCCGACCACGGTACCGGTATGGAGATGATCACCACCGGACAGACGCAGGGCCTTGGTCAACACCCGGAAGTGAATACCATGGTTGGGATTTCGGTCGATCACCGCATGCATGGCACGGTGAATATGGAGCAGAACGCCATTTTTGCGGCACCAGCGGGCCAGACCAGTATTGGCACAGAAACCGCCCGTGAGGAAATCATGCATAATGATGGGCATACCCAGTTCTTTGGCAAACTCGGCGCGCTCGTACATTTCTTCCGGAGAAGGCGCGGTCACGTTCAGATAGTGACCCTTGCGCTCACCCGTCTGGGCTTCGGCATTGTGGATGGCATCAGCCACGAAGAGGAAGCGGTCACGCCAGCGCATGAAAGGCTGGGAATTGACGTTTTCGTCATCCTTGGTGAAATCCAGACCACCACGCAGGGCTTCATATACGGCACGACCGTAGTTCTTGGCAGAAAGACCCAGCTTGGGCTTGATGGTACAACCCAGCATCGGCCGGCCATACTTGTCGAGCAAATCACGCTCTACCTGAATACCATGGGACGGACCGTTACAGGTCATGACGTAATGCAGCGGGAAGCGCACGTCTTCCAGACGCAGGGCACGAACCGCTTTAAATCCGAATACGTTACCCACCAGCGAGGTGAATACGTTAACCACCGAACCTTCTTCGAATAGGTCGATCGGATATGCGATGAACGCATAAAAAGCCGCGTCGTCACCGGGGACGTCTTCAATGCGATACGCACGACCCTTGTAGTAGTCCATGTCGGTAAGCAGGTCAGTCCAGACCGTAGTCCAGGTGCCGGTAGATGATTCTGCGGCTACCGCCGCCGCTGCTTCTTCCCGATCCACACCAGGCTGCGGGATAATCTTGAAACACGCCAAAAGATCCGACTCGAGCGGCACGTAGTCCGGAGCCCAATATGTGTGGCGGTACTCCTTGACGCCGGCTTCATATTTACCAGCCATAAGATTCCTCCTAAAGTATCAGTCTAACTTGACCTGCAAAGCTGTAACCCTTGACGAATGTACAAAGTGCCTTCCATAAGGTAAAGTAAAAAGAAATTAATATTACCTTTTGGAAAAGTAAAACCTTGATAATCCGCCATCCGACCCTGCACCAATTACGTATTTTTACGGTGCTTGCGCGACACCTTAACATGACCCGCGCTGCAACGGAATTACACCAGACGCCTTCAGCACTGTCCATACAGATCAAGCAACTTTCCGAGACCGCTGGCGAGCCCCTGTATGAACAAATGGGCAAAAAACTTTACCTCACGGCTGCCGGAGAAGCCGTTGCCAGGGCCGGAAACGACATTCTGCGTCGTCTGGATGCACTGAATCAGGAGCTCAACGCCCAGCGCAACCTCGAATCAGGGACGCTTAACCTGTCCATCATTTCGACGGCAGAGTACTTCGCGCCGCGCCTCATTGGTACCTTCTGCAAGGAACATGCAGGTATTGAAGTCCACCTTGAAATTGCCAATCGCGACAGCATCCTTGAACGACTCAAGCAAAATCTCGACGACATTTACATCATGGGCCAGGTTCCTGATGATATTGATGGTGTTGCCCGCCCCTTTATGGAAAATCCGCTGGTTGTACTCGCCCCCGGCGATCACCCGTTAGCTGAACAATCCCGCATTGCTCCAGAGCGATTAAAAGATGAAGCCTTTATTCTTCGGGAAGAAGGTTCCGGAACCCGGCTCACAGCCCAGAATTTTTTCCAGGAACAGGGAGTCCAGCTCAAAGTCAGAATGACCATGAGCAGTAATGAAGCGGTCAAACAGCTGGTCGCCGGGGGACTGGGGCTGAGTGTCCTGTCCCGCAACACCATTGCTGCCGAAGCCAATGCCGGAAATATTGCCATTCTGGATGTCGTGGGTTTCCCCATTCTCAGACAATGGCACGCCGTGTATCGCAAGAACAAACGCTTAACCGCCGTAGCGCAAAAGTTCATGGACTTTTTGCTTGAAGGTAATTATTGATCTTGGCTGTTTCAAACGGCCGTGCCATTATTCTGGGATGCTTCCGTCCTCTTTTGTGCGTTTATGAGTAAACACCCACTGCGCAGTGTATTGAAAGTCGGAAGCAATACCATGCTTTCCCGACTGCTTGGTTTCGCCCGCGACATTATACTTGCGCATTTGTTCGGGGCCGGGGAAATGGCTGATGCTTTTTTTGTGGCCTTCCGGATTCCCAACCTGTTTCGCCGACTGTTTGGGGAAGGCGCCTTCTCGCAATCATTCGTTCCGGTTCTGGGAGAATACCGGACCCAGCGTACGACGGAGGAAGCTCAGGCGTTTGTCGCCGATATCAGTGGCTGGCTGGCCCTGACCCTGGCCGTGGTCACACTGATCGGCATTCTCGCTGCCAGCGCGGTAGTTTACGCCATAGCTCCGGGGTTTGCTGCTAACCCCGGCAAATTCCAGCTGACCGTGGAATTACTGCGGATTACTTTTCCCTATCTATTTCTGATCTCACTGGTGGCGCTGGCTGGTGGTGTGCTCAATACCCATGGCCACTTTACGGTGCCTGCTTTTACGCCGGTTTTCCTGAATCTCAGCATTATTGCCACCGCATTATTCTGGGCACCGCATCTTGCCCAACCGGTTATCGCCGTAGCCTGGGGTGTGTTGATTGGTGGCGTGGTACAGCTTCTGTTTCAGTTTCCATCCCTGAAAAAACTGGGATATTTGCGCTGGCCGCGCCTGCGCCGCCGTGATCCGGGCGTCGCCAAGGTCTTGCGCCTGATGGGACCAGCAGCTTTCGGCGCATCGGTCGCTCAGATCAATTTATTCCTGAATACCATCCTGGCCTCTCTGGTCGGGGCGAATGTGGTTTCCTATCTTTATTACTCTGACCGGTTGGTAGAATTTCCTCTGGGCGTTTTCGGGGTCGCCTTGGGAACCGTGGTATTACCTCTGCTATCCCGGCAGGCGGCTGAGGGTTCTGCGCAATTTCCAGAAACCCTGGACTGGGCGCTGCGTCTGACCTGGCTGATCGGCCTTCCGGCGACGGTCGGTCTGCTGGTTCTGGCGCAGCCACTTCTGATCAGCCTGTTTCGCTACGGTGCCTATAGCGCTGAAGATGCCTGGCAGAGCAGTCTGAGTCTGATGGGTTATGGTATTGGCATATTACCCATCATTGCTGCACGCGTCCTTGCCCCGGCTTTTTATGCGCATCAAAATACTCGAACGCCCGTCCGTTTCGGCATGATCAGCGTGGCAGTCAACATGGTCATCAGCCTGATTCTCGCCTGGCCCCTGCAACAATTGGGTTTGGCCATTGCCACCAGCACAGCAGCACTGGTGAATGCCATTCTGCTCTGGCGCCGCCTGCATCGAGATGGTGTTTATCAAATGCAGGCGGGCTGGCCGCCCTTCTTGCTGAAATCCGCTGCCATGGCGATTATCATGGGCTTGGTGTTATTGAGCTTGCGCGGCGATACTGCACTGTGGCTGGCCCTACCCTTGTGGGAAAGACTCCTGCGGATCCTCGGTCTGGTGCTTTTAGCGGCCGTTCTGTATCTGGGTGGCACCTGGGCTTTGGGCATCCACGAGTTGCGCGATATTATCCGAAGGAGAACTGACCGTGCCTGAAACGGACGGATTACATGGACATGGAGATTCGGTATTTGCCATTCAGCGACCGGGTCAGATTCGCGTGTTCACCCTGCTGGAAGCCCGGCAAATTTTTCCTTTGGTCCGCAACATTACCGCCCAGGCTGTTGATGAACTCTCTCCGGTTTTGGAGTCGATGCGGGCCAATATGGAAAACCATCTTCTTTTGCAGCAACAGGAAATCCACTACGAAGAAATTGTGCAGCGCTGGATCAATAAAATGGAGCGTCTGGGGGTGGTCGTTTCGGGATTATGGCTGGTGGATTTTGATACAGGCGATGGTTATTTGTGCTGGCGCCATCCAGAACCTGTGCTGGATTACTACCATGGTCATGAGCAGGGCTTCGGTCAGCGCCGCCCTTTGCAGGAGGTTATCCGGGAACAGCAACCCGAGTGGGCAGACTGCATACCCACGATCTAGGGTTCTCCATGAATTTAGGCTAATATGTCGCCATTTTACCGTGAAACGGATCGCAAATAATCCCGCATGAATTTCCCAGGCTTTTTCCATAGACGCAGCCATTGTCCTGCCAGCTCAGCGCTGGCGGTCAGTATCGGCAATTTTGACGGTGTTCATAGAGGACATCAGGCCTTGCTGCAGTCCCTGCGCCAAAGTGATTTAGCGACGGCGGTTTTGACCTTTGAACCCCTCCCCCGGGAGTTTTTTCAGACATCCCGGGCCGCACCCCGGCTGAGCAGTCTCCGTGAAAAAATCGACGCGCTGCGTCACTACGACGTAGATCAAATTTACTGCCTGCCTTTTGATCAAGCTCTGGCCCGGCTTTCCGCTGAAGATTTCATTACGCGCATTTTGGTGCAGCGATTACAATGTCGCTTTCTGGTGGTTGGCCATGACTTTCGTTTCGGGGCAGCGCGGCGGGGTGATCTGGAGATGCTGCAGCACTTCGGTCGCCAATATGGTTTTGCCGTCATGGAACAGCCAGCCTTCAGCCTCGACGGCCAACGCGTCAGCAGCACCGGAATTCGTGCGGCATTGCTGGCAGGTAACCTGGACCAGGCCAGGCACTGGTTGGGCAGACCCTATACCCTCTGTGGTAAAATCGTTCACGGTGATCATCTGGGTCGGGAACTGGGCTTCCCCACCGCCAACATTCCCCTGAATCGCCGCCCCGTTCCGGTCAAAGGAATTTTTGCCGGGCGTCTGCACAGCCCTCAAGGAAGCTGGATAGCCGCCATCAGTATCGGCTTGCGACCTACCGTCGGCGGTAAGCAAATGGTGCTGGAGGCCCACTGCCTGGATGCCGACAGTCCTGATCTTTATGGACAGCGCGTTCAGGTAGAACTGCATCAGCAATTACGTCATGAAGAAAAGTACCCGGATCTCGATGCCCTCAAGGCAGCCATTGCCCGGGATATTATCAATACCCGCCGTTTTTTTGCCGAACACCCTTAGGATTTTCAAAACTCATGGACTACAAGCTGACACTGAACCTTCCCCAAACGGACTTTCCCATGCAGGGCAAACTTCCGGAACGCGAACCGGCGACACTGGCGCGCTGGCAGGAGCATGATTTGTATGCCGCCATCCAGGCGGCGCGCAGTAACGCTCCGGTATTTATCCTGCATGACGGCCCGCCTTACGCCAATGGCAAAATTCACATAGGCCATGCGGTCAATAAAATCCTCAAGGACATCATCAATAAAAGCAAATTGAGTGAAGGTTACCGGGTCCCCTATGTGCCGGGCTGGGATTGTCATGGCTTACCCATTGAAATCCAGGTGGAAAAGGAACTGGGACGCCCCGGAGAAAAAGTCAGTGCCCAGGAATTTCGCAACGCCTGCCGGACCTACGCAGAAGGCCAGATTGTAGGACAACGGCAGGATTTTGAACGACTCGGCATCCTCGGCGACTGGCAGCATCCCTATCTGACCATGCATTTCGCAGCAGAAGCCAATATTCTTCGGGAACTTGGTCGCTTGACCGTCAATAGTCAGATAGTACGCGGTGCCAAACCCGTCCACTGGTGTGTGGATTGTGGTAGTGCACTGGCCGAAGCGGAAGTCGAATATCAGGATCGCACGGATCCCTCCATTGATGTGGCTTTTGCCGTTGCCAATCCGGCTGACCTGCAGCAGCGGCTGGGGCTGAAAGAGGCTGTCGCAGCCAGCGTGGTCATCTGGACCACCACCCCATGGACTTTACCCGCCAATCAGGCGGTCGCCGTACATCCTGATTATGCTTATGTGCTCCTGCGCAGCGGGCATCGCCATATTCTGGTAGCTGCCGATCTGGCCGAAAGCACCCTCGCCCGTTATGGGGAAACCCCGGAAAATGGTCCTGCCATTCTGGCAGAATGCACCGGATCGCAGCTCGAAGGACTGATTCTGCAGCATCCTTTTCTGGATCGTCAGGTTCCGGTCATTCTCGGCCAACACGTTACCCTGGAAGCCGGTACCGGATGTGTGCACACCGCGCCTGCGCATGGCGTGGAGGACTATGAGGCCAGTCGTCATTATCATCTGCCGGTGGAAAGCCCCTTGCAGGATAACGGCCGCTTGCGTGATGACCTGCCCCGTGGTCTTGGCGGGCTGAATATTCGTCAAGCCAACGAAAAAATCATCGAACTGCTGCAGGAGGAAGATGCCCTACTGCATCTGGAAAAAATCCGCCATAGCTATCCCCATTGCTGGCGACACAAGACGCCCCTGCTGTTTCGGGCGACACCGCAATGGTTTATCAGCATGTCTGCCAACCAGCTCCGCGACAAGGCTCTCTCTGCCATAGAAGCAACGCGCTGGATTCCCGACTGGGGTCAGGAGCGCATTGCCGGCATGATCCGTCAGCGTCCGGACTGGTGTATTTCCCGGCAAAGAGCCTGGGGCGTACCCATTGCCCTGTTTTTCTGCGGCCAGTGTGGTGAACCGCTGCGCGACGCGGCAACTTTCGAACGGATTGCTCAGGCGGTGGAAGCTAACGGTGTTGATGCCTGGTTCAACCAGCCTGCCGAAGATTTTCTGCCTGCAGAAGCGCATTGTGCAGCCTGTGGATATGATCATTTTCACAAGAGCACGGATATTCTTGACGTCTGGTTTGATTCCGGCTCGACCCACGCCTTTGTCCTGGAGCAGCGTCCGGAACTGCAGAGTCCTGCCGACCTGTATCTGGAAGGTTCAGATCAACATCGTGGCTGGTTTCAGTCTTCGCTGCTGGAGTCTGTGGCGAGCCGGGGGCGTGCACCGTTCAAGGCGGTTTTGACCCATGGCTTCACGGTGGATGGTGAAGGCCGCAAGATGAGCAAGTCAGTGGGTAACGTCATCGCCCCGCAGAGCATTATCGACCGTTATGGTGCGGATATTCTGCGCCTCTGGGTGGCTTCGGCAGATTACCGGGGCGAAATTCCCATTTCCGATGCCATCGTCAAGCAATTGGGGGATAGCTATCGGCGCATTCGTAACACGGCCCGCTACATTCTCGGCAACACCCACGATTTTGACTTCGCAAAAGACGCACTGCCCGCAGCAGAGTTGCTGGAAATGGATCGCTGGATGCTGGCGCGCACCGCACTGTTGCAGGAAGAAATTCGTGCGGCCTATGCTGAATACCAATTTCTCAAGGTCCAGCAAAAGCTCCATCATTTTTGTTCCATTGATCTGGGCGGCCTCTATCTGGACGTACTCAAGGATCGCCTCTATACCTCACCGGCTGCTTCTCGCGCCCGCCGTTCCGCACAAACTGTCCTCTGGCTGATGCTGGAAGCCATGGTGCGCTGGATGGCACCCGTCCTGAGCTTTACCGCAGAAGAAATCTGGCAGGAAATGCGCGATCGGCCGGCACCCAGTGTGTTTTTTGGTGAATACCCGGATCTTCCTTTGCCCGAAGATACCCTTGCGCTGAATGCCCGCTGGGAGCGTCTCAGCCAGTTGCGGGATGCGGTCAATGCGGCACTGGAACTGCTGCGTCAGGACAAAAAAATCGGCTCGGGTCTGGATGCCGAACTGCAGATTTATGCCAACGATGACTGGCAGGCGTTTCTGCAGCCCCTGGGAGAAGAACTGCGCTATTTTTTGATGACTTCCGCCTGCAGCATCCATGCCTACTCCGGGCGACCGGAAAACAGCGCCGAACTGGTTCCCGGAGTTGCTTTGCAGGTACAAACGAGCACGGCCAGCAAATGTGCACGGTGCTGGCATCGCCGTCATGATGTCGGCCAGCATGCCGGACATCCGGAAATTTGTGGTCGTTGTGTAAGCAATCTTGAATTACCAGGCGAACAACGGGAGTTCTGCTGATGTTACGTTACCTTTGGCTGTCTTTTGCCGTCATCCTTGCAGATCAGGGCGTCAAACTCTGGCTGAGTCACATCTGGCGGGTGGGACAGGGTATTGTCGTCATCCCCGGCCTCCTGAATTTTCGCCTCGTTCATAATACGGGGGCTGCTTTCAGTTTTCTGGCAGGTGCAGGCGGTTGGCAGCGCTGGCTGCTCATTGGTATTGCCCTACTGGTCGTTGTCGTCATTGTCGCCATCCTGCGTCGCCTCAAACCCGGCAGCACCTGGACCGCCATCGCTCTTGCACTCATTCTTGGCGGTGCTGTAGGCAATCTGATTGATCGCATTCGCCTCGGCTATGTAGTGGACTTCATTGGGGCGCACTGGGGTTCTTTATATTGGCCTTACTTCAATATTGCCGATAGCGCCATTTCCATCGGGGCGGTAATTCTGGTTCTGGACGCTTTCCGCCGGCATTAGCCTTCCGGTTACAAAAACGTCCCATTGAGCAGTGGGGAGTTTTTGCGACACCGGCAGTTATCCTAAAACCGGTGGTGGGCTGGGAAGCTTTGCAGCGACTTTGGCCCGCGCCGTTGTTGTTCTTGGCGAAATCCTGCGCCCGTCAGGAGAGCTGTTTGAGCCCGCAGGGCGAGTTCTCTCCTGACAGCAGGATGAGCCGTAGAACAAC
>Ga0172382_10001287_pt1 | contig 45185 bp, 42 predicted proteins | sample Leawel138RmetaG_FD_122245 | JGI IMG/M metagenome (GOLD analysis project Ga0172382, IMG submission 122245) | Leachate microbial communities from a municipal landfill in Southern Ontario, Canada - Leachate well 138R metaG | ecosystem: Engineered > Solid waste > Landfill > Unclassified | place...
CCGAGACGCCGCTCGCGCTCCGCCGGGGATATTTTCATCAAGGCGAAGATGAAAGGTGTTCTCAATATTATTTCACCGTGACGGAAATATCCTCGGGGGTGAATTGGCCGCAGGCCAGGAGGGGGCGGAAGGCCCCCTTTCTTCAGGCCGTCATGTACGGGGTGGCGATCATCGCCGCATGGGTGCGGTTGCGGGCGCCGAGTTTGGTGCAGATCGCCCGCATATGGGTCTTGATCGTGACCTCGCTCAGACCCATGTCGCGGGCGATTTCCTTGTTCGACTTGCCCTCGCACAGCCGGGCCAGCACCCGGCGTTCCTGCGCCGTCAGGCTGCTGAGCGGTTCGGGCGCGGCCTCGGTCCCGGCCATCAGCGTCACCGGCAGATAGACCTTGCCCGAGGCGACCATCCGCAGCGCGCCGATCAGCGTGCGCGCGGGCAGGGTCTTGGGGATGAAGCCGCGCGCGCCGCGCGCCATCGCATCGGTCACGAACCCCTGCCGGGCGCTGCCCGAAAGCAGCACCACCGCGCCGCCCGCATTCGCCGCCACCGCCCGCTCGACCCCCGCGAGGCCGTCCATCCCGGGCATCGCCACGTCGAGCAGCACCACGTCGAACGCCCCGTGCGCACCGATCGCCGCCAGCGCCCCCGGCAGCGATTCGGCGGTGGTGACGCGAAAGCCCGCATCCGCATCCAGGTAATGGGCCAGCGTATCGCGCACCAACTGGTGATCGTCGGCGATCAGAACCGAAACTGTCGTCATGCAAGATCCCCCGGGCCGCGCCCGCAGAGCGTGTCAGTTTTCCGGACCGGAATCCGGCCGGAATGCGACATGTCGCCGCCGCGCAATACTGCCGGGCAGCCCTCCCCCAGACAGCCTTACCCGCACCCGTTCTGATACAGTCGGAAGCGAATGTAAATCCGCACGGGACGCGGCGCGGGGTATATGTGAGGGGGCCACGGGGGGAATCAACCCCGCAAATTCCCGCAAATTCCCTTGTGCCGTCACGTCGCATGACGCATCAGGAAGGGGGGAGCATCAGAGATGAGACCGACCGCCAACCTTCCTCCGCAGGGGGGGGCTCCGCAGGGGGGCCTTCCGCAAGGAGACCACCCGGCCCACCCCCTGCCGCGCCGCCGGGTGCTGGCGACGGGCGCGGCGCTGGCGGCCGCCGCGCTTGCCGCGCCGCTGCCGCTGCGCGCGCTGGGGCAGGAGGTCACGGCCGGGGCCGCCCTGCCGCTGCCCGAAGGCCCGACGATCCTGACCGTCCGGGGCCGCATCCAGACCCGCAACACCCCCGACGCCGCGGTGTTCGACGACGCCATGCTGGGCGAGCTGCCGCAGCGCAGCTTCCGCACAAGCACGATCTGGACGCCGCAGCGGTTCGAGTTCTCGGGCCCGGCGCTGCGCGACGTGATCGAGCGGGTGGGCGGCCATGGCCCGCGGCTGATCGCCGAGGCCGCCAACCGCTACCGCATCGGCTTCGACCTGGACATGCTGGAAGCCGGGGCGCCGATCGTCGCCCGGCGTATCGAGGGCCGCCCGTTCGGGCTGCGCGAACGCGGGCCCCTGTGGATCATGTTCCCCTTCGACAGCACGCCGCGCTTCCGCACCGAACAGGTCTATGCGCAATGCATCTGGCATCTGGTCTCGCTGACGCTGCCCGGGACTCCGGCCCCTGCCGCCGGACAGCCTCCGGCATGACCGGTCGCCACGGCGCGGCGGGGGACAGGCCCGGCGGGGGCGAGTTGCGCGCCTTCTGGGTCGGGGGCGGGCGGCGGGTCGCGACGCTGGTGCTGGTGGGGCTTCTGCTGTTCGGCACCGCCACGCTGATCGGTTATGCCCGCCTGCTGAACGAGGCCGCGCGGGTGGCCCGCGACGCGCAGTCGGACAATTTCACCTGGACGGTCAGCCAGCTGGAGGTCGATCTGGCGCATTTCCGGCTGGCGCTGGCCGAGGCCGAGGCCGGCATGGTGCCGGGCGGCGGGACAGGGGCAGTCAACCGCACCTTCGACATCTTCTACAACCGCGTCAACCTGATCTACGTCCAGGCCCCGGCCTTCGATCCCGCCAGGGATGCGGGCACACTGGTTCTGCTGGCGCAGATCCGGGCCCGGACGCAGGCCATGGCCGCGCTTGCCGACCAGGGCGGAGAGATCGCGCCCCCTGCCCTGCTTGCCGAGATGCGCAGCCGGGCCGAGGCGCTGGAACCGGCGGTGCGCGACTTCGCGCTGGGCGGGCTGAATGCCTCGGTGCGCGAGGCCGCCAACGCCCGCGAATCGCACCGCGCGCTGCTGCAACGGTTCTCGACGCTGGCCATCGTTCTGGTGGTCCTGCTTTCGGGGGCGATCTGGCTGACGGTCGATATGTATCGCGACCTGCTGGGCCGGGCGCGGGCGATACGGCGGGTGTCGTCGAACCTTTCGCGCACCATCGAAGCCTCGCTCGATGCGGTGATCATCACCGACGGGCAGGGGCGGATCCGCGAATACAACCGCGCCGCCGAGACGATCTTCGGCCAGCCCCGCGACATCGCGCTGGGGCGCGACATCGCCGGGCTGCTGCTGCCGCCGCCGGAACCGGGCGAATCGCGCTGCGGCATCGCCCCCTTTCTTGCCGCCGGGGCGGGCGGGCAGGACCGGGCGGTGCTGACCGCCGCACATCGCGACGGCCGGCGCTTTCCGCTTGAGGCCGCGGTGGTCTCGGACCGCGACAGCGAGGGCCAGCCGATCCATATCGCCTTCCTGCGCGACATCACCGACCGGCTGGCGGTGGAATCGGCGCTGCGCGAAGCCCGCGACGCGGCCGAGAAAAGCGCCACCGCCCGCGCCCGTTTCCTTGCGGTGATGAGCCACGAGATGCGCACCCCGCTGCACGGCGTCGTCGCCGCGCTCGACCTGATGGCGCGCGGCACGCTGGACGAGGCCCAGCGGCGGCTGGTGCGGATCGCCCAGACCAGCGGCCAGAACGCGCTGGAACAGGTCGAGGACCTGCTGGACCTCGCCCGCCGCGACGACCACGCCGCCGAAACGCCGGTGGCCTTCGACCCGGTGGCGCTCTGCGCCGAGATCGCCGAGAACGCCCGACCGCTGGCCGCCGAACGCGGCAACCGCATCCTGCTCGACCTGCCGAAAAGGGGCGGGCCGAAAGGGGACGGGCCGGGGCGGGTGCTGGGGCTGCGCCGGGCCTTCGTGGCGGCGGTGGGCAACCTGATGGGCAATGCGGTTAAGTTCACCGAAGGCGGGCGGATCACGCTCACGCTCCGGCACGGGCGGGCGGAGGACGGCGCGGTTCTGCTCGACCTCGCGGTGGCGGACGAGGGGGTCGGCATCGCCCCCGAGGATCAGAAACGCATCTTCGAGGATTTCGAGACGCTGGATTCCAGCCTGACCCGGGCCGAGGGCGGGACCGGCCTCGGTCTCGGCATCGCCCGGCGCGCGGTGACCGCGCTCGGCGGCCGGATCGAGCTGGAAAGCGCACCCGGCGCGGGCAGCACCTTCCGGTTTTCGGTGCGGATGCTGCCCGCGCCCGAGGCGGTCGAGGCGCCCGGGACGGTGGCGGAGGCCGTGGAGGCGGGCACCACCCCCCCCGCCGGTCCCGGGCGGCGGCTGGCGGTGCTGGTGGCGGACGACAATCCGATCAACCTTCTGCTGATGCAGGAAATGCTCGTGCGGCTCGGGCATGAGGCGGTGGCGGTGGCCGACGGGGCGGGCGCGGTGGCGGCCGCGGCGGAGCGCGGCTTCGACGCGATCCTGATGGATGTGAGCATGCCGGGGATGGACGGGCTTGAGGCCACGGCGCGTATCCGGGCCGGCGGGCCTTCGGCTGCAAGCCCGGTGATCGCCGTCACCGCCCACAGCCTGCCCGAGGACGTGGCCCAGATCCGCGCCGCCGGGATCGCCGAGGTGCTGACCAAGCCCATACGGCTTGACGTGCTGGAACGGGCGCTGTCGGCGCTGGCCCCGAACGGGCCGCAGGGGACGAGGCCGTCCGGCGATGCGTCCGGCGGCCCGGCTGCGCCGGTGAACGGGGCCGAGGACCCGCTGCTTGACCCCGAGGTGGTGGCCGATGCCTGCGCGCTTCTGTCCCCTGCCCGGCGCGTCGCGGCCATCGACGCCTTCGAAGCGGAATACGCCGCAGCCCGGGCGGCGATCGGTTCCGGCGCGGGTAACGGTTCGGCCAACGAGGCGACGGCGGCGGCGGACCGGCTGCATCGTCTGGCCGGGGGCGCGGCGGTGCTGGGGGCGCTCAGGCTCAGCCGCCGCCTGTCCGAGGCCGAGGCGCAGGCCGGACAGGGCGGCCCCGGCTTCGTCAGGGCGCTGACACAGGCCGACGCGGCGCTGGCCGAGACCGTGGCGGCGCTGCGGCGGCAGGGCATGTCGCGGATAAGTGGCGATGTGTGTTGACCGTGTTGGTCGGCCTTGCCGAACAGGGCGAATATACCGTGCAACAAAGGGCAGCGGCCGACCGCGGGGGCCGCTGCAACACCTGTGATCTGGCAGTTTATCGCGCCGAATACCCCCGGCCTATGTGCATGTTGGAACGTTGCAGGAGCGGCCGCCCGTCCGGGCGGTTGGCCGCTGCCCGGGCCGCTGGCGCGGCTGTTCCGGGCGGGGGGGAACGGGGCAAAGGTTGCCCCCCGGGCCCCCGACACGCCGCCCCGCTTCAGCGGGTCCGCCGCCAGAACCGCCACAACAGCAGCACCGCCGCCACCGTCAGCCCGACCACCAGCCCGAGCCAGAGGCCGACCCCGCCCATGCCCAGCGGGAAGGCCAGCAGATAGCTTGTCGGGATGCCGATGGCCCAGTAGCTGAGCGCGGCGATCCACATCGGCGCCCGGGTGTCCTGCAACCCGCGCAACAGGCCCAGCGCCATGCATTGCGCCGCATCGGCGATCTGGAACAGCGCCGCCACCGCCAGCAGCAGCGTGCCGAAGGCGATGATCTCGGGCGCGCGCGGGTTGGCGGTGTCGAGAAACAGGCCGACGACAGGCCCCGGCAGCAACAGGAAGACCGTCACCACCGCCGCCGCGAAGGCAAGCGACATCGCCACCGCCACCTTCGCGCCGTCCATCAGCCCCTGCCGGTCGCCGCGCCCGTCGGCGCGCCCGACCCGCACCGTGGCCGCGTTCGACAGGCCCAGATGCACCATGAAGGCCAGCCCCGTGACCTCGAAGGCGATGCCGTGCGCCGCAAGCTCCATGGTGCCGATCCAGCCCATCATCAGCGCCGACGCCTGGAACAGCCCGCTTTCGGCCAGCCCGGTCAGGCCGATCGGCCAGCCCAGCCGGAACACCTGGCGCAGCGCCGGCCAGTCGGCCCGCCAGAACCGCTGGAGCAGGGCGAACCGGCGCAGCGCGGGCAAAAGCGCGGCGTAACCGGCAATGGCGATGACGGTCACGACCTGCACCGCGACCGAGGTGATCGCCGCGCCGCGCAACCCCAGTTCCGGCGCCCCCCAGTTGCCGAAGATCAGCGCCCAATTCAACCCCACGTTGATCACGGCGGCCACCAGCGTGATCCACAGCACGACCTGCGTGCGTTCCAGCGCCGCGAGGCAGCCTTTCAGCGCCATCACAAGGAGCGCGGGCACCATGCCGAGCCCGGCGATCCGCAGATAGTCCTGCGCCATCTGCGCGATCAGCGGATCCTGTCCCAGCGCCAGCAGGATCGTGCCCGACCACCACATCGCCGGATAGGTCAGCACCCCGAATCCCGCCGAAAGCCACAGCCCCATGCGGGTATCGCGGCGCAGCTGCGCCTCATCCCCGCGGCCGAGCGCGGCCGCCGCCATCGGCATCACCGCCTGCGCGAAACCCGAGCCGAGGATGAAGAAGATGAAGAAGGTGGAGGCCCCGAGCACCACCGCCGCCAGCGCCTCGACCGAATACCAGCCGAGCATGACGGTATCGGTCACATGCAGCGACATCTGCGCCAGATGCGACCCCACCAGCGGCAGACCGAGCGAAAGCGTCGCACGGGCGTGCACGGCATATGAAACGCGGGCGGACATGCGCCCGCCATAGCCCGGCCCTGCTGGCGCGGCAAGCCGCGGCATTCCGCGCCCTCCCGGCCCCGGATCAAGTTCCGGTTCCGGTCACGAAGCGCCCGCCATTCAGCCGCAGGTTGCGCCGCTTCACTTCCGTGGCGGAACCGCTTGACCTGATGCGAGAATCAAGACCATCCTGACCACAGGAAGACTGCGGACAGGCCCTGGCCGGTGCCCGCACTCCGAACCGTTCAGGGGAACCGGCGAACAGGACCGGCTGCCCCGCTGCAACATGGGAGAACCAGGATGATTTTCGCAACGATCAGCCGGGCCGTTCCGCGCGCCGGGCGCGGGGCACTGCTTGCGGGTGCCGCGCTTGCGCTGACGCTTTCGGCGGCCTCGGCCGAAACGGTCCGCTGGGCACGGGTCGCCGACGCGCTGACGCTCGACCCGCATTCGCAGAACGAGGGCCCGACCTCGACGCTTCTGCACCACATGTACGAGACGCTGGTGAACCGGGCGACCGACGGTTCGCTCCAGCCGCGTCTGGCGACCGAATGGTCGATCCACCCCGAAGACCCGACCATCTGGGTGTTCAAGCTGCGCGAGGGCGTGACCTTCCACGACGGCAGCGCCTTCACCGCCGAGGACGTGGTGTTCTCGGTCGAGCGGGTGCGGCATGAAAGCTCGGGCTTCCGGGCGCTGCATGCGGCGGTTCAGGGCGCCGAGGCGATCGACGACCACACCGTGCATATCCAGATGTCCGGTCCGGCGCCGCTCTATATCCAGAACCTGACCAACTTCTTCATCATGGACAAGGACTGGGCCGAGGCGAACGGCGTGACCGCGCCGCAGAACTACGCCGCGGGCGAGGAAAACTTCGCCGTGCGCAACGCCAACGGCACCGGGCCCTACACGCTGGTGTCGCGCGACCCCGAGGTGCGCACCGTGATGCGCGCCTATGACGGGCACTGGGCCGACACGCCCGCGGTGACCGAAATCGCCTATATCCCGATCTCCGAGGCGGCGACCCGGGTGGCCGCGCTGCTGTCGGGCGAGGTCGATGTGGTGCAGGACGTGCCGGTGCAGGACATCGCCCGGCTGGAACAGACCGACGGCATCACCGTCGCCACCGGCCCCGAGAACCGCAACATCTTCTTCGCCTATGACGTGAGTTCCGAGAAACTGAAATCGGCCGATGTCGATGACAACCCCTTCGCCAAGTCCGAGGTGCGCGAGGCGATGGCGCTGGCGATCGACCGCGACGCGATCCAGCAGGTGGTGATGCGCGGCCAGTCGCAGCCTTCGGCCGCGCCGCTGCCGCCCTTCGTCAACGGCTGGACCGAGGAACTGCACGCCTATGGTGCGCCGGATTACGAACGTGCGGCGGAACTGGTCGCCGAAGCAGGCTATCCGAACGGCTTCTCGGTCGATCTGCACTGCCCGAACGACCGCTACCTGAACGACGAGGCGATCTGTCAGGCGCTGGTCGGGATGCTGAGCCGGGCGAATATCCGCGCCAACCTGGTGTCGCAGACCCGCAGCCTGCACTTCCCGCTGATCGAGAACTGGGAAACCGATTTCTACCTGCTGGGCTGGGGCGTGCCGACCTTCGACAGCCAGTATGTGTTCGACTTCCTGCTTCATACCCGTGGCGGCGCCTATGGCAGCTACAACGGCGGGCGCTATTCGGACGCCGAACTCGACGCCAAGATCGAATCGCTGGCGACCATGACCGACCTCGACGCCCGCAACGCGGTGATCGCCGAGATCTGGCAACAGGTGATGGAGGACAAGCCGATCCTCAACGTCCACAACCAGATGCTGGCCTATGCGATGCGCGAGGGGATCAACCTCGAAGTGCATCCCGAGAACCAGCCCAACATGTCGACGATCACCTTCGTGTCGAACTGACGGGTTGATCCCGACGCCCGCGCGGTATAGTGCCGCGCGGGCGTTTCCGGCTTGCGTCGGCACGCCTGACCCACCTACCCGTTCGACGCCCGTTCGACCCAGGCAAAAGCAAAGGCGGCCCCGGCGATGCTGGCCTATATCATCCGCAGGCTTCTGCAATCCGTCATCGTGATGCTGGTGGTGGCCTTCGTGGCCTTCGCGCTGTTCCGCTTTGTCGGCGACCCGATCAACTCGATGGTCGGGCAGGAAACCAGCATCGCCGACCGCGAGGCGCTGCGCACCCAGCTTGGGCTGAACGATCCGTTCCTGATCCAGTTCGCCAATTTCATCGGCCGCGCGGCACAGGGCGATTTCGGCATCTCCTACCGGCTGCAACAGCCGGTGATGGAACTGATCCTGTCGCGGCTGCCGGCCACGCTGGAACTGGCGCTGGTCTCGGGCCTTGCCGCCTTCGTCTTCGGCGTCGGCTTCGGGGTCTATACCGCGCTGAACCGGCGGGGCTGGATATCGAACGCGATCATGACGACCTCGCTGATCGGCGTGTCGCTGCCCACCTTCCTGATCGGCGTGCTGCTGATCTGGGTCTTCGCGGTCGAGTTGCAATGGCTGCCCAGCTTCGGCCGGGGCGAGACGGTGGACATGGGGCCATGGCGCACCGGGTTCCTGACGCCATCCGGGCGGGCCTCGATCATCCTTCCGGCGATCACGCTGGGGCTTTACCAGATGACGCTGATCATGCGACTGGTGCGGGCCGAGATGCTTGAGGTGCTGCGCACCGACTATATCAAGTTCGCCCGCGCCCGGGGCCTGTCGAACCGGGCCATCCACTTCGGCCATGCGCTGAAGAACACGCTGGTGCCGGTGATCACCATCACCGGGCTGCAACTGGGGTCGATCATCGCCTTCTCGATCATCACCGAAACCGTGTTCCAGTGGCCGGGGGTGGGGGCGCTGTTCATCCGCTCGGTCCAGTTCGTCGATGTGCCGGTCATGGCCGCCTACCTGATGATGATCGCGCTGGTGTTCGTGGTGATCAACCTGGTCGTCGATCTGCTTTATTACGCCGTCGATCCGCGCCTGCGCGTGGACCGTTCCGCAACCCGCCACTGAGGACGCGCCATGCACCGCCTCGCCCGCATGTGGGACAGCGACATCGCCTATTCCTTCCGCCGCTCGCCGGTGGCGGTGATCGCCGCGGTGGTGGCGCTGGTCATCATCGCCGCCGCGGTGCTGGCGCCGTGGATCGCGCCCTACAACCCGTTCGATTCGCGCTCGCTCAACCTGATGGACGGCTTCTCGCGCCCGATGGAGCCCAACGCCTTCACCGGCAATGTCTACTGGCTGGGCACCGACAACCAGGGGCGCGACATCTTCTCGACCATCCTTTACGGCGCGCGCATCTCGCTGTTCGTGGGTTTCTCGGCGGTGGTCTTCGCCATGGTGCTGGGGATCGGGCTGGGACTGCTGGCGGGCTGGCGCGGCGGCTGGGTGGACAGCCTCCTGATGCGCATCGCCGATGTGCAGCTTTCCTTCCCCTCGATCCTGATCGCGCTTCTGATCTTCGGCGTGGCACGCGGCTTCATCCCGCCCTCGATGCGCGAGGAGGTGGCGATCTGGGTGCTGATCGTCTCGATCGGGCTTTCCGACTGGGTGCAATACGCCCGGGTGGTGCGCGGGGCGACGATGGTGGAAAAGAACAAGGAATACGTGCAGGCCGCGCGGGTGATCGGCGTGCATCCGGCGCGGATCGTGGTCAAGCACATCCTGCCCAACGTCACCGGGCCGGTGCTGGTGATCGGCACCATCGGCCTTGCGCTGGCGATCATCGCCGAGGCCACGCTGTCGTTCCTCGGGGTCGGCGTGCCGCCCACGCAGCCCTCGTTGGGAACGCTGATCCGCATCGGGCAGCAATACCTGTTCTCGGGCGAATGGTGGATATTGCTGTTCCCCTCCATCGCGCTCCTGGCGCTGGCGCTGTCGGTGAACCTGCTGGGCGACTGGCTGCGCGACGCGCTGAACCCGAGGCTGAAGTGATGCCCGAGACGACCGAACCCCTGCTGTCCGTCCGCGACCTGATGGTGGAGTTTCCCACCCGCCGCGGCATCCTGCGCGCCATCGACCGGGTGAGCTTCGACATCGCCGAGGGCGAGGTGCTGGGCATGGTCGGCGAATCCGGCGCCGGAAAGTCGCTGACCGGGGCGGCGATCATCGGCCTCCTGGAACCGCCGGGCCGCATCGCCGGGGGTGAAATCCGGCTCAAGGGCCAGCGGATCGACAACCTGCCCGCCGCCGGAATGCGCCGGATCCGCGGCAAGCGGATCGGTATGGTGTTCCAGGACCCGCTGACCTCGCTCAACCCGCTCTACACCGTTGCCCGGCAACTGGTCGAGACGATCCGCACCCATATGGACGTGACCGACCACGAGGCGCGCGAACGTGCCATCGCGCTCCTGGACCGGGTGGGCATCCCGGCGGCGCGGCGCAGGCTCGACGATTATCCGCACCATTTCTCGGGCGGGATGCGGCAGCGGGTGGTGATCGCGCTCGCGCTCGCGGCCGAGCCGGAACTGGTGATCGCCGACGAACCCACCACCGCGCTCGACGTGTCGGTGCAGTCGCAGATCATCGACCTGCTGAAGGAAATCTGCGCCGAACGCGGCGCGGCGGTGATGCTGATCACCCATGACATGGGGGTGATCGCCGAGACCGCCGACCGGGTGGCGGTGCTCTATGCCGGACGGCTGGCCGAGGTCGGGAAGGTCGCGGACGTGATCACCAATGCCGAACATCCCTATACCCACGGGCTCATGGGCTCGATCCCGACGCTGACGCAGGAAACCGACCGCCTGGTGCAGATCCCCGGCGCCATGCCGCGGCTGAACGCGATCCCGCCGGGCTGCGCCTTCAACCCGCGCTGCGACCGCGCCTTCGCCCGCTGCCTGATCGAACGCCCGGACCTGATCGAACGCCCCGGCGGACGGCAGGTCGCCTGCTGGCTTTACGACGAGGCGCAGGAGGTGGCGCATGGCTGAGGCGCTGTTGCAGATCGAAGGGCTGTGCCGCTATTTCGACGTGTCGAAACCCTGGCTCAACCGGGTGCTGGAACGCGAGGAGCGCCAGTTCCTGACCGCGGTGAAGGACGTGAATTTCGAGATCCGCCGCGGCGAGACCTTCGCGCTGGTGGGCGAGAGCGGATCGGGCAAATCGACCATCGCCAAGATGGTGGTCGGGCTGCTCGCCGCCTCCGAGGGGCGAATCCTGTTCGACGGGCAGGAGATGAGCGGCACCTCGGGCGCGGCGATGCGCACGCTGCGGCGCCGGTTCCAGATGATCTTCCAGGATCCGTTCGCCAGCCTGAACCCGCGCTGGCGGGTGGGCGACATCATCGCCGAGCCGATCCACACCTTCGGCCTGCTCAAGGGCGCGGCGATCCGCACCCGGGTGGGCGAGTTGCTGGACACCGTGGGGCTGTCGGCGGCGGATGCCGAAAAGTTCCCGCACGAGTTCTCGGGCGGCCAGCGCCAGCGGATCGCCATCGCGCGGGCGCTGTCGTCGAACCCCGAATTCATCGTCTGCGACGAACCCACCTCGGCGCTCGACGTGTCGGTGCAGGCGCAGATCCTCAACCTGATGCGCGACCTTCAGGACGAGATGGGGCTGACCTATCTGTTCATCTCGCACGATCTGTCGGTGGTGCGGCACATGGCGAACCGGATCGGCGTGCTGTATCTGGGGCGGCTGGTCGAGGTGGCCGAGGGCAAGACCCTGTTCCGCGCGCCCGAGCACCCTTATACGCGGATGCTTCTGGATGCGGTCCCGGATCTCGCACTGTCAGGCCGCCGGAGGAAGCCGGTCGAGGGCGAGATCCCGAACCCGATCGACCCGCCGCCCGGCTGCCCGTTCCACCCGCGCTGCCCGCTGGTGATGGACCGCTGCAAGCGCGAGACCCCGCGCGAGGTGCCGACCGCGACCGGCTTCGCCGCCTGTTTCGCGCTGGAGCAGGAAACCGCCGCCTGAACCAGAACCGGGGGGCTCCCGCCCCTTTGTGACGCGCTGTCGCACGTGACAAAGCGTTGGGCCCCGCCGCGCGCTTGCGCGCGCGGTGGGCCTCCGGCGGGGATATTCATGTCAAGGTGAAGGGCAGGAAAGGCCCGTAATAATCTTTCGCCTTGATGAAAACATCCTCGAGGGTGAATTGGGCGCGCAACGCGCACAAGAGGGGGCAGACAGTCCCCCTGCCCCACCCGCAACAGGCGCGGTGCTGGAACATTCCCACACCGCCTGAAACTGGCCCGCCGCCCGGTCGGATGCCGTCGCCTCAGCCCTGCGCATATCGCAGCGCCAGTTCGAACTGGAGGAAGAACAGCACGAAAACCGTGTTCAACCCCCAGGCGACCGTCAGCCAGCGCGCCAGCGTGCCCCAGAACGGGCTGGCATTCGGCGCACAACGCCAGATCGCCACCAGGATCCAGACGGTATAACCCGCCGACAGCAGGATGAGGACTTGCTGGAAGACGAGTTGCCCGGCAACAAGCGCGGTGGCGTGCAGGATGACAAGGGCCATGCTCGTCACGACGCCATAGCCCCAGAACACGACAGGCAGCGCCATCCGCCCCTGCCAGGCGCGGAGTTCAGGGGCGAAGAACCTCGTGAGCAGATGGTTTCCGGGCTCGCCCGGTGTCATGGCAACCCCTTTCGCATGGGCGGTGTCCGCAGGCCGGGCCGGTGGGTGGGCCGGGAACCGGGCAGCCATGCCGGCCGACACGGCCTGCAAACATTACCCTTGCATATAGTGTGATCCAATGCGGCGCGTTTTGAAAGGGTGTCCTTGGGCCCCGCCCGGCGGACACCGCGCGACAGGGATCACTCGTGGCGCAAGGCCTCGATCGGGTCGAGCCGGGCCGCCGAACGGGCCGGGAAATAGCCGAAGATCACCCCGACCAGCGCCGAGAAGGCGAAGGCCAGCACGACCACCACCGGGTCGGGGCTGAAGGGGATCGACATCACCCGTGACGCCACCGCCGCCAGCCCCAGCCCCAGGACCGAACCGACGATCCCCCCCAGCAGCGACAGTACCACCGCTTCGACAAGGAACTGCATCAGCACCTGACGCGCCTGTGCGCCGACCGCAAGGCGGATGCCGATTTCGCGGGTGCGCTCGGTCACGCTGACCAGCATGATATTCATGATGCCGATGCCGCCGACCAGCAGGCTGACCGCCGCCACCGCCGCCAGCAGTCCGGTCAGCACCCCCGTGACCTGGGTCAGCATCGAGGTGACCTGCTTCATGTCCATGACGCTGAAATCGTCGTCCTGTCCCGGGCCGATCCGGCGGATCTCGCGCATCATATAGGTGATTTCGCTGGCGGCGGCCTCGGTCGTGACGCCATCGGCGACGCGCACATGGATCGTGCCGACATCGGTGTTGCCGGCGATGCGGCGCTGAAAGGTGCGGATCGGCAGGAACACCACGTCGTCCTGATCGCTGCCGAAGGACGAGGCGCCCTTCGCCTCCAGCAGGCCGATGACCTCGCAGCTCATGTTTTCCAGCCGGAGCGCCTCGCCCACCGGGTCGCGGGCGCCGAAGATCTCCTGCCGCACGGTCTCGCCCAGGATGCAGACGGCGGCACCGGCGCGGGTTTCGGCATCGGTGAAGTTGCGCCCCGCGACCAGCGGCCAGTCCGAGGCGACAAGATAGCGCGCATCGGTCGCGGTGATCTGGGTGCGGTGGTTCTCGCCCCCCGCCACGACGGTGGTCGAGCCGCTGGCCACGGGTGCGGCGGTCTCGATCTGCGGCAGGCTGTCGATCAGCCGGTCAACGTCGCGCAGGGCGAAGGGCCGCGCCTGCGTCCCGCCGCCAGCGCCCGGCCCCATGCCGCGCTGGCCGGGGCGGATCATCAGGATGTTGGTGCCCAGCTTGGCGACATCCGCCGCGACCTGCTGCGACGAGCCCTGCCCCACCGTCACCATGGCGATGACCGAGGCCACGCCGATCACGATCCCCAGCACCGTCAGGAACGACCTCAGCGCGTTGCGGAAGATCGCCTTGATCGCCAGCCGCGCGGTTTCCCACAGCATGTCAGGCTGCCTTTCCCTTGCGCCGGTCGCTGTCGATCCTGCCATCGACCATCCAGATGATGCGCTCGGCATAGGCGGCCATGTCGTCTTCATGCGTGACCATGACGATGGTCAGCCCGCGCTCAAGCCGCAGTTGCACCAGCAGTTCCATGATCTCGACCGAGCGGCGGGTGTCGAGGTTGCCGGTGGGTTCGTCGGCCAGAAGCACCTGCGGGTCGCCCGCCAGCGCGCGCGCGATCGCCACCCGCTGCTGCTGGCCGCCCGAAAGCTGTGACGGGTCGTGATGTTCGCGCCCCTCCAGCCCGACCAGCGCCAGCGCCCGCATTGCGCGTTCCACGCGTTCTTCGCGCGGCAGACCCTTGTAGATCAACGGCAATTCCACATTGTCCAGTGCCGAGGTGCGCGCCAGCAGGTTGTAGCCCTGAAAGATGAAGCCCAGGTAATTGCGCCGCAGAAGCGCCCGCTGGTCGCGGGTCAGCCCGGCGATCTCGACCCCCTCGAACAGGTACTGCCCCGAGCTCGGCCGGTCGAGACAGCCGATCACGTTCATCGCCGTTGACTTGCCGGACCCGCTCGGCCCCATGATCGCGACGAACTCGCCCCGCTCGATATCGAGATCGACGCCATCGAGCGCCCGGACCTCGGCCGCGCCCTCGCCATAGACGCGGGTGACGCCGCGCAGCCGGATCAGCGGCGGTTCCCCGGCCATCTCAGCCGTCCTGCCCGATGATCACTGGATCGCCCTCGGCAAGATCGCCGCCCCGGATCTCGGTAAGGCGCCCGTCGGTGTCGCCGGGCTCGACCGCGACCGCGACCGCCGCGCCGTCGCGCAGGACATAGACCGACCGCGCCGCCCGCGGCACCTCCGTCCGGGCCGGGCCGCGCGGCATGATCAGGCCCAGAAGGCCGCTGCGGCTGTCGCCCCCACCCGCGACGCCCGCGTCCGCATCCGTCTGCACGGGCCGGAACCTGAGCGCGGCGTTCGGCACCACCAGCGCATCCGTGACCCGATGCACGGTGATTTCGGCGGTGGCGGTCATGCCCGGGCGCAACGCGAGGTCGGTATTGTCGACGTCGAGCGTGGCCAGATAGGTCACCACCCCGTCCACGACCGCGGGGGCATAACGGATGGTGGCGATCCCGGCGGTAAAGACCCGGTCGTCATGGGCATCGACCGTGAAACTGGCCGGGTTGCCCGGCGCCAGGCGGCCGATGTCGGCCTCGTCCACCGCGACGCGCAGTTCCATCCGGGTCAGGTCTTCGGCCACCGAGAACAGCACCGGCGCCTGTAGCGAGGCCGCGACGATCTGGCCCGCATCGGCCTGGCGGTCCAGAACCACGCCGTTGATCGGCGAACAGATGCAAGCCTTTGCAAGCTCGGTCTCGGCCAGTCGCAGGTTGGCGCCGGACAGGGCCACGTCCGCCTCCGCGACCTCGCGCTCGGCCAGCGCGCGGTCCAGCGCGGCCCGGGCGGTGTTCAGGTTCTGGCGGGTGGCCGCGCCGCGTTCGTCCAGTTCGAACGCCGTCTGGAAGTTGGTCTGGGCCTCGCCCAGGTTGGCCTGCGCCCGGGCCACGCCGGCCTCGGCCGCGCGCAGGGCGGCGCGCTGGACCTCGACCCGGGCTTCAAGGTTGTCGGTGTTGAGCCGGGCGAGAACCTGGCCCGCCTGCACCGCATCGTTGAAGTCCACCAGCACTTCGGCCAGCGTTCCCGAAAGCTCGCTGGAGATATCGACCATGTTGGTGGGCTCGACCGAGCCGGTCGCGGTCACCGTCACCACGATATCGCCGCGCGTTGCAGGTTGCGTCACATAGCCGGGGCCGTCGCCTTCGCCGCCGAAGAAGACAAGGTAGCCCAGCCCCAGCGCCGCGGCGGCGGCAAGCCCGGACAGCGCCCATCCCCGCCAGCGCCGGGTTCGCCCGGCGCCGATGCCAAGGGCGGTCTCGATCTCATGCTTCCGGTCGTTCATTCCCCACCCCCGGGTGTCCACGCCGCATCGTGAACCGATTTGTGCAGCACTACCGGATTCTGCCATGGGGCGGAACGCCACATTGCAAATTCCCCCGGCGTGCCCCGACTGTGACGCTGGACGCCCGGCAGCAGGGCCCGGCCGGGCACATGGCGCAGGTCGGCATATCGGAAGCGGCGCGCGACGCGGTGGTGCCCGTGGCCCGTTTCAGCCCTGCTCGCCTTCGCCCTGACCGCCGAGCTCGCCGATATCGAGGATCGGGGATGCATCGATATGCGAAGCATCCAGCATCGCCGCCACCCGTTCGAGGACCGAAACGAACATTGCCTGCTCCCAGGGCTCCATGGCTTCGAACTGGTTGACATAACGCTGCTGGAGCGCGTCCGGCGCGCGCTCGCAGGCCGCGGTTCCGGCGGGGGTGATGACGATATTGGTCTGACGGCGGTCCAGCCGGGAGGGATGCCGCTCGACCATCCGTTTCTTTTCCAGCCGGTCGATCAGCGAAGACATGGTGGGCTGCGAGACCCCCATCCGCGCCGCAATCGCCTTTGGCGTGGATTCCCCTTCTTCCGCAACGATCTGCAACACCCGGACCTGTGCCGCCGTCAGCCCCGCCGCCTTGGCAAGCTTGCGGCCGTAAAGCTCGGTCGAGCGCAGGATCCGTCGCAGCGCGATCAGGCTTTCATCTGTGCGATCCATCTCTTCCCCCAACGGACCCCTGCGGCGCCGGTTGGCGACAACAGCCACGCCGGACCTGTTTGATACCGCTTTTGTGCCGCCCGGGGCAAGCGCGCCGACGCGGCGAAGGACCGCCCGCCGGGGCGGATTGCGCGCCATGCGGCATCATTTGGGGGTTGACCTTAAGCGCCAGATATATAGTTAGTTAGCCTAACGAAGCAAAAAGAGGCCGAATTCGTGTTCGACAGCCCAACGCCAATGACCCCGCCAAACGGGCGGATCACGCTGCGCAAGCCGGTGGACGCCGATGGTTCCGATATCTGGGAGTTGATCGCCGGGTGCCAGCCGCTCGATCACAACTCGATGTATTGCAACCTGCTCCAGTGCGATCACTTCGCCGAAACCTGCGTGCTGGCCGAACTGGATGGCGAGGTGGTCGGCTGGATTTCCGGCTATCTGGTCCCTGACGATCCCGAAACCCTGTTCATCTGGCAGGTGGCGGTGTCCGGGCGCGCCCGGGGCCAGGGCCTTGCCCAGCGGATGCTCGGGGACATCCTCGACCGGGACGCCTGCGCGGGTGTCGGCAGGCTCAAGACCACGATCACCCGCGACAACGCCGCATCCTGGGCGCTGTTCCGCCGCTTTGCCGAACGCCGGGGCGCCGGGCTGGACAGCACGGCCCATTTCACACGCGACAGGCATTTCGACGGCCGCCACGCGACCGAACACATGGTGACGATCACCTTTGCCGAAGCGATGCGCGCCGCCGCCTGAGACCGGCGCCCCCTCGCCCCATAATGACCCGAGAGGTTTCCATGACCACCGTCACGACCGCCGGAACCGCCATCTTTGCGCGCCGCGAAAGCGAGGTGCGCAGCTATTGCCGTTCCTTCGACACCGTTTTCACCAGGGCGCGGGGCGCGACGCTGACCGATGCCGGGGGCCGCGACTATACCGACTTTCTTTCCGGCTGTTCCTCGCTGAATTACGGGCACAACGACCCGGACATGAAACAGGCGCTGGTCGAGCATATCACCGGCGACGGTATCGCCCATGCGCTTGATATGTACACATCGCAAAAGGCCGCGTTTCTTGAGACGTTCGAACGGCTGGTGCTGGAACCGCGCGGCATGGACCACAGGCTGATGATGGTCGGCCCGACCGGCACCAACGCCGTAGAGGCGGCGATGAAACTGGCCCGCAAGGTCACCGGCCGCAGGAACATCATCGCCTTCACCAACGGCTTTCACGGCATGTCGCTCGGGGCGCTGGCGGCAACGGCCAATGCGGGCAAGCGCGCCGGGGCCGGCGGCGTATCGCTGCCCGATGTCACGCATATGCCCTATGAGGGCGCGCTTGGCGACACCGACACCCTGGCGGTGATCGACACGATGCTGGGCAATCCCTCGGGCGGGATCGACGCCCCGGCGGCGTTCCTGGTCGAGCTGGTACAGGGCGAAGGCGGGCTGAATGCGGCCTCGGCCGGATGGGTGCGCGGCATCGCGGCGCTGGCCGGAAAGCACGGCGCCCTGCTGATCATCGACGATATCCAGGCCGGGATCGGCCGGGCCGGTTCGTTCTTTTCCTTCGACGACATGGGCGTCGAACCCGATATGGTGACGCTGGCCAAGTCGCTTTCGGGCTTTGGCCTGCCCTTCGCGGCGGTGCTGATCCGGCCCGGGCACGACATCTGGAAACCGGCCGAACATAACGGCACCTTTCGCGGCAATACCCATGCCTTTGTCACCGGCCGGGTCGCGCTGGAAAAGTTCTGGTCCGACGGCGCGTTCGCCGACGGGGTTGCAAGAAGGGCCCGCGTGCTGGCCGACGGCCTCGACCGCATCGCCGCCCGTATCCCCGGTGCGCGGCGCAAGGGTCGCGGCATGATGCAGGGCGTCGATGTCGGCTGTGGCGACCTGGCGGATGCGATCTGCGCCGAAGCCTTCCGCAACGGCCTTGTGATCGAAACATCAGGCGCCCACGGCGAGGTGGTCAAGGTTCTTGCCCCGCTGACCATTCCCATGGAGCAGTTCCGCGCCGGTCTCGCCACGCTTGAGGCCGCCGCCGAAGCCCTGACCCCCACCCGATTTGCCGCGGAGTAACCGACATGATCGTACGCGATTTCAACCAGTTGAAAACCACCGACAAGGCCGTATCCGACGCGCGCTGGACTTCGGTCCGGATGCTGCTGGCGGATGACGGGATGGGGTTTTCGTTCCACATCACCACGCTTGAAGCGGGGTCCGAACACACTTTCGAATACAAGAACCATTTCGAAAGCGTGTTTTGCATGGCCGGACGCGGCTCGATCACCGATCTGGCCACCGGCGAGGTCCACGAGATCCGGCCCGGGGTGATGTATGCGCTGAACCTGCACGACCGGCACACCCTGCGGGCCGAGGAGGAACTGGTCATGGCCTGCTGCTTCAACCCGCCGGTGACCGGGACCGAGGTGCATCAGCCCGACGGCTCCTATGCCGCCGCGCCGACCTGATCGCGCGCCGCGACCTGCCCGAACACGCCCAGACCTTGACGAGAGAAAACATGACGATCCAACGCAACCCCGCATCCGATCCCGCCGACCCGGCCCCGGCCCGCCCCGCTGAACGGGAACATGCCGCCCCCATGCTCTGGGGCGCGTGGAACGACAAGGCGCCGATCGCCGAGCAGGCGGCGGCGGCCTTCGGCGGCGGCTATGTGGCGATACGCGGCGTCTTTGCCCCGCCCGGGGCGCAGGCGCTGATTCCGGCATCGGCGGTGCTCCCCGAAGATGGCCGTACGCAATCCGGGACAGCGGTCGGCCGGGAAAACCCCGACCGGAAAGACCAATGACCGGGACCGGCCGCACCCATACCGTGGAAAAGATCGGCGGCACCTCGATGTCGCGCCTCCGCGAACTGGTCGGTCCCCTGTTCATGGGCGGCGGCGGCCTTTATGGCCGCGTGTTCGTCGTCTCTGCCTTTGCCGGGGTCACCGATCTGCTGCTTGAGCACAAGAAGACCGGCGAACCCGGCGTCCATGCGCTGTTTTCCGGGGTCGGCAGCGATCACGGCTGGTCACGGAAACTGTCCGATGTGGCCGGGGCGATGGGCGCCGCACATGGTGCGGTGCTCGACCATCCCGCCGACCGCGGCCTTGCCGACGATTTCGTGCGCGAGCGGATCGAGGGCGCGCGAAACTGCCTGACCGACCTGCAACGCCTTGCGTCCTACGGGCATTTCCGGCTGTCGCAGCACATGACGATCATCCGCGAACTGCTTGCGGGGCTGGGCGAGGCACATTCCGCCTATGTCACCGCGCTGCTTTTGCGCCGACACGGCCTTGCGGCGCGGTTCGTCGATCTTTCCGGCTGGCGCGACGAGGCCGAGGTCTCGCTCGATGAGCGGATCGAGGGCGCGCTTGCCGGTATCGACTTCGCGCGCGAGATGCCGATCGTCACCGGCTATGCCCAATGCACCGAAGGGCTGATGCGCGAGTTCGACCGTGGTTATTCCGAGGTCACCTTCAGCCGCATCGCCGCCCTGACCCGGGCCCGCGAGGCGATCATCCACAAGGAATTCCACCTGTCGTCGGCCGACCCCCGGCTGGTCGGCACCGACACGGTGCGGATCATCGGCCATACCAGCTACGACGTCGCCGACCAGCTTTCGAACATGGGGATGGAGGCGATCCACCCATCGGCCGCCAAGATGCTGCGCCAGGCGGGCGTGGCCCTGCGCGTCACCAACGCGTTCGAGCCCGACCACCCCGGCACGCTGATCGACGGGACCCCGACCGGCGCCCCGGCCTGCGAGATCGTCACCGGCCGCAACGTCCATGCGCTGGAACTGTTCGAACAGGACATGGTGGGCGTAAAGGGCTATGACGCCCGGACGCTGGAAATCCTGACCCGGCACCGGGTGTATATCGTGTCGAAAGTCTCGAACGCCAACACGATCACCCATTACGTCGATGCCCCGCCCAAGCAGATCCGCCGGGTCGAGAACGATCTGCGCGAAGCCTGTCCGCAGGCCGATATCGGCGTCCGTGCCGTCGCCATCGCCTCGGTGATCGGGCACGACCTCAGCGGGCTCAAGGTGATGGCGCGCGGGCTTGGCCGCCTTGCCGAGGCCGGGATCGAGGTGCTGGCCGCACAGCAGACCACCCGCAGTGTCGATGTGCAGTTCATCATCGGCAGATCCGACCTCGACGCCGGCGTGCGGGCCCTGCACGACCTCGTTGCCCCCGACGGACAGGCCCGGCAGCTCAAGGCCGCCTGAACCGGGCCACCCGAACCGGAACGGGGCTCCCGCCCCTTTGTGACGCGCTGTCGCGCGTGACAAAGCGTTGGGCCCCGCCGCGCGCTTGCGCGCGTGGCAAAGCACTTATTCATGCCGCGCTTGCGCGCGGCGGGCCTCCGGCGGGGATATTCATGTCAAGGCGAAGGGCAGGAAAGGCCCGTAATATTCTTTCGCCTTGATGAAAATATCCTCGGGCGCGGCGCCGGTATCAGTTTCCGGCGCTTTCCATCCTGCGGTTCTCGATCACCTCTTCCAGCCAGCCGAGGCGCATCTCGGGGACCGAGGACAACAGCAGGTCGGTGTAATCGTCATAGGGCGGCGCCAGCACCTGCGACTTCGGACCGTAGCGCACAAGCCGTCCGCGATACATCACCGCGATGGAATCGGCGATCGCCCGCACCGTCGCCAGATCGTGGGTGATGAACAGATAGGCCACGTTCTCGCGCTTCTGCAATTCCAGCAGCAGCTTGAGGATGCCGTCCGCCACCAGCGGGTCGAGCGCCGATGTCACCTCGTCGCAGATGATCAGCTTCGGCCGCGCCGCCAGCGCGCGGGCGATGCAGACCCGCTGCTTCTGCCCGCCCGAGAGTTCCGCCGGGTAGCGGTCGGCAAAGCCAGTGCCAAGTTCGATGGCGTCGAGCAGTTCCTGCACCCGCTCGTTCCGCTTGCGCCCGCGCAGGCCGAAGTAGAACTCCAGCGGCCGGCCGATGATGGTGGCCACGGTCTGGCGCGGGTTCATCGCCACATCGGCCATCTGGTAGATCATCTGCAACTCACGCAGGTCATCGCGCGAGCGGTCCTTGAGCGCGGGGGAGAGCCTGCGCCCGGCGAAGGTGATCTCGCCCGAAGTAGGGGGCAAGAGGCCGGTGATCGCCCGCGCCAGCGTCGATTTGCCGGAGCCCGATTCGCCCACCACGGCCAGCGTCTGGCCCGGCGCGATCCCGACCGAGACATCCGACAGCACATCCTGCGAAATCCCGGGATAGCGGGCGGTGACATTCGCCACCCGCAGCACGGGTTCGGCCGGGGCGGTCTCCTCATGCTCGATGCCGCGCACCGAGACCAGCGCCCTTGTATAGTCCTCGCGCGGGGCCTCGATGATCTGTTGCGTCGTGCCGTGTTCCACCATCCTGCCCTGACGCAGCACCATGATCTCATCCGAGACCTGCGCCACCACGGCGAGGTCGTGGGTGATGTAGAGCGCACCGACGCCGGTGTCGCGGATCGCCTCCTTGATCGCGGCGAGCACGTCGATCTGGGTGGTCACGTCCAGCGCGGTCGTCGGTTCGTCGAAGATCACCAGATCGGGCTGCGGGCAGAGCGCCATCGCCGTCATCGCCCGCTGCAACTGCCCGCCCGAGACCTGATGCGGATAGCGGCGCCCGAAGCTTTCCGGGTTCGGCAGGCCCAGCTTGCGGAACAGGGTCACGGCGCGCTTCTCGGCCTCGGAGCGGCTGGCGAGGCCGTGTTCCAGCGTGGCCTCGATCACCTGTTCCATCAGCTTCTTGGCCGGGTTGAAGGCCGCCGCCGCCGACTGGGCGACATAGGTGACCTCGCGCCCGCGCAGCCTGCGAAGCTGCGAGGGCCGGGCAAGGCGGATTTCCCGGCCGTTCAGGAACACCTCGCCCCCGGTCAGCCGCACGCCGCCGCGGCCGTAGGCCATGGCGGAGAGGCCGATGGTGGACTTGCCCGCGCCGGATTCGCCGATCAGCCCCAGCACCCTGCCCTTTTCCAGCTTCAGCGAGACGCCATCGACGATCAGCACATCCCGCGGCGGCCCGTCGGGCGGGTAACTTGTGGCCTCGATCCTCAGATCGCGGATATCCAGCAGGGTATCAGCCACCGCGCCCCCCTTTCAGGCTGGTCGTGCGGGTCAGGATCCAGTCCGCCACGAGGTTCACGGAAATGGCCAGCGCCGCGATGGCCCCCGCCGGGATCAGCGCGGCGGCGATGCCGAAGACGATTCCTTCCTTGTTCTCGCGCACCATGCCGCCCCAGTCGGAATCCGGCGGCTGCACCCCGAGCCCGAGGAACGACAGCGCCGAGAGGAACAGCACCGCGTAGATGAAGCGCAGGCCCAGTTCCGACACCAGGGGCGACAGCGCGTTGGGCAGGATCTCGCGGAAGATGATCCAGCGCCGACCCTCGCCGCGCAGCTTGGCGGCCTCGACGAAATCCATGACGTTGATGTCGGCGGCAACCGCGCGCGAAAGGCGATAGACGCGGGTGGAGTCCAGCAAGCCCATCACCATGATCAGCACCGGGATGGTCGAGGGCAGCACCGACAGCACCACGAGGCCGAAGATCAGCGTCGGGATCGACATCAGCAGATCGACGAAACGCGACATGATCGTGTCGAACCAGCCGCCGACCACCGCCGCCGCGAAGCCGAGGATCGCACCCAGCGAAAACGCCAGCGCCGTGGCGGCGGCGGCGATGAACACGGTGATGCGCGCGCCGTAGATCATCCGCGACAGCAGATCGCGGCCGAGATTGTCGGTGCCCAGCCAATGCGCGGCCGAACGCGGCTCCCACACCCCGCCGATGATCTGCGAGCCGGGATAGGGCGCGATCCATGGCGCGAACACCGCCGCGAACAGGAACAGGCTGGTGAAGAACAGCCCGATCAACGCGCCGACCGGGATGCGGCCAAGTCCGGGGATGGCGATCATCGCGGGTGCCTCAGTCGCGGATTGGCAAGGATGGCGACAATATCGGCGACAAGGTTCAGCCCGATATAGACCGCCGCGAAGATCAGCCCCACCGCCTGCACCACCGGCACGTCGCGCCGGGCGACGTGATCCACCAGATACTGGCCCATGCCGGGATAGACGAAGATCACCTCGACCACCACGACGCCGACCACGAGGAAGGCGAGGTTCAGCATCACCACGTTGACGATGGGCGCGATGGCGTTCGGGAAGGCATGGCGGCGGATGATGTCGAACTGCGACAGGCCCTTGAGTTCCGCCGTTTCGATATAGGCCGACTGCATGATATTCAGGATCGCCGCCCGCGTCATCCGCATCATATGGGCAAGCACCACCAGCGTCAGCACCGTGGCCGGCAGCGCGATGGCCCGCATCCGGTCGAGAAAGGGCATCCCCTCATAGACGGTGGAAAAGCTGGGAAACCAGTTCAGTTTCACGGCAAAGAAATAGATCAGCACATAGCCGATGAAGAACTCGGGCAGCGAGGTCGAGGCCAGCGCCGTGCCCGAGATCATCTTGTCGATCGGCCCGTTGCGGTAACGCACCGCCAGCAACCCCAGAAGGATCGCCAGCGGCACCGAAACCACGGCGGCCCAGAACGCAAGGAACAGCGTGTTCTTGAGCCGGGGACCGATGGCGGTGGCGATATCCAGCCGGTTCGACAGCGCCGTGCCCAGATCGCCGGTCAGCACGCCGCCGAGCCACGAGAAATAGCGCACCACGGCGGGCTGATCCAGGCCAAGCTCGCGCCGCAGGTTCTCCAGCGCCTGCGGCGTCGCGGCCTGGCCGAGGATCGACTGCGCCACGTCGCCGGGAAGGATCTCGGTGCCGAGAAAGATCAGCACCGAGACGGCGAACAGAAGCAGGATGCCGAGCGCGATGCGCTGGGCGACCAGCTTCAGGATTTCGGCCCCTCCGGCCACCGGCCCGGCCTACTGGTCCAGCCAGACACGGGTCGCCGCCCGCAGGTTCGAGGTTTCGTGGTTCGGGTCGCGCACCCAGCCCTGGACCTCATCGCGGCGGGCATCGAGGAAGTCGTTGAACATCGGCAGGATCAGCCCGCCGTCGTCGCGCACCTTCAGCGCCGCCTCGCGGTAAAGCCCGGCCCGGCGGGTCTGGTCAAGCTCGGCCCGCGCCTCAAGGATGATGTTGTCGAAACCCTCGTCGAAGAAGCGGGTGTCGTTCCAGTCGGCGTTCGAGGTGTAGGCGGTGGAATACATCGAATCCTGCGACGGCCGCCCGCCCCAGTAGGAGGCGCAGAACGGTTGCGCGTTCCAGACCTCGGTCCAGTAGCCGTCGCCCGGCTCGCGCTGGACCTGAATCTCGATCCCGGCCCGCGCCGCCTGCTGCTGGAACAGTTGCGCGGCATCCACGGCACCGGGGAAGGCCACCTCGGAGGTGCGCAGCAGCACCGGCCCGTCATGGCCCGAACGGTCGAAGTAGAACTTCGCCTGATCGGGGTCGTAGGTGCGCTGCTCGATCCCGTCCGGGAACAGCGCGTAGGATTCGTTGATCGGAAAGTCGTTGCCGACCGAGGCATGGCCCATCAGGATCTGGTTCACCATCTGCTCGCGGTCGACGGCAAGCTTGAGCGCCATGCGCAGGTCGGCATTGTCGAAGGGCGCCGTGTTGCAATGCATGATGAACACGTAATGGCCCTTGGACGGCGTGGCCTCGATCACCACGCCCGGCGCGCGTTCCAGCAGCGCGACGGTGCGCGGCTCGACCCGGTTGATGATATGCACCTGCCCCGATTGCAGCGCGGCGGTGCGCGCGGTCGGGTCGTTGATGACGATCACCTCGACCGAACCCACATGGCCCACGTCCTCGCGCCAGTAGCCGTCGTATTTGGTGCTGACATGGCGCACGCCGGGGTCGTTCACCTCGACCCGGTAGGGGCCGGTGCCGATCCCGGCCGCGGGATCGTCGTAACCGCCGTTCGGCTGGATCACCAGATGATAGTCGGTCAGCAACAAGGGCAGGTCGGCGTTGCCGCGCTGGAGCCGGACCACCACATCGTCGCCATCCACATCAATCGAGGCGATATCGCGCAGCACGCCCAGCGCGGCGGATTCGGTGTTCTCGTCCGAATGGCGGCGCAGGGTCTGGGCCACGTCCTCGGGCGTCAGATCCTTGCCGTTGTGGAAGGTCACGCCCTTGCGGATCTTGAAATGCCACTCGGCTGCGTCGGCCGAGGCTTCCCAGGATTCGGCCAGCACCGGCTGGGGCGAGCCGTCCTCGGGCGATTGCAGCACCAGCAGCTCACCCCAGGTGGAGCCGAAGTTCTGCGGCACCTGCGTCAGCCAGGTCGCCGGATCGAGGCTGTTGGTCGATTCGCCGCCCTGCAACCCCATGCGCAGATGCCCGCCCTTCTGCGGCGCCTGGGCGCTGACCGCCGAGGCCAGCAGGCCGTTGGCCATCGCGGCGGTCACCCCCAGCGCACCGGCGCGGCCAAGGAAAGCGCGGCGGCTGTGTTTGCCCTGCGCGGCGCGGGCCAGAAGATAGCGGAGTTCGTCATTCATCGGATGTCTCCCTGTGACATGCGTTCGTTCGGTTCGATATGGACGCTTCGATACTGGCGGTTCGATACGGCTGTTCGACACGGACGCGGATTTTGTTGATTGGCGAATCAATAACCCGCAGACCGCCGCGCGGGCAACAAATTTTCGCCAGCCCGGCCGCAATGGTCATATTCGGTCGCGTGCGGCCTCCTCTGTGTGGTGACAAGGCGGCACGGGGCGACCCCCGGCACCGGGCCGGGTCGCGCGGAAAGTTCGATCCGTCATGGGGTTATGCTGCGGTGTCGCGGCACGAATGTCAAACGGATCGCTCGGGCTGTTGCTGGCGGGAACGGACGGCTAGGGTCGCGCGCAGGACAGACGAAGGCGGCGGCACGGGCGAAAGCTGCCGCCCGGACCAGCCGCCAGCCAGAAAGGAGCCGTCCCGATGCCCCGCCCCAACATCCTGATCCTGATGGCGGATCAGCTCAATGGTACACTGTTTCCCGACGGCCCCGCCGACTGGCTGCACGCGCCGAACCTGCGGCGGCTGGCGGCGTGTTCGGTCCGGTTCGCGAACGCCTATACCGCAAGCCCGCTCTGCGCGCCGGGGCGGGCCTCGTTCATGTCGGGGCAGTTGCCTTCGCGCACGCGGGTCTATGACAATGCGGCCGAATTCGCCTCGGACATCCCGACCTATGCCCACCACCTGCGCCGGGCGGGCTATGCCACGGCGCTGTCGGGCAAGATGCATTTCGTCGGCCCCGACCAGTTGCACGGGTTCGAGGAGCGGCTGACCACCGACATCTACCCGGCCGATTTCGGCTGGACCCCGGATTACCGCAAGCCGGGCGAGCGGATCGACTGGTGGTATCACAACCTCGGTTCGGTCACCGGGGCGGGGGTGGCCGAGGTGACGAACCAGCTCGATTACGACGACGAGGTGACGTTTCACGCCGTCCGCAAGGTCCACGACTACGCCCGCGACCCGGACCGTCGGCCCTGGTGCCTGACCGTCAGCCTGACCCATCCGCATGATCCCTATGTCGCCCGCCGCCGCTACTGGGATCTGTATGAGGGCAGCCCGCATCTGGCCGCGCCCGAGGCGATTCCCTACGACGACCAGGATCCCCATTCCCGCCGTCTGATGGATGCCTGCGACTGGCGGGCCTTCGACATCACCCCCGAGCATGTCGCACAGGCGCGGCAGGGCTATTTCGCCAATACCTCCTATGTGGACGACAGGTTCGGCGAGGTTCTTGCCGCGCTGGAGGCCACCCGGCAGGAGGCGGTGGTGGTCGTCGTGTCCGACCATGGCGACATGCTGGGCGAGCGCGGGCTGTGGTTCAAGATGAGCTTTTTCGAGGGCTCATGCCGGGTGCCCCTGATGATCGCCGCCCCCGGGCTGGCGCCGGGGCGGGTCGGGCAGCCGGTCTCCACCCTCGATGTGCTGCCGACGCTCTGCGCGCTGGCGGGGGTCGATCTGGACGGGATCGCCCCCTGGACCGAGGGCGAGAACCTGTTGCCGCTGGCCGCGGGCACGGGTTCGCGCGGACCGGTGGCGATGGAATACGCCGCCGAGGGCAGTCATGCGCCGCTGGTGGCGCTGCGCGACGGGCGCTGGAAATACATCCGCTGCGCGCTCGACCCCGATCAGTTGTTCGACCTGGAGGCCGACCCGGCGGAGCGGCGCAACCTTGCCGCCGATCCGGCTTTCGCCGGGGAACTGGCGCGGCTGCGGGCGATGGCGGAGGCGCGCTGGGATCTGGATGCCTTCGACGCGGCGGTGCGCGAAAGCCAGGCCCGGCGGCTGGTGGTCTATGAGGCGCTGCGCAACGGGGCCTGGTATCCGTGGGATCACCAGCCGCTGCAACGCGCCTCGGAACGCTACATGCGCAACCACATGGACCTGAACGTGTTGGAGGAAGCCCGCCGCTTCCCGCCGGGGGATTAGCCGGCGGCACCCTTCCCCGTCACGCCTGCGTCGGCTTCCGGCGCGCACCGGGCCGCGCCCGCGCCGCCGCATCCGGCCAGCCAGCCGGATTCATTGCGCCACCCCCTCCGGGCGGCCCGCCATCAGCCGCAGGGGCGTATAGGTCATCACCACCTCGCCGCGCTGGTTGACGATGCGGTTGGTCGTCCGCACGAGGCCGCGCCCGGCCTTGCGCGCGGGCCTGACCTCGGTCACCTCGATCTCCACATGGATCGTGTCGCCTTCCAGCACCGGCCCTTCGACATTCAGTTCCATATGCAGGAAGGCAAGCCCCGTTCCCTGTGCGGTGGCGTTCAGCACCAGCCCCTCGGCCAGCGCCAGCGCAAGCGCCGCGGGCGCCGGGCGGCCGGGAATGGCGGAATGCCGCGCCCGGAACTCGGCATCGACGAACAGCGATTCCAGCATCCCGGCGCAGGAGATGAAGTTGACGATATCGGTCCCGGTCACGGTGCGGCCGAAGGTGCGGAACTTCCGGCCCGGCTCAAGGTCGTTCCAGTAGAACCCCTGTCCGACGAGTTGCATGGTCTTCCTTCCTTTCTGTCCGTGGTTCATCCGGGCGGCGGCAGCGCCTCGGGCCGGATCAGCCGTTGCGAGAACCAGAACGGCGCGCAGGCCGCGACGATGCTGACCCCCGAGAACAGGAAGGCCGCGCGGTAATCCCCCGTCAGGTCGTGCAGGAAACCCGAAAGCCACGCACCGAAGGCCGAACCGAAGGACATCGCCATGAAGATCGTGCCGAAGATCGAGGCCACCCGCCCGCCCGCGAAGATACGCGCCGTCAGCGTCGAGACGATCGGCCCGCGCGCCCCCTGGCTGAGGCCGAAGGCGATGACATAGACCAGCACCAGAAACGGGCTTGCCACCGCCGAGAACCCGAGCAGCGCGGAGACGCCGACGAAGGTGCCCGCGAAGGAGAGCGTGGCGGCAAAACGGTTGCCGAACCGCGCCGAAAGCCAGCCCGCGCCGACCACGCCGACGATCGACAGCATCCCCGAGGCGCCGAAGGCCAGCGCGGCCTCGATGGGCGGATAGCCGCGATCGACCAGATAGGCCACGGTCTGCACGATCACGCTGTAGACCCCGCAGGCGGTGAAGAAGAACACCTGCACCAGCAGCCAGAACTCGACCGTGCGCAGGGCGCTGCGGATCGTCCAGCCCGGCCCGGGGTCGGCCGCGTCGGCTTCGCGCATCACGGGCCGCACCCGGCCCGCCGCGATCCGCCGCCATGGCATCAGCAGCAACACCGGCATCAGCGCCGTCAGGCACAGCGCGATCAGCCGGTAGGTCGCGCGCCAGCCGTAGGCGTCGATCCCGGCCTGTGCCAGCGGCACGATGACGAAGATGCCCGACCCCAGCCCGGCATAGGCCAGCGCGACCGCCAGGCTCATGTTGCGGTCGAACCAGCGGCCGATCAGCGCCGCCGCCGTCACCATGCCCAAGGCCGAGGCCGCCAGCCCGCAAAGCCCGCCGATCAGCACATAGACCTGCCACAGCGCATCGGCGGAACCCGCGGCCCACATCGCCCCGGTCAGCACCGCAAGCCCGCCGCCATAGGTCACGCGGGGGCCCCAGCGGTCCAGCACCATGCCCGAAAGCGGCGCCGTCAGCCCCACGGTGATGAGATAGATCGAATAGATCCCGGTCAGGGTCGAGCGGCTCCAGCCGAATTCGGCCTCCAGCGGCAGCATGAACACCATGAAGGTGTCGACCACGCCGCGGGCGACGAAGTTGAACAGGAACCCGGCGGCCACGACCAGCCCGGCCAGCATCCTGAGATCCCGCCCGCTATCGCCTTCGGGCGCCGCCTGCGTGGTCATGTCCTTCTTGTCCTGTCCCGTCCCGGCGCGCGAACGCCGCCCCCGGAACCGGCCGGGGGCGGCGCATTGGTCCGGCCCGCGCCTATTCCGTCGTTTCCAGCGCCGCGCGGAAGGCTTCGAGCACCTCGGTCCCCGGACGGCCGCGCCCGTCGAGTTCGGCGGCCCATTCGCCGCTGACCTCCTGCATGAGCGAGAGCAGCCGTTCTTCATCCCCGGCGGGCAGGCTGACGAAGGTCACGCCGGAATCGGCGATGGTCTGCTTGTCCTTGAGGTCAAGCTCGTCGGCCGCCGCGCAGCCCGCGGCGATCGCCTCCTCGGCGGCGGTGGTGAAGGCGTCCTGCACGTCCCCGGGCAGGGCGTCCCAGCGATCCTGCGAGATGAGATAGGTCACGACGAAAGAGCCGAAGTTGACCCCCTGCGTGCCGTATTTCAGCAGCGGGTGCAGGTCATAGGGCAGCACGCTGGAATGCGGGAACAGGATCGCGTCGATGGTGCCGCGCGACAGGGCGTCGCGGGTCTCGGGCGCGGCGATCTGCACCGGAACCCCGCCGATCTTGACGGTGCCGATTTCCTTGGCGCCGCCGGTGGTGCGGATCTTGAGGTTCGCAAGGCTGGCAAGGTCGGTGATCGGCGCGTTTGCCGTCATCACCTGATAGGCGGGCAATACCAGCACCAGCAGCGCCCGCACGTCGTTCGGCGCGAATTCAAGCTGATCGAGCGCCCCGCCCGGCCGGGCGATCTCCCACAGCGCCTTTGTGCCGTGGCACGAGCTGGTGAAGCTCTCGGGCAGTTCGGCCACCGATGACAGCGGCAGCTTGTCGCTGACATAGGACGGGCCGACATAGCCCACATCCATCACCCCGCTCAGCGTCAGGTCGAGCAGATCCTTGGCCTTGCCGAGCTGCTCGGCCGGGTAATATTCGAACGCGACCTTGCCGCCGGTCAGTTCGGTCACCCGCTCCATCCAGGGTTTGGTCATGTTCTCGGGGATGTAATGCCCCACGGGAAAGCTGTCGCCCAGACGCAGGGTCATGTCCTGCGCCTCGGCACCGGGGGCGGCCAGCGCCACCGCGCCAAGCGCGGTCGCGGCAAGCAGCGTGGTACGGATACGGGTCTTCATGGTGGTCTCCTCCTCCTTGGACTTTCTGGTTTGCCCGCCGGTCACTGCATCGTGGACGGAAGCCACAGCACAAGGGCCGGAAAGGCGGTAAGCAGGGCGATCACGAGCAGATGCGCCCAGACATGGGGCAGGACGCCGCGGAACAGCTCGCCCAGCGGGCGGCGGGTGTATCGCGCAACGACGAAGACGTTCATCCCGAGGGGGGGCGTGACCATGCCGACCTCGGCCGTCACCACCACGATCACCCCGAACCAGACCGGATCGAAGCCGAGCGACATCACCAGCGGCAGCACCACCGGCACCGTCAGGATCAGGATCGCGATCTGGTCCATGAAGAAGCCGAGGATGATGTAGCCGATCAGGATCAGCACCATGATCGTCATCGGCGCCAGCGGCAGCCCGCCCACCCAGTCCGTAAGGTCGTTCGTCACCCGCGCCAGCGTGAAGTAGTAGCCGAAGACATGCGCGCCGAGGATGATGAACAGGATCATGCAGGTGGTCTGCGCCGCGCGGCGCAGCGCCCCGGTCAGCGCCGGAAAGGTCAGCTTGCGTTCCTTGATCGCCAGCAGCATGGCGACGAAGGCGCCGATGCCCGAGGCTTCGGTCGGCGTGGCGATGCCGGTGTAGATCGTGCCGGTCACCGCGAAGAACAGCAGGATCATCGGCCCGATCCGCTTCAGGGAGTCGAACTTCTCGCGCATCGTGTAGGCCCGGCCCTTCGGCGCCGAGTCGGGCCAGAGCCAGACCAGCGCCGCCACCGTGGCGATGATCGCGATGGTGACGATGATGCCCGGGATGATCCCGGCGATCAGCAGGGCCGAGATCGAGATATCGGCGATGATCCCGTAAAGGATCAGCGCGATCGACGGCGGGATCAGCATCGCCAGCGTGCCCGAGATCGCCACCACCCCGCCGGCGAGCTTGGGTTCGTAGCCCTGTTTCATCATCTCGGGGATCGAGGTGGAGGCAAGCGTGGCGGCCGCCGCGGTGCTGGATCCGGAAATGGCGCCGAAGCCCGCGCCCGCCAGCGCCGTGGCCATGGCCACTCCGCCGCGCAGCCGTCCGACCCAGATCGTCGCGGACCGGAACAGGTCGTTCGCTATGCCCGAGATGATGACGAACTCGGCCATCAGGATGAACATCGGGATCGTGATCATCTCGTAGGAGTTCGCGGTGGACAAGGGCGAGGTGCGCAGGATGCCCGACAGCACCGGCAGACCGCCGAAGATGTAAAGCCCGATCGCACCCGAGACCGCCATGGCCAGCGCCACGGGCAGGCCGATGACCAGAAGGACGACAAGCGCCAGAAGAACGATGGTGATGGTCATTATTCCACGTGCTCCCGGGCCGGAATTTCGGTGACGGGCGGCGGCGGGACCTCGACCAGGTTGCGTCCGGTCAGGCCCGAGGCGGTATGGCCGAAGGTGCGGTAGAGACAGCGCAGCGTCATCACCGCGCAGCCGGTGGCGACGATCGCATAGGCGATCCAGGTGGGCCAGGGGATGATCGCGGCGATGCGGTCGTCGTGCAGCCAGGCGGTCTTGAACCGCAGCCACGCCTGCCAGGCGATCAGCGCCATGACGATGGTCGAAAGCCCGTAGCCCAGTGCCAGCGACAGGTGCCGGAGCCGGTGCGGCAGGCGATGCTGGAAGATGTCGATGGCGATATGGCCATGGTTGTGCAGCGTGTCCGACAGCGCGAAGAAGAACACCGCCACCATCAGGTAAAGCCCGATCATCCCGTAGGACCACGACAGCGGTGCACCGAATATGTATCGCATGGTCACATCGGCGACGACGACCAGCATGATCGCCCCAGCGCGACGCTTGCCAGCGCCGCCAGTATCCGTTCGATCCATGCCAGCGCCGCCGACAGCGGGTTCGCGGGTCTCTGGTTGTCGCTCAGCATATGGGTTCTCCTCCCCTCCGGCGGGCCGTTTCTTCAGCCGCGCTCCGCCATCGCCACGATCTTGCGGGCCGCGCGTTCATGCGGCTTGTCGATCATCTTGCCGTCGATCCGCACCACCCCGGCCTGCGGATCGGCGGCGAAGGCCGCCAGCACCCGTTCGGCCCAGGCGACTTCCCCGGGCGTCGGCGTGAAGGCGGCGTTGACCGGGGCCACATGGGTCGGATGGATCACCGCCTTGGCGGCGAAACCGTCGCGGCGCGCGGCCCCGGCCTCGGCCGCCACCCGGTCGAGGTTGCCGATATCGGCGCAGATCGTGTCTATGGCGGCCACCCCGGCCGCCGCCGCGCCCGCAAGACAGAGGTTGCGCGCCAGCCGGAACGGCTCGGAATAGATCCCGTCCCGGCTGTTTTCGGTCGCGCCCAGCGAGGCGGCCAGATCTTCGGCCCCCCACATCAGCCCCCAGAGCCGCGGGCTCGCCCCCGTGTAGCTGTCCAGGCCGAACAGCGACTCCGCCGTCTCGGTCGCCACCGCCACGATCCGGGTCGCGCCGGGGACGGTGCCGCCCGCCGCCTCGCCCGCCGCCTCGAAAGCGTCGAGGTAATGCGAAAGCTGGCGGATATCGCCGCCGCCCGTGCTTTTCGGCAGCACCACCCCGTCAGGGGCGAGCGGCATCGCCGCCGCCAGATCGGCCAGCGTCAGCCCGGTATCCAGCGCATTGACCCGCACGAACAGCTTCTGCCCGCCGCGCGGCGCCGCCAGCATCTCGCGCGTCAGGGTGCGGGCGGCCTCCTTGGCCTCCAGCGCCACCGAATCCTCCAGGTCGAGGATCAGCGCGTCGGCCTCCCCTGCCCGGGCCTTCTCGAACTTGCGGGCGCTGTCGCCCGGCACGAACAGGAACGACCGCATCACGCCGCCCCCCGCTTGCGCATCAGCCCGACCCGGCGGCAGGTCGCCACCACCTCGCCGCGCTGGTTGGTGCAGGTGTGTTCGAATTCCACCAGCCCGGCGTCGGGGCGCGACCTGCTTTCGCGTTTCGAGACCACCCTGGTGTGGCTGCGCAGGGTGTCGCCCGCGAAGACCGGCTTGGGGAAGCGCACGTCCGACATCCCCAGATTGCCGATGGTCGTGCCCAATGTGGTGTCCTGCACGCTCATGCCGATCATGATCCCCAGCGTGTAGAGACTGTTGAACAGGGGCTTGCCCCATTCGGTCCCGGCCGAGAAATGCGCGTCGATGTGGAGCGGCTGCGGGTTCAGCGTCATCAGGCTGAAGGCGATGTTGTCGTGTTCGGTCACGGTGCGGGCAAGTTCGTGATCGAACTCCCGCCCGACCTCGAATTCCTCGTAATAGAGACCTGCCATGCTGTCCTCCCTCAGTCCTCGCGGCGGGCAAGGGCGCCCGTCCGTATCAATGTCTCGATCCGTTCGGGGGCGACGCCCCAGTCGCGCAGCGCCTCGGGTCCGCCTTCGCCCGGCGCGCAGGGGGGCGCGGGCATGGCGGCGGGGGTGCGGCTGAAACGCGGCGCCGGGGCGGGCTGGGTCAGCCCGTCCACGTCAACGAATGTGCCGCGCGCGGCGTGATGCGGGTGCGCCGGGGCGTCGGCCAGCGACAGAACCGGGGCGAAACAGGCGTCGGTGCCTTCCAGAGCCGCGCACCATTCGGCCCTTGTCCTTTCGGCGAAGCGCGCGGCCAGTTGCCGCCGCGCCTCGGGCCATGTTGCCCGGTCGGTCACGTCGGGGAAGTCGGCCGGGTCCAGGCCGATGCGGGCCAGCAGGTCGGTGCGGAACCTCGCCTCTATCGGCGCGACAGAAACATACTCTCCGTCTGCGCAGGCGTAGCTGTCGTAATGCGGAGCGCCGCCGTCGAGGATGTTTTCCCCGCGCCCGCCTTGCCATAGCCCGGCTGCCCACAAGCCCATCAGCGGCCCGGCCAGCAGCGCCGCCCCGTCGATGATCGCGGCATCGACCACCTGTCCGGCGCCGCCCCGCCACACGTCGAGCAGCGCGCAGACCAGACCGAAGGCCATGACCAGACTGCCGCCCGCATAATCGCCCAGCAGGTTGAGGGGCGGCACCGGCGGCCCCCCTTCGCGCCCGATGGCGTCGAGCACGCCCGCGAGCGCGATATAGTTCAGGTCGTGCCCGGCGGATTGCGCCAGCGGCCCCGTCTGCCCCCAGCCGGTCAACCGGCCATAGACCAGCGCCGGATTGACCGCATGGCAGTCGCCGGGGCCGAGGCCGAGCCGCTCCATCACCCCGGGGCGGAAGCCCTCGACCAGCGCGTCGGCGCGGGCGATCAGGTCGAGCGCCGCCTCGACCCCCTCGGGCCGCTTGAGGTCGAGCGCGACCGAGCGCCGCCCCCGGGCGGCGATGTCGAACCGTGCGGGCCGCTCGATCCCCAGCCCCGAGGGGGCGGGCCGGTCGATGCGGATCACGTCGGCGCCCATGTCGGCCAGCATCATGCAGGCGAAGGGCGCAGGCCCTATTCCGGCCATTTCCACCACTTTCAGCCCGGCCAGCGGGCCTTGCCGCGCGTCACTCATGCGCCGCCCTCCCGTGGTCGTGCCAGTGGCGGGAAAGATCCTCGCGGAACTCGGGCGCGGCGATCGCGATCATCCGTTCGGCCCGCTGCGACAGGGTGCAGCCGCGCAACTCGGCCACGCCCCATTCGGTGACAACGGCGTCGGCATCGGCGCGGGGACAGGTCACGGTGGTCGCCTGCGGCACGATGCGCGACACCGCGCCGCCGCGCGCGGTCGAGGGGAGCGCGATGATCGCCCGCCCGCCGAAGCATTGGCGCCGCGCATGAAGTCCACCTGCCCGCCGACCCCGCCCACATAGCGGCCCCCGGCGGTCTCGGCATTGACCTGCCCGGTCAGATCGACCTCGACCGCCGAGTTGACGGCGCAGAACCGCGACAGCCCGGCCATGACCCCATGCGCATGGGTATGCGCGGGCGGCGCAAGCCGGAAGGACGGATTGTCGTGGGCGAAATCGCGCAGGCGGCGGGTGCCGACCAGCAGCCCGGCCACGCTGGTGCCGGTGTCGGTCTCCTTCCCGGCGTTGGTCAGCGCCCCCGCCTCGATCAGGTCGAGCACACCGTCGAACATCACCCCGGAATGCAGCCCCAGACCACGGTGCCCCGTCAGCCGCGCCGTCACCGCCTGCGGCAGCGCCCCCACCCCCAGTTGCAGCACCGCCCGGTCGGGGATCAGCCCGGCCACATGCCCGCCGATCGTCAGATCCACCGCACCGGGCGCCGGGGCGGGCAGGTCGAGGGGCGCGGAGTCCGCCGGAACAAGGATATGTATCGGGATGTCACCGGGCCATTCCCCGCCGTGGCAGCGGGGCGCGTCGGGATTGATCTCGGCGATCACCAGCCGGGCGTGGCGGGCGGCCTCCAGCAGGTAGTCACGGGTAAACCCGAGGTTGTAGCCGCGCCCGCCCGGCCCCGGCGCAAGCTGGACCAAGATGCAATCGGCCCGCAGCGTGCCTTCGGCGAAGGCCCGGTTCAGCGCCGAATAGTGCATCGGCAGCACCGAAAGCCGCCCGAGCCGCGCCAGACCCGCCGCCTTGCCGATGGCGCCGTAGCTTTCGAACCCCAGCCCTCCATTCGGACTGGTGGGCGGCGCGGCGAAGCTGTCGGAACCCACCATGCCGACGAAAACCGTGCAGCCCGGCGGCGGCGCGGCACGCATCAGCGCGCGGGTCAGGGTCAGCGGCTCGGCCCCCGCCTGACCGACGATGATCCGGTCGCCCGCCCGCAGCAGGGCGGCCAGATCGAGGTCGGCGGCGGTTACCTGCATCATCCCCCGCCCTCAGTAGGATTTCGGCAGGCCGAGAACCCTCTCGGCGATGAACGACAGCGCAAGCTGCGGGCTGACCGGCGCGATCCGGGGGATCATCACCTCGCGCAGGTAGCGTTCCACATGGAATTCCCGCGCATAGCCGAAGCCGCCATGGGTCATCACCGCGGTCTCGCAGGCGTGGAACCCGGCCTCGCCCGCCAAGTATTTCGCGGCATTGGCCGCCGCCCCCGCAGGCTGGCCGTTGTCGTATTGCCAGGCGGCCGAAAGCACCATCAGCCAGGCGGCCTCCAGCTCGGCCCAGCATTTCGCCAGCGGGTGCTGGATCGCCTGGTTCTGGCCGATGGGGCGGTTGAAGACGATGCGTTCCTGCGCGTAGCGCGCGGCGCGGGTGATCGCGGCCATGCCGAGGCCCACCGCCTCGGCCGCGATCAGGATGCGTTCGGGGTTCATCCCGTGCAGGATATATTCGAAGCCGCGCCCTTCCTCGCCGATCAGGTCGGCCTCGGGGATCTCGAAATCCTCGAAGAACAGCTCGTTCGAATCGACCGCCTTGCGGCCCATCTTGTCGATCTCGCGCACCTTGATGCGGTCGCGGTCGAAGGGGGTGTAGAACAGGCTGAGCCCGTGGGTGGGCTTCTTCACCTCGTCAAGCGGGGTGGTGCGCGCCAGCAGCAGGATATTGTCGGCCACCTGCGCGGTCGAGATCCAGATCTTCTGCCCGTTCACCACATAGCGGTCGCCGCGCCTTTCGGCCCTGAGCTTGAGTTGCGTGGTGTTGAGGCCGGTATTCGGTTCCGTCACGGCGAAACACGCCTTTGCCTTCCCCGCCGCCATGGGGCGGATCATGCGTTGCCGCTGTTCCTCGGTGCCGTAGACCGCAACCGGATTGAGACCGAAGATATTGATATGCACCGCCGAGGCGCCCGAAAGCCCGGCGCCGGATTCCGCGATGGTGCGCATCATGATCGCCGCTTCGGTGATGCCCAGCCCGGCGCCGCCGCAGGATTCCGCGGTGCAGATGCCCAGCCAGCCCTCACGCGCCAGCGCATCATAGAAATCATGCGGAAAACCGCCCTCGCGGTCGCGCTTCAGCCAGTAGGCGTCGTCGAAACCGGCGCAGATGCGGGCGATCGCGTCGCGGATCGCCTGTTGTTCCTCGCTCAGACCGAAGTCCATCCCGTTCCTCCCTCGGGTTCCGTTCAGACCGCACCATTCGCAGCCGGGCCGCCCAGAACGCCCCGGGCGCGCAGGTCGGCGATTTCCTCGGCGGAGAAACCCGCCTCCTCAAGAACTTCCACGCTGTGCTCTCCCTGACGCGGAGCAAGGCGGCCGGGCTCGGCGGCGCTGCGCGACCAGGTGGCGGGCACGGCCATGGAGCGGATCGCGCCTTCGGTCGGATGCTCGACCTGCCGGAAGAAGCCGGTGGCCTGCAAATGCGGGTCGTTCAGCATCCCCTGAAAGTCGTGCATCGGCATGGCGGGCACATCGGCATCCTCCAGCAGCGCCAGCCATTCGGCGCTGCTGCGGGTCAGGAAGATGCGCGACAATTCGGCGTAGACCTCATCGATATGCGCCATGCGGGAAACGAAGTTGCGGAACCTGGGATCGGCCGCCGGCATCTCGGGCCGGCCGATGGCGGCAAAGAACCGTTCCCAGTGGGAGTCGGTATAGACCAGCGCGCAGATATGGCCGTCACTGGTGCGATAGGGCCGCCGCTCGGGCGAAAGCTGACGCGCATAGCCCCCGGCATCCAGCGGAGGATCGAAGGTAAGCCCGCCCAGATGATCGCCCAGAACGAAACTGGCCATGGTCTCGAACATGGGGACATCGACCCGCTGGCCCTGCCCACTGCGGTCGCGCTCGATGATCGAGGCAAGGATCGCCCCCACCGCCACCAGCCCGACGATGCGGTCGGCGATGGCCGAGGGCACGTAGCGCGGCTGGCCTTCGTTCACCCGTGAGAACAGGTAGGGAATGCCCGCGCCGCCCTGGATCAGATCGTCATAGGCCGGGCGGTCGGCATAGGGGCCGGTCTGGCCGTAACCGAACATGCCCGCATAGACGATGCGCGGATTGACCGCCGCCACCTCCTCGTAGGACAGGCCCAGCCGCTTCATCGCCCGCGCCCGCACGTTGTAGACCAGCACATCCGCGCCTTCGCAAAGCCGCAGCAGCGCCGCCCGCCCCTCGGGCCGCTTGAGGTCGAGGGTAACCGAGCGTTTCGAGCGGTTGGCGTTGAGGAACAGCGGCCCCATCCCCTCGTTCCGCGCCGGGCCGATCTTGCGGACAAGATCGCCTTCGGGCGCCTCGATCTTGATCACGTCGGCACCGAAATCGCCCAGCATCTGGGTGGCATAGGGCCCCATCAGGACCGAGGTCATGTCGATGATGCGGATCCCGCGCAGCGGCCCCATATGTATCCCCCCTGCACCCGGCTGCGGGCGCCCCTCAATCTGTCCACATATATGTACATGAACATCTTATATGTGGACAGATTGCGAGTCCCGGAATAAGCTGTCAAGCGTCAAGATGCTAAAACCCCGCAAGAAATTGATATCTTTCCATTCTTTGCCGGGCTATCGTTCCTGGTAGTGGGCACGCGGTTCATGATCATGGACAATACGCCGTGAAGCGCCTAGGATTCGCCGGTCCGTAACGGGCGTGAACGACACGGAAAGGAGAACAGGATGCTGGTCAAACAGGCGGCGAATGTGCTCGACCTGCTCGAATTCTTCGCCGAGCGAAGGAAGGCCGCCAGCCTGGCCGAGGTCGCGCAGCATTTCGGCTGGCCACGATCCAGCACGTTCAACCTGCTCTCCACCCTGGTCGCGCGCGGTTTCCTCTATGAGCCAGAGGCCCGCGGCAGGTTCTACCCGACGCCGCGCTGGCTGATGCTGGCGCAGGAAGTGACAGCGGCGGAACCGGTACCCGAGGCGCTGTCGAACCTGTTGCGCCACCTTGTCGAGAAGACCGACGAAACCGCCTGGATCGCCGCGCCCAGCGGGCAATACGCGGTGTTCCTGGAGGTGATCGAATCAAGCGCCTCGCTGCGTTATACCGCCAAGGTCGGCACGCGGGTGCCGCTTCATGCCACCGCGACCGGGCAGGCGATCATCAGCCAGCTTCCCCCGGCGCAACAGGCCACGCTGCTGCGCAAGGCGGTGTTCACCCGCTACGGCACCGGCACGCCGATGAGCATCGAGGAGGTCCAGACCAGCATCCGCCAGTCGCTGAACCGCGGCTGGTTCGTCAGTTCCTCGGCCTTCACCCCGGACCTCGGCGGGATCGGCGTGCCGGTGGTGCTGGACGGAAGAGTGTTCGCGGTGACCGTCGCCGGGCCCTGGTATCGGGTGGGCGAGCGGCTGGACGAGTTCGCGCATCTGATGCACGCGGCGCTGGCGCTGCATCTGGGGCCGGACTACGTGGCGAAGGAAATCAGGGGGCTGCGGCCGCTGCCGGTGGCGGGCGGGACGGCCTGACGTTCGGGCTTCGCCGATCAGTCACGCAAAACATGAGACAGGCGCCCGGCCGGGGGTGGGTGGTGCGCTGAAGCGCACCCTGCGGGGTAGTGTGCGGCCTGGGCCGTCTTCCCCCTTTGCCCGGAATCAAGGCGCGGCACGCGCCGCCGGGCAGCGCCCGCTGAACTGACGCTTGCATTTCCGCCGCCGCGGCGCCAAGGGGGAAGGCATGTTCACCGATGACGCCCGCACCGCCACCCGCGCCCTGCGCGGCCTGTTCCCGCCCACGCCCTTGCTGCGCAACGACCACCTGTCGCAGCGCCACGGCGCCGATATCTGGCTGAAGCGCGAGGACGTGACCCCCGTGCGCTCCTACAAGCTGCGCGGGGCGTTCAACGCCATGCGCAAGCTGCTGGCGGCGCGGCCCGGGATGCAGCGTTTCGTCTGCGCCAGCGCCGGGAACCACGCGCAGGGGGTGGCCTATGCCTGCCGCCATTTCGGCGTCTCCGGCGTGGTGTTCATGCCGGTCACCACGCCGCAACAAAAGATCGACAAGACCCGCATCTTCGGCAACGGCGCGGTCGAGATCGTGCTGACCGGCGATTATTTCGACCAGACCCTTGCCGCCGCACAGGAATATTGCGCGCGCGAGGGGGCGCATTTCCTGTCGCCCTTCGACAACGCGGACGTGATCGAGGGGCAGGCCAGCGTGGCGGTGGAGATCCTCGACCAGCTCGGGCACGCGCCCGACCTCGTGGTGCTGCCGGTGGGGGGCGGCGGACTTGCATCCGGCACCGTCCGCTATCTGTCCGCCGCCGCCCCGGCCACCGGCCTGCGTTTCGTCGAACCCGAGGGGGGCGCAAGCCTTGCCGCCGCGATCACGGCCGGGCGGCCGGTCACGCTGCCGCAGGTCAACAGTTTCGTCGATGGCGCGGCGGTGGCGCGGGTGGGCGACCTGACCTTCCAGACCCTGCGCGACATCGACCCCGCCAGCCTCTACCGCGCCCCCGAGGACCGGATCTGCGTGACCATGCTGGAGATGCTGAACGTCGAGGGCATCGTTCTGGAACCGGCCGGGGCGCTTTCGGTCGATGTGCTGCCGGACCTCGGCGCCGAGTTGCGCGGCCGCACCGTGGTCTGCGTCACCTCGGGCGGGAACTTCGACTTCGAGCGGCTGCCCGAGGTCAAGGAACGCGCCCAGCGCTATTCGGGCATCAAGAAATACCTGATCCTGCGCATGCCGCAGCGCCCCGGCGCATTGCGCGATTTCCTGGAACTGCTCGGCCCCGAGGACGATATCGCCCGCTTCGAGTATCTGAAGAAATCGGCGCGCAACTTCGGCTCGGTCCTGATCGGGATCGAGACCAAGCGGCCCGAGAACTTCACCGCGCTCTTCGCCCGGCTGGACGCCGCCGCCTTCCCATGGCGCGACATCACCAATGACGAGACGCTGGCCGATGTGCTGATCTAACCGCCCTCCTCGAAAGCCTGTCGCGAGGCGGCGAACAGCGCCGCCAGCCGGTCCGCGTCCACCGCGCCCGGCTGCCCGGCGGCGATACGGTCTTCGCCCCCGGCGCAGAGACCGGCGAGCGCCGCGAAGCCCAGATTGAGTGCGCATCCCTTGAGGAAATGCAGCTCCTCCGCCTGCCGTGCGGGTGTGGCGGCGGCGCGCAGGCGGGTGATCGACTCATCCGCCTCTTCCATGAACAGCGCCACGACTTCGGCAAGGTCTTCCTCGCCGATTTCGGCGCGCAGCGTGGCGATACGGTCGCGGTCGATCATCATTTCCCCCGGTGGTTTCGCCGAGCCTGCGGCACCGGGGGTTAACGGCGGATAAGCGGCAGGCGGCGGAATACGCGGGATTTTAGCATTCACTTCCGGTTAGGGAATCGGCCCGATACTGCGCATCGTTTCGGGTTTCGGGGGTGTCCGTGGGTTTCGTTGCAATGCCATCCGCCATGCGGGCCGCGCCGCCGCCGCGTCGCGTGCTTGTCGTGGACGACAGCCGGGCGCAGCGGCGGGTGCTGGCGGTCTGGCTGCGCCGCTGGGGTTACGAGGTGGCGGAGGCCGCATCGGGGGCCGAGGCGCTCGACCTGTGCCGGGCAGCGCCGTTCGATATCGTGCTCAGCGACTGGGTGATGCCCGGCATGTCCGGGCTTGACCTCTGCCGGGCCTTCCGCCGCCTGCCGCAGGAAGGATACGGCTTTTTCATCCTGCTCACCTCGCACAGCGGCAAGGGCGAGATCGCGCGCGGGCTGGACGTGGGGGCCGATGATTTCCTCGCCAAACCCGTGGACCCGGATGAGCTGCGGGCCCGGTTGAAGGCCGGGGCGCGGCTTGTCTCGATGCAGCGCGAACTTGCGGCCCGCAACAGCCAGCTTGGCGACACGCTGGCCGAATTGCGCGGGGTTTACGGCTCGCTCCACCGCGACCTGTGGGAGGCAAGGCGGCTGCAACAGGCGCTGGCACGCGACCGGCAGATGGATTTCGGCCGGGCGACGGTCTCGCTGCTGCTGCGCCCTTCGGGGCAGGTGGGCGGCGATCTGGTGGGCTGCTTTCCGCTGGGGGCCGGGCGGGTCGCCTTCTACGCAGTCGATGTGTCGGGCCACGGGGTTGCCTCGGGGATGATGGCCGCGCGGCTGGCGGGAATGTTCTCGGGCGCGGCACCCGACGGCAACCCGGCCTTCCGGCCCTGTCCCAGGGCCGCCCGCCGCCCGCCGGAGGAGGTGGCGGCGCGACTCAACCGCATGGTGATCGAGGATATGCAGGTGGATCAGTATCTGACCTGCGTCTACGCCGATGCCGACACCGCCAGCGGGGCGGTGTCCTTCGTGCAGGCGGGCCACCCGCATCCGCTGCTGCTGCGGGCCTCGGGCACGGTGCGGCGGGTGGGCGCCGGGGGGCTGCCGGTGGGCCTGATCCCCGGTGCCGGATACGAACGGGTGCGCCTGCGCCTGCGGGAGGGCGATCGGCTGTTGCTGGTCTCGGACGGTTTCACCGACTGCCTGTCGCCGGACGGCACCCCGCTGGGCGAGGACGGGCTGGCCCGGATGGTCGCCCGCCACCGCAACCTTGCGGGCTGCGCCTTCCTCGACGCACTTCTGGCCGGGGCCGAGGATTTCACGGGCGGCCGCGACATCGCCGACGACATCTCGGCGGTGCTTTACGAATACGGGGCGGAGGGGGCCTGAAGCAGTCGCAGAAAAAGATGCCAGGGGGGCGGTTCGAGATGGCGGTGTCTGCGGGTCGTGCTGGTCGGTATAGCTGCCCGAGGTCAATCCATTGCAACAAAGGGCAGCGGCCGACCGCCGGGGGGCCGCTGCAACGCCTGTGGTCTGGCAGTTTATGGTGCAGGTGAACCCTCGCCCGGAACGTGCCGCAACGTCGCAATAGCGGCCGCCCGAGGGGGCGGGCGGCCGCTGCCCGGCGGCGCATGCCGCGCCTTGATTCCGGGCGGGGCACCGGGCGAAGGTTTCGCCCTTGGTGGCCGTGGCTCCCAACCTGCCAGCACGCAAGGCGGACACCGCCATCTAAAACCGAAAAACCAATGGGCTGAATTACTTACACCATTCCGACAAAAGCCGGAACGCTTTAACGCACTGCCCCGGCGAACCGGCCCATGAACGCCCGGTCGCCCGGATTGCCCAGCATCCCGGCCGCCTCCGCCAGCGGCGCCCAGACCGCGCGGTGGCCGGGTTCGCTCGGCGGTCCGAGGCACGAGATCGGCCGGGCAAGGTAGATCACGCACAGTTTTTCCGCCCAGAGGTCGTATTCCGGCATGTAGGTAAACCGCCGGAACGCCCCCAGCCGCCGCGCCCCCGCGATCGACCAGCCGGTTTCCTCGCGCACCTCGCGGTGCAGCGCGGGCAGGACATGCTCGCCCGGATCGACCCCGCCGCCGGGCAACTGGAACTCGGGCCAGGGCCGGGATTGATGCGTCAGCAGCACCGCGCCGCCCCGGACCAGCACCGCATAGACCCCCGGCCTGCGGGTATAGCACCGCCCCGGTTCGGGCGGATCATCGTAGCGGCGGATCATGGCTGCCCTTGGTGCCCCGGTTGCCGTTGCTATATAGAGGCGGTATGCCAAGCCATGGCGCGCAAGGAAACCCCATGACCACCGGATCGCAGATCGTCTGGGACGATACCGTCCTGCCTTTTCAGCTTGAGCGTTCGGACATCCGCGGCCGGGTCGCCCGGCTCGACGGCACGCTCGACCGGGTGCTGGCGCAGCACGACTATCCCCCCGCAGTCGAGGCGCTGGTGGCCGAGGCCGCACTGCTGACGGCGCTGATCGGCCAGACCATCAAGCTGCGGTGGAAACTGTCATTGCAGATCCGCGGCAAGGGGCCTGCGCGACTGATCGCGACCGATTATTACGGTCCGACCGACGACGGTGAGCCCGCCCGCATCCGCGCCTATGCCAGTTTCGACGCTGCCCGGCTGAGCGACGCGCCCCCGTTCGAGCAGATCGGCGAGGGGTTCTTCGCGATCCTGCTGGATCAGGGGCAGGGCACCATGCCCTATCAGGGGATCACGCCCTTGGCCGGGGGCTCTCTTTCCGCCTGTGCCGAAACCTATTTCGCCCAGTCCGAACAACTGCCGACCCGCTTCGCGCTGCGCTTCGGCCGCTCGCGCGTGCCGGGGGGGGTCGAGAGCTGGCGGGCGGGGGGCGTGATGCTTCAGCACATGCCCAAGGCGTCGCCCTTGATGCAGGGCGGCGGCTCGGGCGAGGGCGGGTTGCTGGCGCCCGCCGACATGCTGGACGGAGATGAGGACGACAACTGGAACCGGGCCAACCTGCTCCTGGATACGGTCGAGGATCTGGAACTGATCGGCCCGCAGGTGGCGCCGACCGACCTTCTGGTGCGGCTGTTCCACGAGGAAGGCCCGCGCGTGTTCGACCCGCAGCCGGTGCGCTTCGGCTGCACCTGTTCCGAGGACAAGGTGCGCAACTCGCTGTCGATCTA
>Ga0172382_10001288_pt1 | contig 45180 bp, 38 predicted proteins | sample Leawel138RmetaG_FD_122245 | JGI IMG/M metagenome (GOLD analysis project Ga0172382, IMG submission 122245) | Leachate microbial communities from a municipal landfill in Southern Ontario, Canada - Leachate well 138R metaG | ecosystem: Engineered > Solid waste > Landfill > Unclassified | place...
ATTGGGGGAGACAGAGATGCTCACGGATGCCTAATAGCGGCAGGATACCAGTGGTGCGAATACACTCAGAAATGCTACAGACCCTTTGAAGAAACATGCAGTATCGGAGGAGACGTTGACGAGCACGGATGCAAAGAATCAGCAGGCTACACATGGTGCGAGGCCAAAAACAAGTGCATTAGAACATGGGAAGAATCATGCACCATTGGTGGTGATGTTGACGAGCATGGGTGTCTTGTTGCATCCGGCTACCAATGGTGCGAGGGTCTCAAAAAGTGCATCAGACCTTGGGAAGAAGAATGTCCAACTAATTGATACTTAAATTTTTATTTATATTTATTTAAAAAATTAATATGATAACTTTAAATATATCTGTATGATTTTATTTCTTAATGAACAAAATCACATATATTAATGTTCTAATTTCTGCAATAATACTCTTTATGGGAATATATCTAGTCTATCCAATCATCCCTGGATTGATAGGAGGGTTTGTTTTTGCTTATACATTCCTTCCTGTTTACAATAAAATATTTGAAAAAATAAAAAGAAATAATCTCTCAGCAGCATTTACAACTCTTTTTGTTTCAACTCCAATTCTAATCATATTGCTATATGCATTTTTAAAAGCACTCAATGAGCTTGACACACTGATCGAAATATTCAGGACTCACTCTTATCTAACCATACTAAAACTTTTTGGGTTGTATATACCCGAATCCCCGATCAATAAACTGTTTTTAGAATTTTTACCACAGATTATAGATATAACAATCCTATTTTCAAAAATAATGGACCAACTTCCTATGACTTTGCTAAATATATTAATACTTATGCTCTCTCTTTACTACTTCCTATCTAAACGAGCCTCAATTGAGGATTTTATTAGTAAAGCACTTCCCTCTCCTTACTATAAAGATCTACACGAGATACTTCAACCTATTAAGATGATAATGGATGAACTGATATATGGAAACATAATGAGCGCATTTATCACCGGGCTGCTTTCTATTGTTGGTTTTGCTGTTTTGGGTGTCCAATACTCTTTTTTACTAGGCCTTTTAGTAGGGCTTGCATCATTCCTCCCCATAGTAGGATCATGGACTATTTTCATCCCTCTTGGGGTCTATCATTTATTCCTCGGCAATTATCTCAAAGGGGTTCTACTACTAGCCTATGGAGGCGTGATACTGGAAATTTTATACAATTATTGTATATACCCAAAGTTTTGTAAACATGAGCCTCAACTTCATCCTTTCATAGTTGTCATAGGGGTGTTAGGGGGATTGTATGTGTTTGGTCCATTAGGGCTTCTTTATGGGCCAATGATTATCGGTCTCCTAAAAGTTGTGGCAGAAGCACTAATCAAAGAAAATGTCCAAAAAAGAAGATTTTTCAGAATATAACTCTACCTTCTGAATATGTATCTTGCAGGGCTTCTACCTAGCCCAATTTCAAATTTGCAAACTTTACAAATTTTGCCAATTGTCGTTGATCTCCCAAAAAGGTCTTTAGAGAGTATGTCTTGTAGTTCTTTTCCACAAAAAGGACAGTTCTTTATATCCTTGCCTTTTCTAGAGTGAACCTGAACTTTTACGCCGTATTTTTTGGCAACTCTTCTTATCCGCTCTGCCGTAATCTGGACCTCTTCTTTATCGGATAGTTTTTTTCTTACCTTTTCAAAAAGTTCACTCTGTGAGCGAATTACTATGTCCTCTCTCAGAACTTTCTTAATGGCATCAAGAATTTGTGGGTCCGTAGCCCTCATATTGTATATTAGAATTTTAAAATATAAATGATTATCTCTAAAAAATCATTTTTTTGTTTTCATAAAATCTTCAAGCCTTGAAAAGGCATCTTCCATGGTGTCGATTGGAGGCAGAAAAACTGACCTGAAATGATCCTTTCCATAAATGGGGCAAAATCCACTACCGTGCACTAAAAGAACTTTTTTCATCTTCAAAAATTCATACACAAATTCTTTGTCGTCCTTCCATCTGTTTTCCAATTCAACTTTTGGAAATATGTAAAGGCCGCCCATTGGCTTTGTTGTTGTTATCCCAGGGATTTCATTTAGCCTTTTGTATGCAAATTCGCTCCTCTGCTTTAACTTTGAAATCATTTCTACTACGTATTTTTCACTACCTTTATAGGCTTCAATAGCACCTATCTGACATATAGAATTTGCAGAAATCCTTGCACGAAGTTCCTTCATTATCCCCTCTTTTATATCAAACAAGGTATCCCAATTATAGAATGCCATATATCCAACTCTCCACCCAGGTGCAAGATAAATCTTTGAAATGCCGTTGAATGTGATTATGGGCACCTCATCAGTCATGGAAGCTGGACTTACAAAGGAATCATCAAAGGCGATCCTATCATATATCTCATCAGAAATAATAAAGACATCATGTTCTATTGCAATATCCAGTACCTCTTTTAGGGTTTTTTTAGGATAAATGGCACCAGTGGGGTTGTTTGGATTAATTATAACTATACATTTTGTCCTTTCAGTTATCTTTGATTTGAGGTCTTGAACATCAATATCCCACCCGTCCTTTTCAATAGTTCTATAAGGAACTGGAGTTGCACCAAAAAAAGTTGCATAGGCGGTGTAAGTTGGGTATCCTGGCCCTGGAACTAAAACTTCGTCCCCGGGCTCAAGAGTCGCTCCAAAGACTAAATTGACGCCTTCAGTAACACCTGACGTTATAACAACATCTTCTAAGTATATTTTTCCATTATTTTTAGATTCTCTTTCTGCGACGATTCTTCTTAATTCTGTATTGCCTAGAGAATCTTCGTAACCATTAAAAATACCCCTAGTTGCATTGATGATGGCATCCACCATGGGCTCTGGAGTTTTAAAGTCAAACTTCAAAGGGTCTCCTATATTTAGTTTTAGTATATTGTCCCCTTTATATTCAAGTTTTCTTGCATATTCAACTACGTCTCGAATTGCATAACTTATCGTTGACGATCTTTCTGAAACGTTCAATGGTATCACCTTGCATCGGCTATTGAAGTTTGATATACCCCTATTTAAGTTTAACTATTATATTAGAACATAATACTAAAAATCAAAACAAATTATAAAAATTGTTCTATAATATCTATTATATTAAACTAATGTATATTCATAAGAATATTGATCTTTAGCTATAAAAAAATAAATATAGATAATACGCACCAATTAGGACAAGCATTATCCCACTTATTCTGTCTAAAGATTTTGAATATTTTTTAACAAAATCTTCTACTCTCTTTAGGCCAAAAAATGAAGAGATAATAATAAGGGGGGCACCTACTAAAAAAGAATAAATAAAGAGTGAGATTGAGGTGATAAAAATATTCTTTTCTAAAGAAACTATTGATATAAGGGATATCAAAAGAGGGGCGGCCCTTGCTATAGTTATTAGGCCGTATGAAATCCCATACGTATAAGGAGTTGAGCCGTAAAAATTCCTCTCCTTTTTTACAGATAAGATGTAACTTATTTTTATTATCCTCAGTAAAATCAATCCTATAACTATCGATATTACGGCCCCTAGAAGAAACCCTAATTTAGCATCTGAATTAAAAATAGAAGAAACTCCAAAATTACCGAGTAGTCCAAGGGGCAAAAATACTGTAAAAACTCCAAAGGAAAATAAAATTGCGTTTAGTAGTGCCCGTTCACCCAATATTTTTGGAAAAATAGGGATAATAAAAAAGAGATTCAATGGGCATAAACCGGCTGTTATCCCTAAAACAACAGATGAAATTAGTGATTCAAACATTAATTATATGAACCCCATCTCTTTTTCTTTTTCCCAAACGTTTAGTCTAGTTTTTATGACGGTGTCAGGATTTAAGCTTATTGAATCTATGCCACTTTCAACTAGGAAGGATGCAAATTCTGGGAAATCTGATGGTGCCTGGCCGCATATACCAATCTTCTTATGCTTCGATTTTACAACTTCTATAGCCTTTTTAATCAGTCTTTTGACTGCAATGTTCCTTTCATCATATATGCTTGAAACAAGCTCTGAATCCCTATCAAGGCCAAGAGCAAGCTGGGTCAGATCATTTGAACCAATTGAGAATCCATCAAATATCCCACAGAATTCGTCTGCAGCAAGTACATTAGATGGGATTTCACACATGACATAAATCTCAAGACCATTTTCACGTTGCACAAGTCCAAACTCCTTCAAAGTGTTTATGACTTTTCTTCCTTCAGCAGGCGTTCTGCAAAATGGAACCATTATCTTGATGTTATTTAGTCCAATCTCTTCTCTGGCCCTCTTAATGGCCTCACATTCCAGGGCAAAAGCCTGCTTGAAGTTTTCGTCGTAGTACCTAGAGGCACCTCTCCAACCAATCATTGGATTGTTTTCCTTGGGCTCATAGAATTTCCCACCTATGAGATTCTCATATTCATTTGATTTGAAGTCGCTTAGACGAAGAATGACGTCTTTAGGATAAAATGCCGCTCCAATCATTGATATGCCATATGTAAGCTTGTCAATATAGAAATGAGTCTTTTCCTTATATCCTCCTGTTTTATCTTCTATCTGTTTTAGGGCTTCTGCAACGTGTATATCATATCTTGATTTTTCACTTAGCTCTTCAAAGTTAACAAGGGCCATTGGGTGGATCCCTATGTAGGAATTAATAATAAACTCTTCTCGCGCTAATCCAACGCCATCGTTTGGGATCTGTGATTGATAGAATGCTTTTTCGGGTATTCCGACGTTCATCATTATTTTAGTTCTAGTTTCGGGTAGTTTCTGTATGTCAATTTCTTCTATTTCATACTTTAGCAAGCCGTCATAAACTGCCCCAACTTCACCTTCCGCGCAGCTTACCGTAACTTTCTGACCATCAGACAAAACTTCGGTGGAGTTATCAGTTCCAACGATACATGGTATCCCAAGCTCACGTGATACTATAGCTGCGTGACAGGTTCTACCTCCTCTATTTGTCACAATAGCGCTTGCTTTTTTCATTACAGGTTCCCAATCTGGGTCTGTCATCTCTGTTACGAGGACCTCCCCTTCTCTGAAAAGAGAAATCTCCTTGGGGGTTCTTATGATGTGCACCATTCCCTGTCCGATAAGGTCTCCAACGGCCTGCCCGGTCACAAGTTTCTTCCCCTTTTCTTTCAGGATGTATGTCTTTATGGTGTTAAAATCTCTTTGGGAATGAACTGTTTCAGGTCTTGCCTGTAGAATGTAGAGTTCACCTGTATTTCCATCCTTTGCCCATTCAATATCCATAGGTGTGTCCTTACCTTTTTTAGAAGAATAGTGATCCTCTATAATCACTGCCCATCTGGCAAGCTTTAGAACATCTTCATCAGAAATTGAGAATTTATTTCTTTCTTTTTCATCCACCCTAATATTTTTTGTACCCTCATTTGGATTGTCAGAATAAATCATTCTCCTCTGCTTTGCGCCAAGTTTTTTATTAATTATCGATTTGTAACCTTTCTTTAGAGTGGGTTTAAAGACATAAAATTCATCGGGATTTACGATACCCTGGACAATATTTTCACCAAGACCAAAAATCGAAGTAACTAAAACTACATCTTTGAAACCGGATTCTGTATCAATTGTAAATATAACTCCGCTTGAACCTGTGTCACTCCTTGCCATCTTCTGAACGCCTATTGAGAGTTTAACCGAGAAATGGTCAAAGCCTTTATCGTGCCTGTATGATATCGCTCTATTAGTAAAGAGGGATGCAAAACACTTCTTACATGATAAAATCAAGGCGTCTGGGCCGGTAATGTTAAGGAAAGTTTCTTGTTGGCCTGCAAACGAAGCATCAGGAAGGTCTTCAGCAGTTGCGGATGATCTCACAGCAACATCGACATTTTTTCCATAAATATCTTCTAATTTTCCATAAGCCTTAATTATCTCTTTCTTTAACTCATCAGGGAATTCTGCTTCAATTAAGGCATTTCTAATTTTTTCTCCCCTCGTTGCAAGATTCTCATAGATATTTGTATCAAGGTCCTTTAGAATCTCTTTTATTTTTTTTTCTATTCCGGCGTTCTTAAGGAAGTAATCATAAGCATAAGACGTAATAGCAAATCCTTCGGGGATTTTAATACCCTTACCTTTCAAGTTCCTTATCATCTCACCAAGAGATGCATTTTTACCGCCTACAAAAGGAATATCATCGATATCTATCTCTTCAAAAAATAGGATTAATTTATGTTCCTTATCTTGGGGCATAGTAACACCTGAACTTCTTCTAAAAACAATCCTTAAATAGTTTTGGATATTTATCTAAAACATAGAGTTTATATATTTTTAATAATATTTTTACAGCCCTATTTACGAATAGTTTTAAATAAAAGAAAAAATAATCTATTTCGTGATCATATGAAATTTAAAATTATAACTATATTAATGATTTTACTATTCTCTATGGGAACGATATCCTCGGCAATGTCTTTAGAGTTTGAAAGTAATACAATACACAAAGATGAATTTGATATATTACAAGTAATGGCAAATGATCTAGATGGCGATGGAAATTATGAGATCCTTGCTTATACCGCCGGTAAGAAATTTCTCTGCCTTGATGATAAGGGAACTATTAAATGGACTCTAGATTCAAATAACTCTTTTTCAATGGTGAAGGTCATGGATATTTATGACTCCCCAGGAAACGAGATTATCTTGGGGACAGAAAATAGAGTTGTTTCCCAAAAAGAGATATACAATGCATTAGTTTACTTCCTTGATTCGGAAGGAAATGAAATTGTCGTAATGCCAATTTTGGGCTCAGTGCTAGATGTAGATATAGGGGATGTTGATTCAAATGAGACATATGAAACTCTTGTTGGTGCTGACGATGGCAATATCTATTTTTTTGATGAGGGGCTTAACCTACTTTGGGATTACAAGACTAGGGGGTATAACTTTAGAACACTTATCGTTGATCTAAATGAGGACGGTATAAATGAGATCCTGATTGTATCTTGGGATAATACTTTAATCCTTGATGGCTCTGGAAAGCTTACTAAATCTTACTATACAAAACATATTCTAAGAGAACTGTACCTTGACCGATACAACAATATGATTCACGTATCCCGTTGGTTTAGGGAAGATTCTCAAACATGGAAAGGAACGGTTGTCTACTCTTTAAACAGGAACTTAGGACCAATGTGGGAATTTAGAACTGAAACTGAATCTAGCGCATCAACACTTTTTGATATAAATAACGATGCAAGAGATGAAGTAATTATTGCCGGAAATAAAGGAGAAATTATAGTTCTTGACTCAAAAGGGGTATTTCTTAAAAGATTTGATTTGCCTGATCGAATCTTTAAAATAGAAGTGATGAAGGAGGAAAATACGAATTATTTAATTGCCAGTTGTAAAGACAATAATTTGTATGTAATTGATTATAACACGGGAAACATTGAATATAAATTCCAAACCCAAGGATGGATTGAAACTTTCTATATTGAAGATATTAATAAAGATGGCAAGCAAGACATAATAGTTGGTTCCAATGATAATAAGATATACTTATTGCTCCAAGAGAAAGAAATAATTGAAATCCCAGAAGAAGAAAACAAGACAGTTATAGACAAACCACCTGAAGAACAACCAAAAAGTGAAACTAAGAACGTTCCATTTGAAGAAGTTGGAATAATCGGTGGAACTTTACTAGGGTATATCTATCTTACCTTAAGAAGAAGAAAATAATTATTTTTCTCTCTTTTTTATACTTTCTCTTTTAATACCTTGATCCCTTCTTTCTTTTGAAACTCTCAATCTCTCTTGACTTATTGGCACATTATTATCTCTTGATCTAATGGATTCAGCTTTTCTTTTCGGAACTTTTCTCTTTGGTTTTTCCTTAGGGGATTCTAAATTTGGCAGCCTTTGTCTTGCTGAATTCAATATTATTGCACTTGAAAGTAAAATTCCAATATAAAATAAAATATTAATTGAATCCCGGGCCAATTTTATTCTATTTTGAGTCAATATGTACTCCTTTGTGATAAAAATTAGAGATTTCATGGGGCCTTCTTTTAAAACAGCAGTTACTTTGGATTTAATGCTCACCTTTTCCCGAAACTCTTCAGAAGATTGGCCTGTGTCTACATTAAAAATAAGATTATAATCTCCTGCTTCATTATAACTTGCCTTAAATTTAAGTTCTTTAGTTTCACCCACATTTAGCACCCCGCTCCATGTTCCATCAATTACATTTGCAATCGAGCTTTGTAAATTTACTTTTACATTATTTGCATTCGCCCTGCCTGTATTTGCTAATGTAAAAGGTATTTCAAAAATATCCCCTTCTTCAGATTCGAGTTTTTTTGTCACTGTAAGTGTAACAATTGGGCTGTAACCTACAAGAGTTACAGAAGGAGGGTGGTAAATGCTTAATTTGACATTATCGCCCCCTACTATATCTGTTACTTCAAAGATATAATTGCTTATACTTTTCAAAGAACGTTTTTTGATTACATAATCTTGATTCTCTGCATTTATTGTAGCAGACAGAGCAGCAGCATCAGTAATCTTAAAATCCATCCCACCAATATTACTGGTTTCTCCTTTTCTTAAAGATGTCTCTGATTTAGTCAATGATTTAATATTTGAGCTGGAATACACTACGAATTTTATTCCCGTATCATTCTGATTTAGAACCTTTACCATGATAGAATCAAACGGGATGATATCATCAGATTTCCCATATAGAGTTTTTGAATCCTGATTATTTCTAACGTTTACAATAAGTCTATTATCGCTTCTATTAATGTTCATAGAATATATTTTGTCACTCTCACCAAAATATAGTAAAAACGGATCTTCGCCCATTTCTCCAGAGTAAACAAGATTCATACTTCTAAGGACATCTTTCAGTGTATAGTTTATTTTGAAGTTTGCGGCACCCTGATCAAAGTATATCGTAAATACATAGATGCCCTCAAATTTTATATCTTTAAAATCAATATCTGTAGGGTAGTCTCTTAATTTGACAATATCAGGCACTACCACAGTCTTTATGACCTCATTTGTATATTTATTTTTTTGTACTATGTTAAGTTCAATAGTATTAATACAAGAAGACACATATAGATCTTTATCACAAACATCAGTATCGACGAGCCTTATATCGTAGTTATATATACTTCCTGCTATAGTATAAGCTTCGCCCTCTTTTTCATAAAGATGTATCATTATCGTTACTTCTTTCTTTTCATCTGCCCCAAGAGCGAAATTTATCGAGCATATAAGCATTAAGCACGTAAAAATTGACAAAAAGCTCCTGTTCATTATAAATGTATTCAGGGTAACGCTTAAAAGACTTATTATATACTATCGTTCATGATGAAGAAAGCCCTACCATTATTGCTTATTTTTCTATTTTTGCTACCTTTATATGGAGCAGCGGACGGTGATCCAAAGGTAGAATTAACCTATCCCAAAGAAACTGAACCCGGTAAACTAATCTATATTGATGTTAATTTACATAATACCACCTCTGAAATGCTTTGGGATTTGAAGGCAGTTATAGACCCAAGCGATATCCCTCCGGAGATTAAGAATTATATCAAAATAATAGACGGCGATAAGCTATTCGTGCCCGGTGATGAGGACCATAGTATTAATGTCCAGGATACAGTAGATCTCAGGTTATCAATTGAAATTACTGAAAATGCGGACGCTGGAACTTACAAAATCCCCTTGAGAATTAGGGGTGAAATCGGAAACTGCAGACAGGGATGTAAGCCTTATTTACTTATGAAAGAAATTGAGTTCAAAGTTATTAAAGAATTCCCCGCACTTAAGATAGAGTTATCCTCTTACTCTAAAGAAGTTTTCCAAGGTCAGAACATTAGCATTCCATTTAAGGTATCAAACTATGGTCTTGGTTACGGCAATAATATCAAGCTAAGCGTTCCCACAAATAATAATTTTACCACATCTTTAGATGTAAATTCAATCGGGCTAATGCGGTCACAGGAATCAAGAAATGTCACACTTAATATAGCTGCTAAAGGCGATGCTTCTTCTGGAAGCTACAAGACTGATGTAATAGTTGAGTATTTCGACCCTTACGGAAATAAGAAGGCTACAACTGAATCTATCTCATTCGCAATAAAAGATTCAGCCATTATAAAAGACGCAGAAAAATATTATGCGCAAGGAAACGAGTACTTTAATAAGAAAAACTATTCAATGGCTCTTGGGGAGTATGAAAAAGCAAAAGAGACATATCAAGAGCTTGGATTAACAGGCAAAGTAAATGAAATTGAAGCTAGGATAAAATTGGCTAAATCTTCAATCGAATCAACAAAATCAAGTATCTCTCCTTCCATGTATATAGTATTTGGAGTGCTGCTCAGTGCAGTTACAATGGAACTTGGGGTACTAGTTGGGACTTTAGCCAGAAAAACCAAATCGCCTAAATCCTCAAGTATACCTAAAAATGATTACTAAAGTGGGATGTACTCAGATACGACTCTTTTGTATATTGGGTATTCTTTAACTATTGCTGATTTAATTTTCTTTGATAATTCTTTATTTTCAGATATTTCTTCTGCTACCGCCCAGTGAGTAAATACCTTGTCTCCATGGACTTCATACATTTTTTTTGAAATATTAAGTGCATCATTAAGATAATTAACTATCTCTCTAATGTCTCCTGATAGCTCGCCCTTTACAATGAGGCAGTCCTCAATCTCTTCATAGTATTTTTTTGTGTGCTTTGCTCTGCGCTCCCATCTTCTTCGCAGTTGGATCGCATCTTTTAACACAGAGGGGCAGAAATGAATTGATACCGGAAGATCTTCGTACTTTTCTAATAGTTTGAGCGATAGGTTTTTGCTGCCTTTCACCATACTAGTGTCACTATCGAAATCAAATCCTCTTTTAGAAAGATTATCCCAATTTGTTTCTGTGTATTCAAATTCATTCATATTAACAAATGAAATTCCAGCAGCTGACGCCGATTCAATTATTGAGCACATCTTTCCAAAATCCCCTGGGATAGCTGGGATCTCAATCCCAAAATCAAAGTTCATATCGAGGATATTTTTTAGGCTGTACACTTCTTCTTCGTTTTTCACATGGAATCTAACTTCATCAATATAGCCTTCTAATTTTTCTAATCCTTTAGATATTTTATCGGTGCTCCCTGTATACAGGTGGATATGGTGTTTATTATCATCTTCCTTGATTAGTTTAGCATATTCAAGACATTTATCAATTTTTAGTAAGGGGTCTCCGCCAGTAAAACTAACACCTTTTGAATCACAAGCCTTTATCTCATCTAATATATCTTCTTTTTTTTCAATCTTTCGCTCATTGATATAGGAGATATCCTTGTCTTTTTTCTCATTTGAAACAGGGCAATAATAACAGTTCACATGGCAAATCCCAGTAACAAAAAGAACAGATTTTTTACCTTTAATGCATAATTTACAACCTTTTGGTAGTTTTCTGGTGTAACTGGAGGTAGCATCAGTTATCTTTATTGACATCTACTGTAACTAATTTATCAGGCTTTAAAAGATATCTTCAAAACTTATTTAAACTAAAGCTAAAAAATTCATTAAAGGTGCAACAATGGACTTTATTAAGGCCACAGCTGAGCTCAAAAAAGAGATAGAAGATGAGATTAAGAACTTTTTTGAAATTGAACTAAAATCAGTTGAAAATGATACCCTTCGTGATTTCTATAAAGACATAAGGCACCACACACTCCTTGGTGGAAAAAGGCTTAGGCCTATAATGTGCATTATGGCTTATTGTGGGTATTCAGAGTATAACAATGAAATTTTAAGAGCCTCAATAGCATTTGAGCTCCTTCATTCTTCTTCACTTATACTTGACGATGCTATGGATGAGGATGTTATAAGGCACGGTGAAAAAACTTTTAATGCAATATATGCAGACAAATTTTTGAAGTCCACAAGATTCGATATTAATCCCTACTACGACGGTGGTAACTGGATCAAAAAGGACGGGCTTTCGCAACTGCTTATGATCCAAAGATCAATCTCAAGATATTCTTACGCTCTCTCAGTTTTAGGATCCAATATACTTTACGCTTTAAGTGGAAAGGCGATAAGGGCAAGCGGATTTGATGATAAAATTGTGACCAAGGCAATGATAATGCAGAGGGAGATGTACAAAATACTTAACGAGGGCCAACTATTGGATATCCTAATGGAACAAAATGGCGGAAACGAAGATAAATACTTTGAGATGATAGACCATAAGACAGGAATTCTCTTCAAGTATCCTTTAAGGATTGGCCTTCTTTTTACTGAAAAGGCAGACGTATATTCTTTAGATAACTATTCTTTTAATCTTTCAAGAGCATTTCAGGTACATGATGACATACTTGGCGTCTTTGGAGAAGAAGATACAACTGGAAAACCAGTCGACAGCGATATCAAAGAAGGAAAAAATACTTTATTAGTTATAAAAACACTTGAACTGGCAGATGATACTCAACTGAAGAAAGTCAAAGCTATTTTAGGGAATAGGAACGCATCATCTGAGGATATAGCCGAAATAAAGGACATAATGAAAAGCTGTGGCTCTTTGGATTATTGTATCGAAAAAGAATCTCAATTAATCAATGCAGCCAAAGGGTCTATAGACCAAAACATGAAAGAAGAATCAAAAATATTTCTAACTGAACTTTGCGATTTTATAATAAAAAGAAATTATTAGAAAAATTATTCAAATACAATATCAACATCCTCGCCCGTGATCAACAAAAGTACTTCTTTTATACTTTTTGTTGCAATAGGAAGTTTTCTCTCAAATTCTTTTCCTAATCTGAGTCTTTTAATTATTGTACCATCAGGCATGTAAACAATGTTTATCCCATAAACTTTTGCTGGATATATAAGGTCAGAAGCAACTTTTTTAATATCTTTGCTTTCTTCAATAACCCTTATCTTTTTATTTAATTTTTTACTTAATCCTCTTATTACATTGCCACCTTTACCAATAATACTTCCTATCTCTCCTGCTTCTATGAGTATGATTATTAGATTGCCAACCTTAATACTCCTCTTGAACTTAACATCTTTTAGCCCTTTATTTTCTTGAGAAAGCCTGTAAAGTTCTTTAGCTATTTCGAGGTCGTTGTCATTAAGTTCGCCATCTTTAATCTTTGCAGTACAACCTGGGCAGAGCATTCCGGTCTTCAAACAAATCTCACAAAAAGGTAGCTCCAAATCTTATTCACCCTCTAAAATATGGCTTTACCTTCCTTTCTTAAGCCTTTTTAAAAAGGTTTCGGTATTATTATTTTTCTGATTAAAATAATAAAATTACAATTTCCCGAAACTCTTAAATAAAGAATAAAAATAAAATATTCATTATATTTAAGAGGACTGTTCATTATGAAGAAAGTACGTTTGGGAGTCGTTGGGTTTGGTATAGTTGGTAAAGGAGTATGCAAAGTAGTAAGAGACAGAGCAGAACAATACAAAAAGAAGTATGGTGTTGATGTCCGGATTGTATGCGTTGCTGACATGCTTAACTCAATTTATGATGAAAATGGAATTGATCTTGCTAAGTTGATGGATCATAATAAAGAAAGATCACTTATGATAAATTACCCTGACCCTTCAAAGGATAAAAAATGGAACGGGGAACAGGCAGTAGAAAATATGGATGCCGATATTATCGTTGAAGTTACACCGACAAATATCAAAGATGCCCAACCGGGATTGAATCATGTCTTGAAAGCTTTTGACAGAGGGATGCATGTTGTTACTTCAAACAAAGGACCTTTAGCGCTTCACTATGATAAAGTAATCAAGGCCAAAGAGAAAAGTGGAAAGGAATTGAGGTATGAAGCAACTGTTGGGGGCACAATGCCTGTCTTAAATCTTGCCCAAGAAGCATTAAAAGGAAATGAGATTATTTCCGTAAAAGGTATATTAAACGGTACCACAAATTATATTCTTTCCAACATGGCATTTGAAGGTAAAAAATTCGGGGACGCATTAAAAGAAGCCCAGGAGAAAGGCTATGCCGAAGCAAACCCTGCCCAAGATATTGAAGGTTGGGATGCAGCATGCAAAGCAACAATACTTTCAAACGCTTTAATGGGGAAATCAATGACTTTAAGTGATGTTAAAGTCAAGGGAATCACAGACATAACGATGGACGATGTTTTAGAGGCAAAGAAGAAGGAGAATATCATAAAATTACTGGTAGAGGTTACAGAAAAGGGCGCAAAGGTTGAGCCAACACCAGTTCCTCTAAACTCTCCTCTTGCAGTTACAGGAACTTTGAATGTAGCTGTGTTTGAAACAGATCTCTCCAAAGACATAACTGTAATGGGAAGAGGCGCAGGTCAGATAGAGACAGCCGCCGCAATACTGAGTGACGTGTTTGCAATTGTTAGATAAAAAGGTGGGATAATGAAGCTCCTAAGGTACAACTACAAAGATAAGATCGAACAAGGGATTCTAGAGAACGACGTGATAAATAAAATCAAAGGGGATTTCTTTTCAGGATTTGAAATAACTGAAAATGAGGTCGATTTAAGTTCAGTCAAGTTACTCGCTCCAACGTTGCCTTCAAAGATCGTGGCGATTGGCCTGAATTATGTTGATCATGCAAAGGAGCTTAAAATGGAAATTCCTAAAAATCCCATCATGTTTATAAAACCTGCAAGCACTGTCATCGGGCCTGAAGATCCTATAATCTACCCCGAAATTTCAAATCAAGTTGATTACGAAGTTGAGCTAGGGATAGTCATAGGCAGAAGAGCAAAGAATGTTGAAAAAGATGAAGCAGGAGATTATATCCTGGGTTACACAGTCTTTAATGATGTCACAGCAAGAGACCTACAGAGGAAGGACATACAATGGACAAGGGCGAAATCTTACGATACATTTGCTCCGATAGGGCCTCTGATTGATACAAATATTGACCCCTTTGACCTCCCAATATCGCTTAAGTTGAATGGAACTACAAAACAAAATTCATCAACGAAGAACATGATATTTAATTGCTATGAGTTATTGGAATTTATATCTGAAATAATGCCTCTTGAACCAGGTGATGTCATTGCAACTGGAACACCACCTGGAGTTGGCCCAATGAATAGAGGGGATACAGTTGAGGCAAAAATAGAAGGGATAGGGGTATTAAAAAATTACTTAATATGATAAGGTGAATAACATGGAAAAAATAAATGTAGGGGTAATTGGAGCTACTGGGATGGTAGGTCAAAATTATATAAGATTATTAGATAATCATCCATGGTTTAATGTTACATATGTTGCAGCATCACCAAAAAGCGCGGGTAAAAGTTATGAAGAAGCTGTAATGGGAAAATGGCAAATGATTTCAGGCCCGCCTGAAAATGTTCGAAAACTTATTGTTAAGGATGCAAATGATGTAAGCCAAGCAATTGGAAAGTGTGCCTTGGTATTCTCTGCTCTTGAAATGGAAAAGGAAAAAATCAGAGAACTTGAAGCAGCATATGCCAAAGCAGGAATAGCAGTTTTTTCTAACGCTTCAGCCAACAGGCATGTTGACAATGTGCCAATGTTAATCCCTGAGATTAATAGTAATCATATCGAGATTATTCCACAGCAAAAGAAAGTGAACGGTTGGGATAAAGGATTCATAGTTGTAAAACCAAACTGCTCATTACAAAGTTATATGGCCCCTGTTTATGCATTAATCAAGGCAGGATATGAAGTTAAAAGAATGATAATTACTACCATGCAGGCTGTTTCAGGGGCAGGATATCCCGGAGTGCCTTCACTTGACATGATAGACAACATGGTTCCATTTATTTCTGGAGAAGAAGAAAAATCTGAAATAGAACCTCAAAAGATTATGGGAAAGATTGTAAATGGAAAAATCGTAAACGATACAAACATAAAAATTTCTGCTCACTGTAATAGGGTGCCAGTAATTGATGGCCATACAGCATGTGTAAGTCTTGAATTCGGCGCAAAAAAGCCTTCACTTGAGGAGATTAAAAAAATTTGGAAAGAATTCCGTTCTGAACCTCAAGAGTTAAACTTACCTTTCGCGCCAAAAAAGCCAATTATCTACAGAGAAGAACCAAATAGACCGCAACCAAGGAAAGACAGAGATACTGATAAGGGCATGGCAGTAACAGTTGGAAGACTAAGAGAATGTAAAGTATTTGACATAAGATTTGTCTGCCTTTCTCACAACACAGTTAGAGGTGCAGCGGGCGGAGGAATACTAAACGCCGAACTTCTAAAAGCAAAAGGTTACCTTTGATGATAAACATGGGGATTGAAGAAGATATAATAAAACGTTTGAAGTCCATAAAGGGGGTCCTGGATACATTCTTGCTATCGCCAGAAGACATAGATAAAATCAGAGAATTTGAAATTCAAGCTGAAAAGAATAAGGCCGCTGGGGGGATGATGGACTTTATCAACGAAGGCGTCTGGGAAGTTTTATCAAAAGGAGCAGTATTACTTATTTTCATTGATGAATCATTCACAGATAGAAAACACGATCAAAGTCTAACATTAATGAAGGACCCTTCGGGCAATATTCTTGGTAAGCTCTTAAGAAAGGATGAGATCCCAGAGTATCAGAAACGAAATGATGTCCTTTTTATGGGGGAGGAATTTATTATATTCACTAATGTAAAGGCCCAAGGCAAGCCTTACTTTGTGATCCCAGCCCAAGAGGTGGAAGAACTAAAAGATTTGAAAGGGATTTCAGCAAGTCTCTGTGTTCCAACGGATCTATTCTTTAAAGAGAAATACAACATTAACGGAGAAAACCTAGGTACAGTGATTATTGGTATAGATAAACCCTAAAAGTTTAAATCTAAATCTTTTATTTCTTTATTATGATTAAATATTCGATGTATGCCAAGGAACCTTCGTTTTTTCATAGCCTTGATCCTAGAACTAAAATAGTCATTCTTTCATCGATATTTGGTCTTGCGCTTTTATACAAAGATCCGCTGTATCTTGGCACCATTGCAGTTTCAGTCTTATTGATGATAAGATTCCTCTGTAAAATTAAAATCAAAAAATTGACTACATACATAAGACCCATACTCCCACTTGTTTTAATGTCACTAATATTATGGCCCTTTTTCCAGCCAACAGGAAACATAATTTTTGAATACTGGAGGATACGTATAAGCGAGGATGGGATACGGATGGGATTTGCAATGACCTTTAGAATCTTTGCAATAATCACCGCAACTTTTCTTCTCTTGATGACAACACTTCAACGTGATCTTGTTCTAGGTTTAATGAAATTCAAGGTCCCATATGAATACTGTTTGACTTTAGCTATATCCCTCCGGTACGTTCCTACGTTAGCAGGAATAACATATACAATAATGGATGCCCAGAGGTCAAGAGGTCTGGAATTGGATAAGGGCCCAATATTCAGAAGAATAAGAAACTACATACCAATACTTACTCCATTGATTATAGGCTCAATAAGAATGGCCGAAGAGCTTGCAATAGCTATTGAATCAAGAGGATTTGGGTATGGGAAAAGGACGTTTTTAAAAGAAATATCTCTTAAAAAAAGAGACTATGCTACAATGTTTGTTTTTTTATTGATTTTAGGGATCGGGGTCTATATCCGATTATTGGGTTATGGCAGCATGGCATTTGTTTAATCATTAAATCTGATTAATTTGCAAACACTTTTAAAAGATTTAGTTTTATTTTTGTTGTGAAATCTCCTGACGTAGAAAAAACAGAAAAGATTAGGGCATATCTAAAAGGAGAGTATGAGTATTTTGATCTTGTTGAAGTATTAAAAGAAAAGGGATTTTCTGAAAAAGTCCTTGAAAAAGAAGAAATCAAACAGCTCATATCCTCTTCCCAAGATATAGTCAATCAGATTCAGCATGAGCGTGGAATGCTAAAAAATGAAATTAAGATTTTTCTTGAAGGGCGCATCAATAGACTTGAGCAGAGGATAAGAGAGTTAAACGAGCCCCCTTCTATGATTGGTATTTATGTAAGGCCCCTTGAAGGGGAGGGCATGCATGAAATTTTTGATTATATAAACTATAGGATAATCGCCTATATGATTGATGATTTAGATATCAACAAGGGGGACAAGATAAGGTATAAGTTTATCGAGGCAAAAGAAGGGGGGAAATTTGTAATACTTGACAGGCACCCAGGCAAAGTTGATGCTACTCTTGGTGAGATAATAAAGATTGAGGGTAGATACGCAACAGTGAGATTTGATACTTACCATGAGATGATGCTAGATATTGGTGACTTTGTAGATTCTAAAAATCCTTACCTTAAAGCTGGAGCCACAGTAACGTTATTTGGGAATTCAAAAGATTGGGAGATACTCGATATAAAATCAAATGTAAAATATGGTGATGACCTCCTCCTTGAAAAGAAACCTAAAGTTAATAGAGAAGAGATAGGTGGTCTTGACGAGGCTATTTTAGAAATTGATCAAGCGGTTGGCTCTGCATTGAGTTATGACTTTATCAAAGAAAAAGTTCAAAAATTAAAAATTGAGAGGACTAAGGGCATTATGCTGTACGGGCCCCCAGGGTGTGGTAAAACACTAATTGCACGTTACGCCGCCTCTATCTCTTCGAGAAACTTTATCAATGTTGACAAAGAACTTAGAAGCAAATGGTTTGGGGAGACTCAGCAAAACATTGAGGAACTATTCAAATATGCAGAAGAGAAGGCACCTTCTGTTTTATTTTTTGATGAATTTGATAGCCTTGTGCCCGAAAGAGAGACAGGCTCAGAGGCTGCAAGACTTGAGAATCCAATAGTAAATAAATTTTTACAGCTTCTCGATGGCCTTGAGGAGATGGGGGATGTAATCGTTATCATAGCTACAAACAGACCAGATATTATTGATCCTGCAATTTTAAGGCCGGGGAGAATTGATAAACATATCAGGATAGGAAGACCTGAAACAAGGGAAGCTGGAGAAAAAATCTTGGACATATATTTAAAACCAGACCAATTAATCCCGCATTCACTTGAAATTGAAAAGTACGGATCAGTCAAAAAGTTCACCGAAGTCATGAAAGAAACCATATTGTCTGAGCTATATGAGAAGAATAGGATATGCAATATAGAAAAACTTGGACTTATTAACGTTCCAATAAAAGAGACTATATCCGGAGCAATGATAAAAAATATTGTAATACAAACAAAGAAGTATTATATTAATAGACTTGACAAATATGCAAAATTAATTGATGTAATAAACAACATCTATCACAACAAACTGTATATTGAAAAAACATGCGAAGTCCTATGTACCTACGTAATTAATGAATGTTATTCAGTTTCAAAAGAGCTTGGAGAAACCGCTGAGAAAGTAATCGGTGAAATTAGAAAAGACTTGGTATCAAGTATGTCTGAAAAAATTGAAGAGGATTACCTATTGAAAAAAATTGAAGATTACATTGAACAAAATGAAGGAATGTTAATTGAAGATGCAATCCAGGTAATAGATATGGATTGTGGGAAAATTCAGCGGTAGATATCCCCTACTTTTCCTATATATGTTCCGTCAAGAAGGTAACAATCAAACTTTTTTATTTCTAATCTGCCGCTCTCAAAGTAAGGCCCTGGTATATCTTCGTCTTTGTTTATTGATACACCTTCTATAACTGGATTAAAAGAAGGCAAAATAATTACATTTTGAGGGCCTTCTATTCTAAGAAAACATTTCAAACGGGTAATCTTTCCATTTGAGTCAACAAATTCAACTACGGGATGAATATGCCCCATAATCAAATTGCTGCCTTCAATAAGGATGTGGCCATGAGTTAATACATGGTCATCTATTTTGAAAGATTTCATGACCTCGTTATGAACTATCTCCTCAATATTTCCATCATGATTTCCTTTGATCAGTTTTACCGGGATGTCAAATTCTAAGAATTTAGGTATGTTTAGTTTTTCAAAATAGGATGTAAATGGAAGGTTGTGTTTGATATCTCCTAATAGTATAAGCTCCTCTACCTTTTTTCTTTTTATTATTTTTAATAAATCCACCTTCATTTTTTGTCCAACATCTGGGATTTTAATCCCTTTTTTATAATACTCGTACTCTTTGCCTAGGTGCAGATCAGCAACAACAAGATATCTCTTATCAGAGTCAATGATTATGGCAGGCGTATTTATCACCGGATATAGGTCCATAATTTAAAACCAATAACTTAAATTTAAAAATGCTTTGGTAAGTTCTAAGTAGGTGCGGTCATGAGTTTTGAACTTTTGGGAGAAGATATCGTCAATGTATTAAAAGAGTTTAATATTACGTCTCCTACTGATATCCAGAAAAATTCAATTCCGCAGATACTTACAAGAAAAAATGTATTGTTGATGGCCCCTACAGGCGCAGGAAAGACAGAGGCCGCAATCCTCCCCTTGATGAAACTAGTCAAAGACAGCAAATTGCCAGGCATAAAGATCCTGTATATAGCCCCGCTCCGTGCCCTCAATAGAGACCTTCTATCAAGGCTTGAAAAAATAGGGGAAGCGATGGAGATTACGATCAAAGCAAGGCATGGCGACACAATTCAGAGTGAGCGAAGAAGGCAGAGTTTGAATCCTCCGGATATTTTGATTACTACCCCTGAAACACTTCAAGCGCTTTTTACCGGAAAGAAATTAAGGGAGCATCTGAGATATGTACTCGCTGTTGTAGTTGATGAAATTCATGAGATAGCCGAGGACAAAAGAGGCGTGCAGCTAAGCCTAGCTCTTGAGAGACTTGAAAGATTAAAAAACGGGAGAATCCAGAGGATTGGCCTTTCTGCAACTGTTGGCTCCAAAGAAGAGGTTGCAAAATTTTTAGTAGGAGAAGGGAGGGAAGTTGAGATAATCCAATCTCAGATAAAAAAAGAGTTTAACATTGAAGTTGAAACCCCTGAAATCTTTGAAGAAGACATTATGGTAGCAGAAAATCTAAAGGTATCCCCTTATGTAGCCTCATCAATTAGGAGGATTAAGGAGTTAATCGACAGCCACAAAAGTATTCTTCTTTTTGTCAATACCCGGCAAATGGCGGAAACTCTTTCATCAAGATTTAATCTGATGGAAATGAATTTTATAGATGTACACCATTCCTCACTCTCTAAAGAAACTAGGATTGATGTTGAAACTAGATTTAAGAATGGTGAAATTAAGGGTATAGTATGTACTTCAAGTATGGAGCTTGGAATAGACGTTGGTGCTGTTGATTTAGTTATTCAGTATGGGAGCCCGAGGCAAGTATCAAAACTCTTGCAGAGAGTTGGCAGAGCAGGACACAAAACTTATCTTGTTTCAAAAGGGATTATCCTTTCAAGTGATGAAGAGATATGTGAGTCTGCAGTAATAGCAAAAAATGCATTAAACTATCGGATTGAAAGATCAGAGATACCTGAAAAATCTCTTGATGTGTTATCTCACCAAATAATAGGGCTTTCAATGGAAAGTAATGAAGTCTCAATCGAAGAGGCTTACTCTCTCTTTAAAAAATCCTACCCGTATAGAAATATGAGCAATGAAGAATTCTGGAAAGTGCTCTACTTCTTAGAAAGTATAAAGCTTATTTGGATAAATAACGAAATAACCTACAAAAGATCCAAACAGGGCATGTTTTATTATTATGAGAACTTATCAATGATTCCTGATACAAAACAGTATAGAGTCGTTGAAGTTGGAACCGGTTCATCTTTAGGTGTTCTTGATGAGAATTTTATCGTGTCAAATATCGAGGTCGGTGGAAACTTTATAGTTCGTGGTAGGACATGGAAGGTATTAAACATTGAAGAAGAAAAAATAGAGGTAACTGAAACTAGATCTGTAGGTGCAATTCCTTCTTGGGAAGGTGAACTTATTCCAGTGCCTCTGTTTGTTTCAAGAGATGTTTTTGAAATTTTTGATGATAAATCCAAAATAGAAAAATTACCATTGATCAAGGGTACAAAACAAACTCTATATGAATTACTTGAGGAGCAATCAAAATACTTCTCTTACTCCAAGAATTCACTAGTAATTGAAGATATTGGGGAGTTTGCCATCCTGCACGTATTTAACGGCTCCAAAGCAAATGATACACTGGGCAGGGTCATAACATCCCTTCTAGCCCAGCGATTTGGGGAATCAATAGGTATGAGGACAGACCCATATCATATAATGATTAAATTTCCTGTTGGAATCAAAGATGGCGGTGGCATAGTAAAAAATACCCTTCTTGAATTAAATGAGGATCATGTAATACCGATCCTTGATATCGTCTTGAAAAACACACCTTTGTTTGAATGGAAAATGATACAGATAGCAAAGAGGTTTGGGGTTATAAGGGCAAACTCTGACAAGTACTTGATGAAGAACGTATTAAAGCTCTATAGGAATACACCGCTTTATGAAGAAACGTTAAATGAGTTATACCACGACAAACTTGAGATTGAGCCGGTAAAAGAATTTATTCGGGATTTAAAAAATGGAAAAATTAATATAATTGTCAATAAAAATACTGAGCCATCTACTTTTACAAGATATCTGCTTGAAGGGTCTTCATTTGAACTCTTGCACCCAAAAAGACCTGATAAAGAGATTATTAAATACCTAAAAAAAAGGCTCCTCGAGAAACGAGTCACAGTTGCATGCCTTCATTGCAGAAAATGGAAAACAACTCTTTCTGTAAATAATTTTGAGGATAATCCAAAATGCCCTCAATGCGGAGCACGATATGTTGGGATTTTGAGGAGACGGGAAGATTTAGAAATAGTCCATAAAGGATACAAAGGAAAAATAGACGAGGAAGAAAAAAAGACCTTGAAAGAAATTAAGGATTCAGCAGATTTGATCCTCCCATATGGCAAAAAAGCGATAATAGTTCTAGCAGGTATTGGGATAGGCCCAAGAACGGCAAAGAGGATACTGGCAAAGGATAGAAAAAATGAAGAAGACCTTTTCAAAGATATTCTCTCAGCTGAAAGAGTTTATGCTAGAACTAAGATGTTCTGGCAATCAAACAAACAATAATTTCATAAGGTCTTCCAGAGCGTTATTTGTAGCGTCACCATTTCTGCCACCAACGATTAACACACTGTTTTCATAGAAGACATTTCTTAAGTATTCCCACTGTCCAAATGATCTTGACCATAACACCTTGGATACACTAGAATCATATAGATCCTTTATTATGAGATTATTGTTTTCGTTTCCAATCAAAATGAGATTCTTCTTTACCTTATCAGTACCAGTTACATCTATATCTCTTTTAATCAGCGAAGCAGGCTCAATCTTAACTGTTGAATCGTAGAACAAATATAGTTTTGATTTTTTCTGGCTGACCTCAAGTTCTATACCATTACCATCCTTTTGTTTGTAGTTTGAGTCAAATATGTCAATCTTGAAATAGTTCTTTGGGCCGTATACTACCTGTGGATCACAACAGGATAGATCAATTTTATCGCACAAAATTACGTCAATTGTGTCGTAATTACATTTTTTAAATCTGGGGTGAGAAGAGTTAATATCGAGAAAATCATCACACGTTCCATATCTCCCGTCTTTTCCAGGATTAATATAAACTGGGGATGGAAACGGGAACTTAATTGAAGCGTTACATTCTTCTCCAGGAGTTTCAAATACCGGTATCTGCTGTTCTTCAGCAGATAGATTCCCATCACCGTCTATATCAACGCCTAATGCAATGATATCTTCTTGGAGATTTGATATTGTGAGATTATAATCATTTGGATACGTAACAAATGGCATGCAGCAGGGAGTTTCTTCAATCGCTCCATAGTCTTTTAAGGAATAAACATCAAATTCTGCGAGCATGCTCTTGTCAGCACCTTCAAATACTTTTATACCATCTATGTAGAAAACAGGCACTGTCCAGATAGTCACTTCTTCACCATCTATAACTCTAGTTCCGCGTTCGAATATAAAATAAGGATCATTCTCATACTGCCTGGTTGGAACGGTAGTAAATGAGCCGTATCCTCCTTTTGGATCACAAAACGGGACACAGGTGCAGCATCTTGAGCTGTTTGCATCCATTACCATCAAAAATTCATTACTCTTGCCTGTGAAGTCAGACACCCTAAAATAGGCTTTGTACTCTCCTGAAAAGTTTCCCCCATTTTTTACTTTAAACGTGTCTTCCTTGGAAGTTTCTTCTGTCGTGGGGCTGTGAATATCCAGAAGCGTTACGGTGTACCAGCCAAATACCTTAGTATCCCCAACCTTAAATATAGTATCAGGGGAATAAATAGGAATGCCATAAATAAAGTAACTTATATTCTGATCTTTAGAGCGGTATACTCCGTTATTTATTATTGGATATTCTTTTTCAAACAATTTAATTCTATAAGAGTTATAGGGTATATCGTATAATGGCCCGTCACAGCCGGCAAAGACCTTTCTTTGGAATGGAGTATTGATATAGTTTACACTGTAAATTATATCTGACATATTAAAATCAAGACAATAATCATCAGGAACATCTGTATCTGATAGTTTTATGACTATCTCTTCATGCGTTTCGTTATAATCAAACACCTTGTTTCCATTGCCATATGGATATAAAAATGAAGAATATTTGTAGCCGTCATCCCACCATAGGGATTTCAATCCATCTGCAATCTTAATCGAATTCACAGATGTATTGGCAGGATCAATTCTTATCACGTCACTAGCATTCAAATTTTTCAAAGAGACTTTATACTCTTCATAGATTGTATTTTCAATCCTCTCAGTGTTCCGATTGGCAATAAGAAAAGCTAACTTTGATGCGGAAATGATATCCGAGGATGTTGCTGTTTCACCGATAACTATCATTGACTTTACTGCAACCCCATCAAAAAAGAAATCATCTCCAGGAACTGAAGAGGAGCCTACATTAAATGGGAAAAATATAGAAAATAAAATAATTGAAAGCAGTATTAGGCTCCTTTTCATAGTTCCACCGATATCGACTCATTATTTTTTCTTTATATAATTGTTGTATCCGTAGTATCCTCCGATTAGCAATACTACTATGAGCCCTATCACTACAGCAATTATTATTGTACTTACTGATTTCTCTATCGGTATATCTATATTTTTTTGGAATAGATAGACATCTAGATCCTGTTTTTCTTTGTCACCAACAGCCCTAATCCTTAGATTTAATTGATAAGTTTTTTCCTCTGCTGCTGATTTTACATCTGTGGCCAATACAACTTCTGCCTTCTGTCCTGGTTCAAGAACCCCAATGTAATCATTTTTAGATGTGAAGTCAAATGGTTGTTCTGATCTTTCAATGGCCTCAACTGTTATAGACTCTGCCTTCTCTTCGCCATTGTTTGCTATTGTTAGGTATATCTTTACGTTTCCTCCTGCCTTTACATTTTCAGGCACCAAGCGATACTCAGTTATTTCAAGTTCTGGTTTTCCCTTTATGTCTAAATTCAATTCAAACTCTTCTCTTAGAAGATTATTAGAAGAGTCTCTGTACTCTACAATCATTGGTACGGTGTATGTCATCTTTTTTGCAGACTTGTCTACATTTATCAGAAACTCTGCATCCTTCGCATACCCTCCTAGTAAATTCCCAAGATTGTATGAGCTCTCATAAGACTTTGATAAAGTGAAAGGCTCCTTTAAATCAAGATATGCTTTTACATATTTTGCACTTTCAGTCCCTTGATTTGCCAAATTAACCTTTATCTTTACATTTTCATTTCCCGGCCTTATATTCTCTGGTGCGGATGAGAAATTAACTACCATTAATTCAGTTCTACCTGTAACTCTAAGGCCAAATTGAATCGTGTACGGCCTTGGATAGGGGTTTGTTCCATCGTAAAAGACTAGAACAATTGCCATTGGGTAATTGCCTGCGGGCATGTTTTCATTTGCCCTTAATTTAAACGAGATTAATTTTTCAGTTCCCGCTTCAAAATCCCCTATGTAAGTGGAGTCAGATGTATTCTCAGGCATAAATGGAACCATAGTACCAATAGGGGGGACATTTATACTTCCTTTAACAGTGTACGCTTTCATTGAACCCTCATTAGAAAGTAAAATTTCAAGATCAAAGGCTTCGCCAGGCTCTACATTCAGTGGATTTGTTTTTACTTCCTTTATCACAAATTCATATTGGCTTCTGCCGATTTTGTATCCAACAGGGCCTTTGATTATTACATTGACCCCTATATTAGACACGTCAATTAAATTAATAGTAATCTCATTTACTCTGAGGGCCTCTCCTTCTGAGATATACATCTCTAAAGGCCCAACAGGGGCTGTACCTTCAAGGACCATAAATGATGCTATGGTGTCTTTGTAATCTATAAGGGAAACGGCATATGGCCCAACAAAGACGAAGTCATTATCGTGAAGATATCCCGAATAAATTACTGTATCTGTATTCCCATATACTCCTGGCGTAAAAACACCCATTAAAAAAATTCCAATTAAAAAAACACTAACTTTTTTCATATAATACCTCCATTTTTTTCTTCAACATTTTTTCTGTATCTTGAAATATTCTTTCTTGGACTATCAATAGAGATGGAAGGAAAATAAGAGACACCCCCATGCAACTGAACACCCCAATAAATAACATCTTTCCCAAGATATCTAATATAGATAGAGAGCCTGTGAGCATTGCAATAAATCCAAAACCTGCAACAATTGAAGAAACTATAATTGGTGCAATAACACCTTCAAGGGTATTTACTATTTTTTCAGTGATCAAAGGGCTTCTTTCAAGAAGATACCTATTTATTGTTTGAATTGCAAAATCTATTCCTATCCCGGCCATCATTGAAACCACCCCCACAAGTTCAGAACTAAGTGAGATTCCAACAAATGCAGATATCCCCATCATCCACACTATTCCTAATCCGACACATATCAGAGGGATTAGTCCATATCTAATTGATCTAAATGTTAAAATAACACATAATAAGACACCAATACCCCCAAATAAGGATATTTTAGACAATTCGGGTAAAACCATATTTGTCAATTCTCTATTTAGTGTCAAACTACCACCTGGATGCACAGTCAAAGAAGTTCTTGATATTATGTCTTTGATATCATCATAGACCCTAACACTATCTACACCTTTTGTCACATTTAGTCTTATCAACATATAGCCAAGACTTTCTGAGACTTCGAGTCTATTAATCAGATCCTCTTTTGGCAGGTATATTTCTTCAAGTTTGAGATTAAAAGAAGAGCCTTCTACCCCATATACACTAATTAATTCTTGATTCAATGCATATACTTCTCTTAATATATCTGGCGAAAATACGTTATCTGAGTTTATTACAATAATGATTGAATCATACCTTTCAAACTTATCTTCCATTTTCATGAATATTTGCATCTCTTCTATATTGCTTGGCAACTGATCCATGCCTTCTCCTTGTTCTACTTTCATTAGGGTGATCCCAGCGCCTAAAATAATTGTGATTATAAGTGATAATATGAGGATCCTTTTCGGATTTTTTCCATGAAGCTCTGCAAATTTTCTAATTAGTTTATCATAACTTGACATATCACCACTCCCTCAACGCCATAATTGAAGGTAAAAATACCAGTGCCCCAACAAGACAACTGACAATACCTAACGACAAAGCTATACCTAGATGGACCATCATTGGCATTGATGAAATGGCCAATGCCATAAAACCTGCAATTGTTGTAGAACTCGATCCAATGGTACCGCTCCCAACCCCTGCAACCATAGCTACGATTCTATCTTCATTTGATCTGCCTTTTTTTGCCTCTTCGTTATAACGCAGTACCATAAATATCCCATACTCTGCACCCAGGCCAATAATAATGGCGCCAATACTTGCTGTAATTATACTTAGCGGTATTTTAGCATAGGCTAAGATGCCTACTGTCCAGAGTACCCCACAAAGCAAGGGCACTATTACAAACAATGATTTGAATCTTAATATCAATGTTAGTAATGCGAATACAATAATTGCAGATATGATCATAGTTTTATACGCATCATTTCTCAAGACGCTAACAATAGTTTTGTTTATGACAGGAGAACCTGTTATTTCATAGTTAAGTCCATGTAACTCTACCTTTCCGATTTCTTCCTCCACAACATTAATCACAGAATTGATTTCCTTTTCGCTTCTAACGCCACTTATCTTAACAATAACAAGAGCCGAGGTATAATCTGTGGATATCAATTCTGGTATGTTCTTGGCAACTTCTTTTAAGATGGTTTCATCAGAGGGGATGCCTCTAAAGATAGAGTAATAGACCGTTCCAGGGCCTACAACACTAAGTATTTCTGGACGGGACTTCAATTGATTTTCTAGATTATAAATACTTTCAATACTTTGTTTATTCCGTATATCATTGGTAATATCTGGGTTAGTTTCTAAAAATATTATAATACCTTCATCTTCACCAAATTCACTTTTAATAAGATTTTGAGTTTTTACAACATCAAAGTTTGGAGGCAATTCTTTTAAAAAGTCAGATTCAAAGCGAATATTTTGTGAGCCTATGGATAAAAAAACTGTAATAAGTAGCATTATAATAACAATAATTTTACTATACTTATATTCAATTAACGCAAGCTTCCCAAAGAAGGTATCCCTTAGCTCTTTCATTTATCCACCTCAAAAACTTCTTTCAGAAAATCTTCATATTGAATAAGTTCTTTTTTTAGATTTTCCATTCTCTCATTCAGTTTTTTGTGCCCTTTTGGAGTTATTTTATAATATTTTTTACCTCTTGATCCTTTATTTGTTTCTTCAATTAAATCTTCAGATGCCAATAATAGTAGTTTAGGATAAATCAATGCTGGAGAAGGCCTCCAATTTCCCTTTGACCTACTCTCAAACTCTTTTATAATCTCGTAACCACATAACTCCCTTTGATTAAATAACCAAAGGATAAATGTATCAGAAATATGAAAAAAATAAAATCTCTTTTGTAATTGTCCAAACGTCATAATCGGCACCGATATATCATATAGTGATATATCATAAAGAAATAGGTCGTATATAAATATTTCGCTACCTAAAAATTATCCTACAATTTTTTCCCATTTTTTAAGCTTTAGAACTTTTGATAGAGTCGACCCTCTCTTTATTTCTTCCCTTATTCTGTTTTCCTTTTCTTTGACATCAAAGCTCCTGTTTATTATCTCCTGGGCTTCTTCCTGCGGAATAACTACGACCCCACTATCGTCTCCTATTATGTAGTCCCCTTTGTTTACTTTAAGGCCTCCGCATATGACTTCGCATCCTATCTCTCCAAAGCCTTTTGGATCTCCTGCGTCTGGAGTCTCATATCTTGCAAAAACAGGAAAACGGATTTCTTTTAAATCATCGATATCCCTTACTGCACCGTCTATCACAATTCCCCCAAGCCCTCTTGTAATTGCACTCCAAGTTGCAAGCTCTCCCCATACGGCAATGTTGCCACAATTTGTATCTATGACAAGAATTTCTCCTTTCTCGGCTAGATCAATAGCTTCAACGGCCTTTGCCCAGTCACCGTTCATAGTCTTAACGGTTAATGCTTTTCCTGCCATCTTAAGTCCAGGCACAACTGTGTGTATGCCTTTCATTGCACCACCTCTGTGCATGGCATCTGAAACATTTGAAGATGAGACTTTTTTTAAAGCTTCTATAAGTTCTTCTTTTTTGTATTTTCTAAATTCTATACTTTCAATAGGTTTTGCAAGATCAATACTCTTCCTGATTCTTTTTGCAGCCTCGAGAAGATTGGAAGCTTTTGTAATAGCGCCACCAACAATAACTATATCGGCTCCAGCAGAAACTACATCAGGGATATTCTCAGAATTTAATCCCCCGGCAGTTGCAATTGTAATAGTCACTGCTTCTTTTACATCTTTTATATCTTGTAATGGATTTTCTCCTTTCATCTGCTGGTCAATACCCACATGGATGCAGACATATTTTGCACCCATTTTCTCTACTTCAGCTGCCCTATCCACTTTGTTTTTGACATTGATTAAGTCAATCATAATTTCAGAATTATACTTCTTAGCAGCTTTAATTGCTTCCTTTATTGTGCTGTCATCCGAAGCCCCCAAGATTGAGATTATGTCAGCGCCAGCTTTTGATGCCATCTCTGTTTCAAAATCACCTGTGTCCATTGTTTTCATATCTGCAATTATCTTCTTATCTGGAAAAATACGCTTAAGTTCTCTTATGGCTTCCATACCCTCACTTTTTATCAGCGGAGTTCCAGCTTCAATCCAGTCTACCCCTCCCGGGACGGCTTCTTTTGCCATGGAGATGGCTCGATCAAGATTTAATATATCTAATGCAAGTTGAAGGATTATTTTACTAATAGAATCACCTTTCATTTACTTTTTCTTCCCAATGAATAAGATTATTTTTCATTATTTCAATTGATTTCCTAATATTCTCATTATTGTCAAATTCAATATCTTCTTCAATACGTTTATCCTTAAATTTCTTTATCTCTTTAATAAGCTGAGGCATTACTCTAACAACATTGTCAACTATTGTTATGTCAGAGCATAAGGAGGTCCTTGAAAGCGGATTTAGATCAATCGCTATAATATTTTTTCCCATTTCCTTAAGGGCCAAAGCCCTGTCCCCATCTTCTAAAGGAACAACAACAACGTCAGAATTGAAGATGCCTTCTTTAGACACTTTACCCCTTAGCGAATCAAGGCCGGGTATGGATTCATTTGCATTTTCTCCAACGCCTAGTATAGTTGTTGCGCCATATTTTTCCAATCTTTTTTTAATTTTAATTTCTCTTTCAAGGGTTCTATAAAATAGATTGACTTCTATCTTTAAGGGAACAATAATAGATAGCTCTACTATCTCTTTTGGGACAAGGCATGCAATATTTCCATTAACAGATATAACTGGATTTTTTGCCCTACAAATCATAATTGCCGCAGCCTTTATCGCCCTATCGGCTACTTTTGTAGTTTTCTCTCCCAAAAAATAATCAAAAGTTTCACCCCTTCCATGGGCGGTCATACCGACCTCTGAAAGAATCCCCTCATTAAGGCATTCTTTTATCCTCTCTCTCAATAGGAGTGATTCATATTTTGGATGATTTTTTGGTATATCCATTTTTAGCACCTATTAGGCCTGAAGCTATAGGGGAAATAATTATGTCCCCTTTCGTATCTATTAAACTATCAAGTAACTTGATTTGGTCTTTCTCATTAATAAATGTAAATGCCCCTTCGCCAATCATAATCCCCGAGGCACAGTAACTGTTAATCTCACTCATCATTTCTATTAAATCTAAAACTTCCCTAGACATTAGATCTGTCTTATATGTAAAGGTCTTAGAGCATTCCATCAGCCTTTCAATAGTTGGCTCACCGATAAGTTTGTTTAGCATCTTAGTTCCACATCTTTCGATTACCTTAACTTTTTTAGAATTTTTTAAGACATTTTCTGTCTTTTTAGTTCCAAGGCTTACCGCCATTACTTTTAGACCTTCTGATGGGATATTTTCAATTATCCCATCAACACCCGGAGTTTTCCTTATTTCAACGCCACCCTTTACTTCAGCCACTACATCTCCCAAACCACTTAGATTTTTTACTTCTGTTTCATGCGCAATTCTTATAGTTTCTGACCCTGAAATTCCTAGAAAATCCTTTATAGAAAAACATATACCGAGGGCGGCAGATGCAGAAGCTCCAAACCCAGAGTCAAGAGGAACATCGTTTTCATGCTCTATTAAAATATCCTTATTCTGAAAATATTTGGGGTACTTTTCTTTTAGTAAGTCAATACACTTAAAACTCACAGTTGCGGTATTTTTCTCCTTTTTAGTTTCGTTTGAGTAGACCTCAACAGATCCACTGCCCTCCTTAATTCTAACTAAAGTCTTAATGCCCAAAGAAAGTGAGACCCCAGCCCCGATAGAGCCAGTTTTTTTATAGTCCTCACTAAAGAAGGGAACAAAGAATCCCGTTATATGGGACGGAACATAATATTCTGAGCTGTACATACAATTCCTTTATACGAACTTTTAATTTTTAATACAATATGGATTTTTATGAATTTTTACTTCAATATAAGGTATTTACCCACCTATTCAATTAAGATAATAACAATTTTTATAAAGATTTAGGCCATTTGTATTGTGATGCATAGAAAGTCAGTAAAAGGGAGCAAATCACGCAAGTTAGATGGAAAAGGCATTGTATTAGGCGTTACTGGAAGCATCGCTGCAGTAGAATCTGTTAAACTTTCCAGGGAGCTTATGAGACATGGCGCAGAGGTATATGCTGTCATGAGCGGGGACGCAAAAAAAATAATCCACCCCTATGCACTTGAGTTTGGTACAGGAAATCCTGTAGTTGATGAGATAACAGGTAAAATCGAACATGTTTCATATGCAGGCGAACATGGTAAGAGATGTGATTTAATACTGATTGCACCTGCAACAGCAAATACAATTTCAAAGATCGCATCAGGAATTGATGACACGCCCGTCACAACAGTTGTTTCTACTGGATTTGGTAAAATCCCAATTATAATAGTCCCTGCTATGCATAGTTCGATGTATAGAAATCCAATTATTCTAGAAAATATTGAAAAGCTGAAAAAATACGGTGTTGAATTTCTCACTCCAAAGTTTGAAGAAAACAAGGCAAAGCTTCCTGAAATCAATGATATTGTAACAACGGTTATAAAAAAATTGTATGTTAAAGATTTTATAGGTAAAAAAGTATTAGTAACTGCAGGCCCTACATTAGAAAAGATCGACGATGTCAGATTTATTACAAATAAAAGTAGCGGGTTAATGGGCATAAAGCTTGCAGAAGAATTTGATATGAGAGGAGCAGAAGTCAATTTAGTATTAGGCCCCACCCAACTAAGTTCTTATGTTAAAACTCATCACGTTGAAACATATGAGGAGATGTTTAACGCTGTTATGTCGAACAAAGAAGTGGACATAGCTGTTTTTGCGGCAGCAACATCTGATTTTCATGTTGATACTTGTTCAAGCGGCAAGATATCCTCAAATCAATCGTTTGGTATAACCCTCACCCCAAACAAAAAAATAATAGAGGAGTTTTCAAAAGAGTCAAAATCGTTTATAGTTGGATTTAAAGCCGAGTATTCTGTTTCAGAAGACCAACTTATTAAAAAGGCTTATGATCGGCTCCAAAACTCTAACATAGATTTGATCGTTGCAAATGATGTTGGGAGGGAGATGAGGGGATTTGAGTCAAAAACAAATGAAGTCTTTATTATTGATAATACCAAAAAAGTCTTCCACTTACCTCTGGAAGAGAAGGAAAAGCTTGCTGAAAAAATTGTTAATATAATAAAGAAATATATTTAAATTAAAAAGAGTTTATTTATTGATTTCGCTTTCTAGAACTGTTCCCTGCTCGAGAATCTCTATAGTGTAAGGCTTACATCCTTTTCCTTCTAGATTACTTTTGTAACAAGAGAAGTCAAGTTCTACTAGGTCAGCTGTTTTGTCCAAAGTCATGTAGTATCTTGATAGAGTTCCTATCTGTTGTCTATATGGGTCAACAGGTATCCATTTGCCGTTAAAGTACATCTCATTCCACACATAAGGTCTCCAAGTTCCACCTTCTTCTAGATCATAGTAAAGCCCATATACTATTTTTGTAGGGACCATCATAGATCTCATTAATGAAGTGTACAATGTTGTGTAAGGTCCAATACCCAAGGCTTTACTTGTAGAAAGGGTTTCAGTAGCACCTTGCATCCACCAGTATTCGTATCCATTGCTTAAATATGGGCTTTCGTCAACTCTAATTTTGTCTCTTTGATCTTTCATTATTAAGGCGGCAGTTCCATATAGATTATAATCTGCATCTTCTTTTGCATATCTCAATGCAATATTGTTGCGCATATGTTCAGTCCAGTGGACCATTCCAGTCCCATATATTCCTTCATCTAATTCCATTCCTACAACATAAGGCAAAACATCTTCTGGGAAACTATCGAGTACCTTCAAAGCATCTTCTTCAGTCTCTATAATAGGTATTCTGGTAGTATCATCAAATGTATAATTCTCGCTGTATAAAGTAACTATGGCATCAAGTCTCATTCCGCTATCTCTAATTATTACGACTTTCTGTCTTGATGAATTTAAATCTGAAAGGTCATATGGCTGTGAAATATTAATCCTAGCCTTAAGATAAGAAACTGTTTTGCCAGTTTGTGCTGGCGTCGTATTAACATCTACACCATTTTCTTCTTTCTGTGAAATACACCCTGAGAATGTAGCGATTGTAACTAAAAATATCAGGGCGAATACAATACTCGCTCTTTTCATATATCCACCAATCTTCAAGAACTTAGGGCCTAATAAATATCTTTCGGTGAAATACTATTCGTTGATTGGCGTAGTTAACTTTTTTTCTATATCCTCTCTGTGAATTGAATTGTAACTGCAAAAAGGTATAAATGAGCCATCAGGGAGGGCATAATGTATTGCGCATCTTTTCACCCGGTCTAGATCGAAGTTAAATGGATCCATAAAGTGCATAGTTCCGATAAATAGTGACTTATGATGGAGTTTTGCAAGATATTCTTTTCCCCCGCCATTTAAAACTCCCTTTGTAATCTCTAATAAATTTAAGTCTTTTGGCATTTTTTCCTTATCAATAAAAGAGCTCATATCTTTTAAAATTCTAGATATCTCTATGCCTTTTCTTATTTTCCCGCCACATTTGATACTTTCATTTCTCTCTTTAATATACTCAAAGAATCCTTCAACATCTACAAATCTAGTGATAGGTATAAGTTTTCCACTCTCTACAAAAACATAAGTTGCAACACCGCATTGTGGGTGTGTTGTGAAGTGGGGCATTGATATCCCTTTTAAAGATTCAACAAACATCGATACTGGGACTACAAACGGGATGGGATAAAAGTCTTCTTTTCCAATCTCGCCATTTGTTTGGGCTTCAATTAGTTTTACCAAATCTGTTATTGTTATCCTGTATTTTTTTATTTCTTCTTGACTTGCACGACCGGAGAAAGAAAGAGGCTGAAAGTTGATTCCTCTAACAACATCGAAGTTGTCCCTTCCAAAATATATTAATTCTCCAAGTTCTTGGTCATTTATCCCCTTTGAAACTGTAGGGACAAGGACAATACTAGTTTCTCCAAGACTCCTCAGATTTTCTATTGCCTTTTTCTTCTCTGGAAAAGTATCATAACCGCGGAATTTCTTATAAGAAGAAGGACACAGTCCATCAAATTGAAGGTAGTATGTGTTTATCCCCGCTTTGATGACTTTTTCTAAGAATTCAGGATCTTTAGCAAATCTTTTTCCGTTTGTTGCAATCTGAATTTGTGAGATCCCCAGTTTCTTAGCTGTTTCTATAATTTGAGGGAGGTCATCCCTTAGAGTAGGTTCACCACCTGAAAACTGTACCGCAAAAGGAGGATTTGGTTTAATTGAGGCCATTCTTTCAAGTATTTTTTTTATATTTTCAAAAGAAGGCTCATATATCCTCTTTGTAGCTCCAGCACTTGCAAAACATACCGGGCAATTCATATTGCATCTATTAGTCAAGTCAATATTAACAAAAATTGAAGGTGTCAAGTGATCTTGGCATAATCCGCAATCATAAGGGCATCCTTTATCTTTATTTTTTATTTTCTCAACAGAATTTTCAGCTATTTGGTCAAGTCTTTGAAGTCTTTTATAATACTCAGCATCATCTGAAAGGATTTCTGAGAAGAATCCATGCTCTTGGCATTGCTTCTCCATTATAATTTGCCTCCCAAAATCTCTGATATCAGCTTTAATTCTTTTTAGGCATATAGGGCATATGGAGTCGGTTTCTCTAATTATGTTAGGAAGCACTAAAACACCATATGAAAAAGAAATAAAATTATTTAAAAAATTATCTCTTAAACAGATATGCTAAGAAGATAATAACTGCAATAATCGCAATAATCGATAGAAACAGAAAAAAATAGAAGAGTTTAGGAAGCTGATTTTTGACCTCTTTAATAGCTTCCTGATTAACTTCTGGAGTATTAGATTCCTCAACCTTTTCTTTTTCAATTACTGTTATCCTAATATCCGCATATGCCATTCCTTCTTTACCCGCGGAGTCTTGGAATCTTGCAACAATTATAGAATTCAAAGATTTTTTTGAACTATTTTCACCAATTGAAACAAATATTTTATCAGAAATTTCTTTTCCAGGGGTTAGGTAGCCGATATTAAGTATTTCATCTGATAAGATGTCACCTTTAATTTCCACTCTGATATCTTGCATCTGAATATTCCCAATATTTTCTAGGATAAAGGGAACTTCTAAAGTTTCACCTTTATAAGCTGTGAAATCATTGGTATCCAATTTTAGAACAGCTTCGACTCTTTCTTCTATAAGTGTTATACTTACAGGCTTTTCCAAGTAAAAAGGTCTGCAACCTCCCCTGCATGCACCTTTACCACATTTCAGCAGAATGTTAAATTTTGCTTGTTTTAATGGGATATCTTCTGTAAAGGTCAATACAAATGTTTCTTTGATACTCTGACCAGGCTCAATAATTGAGAATTTGAAAGGATTATTTTGATAGTCTCTGATGGATTTTATATAAGCCTTATATTCTCCCATAAATGATTCTTCAATCATTATTGTTCCATCCCAAAGCCTATCGTTTGATTGATTTATAATTTCAAGTGTGATCGCTATTTCTTTCCCCTTTTCTACATTATTTGGGTATGATAATTTAAGGTCAATATACTCAGCCGATATGGGATAAACAATAAAAGAAAGAATAAGGGCAAATAAGAATAATCTCTTCATCAAATCACAAAAATAATATTCATTTATCCAATTTAAGTTTTACGAATATTCTTACTCGCCATGAAAGATGTCGGGGTCATAATAAACTTTTTAAATGTAACACTTCTCATCTCTTTAAATGGTGAGTTTTTATGGATGACAATCATAAAATAGGGCTTATTTTTGCTTTAACTGGACTTATAGCAGGCATAATATCGGGGATGTCCTCACTGCCTAGTTATGCAAGTATTATCGTAGCTTTTGTTATATTCTATGTTTCACAGTACCCCATTAAGATGGTGGGCGTAGATATGACAAAATATGGTACCGCAGGCAGCATCTTAAAATCAGGATTTTTTTCATTTCTTGGAAGCTGGCTGATGTTCTGGATAATCTTATTTAATGCTTAATATTTATTATTTTTTTTCAGGTGAAATCTTTGAGAATCGCTGTAATAGATTATGATAAATGCCAACCAAAAAAGTGTAATCTATTGTGTCTTAACTATTGCCCCGGGCCTAGAATGAACGAAGAGACTATTATAGTCGACGAAGTAACAAAAAAACCCATTATCTCTGAGATCTTGTGCACTGGGTGTGGCATATGTGTTCATAAATGCCCTTACAAAGCAATTTCCATAGTAAACTTGCCTGAAGAACTTTCTCAGCCAATACATCAATATGGCCCAAACACCTTTAGGCTTTATCGATTGCCGATTCCAAAAGAAGGAAAGGTATTGGGGCTTATAGGCCAAAACGGAGTTGGCAAGACAACAGCAATTAGAATTCTTTCAGGAGAGCTTTACCCAAATATGGGAGATTATGCCTCAAAAGAGATGAAAAATCTAACTTCTTACTTTAGAGGAACAGAGCTCCAGGGGTATTTTGAGAAAATTGAGGGCAAAGAAATTAAGAGTTCCTTAAAACCCCAATACATTGACAAACTTTCTCAAGTTGTAAAAGGAAATACAGGAGAGCTCCTTGAAAAGATTGATGAAAGAGGAATTTCAAAAGAGCTTATCCAAGAACTCGGTTTAAACGATGCCCTAGACAAGGATATTTCTGTGCTGAGCGGGGGAGAATTACAGAGGGTTGCTGTAATTGCTTCAATGTCCAAGGACGCTGACATTTATTTTTTAGATGAGCCTACATCTTATCTTGATATAAAGCAAAGGTTAAATGTTGCTAAAGCAATAAGAAATCTCGCAGAACAAAAAACTGTTGTCGTAATTGAGCATGACCTTGCAATTTTAGATTATTTGAGCGACAATATTCACATTCTTTATGGGCAACCCGGGGTATATGGAATTGTTTCAACGCCACTTGGGGTAAGAGTTGGAATCAACATGTACCTTGACGGGTACATAAAAGAAGACAACGTCAGATTTAGAGATGAATCAATTAAGTTTTATCAAAAGGAAGAAAAATCTCTAAAATCAAAGAAGGTGCTTTTAGAGTATCCGGCATTTGAAAAGAATTATGAAAGCTTTTCACTTAAAACTGAAGCTGGAATCCTCCACAAGGGTGAAGTAATCGGTATCGTTGGGCCAAACGCTACAGGTAAGAGTACATTTATAAAAATACTTGCTGGCGTATTAGAGCCTGACAATGGCAATAAATTTGAAACAGAACTTAAAGTGTCATACAAGCCGCAATATATTAAAAGAGAGTATGAAGGCACCGTAAGGGATTTGCTATCGAAAGTTGCCAAGGAGAAATTTCACACAAATATCTACAAGGCTGAAATACTAAGACCTCTTGATATAGACTCTATTATAGATAACTCAATTTCAGAACTTTCTGGGGGGGAATTACAGAGGGTGGCAATAGCTACATGCTTATCCCAGGATGCAGACTTGTATTTATTTGATGAGCCTTCAGCATACCTTGATATCGAGCAGAGACTTAACTTTTCAAAGGTATTGAGAAGATTTATAGGTGATAAAGGATTAATGGCAGTAATAGTTGAACATGACTTAGTTTCTTTAGACTACACTTCAGATAAAGCAATTGTATTTTCAGGAAGGCCAAGTATGTCCGGAATAGCCTCTTCACCGCTTTCTCTTCGTGATGGAATGAATAGGTTTTTGAAAGAGATTGGAATAACATTCAGAAGAGAACCTGGATCTGGGAGACCACGATCAAATAAACTTGACTCTCAAAAAGACAGAGAGCAGAAGTCATCTGGCGAGTATTACTACTTCAAAGAATAAAATCAAAGTAGTTCTACCGTTCCTCGATCACCATCAACTTTGACTTTTTTTCCTTCTTGAATACTCTCAATGTCTATTCTATCAACCATTGGAACGTCTGAGATTATTGCACCAACAGAAACAATTGTTTCTGCTTCTTTGTTTATTATGGCTAGGGGTGCAACGCCATTCTTTTTCAACTGGTAGATGACATAGGACCCGACAGTTGAACCCTTTCCCATCGGAAAAACAAAAATTTTATCCTTTATGCTCTTACCACAGGCATTGGAATTTTTGTCCATTACAACTCCAGTGTTTGGGTCAACCCCTCCAAGAAAAGAGATCGGCGAGGTACTCTTCAATACCTCACCTTCTGCTAAACCTTTGGATATCTTTCTCCCACTCAAGATCATTTGATTATCCTTCCATTGATTCAAGTTTATTAAGTATAGAAATAATCTCCTTAGTAAGATTCTTGTACTCTTCGGAATCAGGCTGTAAAGATTCTCTTTGGATATATATTTTAATCAAGGATGCAACTAGGTCTTCCTTTTCTCCCGTTGGGGTAACTACAGGCTTTTCATCAGTTGGTGTTGTAGGTGTCACGGGGGCCACAGTTATTTTTGAGAAGAGGTCTTTTAATGTATCATCAATAGTTTGGCCTCTACCAAATGTCATTGACCTTGGGTCTATTGCAACGATGTCCCAAAGATTGACAGATTCTGCCCTTTGAACATATACCGAAAGAAGATATAATGGAACTGTCTTTCCCTGGTAAGTAAAGGGATAAAGGATCATGTTTCCTTGTCTTTTAGTTTCAGCCAAAAGTCTGAACTCTTCTTGATACTGGCTGTTCAAAAATTCCTGTGTAATCCTCTTGCCTGTAATTTTTTCTGCCGAGATGTCGATAGCATAGAATTTTGCTTCTGAATTTTCGTCATCAAGGTATCCATACATAAGGGTAGTAAGTTCTCTCGATTCAGCCCTTCTCAAGATCATTTGTAAAAATGCTGCATATTCATAATTTTCAGTTTTTGGATTTTTGGCAATGATGTTGTATATGAAATCTGTATATCTCCCGACGTTATCCCCTAAATCAAACTCGTAGAAGTTTGTCGCCTCGATATACTCTTTTGGGTCTGTTATGTGGTATGTTGTGTAGGCATCAGAAACGTAGTGGAAATAGTCATCAGGTGCCCTTAACTGGGATCTGACTTCAGCAGGGATTTCACTGCCGTCTTTAATCCATGGGTATATTTTTAGATATATGTCCTTGAAGACGTCATCAGGCCCAACATAGTAGGCTAATACTTCTCCAGTTTGCATGTTTGTAAGGACTCTGGCAACGTTCCTCTTGTAATCGAGATTTACATAAGGCATGTAAGTTACTGCATCAAGCTTTAGATTGTAATCTGTTAAGAGATAAGGTTCTCCCTTGTATAATACTATGTAACTGTCTAGATCCCTTTCAAACTCTTCTGGGAGGTAAATTGAATTTCTCTCACCTAAAGACCTGTATGGTACATAATCAAGCGATGCGTACTCTGACCAGACACCGTAACCTTCAATCCTAAACAAAGTTAATCCACTAATGTTTATTGTGTCGACATTTAGAGTTTGAAGATCGTCTCCAAGATTTGTCGCCCTGTCCTCTGCTAAGTACATGTTTGTTGAATAGGAATTTGTAGTTACAGTCTCTACCTCAAGCCCGTCTGAATATATATAATCAAGCTGCCCTTCTCCAAAATAAATCTTAGAGGGTATATTTATTATTTCTCTAGTGTTTGAGTCCATGATGATTATATCATCTGTTCCAACATAGAATAAGTTCCTGTTGTAGAAGTTATCTGTGACAGGTGTTTCTGGTTTTATTGTCTTATAAGTGGCCCAATAAATCTTCTTTTCTTCTGGATCTAGAAATAAATCAGTATCTGATATGAGATAGTACCTAGGCCCTAGTTGTGGTCTTGCAAGAACATATGCTGTTACATAGTCCCAAACTCTAGCTCTATCTATCAGGTAACGATTTTCGTTTAGGAAGTCTTGCACCACTATATCCTTAATCTCTGTTTGGGGTAATATGTTCACGCTGATTCTTTCAACATTTTCAACATAGGACGCCCATCTGTTTGAGTCGATTTCTTTCTGGATGTAAGGGGTGTTTAGCAAAGGATTTCCTGCAACACTTCTACTTAACAAGAATCCCTTTACGCCAGCGGCAGCTGTCGGTGAAACTATTAAAAGTATTACCAAAATTGCTATAATCCCACGTTTACTAAAGAACCTTTTCTTGTAATCTTCAACGTTTGATTCAGTAAATTTCATATCTGTAATATTTTTTAGTATTGGCATAAATACGAGCGCAGCAACAAGTAATGCAGCCTTAATAATCCCGGGCATGAACAATGCTACTAAAGATATCCCGCTCATTATTCCAAGTTCTGTTCTATCCCTTGAAACTACGAGATTCATTAATCCAATGCCTACAAGAATCAAGGATTCAATAATCCAGCTAATCTGTAAGAAATCAAGTATACCAAACTTGACATAATCTGGATTATAGATATAGAATGTGAATACGTTACTGAAAAAGAGAAGTGCCGAGAATGCAACTAGGGCGAGAAATAAGATTACTGCAGTTGCAGTCATATGTGTTTTTTCTAAAACAATTTCTTTTGGCGCTTCTTTTACTGTCCCATCCTCAAAAACTCTACCCAATTTCCTAGCCCTTTCGAAGAATAGATTTGCGGCGTAGGGAAGTGCCACTACCAAGGTCAAAAGGAAAAGAATGCCTTTCCCAATATTGATAAGATTGAGGTAGAGGTAGCTTTGATAGAAGCTATCTGTGTTATATATAAAATCCATGATAAGCGGCCTTGTTATTTCAGGGAGTTCCTGTAAATAAAGAGCATATCTAAGATATAGAACAGGGACTGGTATGAAAATAAAGATTAAAAAGAATATTAGGAAATAGATAAGCTTTCCAGCAGTATTCTTTCCAACTTCCTGTTTTATTAAGTTTCTTAGTGGTGTTACAAAGAACATTATCAAGAATATGATTAGGGCTAAAACTAAACTCCAGACAACGCCTATAGCGTAAAGAGAGAGCTTTACCATAAACTGCTCATAAAACAATGTGTAGAGGACTTTCAAGTTAAAGTAGAGTGGAATTCCAAAGAGGTATCCGATTACAAGAGTAAAAACAATGAAATACAATAATCCCTTAGGGTTAAACCCCTTTCCATTTTTTTTAGATTCTTTCTTCATAATCCTATTAAGAGATAATCCTTTAAATGATTTACCCGGTTAAATGGTAAATCATTTAATCAAAGATATTAGTACTATACTAGCTATCTCTTGCTTGGGGATTAAATGAGCATTAAAGATTTAGTTACAAAAGAAATAGAAAAAACTCCAGAATCAATACTTGAAGAAGTGTTTGATTTTATCGTTTTTTAAAGAATAAATCAAATATTGTTCCAGAAACTGCAATTCTTAGTGAGTCTTCATTAAAAAAAGATTGGCTAAAACCTGAGGAGGATGAAACTTGGGCATGTTGTGAAAGGTGATGTTGTAGTAGTGCCCTTTCCATTCTCTGATTTGACACAATCAAAAAGGAGGCCTGCTTTAGTATTGGCATCACCCCGGGGAGACGATATTATTTTATGTCAGATTACTAGCCAAGATAAAAAGTGAAAAAATTAACGAAGTAATAAGGATAATAATCGAATTATTATCGGCTAACGAATAATTTGTTCAATCAAGATTTTAAATATTTATCTTAACGAAACATCCCCAGAATAAACCTTGATTTCTTTTTCCTTAGTCTGTAATATCAATGCACCGTTTTCATCAATATCCTTGGCCAAACCTTCAAAAGTTTCATTTATCCCGATTATCTTGACCTTTTTACCGAGCGTGTCAGAATTATTCTTCCACCTTTCAATTATCAAATCAATTTTGCCATTTATATATTCTTGATAGATTGAGTCATAATGCTCTAAAAAAGATTTCAAGAATAGTTTAATGGACACCTCTTCTTTCATTTCTATTTTTAATGAAGTTCCGTTTTCTGGGAGGATCTCTTTTTCTGTATTTAGATTTATCCCAACCCCAACAACGATATAATTTATCTTTTCCACATCAGCTGAAAGCTCTGTAAGTATGCCTGATATTTTCTTGCCAGAAATTAAAATATCATTGGGCCATTTTATCTTTGCATTCAGATTGTTATCCATAGAATTTAATGTTTTAACAAGGGCCAATGAAGATACTAAGGTCAATTGAGATGCTTTTTCAGGTGAAACATTTGGTTTAAGGACAAATGATACATAAACCCCTCCTTTAGGCGAATACCATTCTCTTCCTCTTCTGCCACGACCAGATGTCTGCATCTCTGATATTACAACTGTTCCTTCGTTTTCTTCCAACGCTATCTGCTTTGCCTTGTTATTGGTCGAATCTACTTCTTCAAAGAACAGTATCTTTTTTCCAATAATCTTTGTTTCAAGCAATCTTTCTAGTTCAAATTCTATCTGTTTTTCAGGTGATTTGATGAGTTTGTACCCTTCGTTTGTCTTTGAATCTATTTCATAGTCGAGCTCCCTAAGCTTTTTGATATGCTTCCAGACGGCCGCCCTTGAAATTCCAATCTCTTTAGATATCTCTTCTCCAGAAACATAATCGCCTTTTTTTTCAAGGATTTCAAGTATCTTTGACTTCATTCTTTCACCTGAGAAAAATTAAAATAGATTTCTGCTCCGGTGTTTAATTTTATGCTTAATCTGTGATCTCCTGGCTCATTATATTTTATTTCTTTTTGGATAATCTTCTTTTCATTTGACTTGATGGATTCATTTCCTTCTAAAATTTTATCCCCATCAATATAAACGATGTACGAATAATTTTTATCGGCACCTTCAAGATTTTCTATAGTGAAGTCAAAATAGATGAGTCCATTTGTTTTCTTAGTATAGTTATTAAATAAAATTGATTTATTATTAATCAAATTAACGGTGTATCCTTTTTTCTTAACAAAAATAGTATCCCCCGGATAATATGAATTTAGGCCGTCGAGAGTAACTGCACCGTTTTTTATTTTTAACTCGGCACATTCAAGATTTGAAGTATTATTATCGTTTTCTAAAATAGTAGTATTAAAGTAAAGTCTTGTGAAGTGCTCTTCAGGCATCTTTACTTCGCTAAAAGATAAAAGAACAAATGCAGAAACAAAGAGCATAGAAAAGGCTAATGCGTAGAGGGCATACCTATCATTCAATTATCTCAAACCCATCTTCATTTGTTTTTATGCGGCCTTCATCCACCAGATCTTTTAGGGCAAGCTCAACATCAAGCTCATCAATACTCAAAACATTTGATATCTCTGACTTTGATATTTTAGGATCAGTCTTTAATAGCTCATAGACACTTTCCTTTATCTCTTCTTCATCAATGTCTTCAAAAAAGGACATATCGCCTTTTTCTTTACTAGTTTCGTTTGTAAGGGCTTCTTCGGAGACTTCTTCCATAAGCTCTTCTATTTCTGTCTCTTGGAGAGCTTCCTCAACTTCTGCGATATTTACTTCTTCAGTCACCGCTTCGTATGTTTCTTCTTTTTGATAAGGTGCGGATTCTGGGGCAGAATAAGTATCTATTTTATCGGTATAGTCAAATGACAAGCCCCTCTCCATAAGATCTTTTATTCTTTTGGAAAGTTCGAGCTCTCTATAGAGCCAGTAGTTTGGCGTGATTGATATTATAATATCTGGCACAAGGTAAATTTCATCCTGAAACTCGCCCACCCTTCCGATTATGTCAACAATCTCGCCTCTCTCGAATTTATCCAGAAGCTCAATTTTGTCTGACCATGCTTTTAATCTTGCGGTGGCGGTTCCATCATCAATCGTGAAAGAACCGTAGGTATTCTCATTGTTCATATAGGAATCTATTATCGTGCCTATTATCCTTGCTTCCTTTGATTCCCCAAAAGGAGTGGAGAGTAAAACCCCCCCCATCTCATCTTTTTTTAACTTACCATTGACAAGGTCGATAATCCTCATCTTGTAGGCTATCATTCAATGCTTTTTCTCTTGAAAGATATATAAGAGTTTTCTTTAGATTATATTTTAAGAAAATGTTTCAATATACAGATCAAGCGCTCTTTCAATATCTTTCCCAATTATCATCGTCAAAGGTCTCAAGTCTCCTTTATCGGCCTTTTCC
>Ga0172382_10001289_pt1 | contig 45156 bp, 41 predicted proteins | sample Leawel138RmetaG_FD_122245 | JGI IMG/M metagenome (GOLD analysis project Ga0172382, IMG submission 122245) | Leachate microbial communities from a municipal landfill in Southern Ontario, Canada - Leachate well 138R metaG | ecosystem: Engineered > Solid waste > Landfill > Unclassified | place...
TCCGGTGTCGGTTCGCCCCGGTAGATCGCCGCGTCGGTGATCCGGTCGCCGGTCGGGGTGTCGTTTCCGGCAACGGTGGTGGTCCGGGGTCCGGTGGGTTCGCCTTTGCTTTTTCGGGGTTCTGCTACTGCTACAGTTGCTACACTTGCTACACTTCGGGGTTTCGGTGCCTGTTTTGTAGCAGTTGTAGCGGCTGTAGCTGTAGCAACCGCTCCAGAAACCCAATCACGCAGCGCCATGCTTGCCCCCTATGATTTCAGGGTGAAGGGTGACAACGGCCTTTCGTCCCTCGGTGCCGCGCCGAATCCGGCCGGCGCCCTCAAGCTCATTCAAAGCAGCTTCAAGCGCCGCCTTCCGCCTGGTCCGGTTCGGTCCGAATTTTTGAATATAGTTACAAGGGGCCACGGCCAGCCTTTCGCGCCGGCAGTAGTCCACAAGCCAGGCCTCCAGGGTCAAGGCGTCGGCCACGGCCTCGGGTACTGAAATTTGATTGAGAAAGCGCCGGGCCTCGAACAGGTGCCAGGCCACAATCCGGGCCGCCCGCTGCATCAAATCCGCGCCAATGGTGCCGGCCGGGCCATGCTCGAAAACGTGAAACAGCGCCGCCATGCGGGCCGCATTGTCGCCGGCCTTCGAAGCAACGTCCCGCGCCTCGGCCATGTCGCCGCCGGGGGCAAGCTCACCCTCAACGATATCGTGAAATTCCACCCAAACGGCCTTGGCTTCCGGGTTTAGGTCCAACACCCCGGGGTCCAGGTTGCCCAGGTCGTCGAACCTTAAGGGGTGGTCAAGAAGATCCGCCAGCCGCCGATGGAACCGGGAAAGCGCCGGCCAAAACTCGGGGGCCTCTTGGAACATCCGCCGGCCTTGGGTGGATTCAGGTTGCGCAACGAGGAACCGGGCAAGAAAACCGCTATCACGAGCAAGGCCACGGCAGTTTTCAAGCCATTGGCGAACCGTGCCGGATTGCGCCGCCAGGTAGGCCGAAAGCCGCGCCTCTCGTATCGTGAAGCACTCCGAAGTTTTACGCTCTACGCTCATCGGCGCCGCGTCCCACAGGCTGTTTAACGTCGCCAGGTTCCTCATGATCGAATCGCGGCCCATTGCATGGCCGCCGAACACAACGCCCGCCTCCGCACTTAGCAGGCCGCCCACGGGCCACTTGTGGGCAAGGCGCCAGGTCAGGGCTTCGCTGGTGGCATCGCCAATGAGCAGTTGCGGGACCTTCGGCCGCTCGGGCTTCCGGGCTTCCAGGTCGGCCAGCTTCCCCTTGATTTCGGCGGTGTCCTTCCCGCGTTTGGATGCTTCCCTAATCGCCGTCAGCAGGCCGTCGCGCTCAGCTTTCCAGGCATCGTCAGCCGCCCGCCATGCTTGAACCAAGGGCCGGTGGGCTTCCTCTTGCTCGGCTTCCCATTGCCGGATTGCCTTCGTAAAAAAACCATCGACGGTGGTCTTTCGCTCGCCGGAATCCGCCAATGCCAGGAAAAACAACCCAGTCGGGCCGCTAAGCTTCCCTGCTCTCCTGCAATCCGCCAGGCCAGCCGCCACGGTCGAAACCGCCGCCAGGGCCGAACAGGCGGTCAGGGCTACGGGACATTGAACGAAGGCCGTAACCTCCGCCACGGCTTCGCAAATGGTTCCGGGCAGGGCTTCCACGGGGTAGGGTTCTGCTTTTTCGTCCGGGGCCAGGGGCAAGGGGTCTTGCCAATCTTCGGCGGTTGCTACTGCTATTTCCGCTACAGTTGCTACAGTTGCCACGGGTTCCGCCCTCTCGATAATCCGCTTGACGGCCTCCGGGCCTTCGTTGACTGCCAGGTCGTTGAAGTCGCCGGCCGGTGGAATCGCCACAAGCCCTTTGACGGCCAAGGCCGCAGCTCGGGCAGCGTCTGTGCCGGGGTTCTTCCCCGTGCGGGCCTCGGTAACGGTGTCATTGTCGGCCGCCAGGGTCAGCGTCCGCTCCGGGTATCGGTCCCGCGCCATCCGGGCCACGGCGCCCAGGTTTCCCGCTGAAAACGTACAAAGAACCGTCCGCCCGGTGGCCTCGTGAAGGCTCGCGCCCGTCGCCAGCCCTTCGCATATCAGCAGCGGGCCGCCGTCGCCCTTGTATGCGAACCAACCGCCGGCCACGGGGCAGCCAGGGGCAAACCGCTTCCCGCCGTCAGGCTGGATCTTTTGAACGCTCATCAGGTCGCCGGCCGGGCCATAGACAGGGACCACTAAAACCGGGCCATCCGTCCGGGTGCCGGGTATCGGCCGCAGCCCCTTTGCCTTGTTATAAGGTGTCAGCGCCGGGGCCGGGTCCAGGCTTTCGAAGTAGATCCGGGCCGCCTCGGTGGCCTTGGTTCGGGCCTCGGCCGCCTCGGCTTCGCGCTTCACCCGTGCCGCCTCAATCTCAGCCTTTTCGGCTTCACTCAAGGGGCCTCGGGCCTGTCCGGTTTCGGGCCGCCACTTGAAAGTTTCATCGGTCGCCCAATTCCAGAACAAGCCGTTCACCGGGGGGTCAAGGTGTAGCCGATAGCGCCCGTTTTGCCGGTGTGGCTTGTCGATGGTGGGGCAGTCGTGCCACTTGCCATCGGCCACAAGGTCCGCCGGGGGTATGGCGCCGGCCGCTTCCAGGGCCACGCGAAAGTCGGCCACGGGGTCCGGTGCTGGTTTTTGAAGGAAAGCAAGGCCGGATGTCATAGCGCCCCCAATCGAAAACGCTTTAGCAAATAATCAGCCGCCGGCCAGGGCAGCAACCCCCACGCCGCCAGCCAAACAACGCCCCGCTTGATGGTACGCCGGGGGTTCATCGGGCAGCCGCCCGATTTGCAAGCCAGGATTCGATTTCGGATTCCAGCCAGCCGACCGAATTAGCTCCCAGCTTCAGCCGCTTCGGAAAGTCGCCGGCTCTTTCCTTCCGCCAAATGCTCACATCAGAAAGCCCCACGCGGTAAAGTACCTCGGGCTTCCGCAAGACTCGGTCGCTGTTTCGAATTTGCTCATTCATTGCTTGCCCCTTTCGTCAAAAAAAATGCCAGACAGCGTTTAACTGTCTGGCATGGTATTGTCTTGAAAGGTCTTGGTAAAACCGAAAGTTTTTAAAAATTTCCGGGATTATTTAACGCTTAAATTTTTTCCACATTTCGACAAGCTCTTTGCCCTCTTTGTAAAATTCTTCGGTTGTCGTTTTCCCGCCAATGCCAAATTCCCTGCCAACTTTTTCGAAAAGAAACCCGTCAATCGGCGTCTCTGGCGATTCTCGTTTGATTTTCCTTATTCGATCATAAACAAGGGGGGCCTTTTCTAATCTTTGGCGTTTTGCAAACAGGTTTGTGCTTTTCGGGTGCGGCTTCCCAAAAACATCGTCCCAGCTTTTCGCCTTGTAGCGAGTCACCTTTCGAACGCTTGTGACGAACGCATGTTCGCACCATTCGGGAATCGGCAGCGAACGAAACGAACATAAAAACAGCGCCCGAAGAATAAAAGCCGGGTTTTTCTCTTTTTCGTAAAGTTGCCCAATTTTAAGCAATTCTTGCGCCGCAACCCACCGGAAAAGGGGGCCAACCGCAAATCGACCAAGGTCGGCCTTTCTCCATTCTTCCTGCGCCTCGATTGCTTCCTCAACCGTCCAGTTATATAACTGGCGCAATTCTTCCCTTCCGGCTCCCTCGGCTGGCAAAAAGCGGTCCTCTGTCATTTTCGCCCCCTTTCCGCCAACCGAATGACATTGCTTTTCTTTGCCTCATTTCCGCCGGCAACCTCTTGCAAGCGGGCCTCCCATTTCAAAAGGGCCTCCCGCTTTTCGTTCAAATAGTCGTGCCGGTTGTAGATCGCCAACACGCCTTGCAGCTTGTGTCCCAGGATCCGCTCGGCCACCACGTCGGAAACGCCGATTTCGGCCAGCTTGGTGCGGGTGGTGCGCCTCAAATCGTGCGCTTTCCATTGTTCCTCAGATCCCGTTATTTCCTGCCAATGCCGGCGGACAGCCTGTGACATACCGCGCCGGGTGATCGGGCCGCCTTCGGGCTTGTGGCTCGATCTGAACAGGGGGCCGGTGCCGTCGCCAAAAGGCTTCGCGGCCTGGATCTGTGCCAAGGCAAGGGGGCAAAGCGGTACAACATGCTCCGTGCTGTTTTTGGTGCGCTCGGGCGGTATGGTCCAGGTCTTGGCGGATCCGTCAATTTCATCCCAGGTCATGGCGCCGACTTCGCCGGGCCGGCAGCCAGTCAGCAGGATCAACCGCAGCGCCAACTTGGTTGTGCGGTAAAGATTGACGGTATCGTCGGCCGGGTCGGTGCGCTTCCAAAATGCCTTGATTTCATCGTCGGTCAAAACCCGGTCGCGGGTGGGTTCCTTGGCCTTTGCAAGGCGGCCGAATGGCGAATGAGCAATGATGCCCCGCTCGGCTGCAAAATTCATCATGCCGACCAACACGCCTTGAAGGCGGTTTGCAAGTATCGGCGCCCGGTCCCTTACGCCATCAATAAGCAAAACGCAGTCCCGCCGGGTCAGATCCTTAACTTTCCTTTTGCGCCATAAGGGCAGGGCGTCTTTTTCAACCATCCGGCGCCGCTCCGGGCCGGAAGGGGTGCCTTCCAACTTTTTTTGCCAAAATTCTTCAAGCAGATCCTCGAAGGTGGGGGCCTCTTTGCGCTCGGCCTTGGCCTTCCGAACCTCGGCGCCGGGGTCGATGCCGCGCTCAACCTTCAGCATGGCGGCCGCCGCCGCTTCATGGGCTTCAAGCATGGACAACGCCGGATAGCGGCCGATGGTAAATCGCCTGTCCTCTCCATCGAAAAAATACCGCAAAATCCATGCCTTGGCGCCAGTAGGGTACACCCGGACAAACAAGTTGTCGGTGTCTTGAACCTCATAGCGCCGGCTTTTCGGGGCCAATTTGCGTACACTTAGATCCGTTAAGCCCATGATTTTTTTACCTTTACCCTAAGAATTTAGGTACCAAAAAAAGTACCAGGTTGGGGGGTTACAAGGGTGTTTTTCATTGGGTTTCACTAAGTTTCTTTTTATGCTCTAAATTATTGATTGTCAAGGATTTTGTAATGCTTTGAAGGGCGGTGAAAAGGTAGGTGAAGCGGGGTGAAAAAGGGTTAAATCTGCTTTGGGAGCAGGGAGTCGGAGGTTCAAATCCTCTCGCCCCGACCAGCACAAAAACAGCGGCGGTACTTGGGATTCCAAGTGCCGCCGCTGTTTTTATTTCTCTCGCGAGATCCATCGGATCGCTTCGGCGGCCGCAAAGAGGCCGAAGATGGCCGGAAGATAGGAAATGCTGCCCAGAGGCGGGCGCTGGCGGCCGCGGCTGGTTTCTTCGACTGCCGCCGGCACCGATACTTGAGATGGCCGGGGCGGCTCGGTGGAAAAGACGCAGCGGATGCCGCCACGAATTCCCCGGCGCCCGAGACGTTTGCGCACCACCCGGGCCAGGGGGCAACCTTCGGTGTCGGCCAGGTCGGCCACGCGCACCCGGGTCGGGTCCAGACGGCAGGCGGCCCCCATGCTGGAAACGGTGAAGATGCCCATTCCGTGGGCCGCGGCCAGCAGATTGACCTTGGAATTGACCCCGTCGATGGCGTCGATGACCACATCCGGCGGCGGATCGAGGAAGGCGGTGGCCGTGTCGGCGTCCACGAAGCCGCCGCGGGCATCCACCCGGCAGGCCGGGTTGATGTCGGCCACCCGGTGGCGGGCGATTTCGATCTTGGGCCGACCGAGGGTGGAGTGCAAGGCCAGCAGTTGGCGGTTGAGGTTGCTGGACTGGAGAACGTCGAAGTCCACCAGGCGCAGCGTACCGATGCCGGCCCGGGCCAGGGCTTCCACCGCGAAGCCGCCCACGGCCCCCAGGCCGAACACGGCCACCTCGGCGGCTTCCAGGCGCGTCACGGCCTCCGGGCCGACCAGTTGGATCAGGCGGGCGAAGCGTTCCAAGAGACCTCGGTGTGGGTTTTTGGGGATGGGTTCATATTCAGAACGTGCGTCGAAAGCCTGGCCAGGGGTGCAGTGGACAGAGTGGACGTAATGGACCAAGTGGACAGGGTGGACATGACGCGCATTGGGGTAACCGGTTTTAATTTTTTTCTCGGTGGCGCTTTGCGGGCGCGGTGATTGAAAATTATGCTCTATTACAATCCGATCCTTTTTTCGGGCGGTTCCAGCCCGGCGAACAACCGCCGGGCGTTGTTCCAGGTGAGGTCCGCCGCTTCGCTGGTTTCCAGGCCCCGGGCCGTTGCCACGGCCCGGATTACTTCCACCAGGCAGGCCGGTTCGTTGTGGGGGCCGGGGCAGCCGGTGGGCAGGATGTCCGGACTGTCGGTTTCCACCAGCAGGTGATGGGGCGCCACGGCGCGGCAGGCCTCCACCGGGCGGCGGGCGTTGGGCCGGGTGATGCCGCCGCCGAAGGAGACCGACACGTTGCGCCGGGCCAGGGCCGCCACGATGTCCGGGGCGCCGCCGTAGGCGTGCACCAGGCCGCCGGCCGTCAGACCGCCCAGGGCCTTGAGGGTTTCGAGCAAGGGACGCCAGGCCCGCCGGCAGTGGATCGAGACCGGCCGGCCGTAGCGGTTGGCCAGGCCTACCTGGAACCGGAACAGCTCCAGTTGTAATGGGCGGGTGTCGGCCGGCAGGTGGTGGTCCAACCCGATTTCTCCCACCCCGCAGACATTTCCGGCCACCAGGGCCTCCAGCCGTTCGCGACAGTCGGCGGTTCGCTGCTCCAGGTACCAGGGATGAAGCCCCAGGGAGGGGCGCACCTGCCGGTAGCGCGCCGCCAGGTCGAGCACGGTGGGCCAATCCGCCGGCACGGTGCCGCAGCACATCATCCGGGCCACCCCGGCCTTGGCGGCCCGGGTCAGCACCGCCGGCAGGTCGTCGGTCAGACGCGCATCCTGGAGATGACAGTGGACATCGTAAAGGCGCAAGGCGGTCATGGCAGCAGGGCTCCGAGTCCCATTCCGGTCAGCTCGGCGCTGATGCGGGCCGCCCAGTCCCGATTGGCCTTGGGGTTGGCCGGGCTGGGGTGGGTGATTTGTCCCACGACAACGGATGTGCCCGCCAAAGCCCGCCGTGCGCTGACCGCGGCAAAGGCCCCCACGCCGATGACGTGACCCGGCTTCATCATTTGCGTCAAGGCCATCAGGGCGCGGTCGCAGGCGGCTTCCAGAGGGCGGCGCTCGGCGACGGGCAGCTTGTCCGGGGTGCGGTTGCGGCCACTGCTCTCCATGAAGACCAGGGGACAGTAGTTGGCGACGAAGAAATGTTGAAAAAAGTGTTCCGGCGTCCTGAAGGCGTCCCGGGCCCAACCCCAGAGCCGGCGGCCGCTGACCTCGTTTCGCCGGCAGGCGAAGCCTTCCACCGGACGCTTGGGATGCATGGGGGCCGGTCGGCCGATGGGCGCCTGGAGGCCGAGCCAACCGGTGACCACGGTGACATCGCCGAAGGGAACCCCGGTCTGGACCATTCCCCAGGGACCGGGGTTCATTCCCAGCAGCACCACCGGTCTCGGGCCCTGGCCATAGCGCTCGGCATACTGGAGATAGGCCGCCCGGGCGTAGATCAAAGGATTGTACACATGGGTCACCGGGAGGGCGAAACGCAAGGGCTCCAGGTCCCGGTTCAGTTGTTCGAGGATCTGCCGATGGGTCATGACAGACGGATCTCCAGGGCGGCGGAGATGGGAATGCGTTCAGGGGCCTTGGGCATGACGGTTTGCACGAAGAGCCGGTTGACCGCCGCGAGGACCCGGTTGAGCCGCTCCAGGTCGACGACGGCCTCGGCCGGCAGCGTTTCACCATCCAGACGGTTGAGCGGGCAGGCGGCCACCCGGCGGCCGTCACCGGCGTCAATCAACAACGGCAGTCCCTGGGTGCGGCAGATGATGGGCCGGGCCGCGTAGAGGGCGCAGCGGCCGTCGGGGGTCAACAGCGGGCATGGCCCCTCGCCGGTGACGCGGGCGGCTCGGTCACGGAGGACCTCGGCCGCCTCGTGGGGCAGGGTGTCAAGGGCCAGGGCGATACTCACCGCTTCCACGGGGAACACCGAGATGTGCTGCCGGCAGCAATCGCAGCATCCCGGGCCGCACCGGAGCCGGCCGCTGAGCAGTCGAGCGCTGCGAATCCAGAGGGCGTCCACCTTGGCCACCAACTGGCGATAGGATGTCAAGGCTTCCATGGCGGCGAGTCAGCCGGATTCGGGGCGAGGGGAGGCGGTGCCGGCCCGGGACGGGCAGTCGAGACAGCGGATGGGACCGCTGTGGTGGGCGCATCCGCCTCCGCCCGTCCGGTCCGGATGCCGCCGCTGGCGCAGGGCCAGGCCGGCGACAAACACCCCGAAAACCGCCATGGTGACGGCGATGGTGACGATGATGTCATACATGGCTGATTCCTCTCGTTGACACTGCACCGTTTGCTCCCGTTTACCTTAATGCCCACAGGGCGAAAAGCAATGGCGCTGGACGCACCGGCGCCGATATCCGGCAATCAGATCCGCACGAGTTTGTAGGCCCGCGTTCCCAGTCCCATCTGTTCGGCATATTCCAACTGGTGGGGCCAGTCCACCTCGGGGTACAGGCCGCGCAACTTGTCCTCGCCGGGGGCCGTGTGGGTCTTGAGAACGGACCCGGGCAGGGCGGCTTCCTGATTGATCAGGTCCACGGCGGCCTGGTCGATGGCCACCGGATCGGTGGCCGCCAGAACGCCGATGTCCCGGACCACGGGGCTGTCGTTGAAGGGCAGGCAGTCGCAGGCGGGGGAGACGTTGATGACGAAATTGATGAAAAAAGCTTTCTTCGGTTTGGTGGCCAGTACGCCGGCGGTGTACTCGACCATGTTTTCCAGGAATACCGGCACGCTCTGGTTCCATTGGATCTGGATGGCCCCGTGGGGGCAGACCAGGATGCACTCGCCGCAGCCGATGCAGCGTTCGTCGTCGATGACCGCTTTTTTCTCCACCAGGGACAGGGCGTGCTGGCTGCAGTGGGCCACGCATTCGCCGCAGCCCACGCAGCGTTTTTTCTTCACCTTGGGATGGACGGTGGAGTGCTGGGCCAGCTTGCCCCGGCGGGAGGCGCATCCCATGCCGAGGTTTTTCAAAGTGCCGCCGAAGCCGGCCAACTCGTGTCCCTTGACGTGGGCCACCGATATCAGAACGTCGGCGGCGGCGATTTCCTCGGCGATGTAGACGGTATCGAAGCGGTGTCCCGCGATGGACACGGCCGTTTCGCCGCGGCCCCGAAGCCCGTCGGCGATGATGAGGGGCGCGTCCACCACGGCGTAGGAGAAACCGTTGACAATGGCGGTTTTCAGGTGGTTGACGGCGTCCCCGCGAGTGCCGGCATACAGGGTGTTGGCATCGGTGAGAAACGGCTGCCCTTCGGCACCGCGCACGTCCTCGACGATGCGGCGCAGAAATGGCGGTCGGATGTAGGCCATGTTGCCCAGCTCGCCGAAGTGCAACTTGATGGCCACTAGGTCCCGCGGGTGAATGAGCTTGGCCAGTCCGGCGCGTTCCATGAGGCGACCGAGTTTCTGGACGAGGTTTTCTTTCCACTTGGCGCTCAGATCCATGTAGTATACGGTGCTGGTGGGCATAGGTTCTCCTTGGGGGAAAGTTCAGATCTCCAATCAGCGGTGAGCGAGGCCTTCGGTTGATACCCTTGTTTGAACATCGTCTCGACATGTTGCGGCGGATCTATGCCGTCTACGACCAGGTGCTGGCCCCTTACGCGCTGGCTTGCCACCGGGGCTGCGATGCCTGCTGCACTGCCAACGTCACCCTCACCACCCTGGAAGCGTGGGGGATCGTGGTGGGGCTGGGCGATGATGCCGAACAGGTCCTGGCGCGTCTCGGGTCGCCCCCGGATCCGCGGCGCTTCCGGCCCCGGGTGGGCATCAACACCGTTGCCGCCTTGGTGCTGAACGGTGAAGATCCACCGGAGGAGGGCGCCGATCCGGAGGCCGGGGCCTGCCCCCTGTTGCGGGACCATTGTTGTCCGATCTATCCGTTGCGTCCCTTCGCCTGCCGCTGCATGATCTCGACGCGGCCCTGTGACACGGTCGGATATGCCAGCATCGACGATTTTCTCGTCACCGTCAACACCGTCTTTCAGCAGACCATCGAAGACCTGGACATTGGCGGGGCCACTGGTAACCTATCGGATCTACTGCCTTTGTTCTTCAGTCCCGGTTTCAAGGAAACCTATGCGGGCGGAGGGTTGCCGCCGTCGCCGCTCGATTTGGCGCCCAACCGCCGGATGCCGGCGTTGATGGTGCCGCCCGAGCACCGGGCGCGCATGGGGCCGGTGATTGAGCGGCTCCAAAAAGCGATCCGGGGGTGATTGAAGCGTCAGGGGGCAGGAGGGGGTGTTGGTCATTGGTCATTGGTCATTAGTCATTGGTCATTGGCTACTGGGTAAAAGAGGTTTCGGGGGCTGGGATCAAGGTTTTGGGTTTCTTTGTAAAACCATAATGTTACCGCCGGGTGGTTCTTGTATTTGACGATTCGCGATTGCCTGATTTATCCCCAGGCATTTTCAGCCGTTCGACATGGACCCCGGGTCGGGGCTCGGGGTGACGAGCTGCTGAAGAATGCCGGATGCATGCGGCGCGATCCACGGTACGGCCCCATTCCGTCATTCCGGACTCGATCCGGAATCCATGTTCATCGGAACGAGGCGGCGGAAGCCCATCCGGAATGTTCCAAAGCCGGCGTCATCTTTTTGACCAGACCGGACGCCGCGGCGACCGGCGCAGCGCTGATCCCTGAAACCGGACGCCGGAACCCTTCCCAATGGGTTCAAGGTCTCAGGTTCCGGGGCGCCCGTGAAAGACGCGGGGCAAAAGTCGTCTTGACAAGGGATTGCGATTCAGGCTACAGCCCTTCACGAGGATAAAAACATGAACCCCCTTCGCTCGCCGCATCGCTGCTTTTTCGACGGACGCTTCTTTTTTGGTTTTAGAAGCGTCCATCCGGACGTGTAGCCCGGCGACCGCCTGATTGCACCCCGGATGGACTGAATCGGTCCATCCGGGGTTTTTTATTTTTGGACCCCGGAAGGACCTGTTTCTTCCGGGGTTTGTTTTTGCGCGGCGCCTCATCGCGGAAAACCCGCTCACCGTTGCATGGAAAAGGAAAAGGGAAAAATGATTTTGGAACTTGTCCCCGATTTGTCCGTGGAGGCCAGGGCCGGTATGCTCCAGACCCTGCGCCGCAACCGCTACGACTGCCGGGACCTCAGCGACCAGGGCGCGCCGTGCATCGGCATCCTGGGCGGGGAATCGGTGGACCCGGCGTATTTGAAAAATTTGGAAGGGGTCGCGGCCCTGGTGCCGGTGGACACCCCGTTCAAGCTTGCCGGTCGCCGCATGCACCCCAAGGATACCCGGGTTCAGATAGGTGAGGTGACCGTCGGAGCGGATCGGCTCGTGGTCACGGCCGGGCCGTGCGCCGTGGAAAGCCGGGAACAGGTGATGACCATCGCCGCCGCGGTGCGAAAGGCCGGGGCCGTGATTTTCCGCGGCGGGGCTTTCAAACCGCGCACTTCACCCTATGCTTTCCAGGGCCTGGGCGAGCAGGGGCTCAAATACCTGGCCGAGGTGCGCGAGACCTTCGGCATGCCGGTGGTGGCTGAGATGACCACCACCGGCCAGGCCGATCTGATGATGAAGTACGTGGATTTGGTACAGATCGGCGCGCGCAACATGCAAAACTTCGAACTGCTCAAGTGCGTGGGTCGCATGGGCAAGCCGGTGCTCCTCAAGCGCGGCCTGTCGGCCACGATCCAGGAATGGCTCATGAGTGCCGAGTATATTCTCGCCGAGGGCAACCCCCGGGTGATTCTCTGCGAACGGGGCATCCGTACCTTCGAGCCTTTCACCCGCAACACCCTGGACCTCACCGCCATCCCGGTGCTGCGCCAGCTCACGCATCTGCCGGTGCTCATCGATCCAAGCCATGCCACCGGCATCCGGGAAAAGGTCGCCCCCATGGCCAGAGCCGCCATCGCCGCCGGCGCCGATGGCCTGATGATCGAGGTGCACCACGACCCGGACCATGCCCTCTCCGACGGCCCCCAGAGTCTCTATCCCGACCAGTTCGCCCAACTGATGCGCGATCTGTACGTCATCGCCCCCGTGGTGGGCAAGCAGGTGGATTTCGCCTACCTGGACAAGGCCGCCGTCATGGGGCGGCCCGTCTCGGACCGTCGTTGTCCCGGGCGCTGTGCCGCCTTCATGGGACGGGTGGGCAACTTCAGTCACAAGGCCTGCCGGCAATACTTCGGCGAACAGGCCGAGGCGATGGCCATGCCCAGCTTCAGAGACGTTTTCGACGCCGTGGCCGACGGCCGGGCCGATTTCGGCATCGTGCCCGTGGAAAACAGCCTCAGCGGCAGTATTCACCAAAACTACGATCATCTGCTGACCTACGATCTGAAGATCGTCGCCGAAGTCAAACTGCGCATCGTACACGACCTGGTGGCCCGGCCCGGCACCCGGATCACCGACATCCGGCGGGTCCTGTCCCATCCCCAGGTTTTCGGTCAGTGTCTTCACTATCTGGAACAGTACGACTGGGAACGGGTGGCGGTGAGCGACACCGCCGGCGCCGCCGAGCGGGTCGCCCGCGCCGAGACACCCGGCGACGCCGCCATTGCCAACCGGGTGGCCGCCGAAGCCTACGGACTGGCGGTGCTCGCCGAGGGAATCGAGACCAACCCGCGCAACTACACCCGTTTCGTGGTGATCGGCACAATCCCGCTGAACCGGTGTGCGCCGCAGAAAACCTCCCTGATCTGCACCGCGCCCAACCGGCCCGGGGCCCTGCTGGCGATCCTGCAAATTTTTGCCGACCGCGGGATCAACATGATCAAGCTCGAATCACGCCCGCTGCCCGGCGAACCGTGGCGCTACCTCTTCTACATCGATCTGGAGGCGGACCTGGACGCGGCTGAACACGCCGAAGCGCGCCGGCTTCTGGCCGAGCGGGCCGATTTTCTCAAGTTGCTGGGAAGCTACTGAAGGTCGGGTTCAGGGGGGCTGGTCATTAGTCAATGGTCATTGGGTATGGGTCCTTTGATGGTTTTGGCCTGATTTCCTGGGGTCGAAAAAAGGCCGCGGTATCCGTCGCGTGTTGCCAAAACGGTGCGGTTTCTATAGGCTGAGTCAGACCTATATGACCGTAAAACAAGGCGACGCCGATGGTATACCTTGACCTGCTGCTCAACCTTTCCCTCCTCATCGCCCTGAGCGTCGTCTCGGTGTTCATCGAGCAGCGTTGGCCTCATGACCGTCGGGAGGGCGTTCTCCTTCAGGGCCTTCTTTTCGGTGCCGTGGCCGTCATAGGGATGCTGCGGCCCCTGACCCTGGGACCGGGGTTGATCTTCGACGGCCGCTCGGTGATGGTGAGCCTCTGCGCCCTGATCTACGGCCCCTTGGCCGCGGCGGTGGCGGTGCTGATGACGGTGGCCTGCCGCCTGTCCATCGGCGGGCCGGGCACCTTGACCGGGGTGCTGGTCATCCTCTCTTCGGCGGGTATCGGTCTGGCTGCGAACCGGCGCTTCCGACCCCACAGCGATCCGCCCTCCGCCCTGCGGCTCTACGTGCTCGGGCTGGCCGTGCACGCGGCGATGGTGGCCCTGATGTTCACCCTACCCGGCGATGCCAGCAGGGCCGTGATTCGCCGCATCGGTCTTCCCGTATTGTTTCTGTTCCCCCTGGCCACCATCCTGGCGGGCAAGATCCTCTCCGACCAGATGCAGGCGATGCGCATCCGCGAAGCCCTGCGTGACAGCGAGGAAACCTACCGCAAGCTTTTCGAAGACCATAGTGCCGTCAAGATGATCATCGATCCGGTCACCGGGGCCGTGGTGGATGCCAATACGGCAGCGGCGGATTTTTATGGATGGCCCCGTGACGTGCTGCGCCAGATGACCGTCATGCAGATCAACACGTTGTCTCCCGATGAAATCCGGGCTGAAATGGCGATGGTGTTGCGGCGGAGCCGCAATTTCTATCGGTTCCGTCATCGCCGCGCCGATGGATCGGTGCGCGAGGTGGAAGTTTTCAGCAGCCCCATCGTGATCAAGGGGCGGCAACTGCTCCACTCCATCATCCAGGATGTCACCGACCGGGTGCAGGTCCGGGCGGCCCTGGAACGCAGCGAGGAGCGGTTCCGCTCCATCGTGGAAGGCGCGCCGGATCCCATCTTCATTCAGCACGAAGGACGATTCGCCTACCTGAACCCCGCCGCCGTTCAACTCTTGGGCGCTGCGTCGTCGGCAACCTTGATCGACACACCGGTGATGGATCGCGTCCACCCGGACTTTCACCAAGCGGCGCGTCAGCGGATCCACCAACTCAACGAAAAGCGCCAGCCGGTGAAGCGGGCCCTTCAGCAGCGCTTCATCCGCCTGGACGGATCCCCGGTCTGGGTGGAAACCGTTGGGCAACCCATCGTTTACGACGGCAAGGAAGCGGCGCTGGTGTTCGTGCGCGACATCAGCGAACGCAAGGATGCCGAGGCCAAGCAGGAGAGACTCCAGGCGCAATTGCTCCAGGCCCAGAAGATGGAGGCGGTGGGCCGGCTGGCCGGCGGCGTGGCCCACGACTTCAACAACATGCTCTCCGTCATTCTGGGATACTCGGAGATGGCGCTGGATCGGCTCACCCCACAGACGGCCTTTTATGACGAGTTCAGCGAGATTCACAAGGCGGCCCAACGTTCGGCGACCATCACCCGGCAGCTTCTGGCCTTCGCCCGCCAGCAGACCATCGCGCCGGTGGCGCTGGACCTGAACGACACCGTCGCCGGGATGCTCAACATGCTGCGTCGGCTCATCGGTGAGGACATCGATCTGGTCTGGAAGCCGGGCGCCGCCTTGGGACCGGTGAAGATGGATCCGGGGCAAATCGACCAGATCCTGGCCAACCTGGTGGTCAACGCCCGGGATGCCATCGCCGGGGTGGGCAAGGTCACCATCGAGACGGGAAATGTTGTTTTTGACGCCGCTTACTGCGCCGAGCACGCCGGATTCATCCTCGGTCGTTTCGTGATGCTGGCCATCAGCGACGACGGCTGCGGCATGGACCAGCACACGATGGACAATCTGTTCGAACCCTTTTTCACCACCAAGGCGAAGGAGAAGGGAACCGGGTTGGGACTGGCGACGGTCTACGGCATCGTCAAGCAGAACAACGGGTTTATCAATGTCTACAGCGAGCCTGGAGAAGGGACCACCATCAGAATCTATCTGCCGTGGCACGAGAAGGGGGCCAGAGAGAAATCACCGCGTAAGGATCAGGCACCGGTTTTCAGCCGGGATTGGACCATCCTGGTGGTGGAGGATGAAACGGCCATCCGCCAGCTCGCCGAGAAAATGCTCAAGTCCTTCGGACTCGTCGTCATCGGCGCCAGCACCCCGCGGCAAGCCATCGATGCCGCCGAACGCTACAATGGCCGCATCGACCTTTTGCTCACCGATGTGGTCATGCCGGAGATGAACGGCCGGGACCTGGCGGCCGAAATCCGTTCCGTCTACCCTGCGCTCAAGGTGTTGTTCATGTCCGGTTACACGGCCAACGTCATCGCTCACCACGGGGTGCTGGACGAGGGGGTCAATTTTATCCAGAAGCCATTTTCCAAACAGGATCTATCGGCGGCCATCCGGCGCATCCTGGGGGAGGCCCGGGGGCCGACGGCGGCCTGATGGCCGACGCGGACACGGCCCCCGAGAATAGGTTGAAGGGGAGGTCAGGCGTCGCTTTCCGGCGCCAGCAGGATGCGGCAGTCGGCCACGGTATGACCCTGGCCTTCCGGGTGAACCCGCAGCGGGTTGATGTCCAGTTCCTTGATCTGGGGGTGGTCCAGCGCCAGGTCCGAGAGCCCCACCATCAGTCGTTCCAGGGCCTCGATGTCCGTCTTGGGCCGCCCCCGAAAGCCTTGGAGCAGCTTGATGCCGCGGATGCTGCGGATCATGCGACGGGCCGCGTTGCGCGTCACCGGGGCCAAGCGGAAGACCACGTCCTGGAAGATTTCCACGAAGATCCCGCCCAGGCCGATCATCAGCAATGGGCCGAACACCGGATATCGATTGACTCCCAGGATCAACTCTTCCCCGGGAGCGGCCATCTGCTGCACCAGCACGCCCTGGATTTCGGCGGCCGGGTCGAAGGCCCGGGCGTTGGCCACGATGGCGTCGAAGGCGACGCGCACCGCGTCCGGATCCGCCAGGCCCACCTGTACCCCGCCGGCATCGCTCTTGTGGACGATCTGGGGCGAGACGATTTTCATCACCACCGGAAAGCCGATCTTTTCGGCGATGGTCACCGCCGTCTCGGCATCCACGGCCAGCTCGGTGGGCAGGGTATGGAAGCCGTAGCATTGCAGCAGCGCCAGGCCGTCCAGCTCTCCCAGGTAAGTCTGGCCCCGGTGGAGGCAGCCGGCGATGATGCCCGCCGCCTTTTCCCGGTCGTGGACCAGGGTGAAGGGCGCCAGGATCTGGCGGTTGAGCCACTGGCTGTAACGGTAGAGGGCACCGAAGGCCTTGGCGGCGTTTTCCGGAAATCGGTAAACCGGGATGCCGTGCTCCTGGAGATACTTGACCCCCGGCGAGACGTCGATCACGCCCATGAAGCAACAGATGATGGGCTTGTGACTGCGGCTGGCGATGCGGGTGATGGCCTCGGCGGTACCCAGAACGTTGGTCATGGACTGGGGGGTGAGAATCACCAGGGCGCCGTCGACGTTCTCGTCCCGGATCACCGCGGCCAGAGCGTTTTCATAGCGGTCCTGGGCGGCGTCGCCGATAACGTCCACCGGGTTTTTCAGGTTGGCCGCCGCCGGCAGGTGGCTTGCCAGGGCCGCGATGGTCTCTTCACCGAATTCGGCCAGGCGCAGTCCGGTGGACACCGTCATGTCGGTGGCCACGATGCCCGGGCCGCCGGCGTTGGTGACGATGGCCACCCGGTTGCCGTCGGGCACCTTGCGTCGCAGTTTGCCCAGGGCGGTTTCGTTCTTGTAAGCGAAGGTGGAGCCGAAATCGAAGAGCTCGTCGATGGATTCGACGCGGATGATGCCGCACTGTTTGAAGAGGGCGTCGTAAAGGGACTCGCTGCCGGCCAGAGAGCCGGTGTGGGAGGCGGCGGCGGCGGCCCCGGCCCCGGTGCGGCCGGATTTGATGGCCAGCACCGGCTTGGGCAGAATGCCGGAGGTGATTTCCCTGACGGCATCGATGAACTCGGCGCCGCTGCGGCGCAGCTCCTCGATGTAGAGCATGATCACCTCGGTGTCCACGTCGGCGTGGAAGTAGCGCAGCAGATCCAGCTCATCCACGTCGGCCTTGTTGCCGATGGAGATGAATTTGGAAAAACCGAACTCCCGGTCGGCGGCAAAATCGAGCACCGCGGTGCACAAGGCCCCGCTCTGAGAGATGAAGGCGATGTTGCCCGGCTTGGGCATGCGGGCTGAAAAACTGGCGTTCAAACGTACCATGGGGCTGGGGTTGATCACCCCGAGGCAGTTGGGGCCCACCAGGCGCACCTCCGCCTCGCGGCACATGTCCTTGATACGGTTCTCGATTTTAAGGCCTTCGCCCCCCACTTCCCGGAAGCCGGCCGAGACGATGACGATACCCCGCGTTCCCTTGGCGATGGCGTCTTCCACCGACTTGAGAGCCGCCGGGGGGGGGACGATGAGCATCGCCAGATCCACGGTATCGGGAATGTCGGCGATCTGGGGATAGGCGTGGACGCTGGCCACGCTCTTGGCCTTGGGGTTCACCGGGTAGAGGGTGCCGGTGAAGCCGCCCTTGAGGATGTTGACGAAGATGTCGTGCCCCACCTTGCCGGGGACGGTGGAGGCCCCCACCACGGCCACGGCGGTGGGGTTGAAGATCGCGTCGAGTCGGTCCATTGAAATCGATTCCTTTCCATGCGTTTAGCCGCCAGGATGTCGGCAGTGTTCTGCCGGTCAAGTTTCGGCCTTGTTCTCGTCGTTGGCGGCCGCCCGACGAATTTTCAGCGCCAGGGCGTATACCGTCTTGCGCGGCAGGCCGAAGCGCACCGCCATTTCCCGCACGATGTCGCTGGTGGTGTCACGGCGCTTTTGCAGCGCTTCGGCGAGGGATTTTTCCAGGAGGGCTTCGTTGGCCGGCTCGGTGTCGTCGCTGCCGGCCACCAGCAAGGTGACTTCTCCGCGCACCGCCGGCCGTTGTTCCAGCGCGGCCTGGATCGACGAGAGGGAACCGCGGAGAAACTCCTCATAGGGCTTGGTCATCTCGCGGGCCAACACCGCCGGCCGGTCTCCCAGTGCCTCCATGAGCGCGGCGATGAGGCCGCTGACACGGCGAGGGGACTCATAAAAGACAAGGGTCTCCCTGCGGCTGGAGAGGCGTTCCAGCAAGGTTTGCCGAGAAGCGGTCCGGCGGGGGGCAAACCCGATGAAGGTGAAGGCGTCGGTGGCCAGGCCCGAAACGCTCAACGCCGCCACCGCCGCCGATACCCCGGGCACCGGCACCACGGGGAGCCCGGCCGCGATGGCGGCCGTGACGATGCGGTAACCGGGATCCGACACGGTGGGGGTGCCGGCGTCCGATACCACCGCCACCGAGGCGCCGTCGTGGAGCCGTTGGATTAACTCGTCGGCCCGGGCCGTTTCGTTGTGGTCGTGGTAGGCGACGAGCCGGCCAGTGATGCCGTGGCGCCGCAGCAGTCGGCCGGTATCCCGGGTATCTTCGGCGGCGATGATCTCGACCCCGGCCAGCACCTTCAGCGCGCGTAGGGTGATGTCGTCGGGATGGCCGATGGGGGTCGCCACCACGTAGAGGGTTCCCGGGCGGATGTCATCCGGCGGGATCGGCATGGCTTCTCGGGCGCTTTTCTCATGGGCGCCGGCAGCGGGGGGGCGAGGGTTTTTCATTTCATGGATAGGCCAGCTCAAAGGCGTTTTGCACCAGTTCGATTCGTCCCTCGGCCGCGTGTTGATCCACAGCCACCACATCGAAGCGGGCCCGTGAAAAGCGGCGGCCGGCAGGGGTTTTCAGATACTGCAAGGCCAGCATGGACAAACGGCGGCGCTTGGCGGCCGTGACCGCGGCCTTGGCGGAGCCGAAGCTCGGAGTGCGCCGGGCTTTGACTTCCACGAAGACCAGCGTGTTGCCGTCACGGGCCACGATGTCGATTTCTCCCAGGCGGGTTCGATAGTTGCGCTCCAGGATGCGGTAGCCGACAGCCTGGAGGTAAGCGGCGGCCATCTCCTCGCCGCCGTGCCCCAGGGCCTGGCGGGCCACGGTCACGGCTTCGCCCCGCCTGCGGCGCCGTGGAAGCTGAGCCGATGGATGGGACACGGGCCGTGGCGGGCCAATGCGTCACGGTGGTCCCGGGTGGGATAGCCCTTGTGCCGCGCGAACCCAAACTGGGGATACTCCTCATCGTAGCGGGTCATCAACGCATCCCGGCTCACCTTGGCCACGATGGAGGCGGCGGCGATGGAAGCGCTGAGGGCGTCCCCCTTGACCACCGGCCGCTGGGGCGCTGGCGAGGGAAAACCAAACTGTCCGTCGATGAGCAGAAAATCCGGGGACGGAAAGAGATTGGACACGGCCATGGCCATGGCCGCCAGGGAGGCATTGAGGATGTTGACCCGGTCGATTTCGACGGGATCCACAATTCCCACGCCCACCGCCCTGGCGTTCTGGTAGATCAACCGGTAGAGGTGCTGGCGTTTTTTCGGGGTGAGCTTCTTGGAGTCCTGGATTCCCGAACCGGCCATGGCATGGGGCAGGATGACGGCAGCGGCCACCACCGGACCGGCCAAGGGACCCCGACCGGCTTCGTCCACTCCGGCAATGGCACGGTAACCTTTTACAAGGGCCTCGGTTTCCAAGGCCCAGAGGTCGGCATCCATGGCGCTTTGGGCGGTTGGTTTCAATACCTCGAACCGTGGCGGGGAAATTGAACCCGTTTCCGGGCAATGGCCAAGGCGCCCGGGCGGCTCCGGGGGAGCCGCCCGGAGGCGAAACGTCTATTTGAGCCGGCGCTCCTTGATGCGCGCCGCCTTGCCCCGCAGCTTGCGCAGGTAGTAGATCTTGCTGCGCCGCACCCGACCGAGGCTCACCACCTCGACCCGGTCGATGATGGGCGAGTTGGTGGGGAAGATGCGCTCCACGCCCACCCCGTAGGATACCTTGCGGACGGTGAAGGTGGCGCTGGCGGCCCCGCCGCGCTTGCTGATCACCACTCCCTGGAAGGCCTGGATGCGCTCTTTTTCACCTTCCTTGATCTTCACGTGTACCCGTACCGTGTCGCCGGGATTGAATTCCGGCAGGTCCAGGCGAATCATTTCCCGTTCAAGTTGAGCAATCTGTTCCATGAAAAAACTCCGCTTTTTATCTGTACGGTTCATGTCCGTGGTGAACAAATTCCTGTGACCCCATTCGTCACAGCGTGATGGGTATGGCGCGGTGCTTGTATATGGATTGCGCCAAAAGCGCAATACCCAATCCTGGCCCTCCGCCTCGATGCGGACCCCCGTCAGTCGGCGGGTGCGCCGGCAAGGCGATCCAGGATGATCGCCGCCGCGGCCCTCACCGGCAGGTGATTGTAGGCACCGGCGCCGCGGATCGGCTCCAGAACGGCATCAACGCCGTCCAGCAGCGCATCGGCCAGCCCCGAGGCAGTGCCGAAAATCAGCAGGCAGGGCGTTCCGTCGGCGGCGGCTTCCCGTAGCTCGGGCACCTTCAGGCGACGCGGATCCGGCCGGGCGCTGGTGGCGACCAGTCTCGGCCGACATCCCTCTTGGGCCGTTACCGCGGCGACGGCTTCCTCCAGCGTTGCCACCACACGCAGGCTTTCCATGGCCTGGCGCCGATCCGGGTTGCGGGTGCCGCCGAATCCCCGGGTCCAGTGAGCCACGATCCGGCGCACCAGAATCTGTTGATCGGCCAGGGGCGTGGCGATGTAGCACTGCCGGACGCCGTAGGTGCAGCCGATGCGGGCCAGGTCGTGCAGATCGAGGTTGGTCACCGCTGAAGCGATGGTTTCACCGTCCCGATTCACCACCGGGAAGTGAACCAGCGCCAGGTAAATGTTCAGAGGTGACAAGGTCCTGAATCTCCACCAGCCAACGTTTGAGGATCCGGCTTTCCTCGGATTCCAGGGGCCGCTGCCGCAGCAGATCGGGCCGCTTGAGCAAGGTTCGGATCAGCGCCGATTCCCGCCGCCAGCGGGCAATGGCGCCGTGATCCCCCGACAGCAGCACCTCCGGCACCGGTTGGCCTTCAAATATCGGCGGCCGGGTATACTGGGCGTGTTCGAGCCGGTGATCGGCGAAGGAGTCCTTCTCCGCCGAATCCGCTCCGCCCAAAGCCCCGGGAAGCAGCCGGGTGACGGCATCCATGATGACCATGGCCGCCACTTCGCCACCGGTGAGCACGTAATCACCGATGGAAACCTCCGCGTCCACCAGGGAGCCGACGCGTTCATCGATCCCCTCGTAGCGCCCACAGACCAGGATCAATCCCTCGCCTTGGGCCAGGGCCTCGGCCAAGGGTTGGTCGAAAACCTTTCCCTGGGGAGAGAGCAGTACCGTTTCGGCCCCGGGGCACCGGTCCTTGGCGGCCCGAATCGCCGCCGCCAGCGGTTCGGGTTTCATCACCATGCCGCAGCCGCCACCGTAGGGGCGGTCGTCGGTGACCTGATGGCGGCCAACGGCGTAATCGCGGATGTTCACCGCCGATCCCGTGATGATTCCGCTTTCGATGGCCCGCCGAATGATGCTGTGATCCCAAAAAGGCGCGAAAAGCTCTGGAAACAACGTCAGGACGGTAAAACGCATCGCCAATCAGAGCCCTTCGGGGAGATTCACCCACATCCGGCCATCGCCAAGATCCACCCGCCGCACCACCGAAGCCAGGGCCGGCACCAATACTTCGCCCCCTTCGCCGCAAACCCGGTAGACGTCGTTGCTGCCGGTTTCCAGAATCTCCACCAACCGTCCCAGGCAATCGCCCTTTTCGGTGAACACCCTGAGGCCGATGAGATCGGTCCAGTAGTAGGTATCCGGTTCCAATTCCGGCAACTCGCCCCGGGGGACCACCACTTCGGCGCCCACCAGGGCTTGGGCCGCGTCGCGGTCCTCGACCCGGGCCAGACGAAAAAGCAAAAAATCCCCCTGACCCGTGATCTCCGTCACGGTGAACAGGACGATGTTTTCCTTTTCCAGGCGCAGTCGAACAGCCGCTCCCCCGGCCAGTCCCGCCGGGGGGCTGCCGGAGTAAAAACGGATCTTGACGGCTCCGCGGATTCCGTGGACCCCGGTCACCCGGCCCAGGGCTACAAGCGTCTCGGCATCCACAGGCCTACTCGATGATTTCCAGGACCGTGCGCTTCTTGGCCTTGGCCGAGGCGGCCCCCAAGATGGTGCGCATGGCCCGGGCCGTGCGCCCCTGTTTGCCGATGACCTTGCCGAGATCTTCCTTGGCGACCTTCAATTCGAGGACTGAGGTCTGATTGCCTTCCACTTCGGAGACGCTGACTTGATCCGGATGGTCGACCAGGGCTCGGGCGATATACGTGATCAGCTCTTTCATAGCGTCATCTCCTTTGCTGAAGGTTGCCGCGCGGACAGGACGAGCAGACGGTCAACAGCCGGTGGCCGCGGCGCCAGGGAGCACTAGGCGGCGCTGGCCAGGGCTCCCTGCTTTTTCAACAGGTTGCGCACCGTGTCGGTGGGGACGGCGCCCTGTTGAATCCAGTGCTGAATCCGTTCTGCCTTGAGCATCACCTGCGCAGGGTCGCTCAGCGGGTTGTAGGTGCCGACGGTTTCAAGGAAGCGGCCGTCGCGCGGACTTTCCGAATTTGCCACCACGATTCGGTAAAAGGGACGTTTTTTGGCGCCGTGGCGAGCGAGTCTGATTTTCACCGGCATTGTCGTTCTCCTCAGAACGGCAGCATGCCACGACCGAGGCCGCGCATCCCGCCTTTGTTGATTTTTTTCATCATTTTCAACATCTGGCCATAATTTTTGAGCAGTCGGTTCACCGCCTGCACGCTGGTTCCGCTGCCGTCGGCGATGCGCTTGCGGCGGCTGCCGTTGATGAGCATGTGCCGACGTCGTTCCTCGGGGGTCATCGAGTTGATGATCGCCACCACATGATCGAGTTCTTTCTCGTCCACCTGGAGGTTTTTCAACTGCTTGTGACGCCCCAGCCCCGGAATCATGCCCAGCAGGTCGCCCAGCGGGCCCATCTTGCTCACCTGCAGCAACTGGTCACGAAAATCGTCCAGGGTAAACTCGTTTTGCCGAAGCTTCTTTTCCAGTTGGGCCGCTTGCTGGTCATCGACCACCGCCTGGGCTTTTTCGATGAGCGAGAGCACATCGCCCATTCCCAGGATCTTGCCGGCCATGCGGTCCGGATGGAACACCTCCAGAGCACTGAGTTTTTCACCCACGCCCACGAACTTGATCGGCTTGCCGGTGATGGACCGGATGGACAGGGCCGCGCCGCCCCGGGCGTCACCGTCCATCTTGGTGAGCACCACCCCACCGATGTCCAGGGCCTCGTCGAAGGCCTTGGCGATATTGACGGCATCCTGGCCGGTCATGGCGTCGGCCACCAGCAGAATATCGGCCGGATGCACGGCATCGCGGATCCGCCGCAGCTCCTCCATCAAGGCGTCATCGATGTGCAGCCGGCCCGCCGTATCGATGAGAGCCGTGTCGCACCCGGCCTGGTGGGCCGCTGCCCGGCCCTGAAGACAGATGTTCACCGGGTCCATCTCGGTACTCGACGGAAACACCGGTACGTCGATCTGGCGCCCCAGGGTCTGAAGCTGATCGATGGCCGCCGGTCGGTACACGTCCGCCGGGATCAGGTATGGCTTGCGCCCCTGCTGGCGCAGGTACACCGCCAGCTTGCCCGTGGTGGTGGTCTTGCCCGAGCCCTGAAGCCCCACGAGCATCAAGGGCACCGGGTGCGTGCCGGCCAGGTTGAGGGCGGTATTCTTCGCCCCCATCAGCTCGGTGAGCTGTTCGTTGACGATTTTGACCACCTGCTGGCCGGGGGTGAGGCTGGCCATCACCTCTTCGCCCAGAGCCCGGGCCTTGACGTCGGCGACAAACTGCTTGACCACCCGGTAGTGGACGTCGGCTTCCAGCAGGGCGAGGCGGACCTCCTTGAGCCCGTCCTCGATGTTTTTTTCCGTTAACTTGCCGTGGCCCTTGAGCTGCTTGAAAACGCCCGCCAGCCGATCGGACAGGTTTTCGAACATAACCCCACCGTTACGCGGTTGCCGTATAAAATCGCTTTTGATAGACGTTGTTCGGTGCTATGTCAAGCGCTTAAAAATATGTTAAATTATACCAAGCCTATGAAATTTGCAACGAACAAAACCGATATTCAGGATCTCACCGGCGACCGGCTCCGTGCCTGGCTCGCCGACTACGGCATCCGTTCCTTTCACGCCGACCAGGTCCTACGCTGGGTCTACCGTCGTCAGAGCGACGATTTTGTCGCCATGACCGATCTGTCCAAGACGCTGCGAAGGTTGCTGGACGACCATTTCTGCCTCAAACGTCTCGCCGTGGACCGGGTGGCCGTCGCCACCGATGGCACCCGGAAGTTTCTCTTCGGCCTCCCCGACGGCCAGCAGGTGGAAACGGTGCTGATCCCCGAGCGTGGTCACCACACCCTGTGCATTTCCACCCAGGTGGGCTGCGCCCAGGGGTGCCGTTTCTGCATGACAGCCCGGGGTGGTCTGGTCCGAAATCTCACCTGCGGGGAAATCATTGCCCAGGTGCGCGACGTGGCGGCCCTGGCGGCCGCGGAAGGGCTGAATCTGACCAACGTGGTGATCATGGGCATGGGAGAGCCCCTGGCCAACTATCGTCATGTCGTCGACGCCCTGTCCGTGATCACCGACAGTGACTGCGGGCTGGGGTTTTCCTCTCGTCGGGTCACCCTGTCCACCGTGGGATTGGTGCCACGGCTGGCCGATCTTGCCGCAGATACCCGGGTGAACCTGGCCGTCTCCCTCAATGCCGCCGATGACGAAACCCGCAGTGCCCTGATGCCGACCAATCGGCGCTATCCCCTGGAGACCCTCATGGCGGCCTGCCGCGCCTATCCCCTGGCCCCTCGACGTCGCATTACCTTCGAGTATATCCTCATTGCCGGGATCAATGATCGTCCCGGTGATGCCCGGCGCCTGGTCTCTCTGCTGCACGGCATCCGCGCCAAGGTCAACCTCATTCCCTTCAACGAGCACCCGGCCTGCGATTTTCGCCGTCCGGCCCAGGCGGTGATCGACGCCTTCCAGCGCCAGCTCCTCGATGCCGGCCAGACCGCTGTGGTCCGCTACAGCAAGGGCGGTGACATCGCCGCCGCTTGCGGCCAGCTCAGGGGAACGGCCCGGCTTGAGGAAGATCGATAAGCGCACCCCCTCCGTTGGTCGTCCCCAAAAAATGAGCGCCGCTGAAAATTTCAGCGGCGCATCACATTGAAATCATCTGGTGGAGATGAGGGGGATCGAACCCCTGACCTCAGCGTTGCGAACGCTGCGCTCTCCCAGCTGAGCTACATCCCCCACGAAAATCGTAACTTTCCCCTTTATCAGATCCGTCCGGCAGGGTCAAGATCAAGATTGTCCCGTTCCCGGATTTCCGTCCACGCCGGATCCAGCCGGTCTCTGGCCATAAGCGGCATCATTCCCCTGTTCTCCTTTCCCGAAGGCGGATTCATCTCCAGCGTTGGCAGCGAAAAGGGGGCTATGCCAGGGATATGGGGTCGGACAAAGAAAAAAATGATCCTTGTTTGATCCAGGGCAATGTCAGGCGATGCGGAAGGTATTATGGTATGTTTCAAGGTCGGCTGGTGAGACCCAGAACATTATGCCAAGGAGGCAAACGATGAAGTGTCCCGGACAAGATACCCAATTCTGGAAACCGGGGGCCATCTACGAAGTCAAATGCCCCGCTTGCGGTCACAGTGTCGAGTTTTTCAAGGATGATACCACCCGGCGATGCGAGCACTGCGGGCATCGCTTTGTCAATCCCCAAATGGATTTCGGTTGTGCGGCTTATTGCCCCTTTGCCGAACAGTGCCTCGGCACTTTGCCCCCCGAGGCGCTGGCCGAGCGGGAAAACCTGCTCAAGGATCGGGTTGCCGTGGAGGTCAAGCGTCTCTTCAAGACGGATTTTGCCCGTATCGGCCGCACCACCCGGTTGGCCCGCCACGCCGAACGCATCGCCAAGGAGGAGGGCGGCAATCTGCCCGTGGTACTGGTGACGGCCTACCTCAACGAGACCGGCCAGGTCCCGGGGGACGCTTCCAAGGCGAGGGAGATTCTGGATCGCCTCGGCGCCCGGGAAAAGTTGATCACGGCGGTCTGCGAGGCCATCGAGGCCATGGGAGATCATCAACCCCGCACCGATGATGCCACCTTGGGGATTTTGCGCGATGCCCAGCGTATCGTGGCCCTGGAAGGGGCCCGCCGGGACGGAAAGACGGTGGCGCTGCCGGCTGCCGAGGCCTGGGCGACGCCGGCCGGTCGCCGGCTGGCAGAGGAAATCGGCGCCAAAGCGGCATAGAATAAAAAAGGAGCGCAAGCAATGAAAGTCAAGCGCAAGATCATCGAAATCGACGAGGAAAAATGTGACGGCTGCGGTCTCTGCGTGCCGGCTTGTGCCGAAGGATCGCTGCGGGTGGTGAATGGCAAGGCGAGGGTGATTTCCGAAAACCTCTGCGACGGCCTGGGGGCTTGTCTGGGAGAATGTCCCCGGGGGGCGCTACGGATTGTCGAGCGCGTGGCGGAAGAATTCGACGAAGAGGCGGTGGAAAAGCACCTGGCGGATGCCGATGTGGCGCCGGCGAGTTGCCCGTCGGCCGGTATCCGGATGTTCGCTCCGGCCGATGCCTGCGCCGAGGCCAATCGTCCGACCGATCTGAATCACTTTTCCGACAGCGCCTTGTCCCACTGGCCGGTACAGATCCGGTTGGTGCCGCCCCGTGCGCCGTTTCTCAAAAATGCCGACCTGCTGGTGTTGGCCGATTGCGCCGCCGTGGCGGCGGCCAACCTCCACGGGGAGTTTCTCCGGGGGCGGGTGGTGATGATGGGATGTCCCAAATTCGACGATGTGGAGGACTATGTTGCCCGTTTCACGGAGATTTTTTCAACCGCGAACCTCCGCCGGATCACGATCCTCTACATGGAGGTGCCCTGCTGCGGCGGTTTGCCCCGGATCATCGAAAAGGCCCTGAAGGACTCGGGCCGCGACATTCCGGTGGAGACGGTGCGCCTGGCCTGCAACGGCAACCGTCTGGCACCGGCGGCGTAAATAGACGGCCGCCTCTCTGACCGGTTGGGTCAGGGAAGTGACGGCGGCTTTCGCCGTTGCGGCGTTTTCCCGCTGTCATTGTGACGAGCGTTTTCCCCGTATCAAACGGCTTCCAGCAGGGCGACCAGAACGGCGGCATGGCGCTGGGCCGCCCCGCGGTTTTTCTCCACCACGGTGCGGCCGGCCAGGCCCGCCCTCATGGCCGCTTCCGGCCGGTCCAGCAAATCTTCCAGCCGGGCGGCGAGCCCCTGGGCATCGGCCACCTGAAAAACGGCTCCGGCGGCGGCCAATAGGTCGGTGGCGGCCCTGAAATCGTCCATGTGGGGGCCGCAGACCACCGGCTTGCCCCAGGCGGCGGCTTCGATGAGATTCTGCCCGCCCCGCGGCACGAGACTTCCCCCGCAAAAAACGACGGCGGCGATGCTGTAGAGCTCCCGCAGCTCACCGATGGTATCCAGAACCACCACCGAGGCGGTACGTGGTTCGTGCCCGTTGCCGATGCGACTGCGGCGCTGACAGGTCAGGGCCCGCTGGCGGGTCTCGGTGCAGATTCCCGCCACCCGTTGCAGATGACGCGGGGCGATGACGAGAAGCGCATGGGGAAAACGCCGCCGCAGTCGCTGAAAGGCATCGAGCACCGGCCCCGCTTCGCCGTTGCGGATGCTGCCGGCCACGATCACCGGTGCGTTTTCTGCCAGGTTGAAGCGTTGTTTGAGAACGTCGACAACGCTCGGGTCCGGCGGTGCCCCGGCCAGGTCGAACTTGGCGTTGCCGTTGACCACGATGCGTTCCGACCGCGCGCCGAGGGCCTGGATGCGTGTCGCATCCTCGGCGCTGATCATGCTCAGGGCGTCGATGCCCTCGAGCACGGTGGTCATCAGCGACCGCACCCGTCGGTAGCGGCCCATGGAGCGGGCAGAGATGCGGCCGTTGACCACGGCGGTACGCACCCCGCGACGCCGGGCCGCCGCCAGCCAGTTGGGCCAGATCTCGGTTTCGACGCACACGAGCAGGTCGGGGTTCACCCGGTCCAGCGCCCGGCTGACCCCTCCGGGCCAGTCCAGGGGCGCCAGCAGAACGCTGTCGGCGATGCTGCCGAGACGTTCCCGGGCCGCTTCCTGACCGTGTTCGGTGGTGGTAGAGACGAGGAGGCGCGCCTGGGGAATCGACTGCTGCAGGGCCGTCGCGATCACGGCCGCTGCGTTGACCTCTCCTACCGAGGCGGCATGAAACCAGACCCTCGGACGGCCAGCCGGCAGGGAAGCGTCGCCGTAGTCACCGAGGCGCTGGTGAAAACCGTTTCGGTGCCGGCCGGTGAGGTGACTGTACGCCCACCATCCCGGCAGGGCGGTGAAGAAAGCGCTCGTGAACAGGAGGCGATATACGGGCAGGGCAAGGCGCATGCCGTCAGGGAATTCGGGTGAAGGAGGTGTGGGGCGGCAAGGGAAGGCGATCGAGGAGGACGAAATCGCCCCCGCGGACGGTGACCAGGGGAAGGGATTGATAAAGCTCCCCCCGGCTGTCGAAATACCCTTCGCCGGTCAGCCCGTTGTAGGGTGGCGCTTGGGTCAGTGCGCGGCGCAACTGGATTCGACTTTCTCCCACGCCGGGCTGGCTGAGGGCCTCCAGCAGAACCATGGTCGCATCGTAGGCCACCGCCTCGATGTATTTTGGCGGTTGCCCGTAAGCCGCTTGAAAATCCTGGCTGAAAACAGCGGCGGCGCTGTCGGTCTGCTCCGGGAAAAAACCCGAGGGGAAGACGACCCCTTCGGCGAAGCGGTCGGCCATTTCGATCAGTGCCCGGTCCTGCCAGAGGTTGACGCCCATCACCCGCAGACCGGTCAAGTTGTGAAAGGCCAACTGGGGAATGATCAATGCGGCCTTGGCCGGGGCGTCGGGGATGAAAAGCGCGTCGGCATCGCGTTGGCGGCCGAGTCCCATGGCGCCTAGCCGTCGGATGGGGTGGGCGAAATCGGTGCTGGCCGGATCGTAAGCGACCGTACCGACCAATTCGGCCCCGTGGGCCGCCACCGCCTCGCTGAAACGGGCCATGAAGGTCTCACCGTACTTGTCCTTGGGATACAGCACGGCGAAGCGTTGGATGCCGCCGTGTGTCGATGCCCAGCGCACCAGTGCCTCCACCTGGTTGTGCGGCGTGATGAAATAGCGCAGGACCCAATCGCCCCGGTCGGGCATATCCTCCCGCTGGGTGAACACAATGATGGGAATTGCCTGCCGCTGGGCCTCGGCGGCGGCGGCCTCGGCGGCGATGGTCATGGGGCCGAGAATCGCCGCGACGCGCTGCCGTGAAAAGGCCTGAACGATATCCGTAGCCTTATCGGCTTTGGAACGGGTGTCTTCGATGATCATGCGCACCTTGGGCGCCGAGGGACGGGCCGAAAAGTGGGCCAGGGCCATCTCGGCCCCCCGCAATGCCCCTTGGCCGTAGGTGGCGTAGGCGCCGCTCAGGGGCAACATGCATCCAATGGTGAACGTATCGAAGGCGCTGTCTCTGGAAAGCCGTTGGACCAGGTCCCGCGCGCCGGTGGTCATGGCCTGCCCTTCCAGGCGGGTCAAGGCTTGGGGGGACAACCCCGCCACGGCCCGGGCCAGTTGATCCGCCAGCTTGGCCCGGCTTTCTTCGTCCGAAGCCGCCTGCCATGCCACAACGGCTTCTTGGGCGGCCTTCTCCCATCGTTTCAAGTTCAGCAAGGCCTCGATGCGCAACCGTTGGACCACCTGTCCATCGGCCGGGGCCAGGCGCTGGGGGGGGAGAATTCGGCTGTGCACGAGAAGGCTCTTGAAGTCCCCTTGCTGCTGGTCCACGGTGGCCAGCGCCACCAGGGCCCGGGGCGCCAGGGAATGGCGGCGATGGTCGCTGATCAGGCGGCGGTAGGCGGTGCCGGCGGCAACCAGGTCGCCGCGGCCCTGGTGGAGTTCGCCCAGCCGCATCAAGGCCTGGGGCACCAGCGGGCTGTCGGGGAACTTGGCGAGAAAGGCTTCGAATGCCGCCGGCGCTCTGGCCGACCGGGCGGCGGCGAGGTCTTCGGCGATGCGGTAGGCATGACGCTCTCCGGTTTCCGGCATCTGGGCCGGTGGGGCGGGTATTGGTGGCGGGATCGTCGTCGGCGGTGCGCAGGCGGCCATGGCCATTGCGATGACCACCGCCGCCAGCAGGCCCCTCGGCATCGATTTTAGCACCGATGGCATCCTTTCAGCCCTCTGGCCCTCAAAAGGGGAAATTCCAAAACCGCTGAAATCATTGTCCCCCGGCTCTTGCTCCCCGCCCCTGGGCGCGTCTGTTGCGCCGCGCTGGCGCATGTCAATCATCGCGGCATCGGGTCACGTGGGCTGCCGCCAAAACGGCTCCACTGTACATCAGGCAACGGGATTGTCAATGCGTTTGGCCTAGGGGAAAGGTTTGACAAAGGGCAGTGGGCGGATCAATATAGGCTCGATTGTGGATGCATGGCGGTTTCCCGTTCCGCGACGCTCCGGTGTATCAACCCAATGGCAGGGAGGAGAGCCATGACCAAAATGTCCGACATTTCCCAGAAGGATTACCAAAAAGCGCTGGACATTGGCCGTCCACCAACCATCGCGCGTCTGTTCCCCCATTCCCGGGCGCTCATCGTCAGTGGCAAGGTGATCGACCGGGCCATGCTCGCCAAGGGGCATGCGGTGGCCATGGCGGCCAACGGGCGCAATATCTTCGTCATCAAGGGCGCCCTGATGGCGGCTCAGAAGGCCAACGCGGCCATCATCATCGAGATTGCGCGCTCCGAGGGCGGGGCCAATGCCTACTGCGCCATCAATTACTGGAACATGGCCCGTTACGTGGACGACCTGTGCAACGAGCTGGGCATCACGGTGCCGGTGGCCATCCACGCCGACCACTACGGGATCAAGACCCCGGCGGATATCGGCCCGGCCAAGATCGAGATTCCGTCCATCTTCGATGCCGGGATCACCTCCATCGCCATCGACGCTTCCCACATGCCCGACGACCAGAACCTGCTGGCCAACATCGAGCTGAACCCCCTGGTTCCCGCCTGGGCCGGACTGGAAACCGAGGTGGGCGAGATCAAGGGCAAGCAGGGGCTCTCCACTCGTGAAGAGGCCCTCTTTCTCATCGAAGGGCTCAACGCCCACGGCATCTTCCCGGACTGGATCGCGCTGAACAATGGAACCACCCACGGTCTGGAGGCCAGCGATTCGGGAATTCAGGTCGAGTTGACGGCCGATATCCACCAGGCGTTGGCGCCCTACCGGGTGTCCGGGGCCCAACACGGCACTTCGGGCAACAGCTCCGAACGTCTGCGTGCCATCGCCAACGGCACCCGTACCACCAAGGCCAACGTGGCCACCGCCCTGCAGATGATTTCCTGGGGCTTGGTGGTGAACGATTACGGCAACGCCCAGCGGGATGCCGAGGGCCGCTTCATCAAGATTTCCGAGGCCGGCGTCACCGATGAGATGTGGGATCGGATGGTGGCCTACGCCGATGAAAGGGGGTGGAAGGGTGGGGACTACAAGAAGCTCAACCTCCCCTTTGAAAACCGGTTGCTGGGCCAACCCCGGGAGATCCGCGACCGCATGGCCCGACGGGTGGAGGAGTTTGTTTACAACATGCTCGTCAACGTCCTCAATGCCAAGGACACCGCTTCCCTGGCCGTGGACGTGATCCTGCGCACCGGTGGTCCGGACCCGGGCCCCAAGGCCGAGCGGTTGCTGTCCCCCGATGACTGGACCCCGGAAAAGATCGCCCAGCGGGCCCAAGGGCTGAAGGGATCCAGTGGCCCCAAGGGAGATTTTGACGATTGACCCGGCCCCTGAAGCGATTTTGCCCCTTTTGTGGCGGCCCGCTGGTGACGCGGCACTGGGAGGGGCGACCGCGGCTTTTTTGCCACGCCTGCGACCGGCCGCTGTATGAAAATCCGGTGCCGGCCACCTGCCTGGTGGTGCTCAATGCCGCCGGGCAGGTGTTGTTGGTGCGGCGCAGCGTGGAGCCGAAAAAGGGGCTCTGGTGTCTTCCCGGTGGATTTTTGGAGTTGGGAGAGTCCCCAGAGGCGGGGGCCTTGCGGGAACTGGCCGAGGAAACCGGCCTCAGCGCCACCATCGACGGCTTGCTGGGGGTCACCGACGTTCCCAACACCGACTACGACACCGTTTTGATGCTCGGCTACCGGGTGGCGCGCTATGAAGGTGGCCTGGCGCCCGGCGACGACGCCGACGCCATCGGTTGGTTCGATGTCGGTGGACTGCCGCCCATCGCCTTCGACAGTCATGTCCGCTTCATCCACCAGGTGCTCGGTGACGAGGCTGTGGCCGGCAGCGGTGACGAACCGGCAGAAAAGATCCGTGCCACGAGGCGTTGACCGGGCACCGGGTCGGCAGCGGTGATGTCCGTTTTCAGCGGGGTTCTTCGCCGGAGAGGTCGTTTTTGGCCGCCAGCCACAATCTTTCCATCTCTTCACGGGAGACGGCGGCAAGATCCCTTCCCGTCGCGGCGGCGGCTTTTTCCATGTGACGAAAGCGTGCCTCGAACTTGCCGATGGCGGCGGTGAGGGAGGTCTCGGGATGGATGCGGGCGAAGCGGGCCACGTTGACCAGGGTGAAGAGGAGGTCGCCGAATTCCATGGCGATGCGGCGTCGGCCGTCGGCGTCGGCATCCGAGCGTTCCAACTCGGCCTGAAACTCCCGCCATTCATCCTCGGCCTGGCCCATGACGGCTGCCAGGTCCGACCAGTCGAAGCCGACGCCGATGGCCCTTTGCGAAACCCGCCAGGCCCGCAGCAGGGCCGGCGTTCCGGCCGGCACGCCGTCCAGCACTGAGGAAGTGGCCGCATCTCCCTTTTCTTCACGCTTGATCTGAGCCCACTGCGTCCGCACGGCTTCTTCGGTTTCGGCGGAGGCGTCGGCAAAGACATGGGGATGGCGGCGCACCATCTTGGCATGGATTTGGGCCAGCACTTCTTCCAGGTCCAGGCGACCGGCCTCACGGTAGAGTTCAGCGATGAAGAACGCCTGGAACAGGACGTCGCCCAGTTCTTCGGTCACCGCTGCCGCGTCGTCTTTTTCGATGGCCTCGATGAGTTCAAAGACTTCCTCGGCCAGATAACGGCCCATGGAGGCGGGCGTTTGCCGCCGGTCCCACGGACAGCCGTTTTCGCCCCGGAGGGTGGCGATTAAGTCCAGAAGCGCCTGCAGCCGTGCGTCGAGGGTCATATTCAGAGGCTTTCCAGTTCGTGGGGGCTAATGGATTTTTTGCGCCCAACTCTTGCGCATTTCCGTCAGCTTGTCGCGAAATTCCGTTTTGAACTCTCCCGGCGTGATGCGGGCCAGGGTGGCCGAAATGGCGGTGATGTAGGGCGCCGCAAGGCTGTCGCGCACCAGGGGGGCATTCTTGGGCAGAAAGGCCGTTAAGGCCATCAGGACCACCGCCGTGATCAGCACCGCCTTCAGCAGGCCGAACAGGCCGCCGCAGATCCGATCCAGCCATCCGAGAAAGGCGACGCGCAGCAGATACTTGATCACCACCCCGACGATACTGACCACCAGCAGGACAACGCAGAAGATGACCAGGAAGCTGACGATTTTCAGATGGCCGGGATTGTCGATCCAGGGGCTGAGGAAATCGGCCAAGAGGGGATAGTAGGTGTAGGCGCCCCAAAAACCGGCCGCCACCCCGATAATGGCCGCCATCTCCTTGATAAGACCGCGGAAAATTCCGCGGATGAGCGCGTAGCCAACAATGATCAAAACGAAAATGTCAAAGGCGTTCATGGCGCATCCACCAAGAAAGGCCAGCGTCGCAAGCGGCGCCGGCCTTTACCGTTCGGGTCGTCATCATTGCGAAACCATTTCAGGTCGCGATACCTATCAAGGGCACCGGGGCAGGTCAAGGCGTTTTTGGCCGGAGGCCGTCAGGCCGCCAAAAGCGGTTTGCCAACGCGCGACGGGTTGTGATAGGGGTTTTCTGCCGTTCACCGGCGAGGATGCCGGCGGTTCATGAGAAGCGGTTCATGAGAAATGGAGGTTCCCCCCGTCTCCCTGGATGACGGAGGAGGTCAATCGAATATGTCCCCAGTGGTTAGCGAAAACCAGTGCGCCCGGATGACCTTTGCCGATCCCCAGCTCGCCCAGCAGCTTTTCGGGGAGCAGAACGACAACTTGCAGCGGGTGGCGGTGGGGGTGGGCGCCAAGATCGATGTGCGGGGCAACAGCGTGGCCATCGAGGGCGATCCCATCGCCTGCGACCTGGGGCGCAACGTGCTGCGGCAACTCTACGGCCTGCTCAAGAGCGGGTACCCGGTCTACGGCGCGGACGTGGACCAGGCCGTGGCCATCCTGGCCGCCGATGCCAAGGCCGACCTGCGCCGGGTCTTTCTCGATACGGTCTACGTGACGGCCAAGAAACGGGCCGTGACGCCCAAGAGCCCCGCCCAGAAGGCCTATATCGATGCCATGCGTGAATCGGACATGGTCTTCGGGGTCGGGCCGGCCGGTACCGGCAAGACCTACCTGGCCATGGCCATGGCCATCGCTTCGCTCACCAAGGGGCTGGTGAACCGGATCATCCTCACGCGTCCGGCGGTGGAGGCCGGTGAGGCCTTGGGGTTCTTGCCCGGCGATCTGGCCGAAAAGGTGGATCCTTATCTGAGGCCGCTCTACGATGCCCTGCACGACATGGTGCGCTTCGAGCGGGCCAGCAGTCTCATTCAGCAGGGGGTGATCGAGGTGGCGCCCCTGGCCTTCATGCGTGGTCGCACCCTCAACGATGCCTTCGTGATTCTCGACGAAGCCCAGAACACCACCGGTGAGCAGATGAAAATGTTTCTGACGCGCATCGGTTTCAACTCCAAAGCCGTGATCACCGGCGACATCACCCAGACCGACCTGCCCGAGGGAAAAATTTCCGGATTGGTCCAGAGCATCGAGATTCTCAAGCCCATCGAGAGCATTCGCTTTATTTACTTCAGCAAACAGGACGTGGTGCGCCACCGACTGGTCCAGGCCATCATCCAGGCTTACGAGGACCATGACCAGCGCCTGCGCCAAACCCGGAATGCATCGGCCTGAGGCCGTTGCCAGAGGCCGGATTCGCCATGGGCAAGCTGGACAGTGTCAAAGTCCGCATCTTCGCGCAGCAGCCGTTGCTGTGCTGGGCGATTCTGCTGATGGTGGCCGCGATGTTCGCGGTTCTCGTCTTTCCCGTTTCGGCCCCGGTGCGCGAGAGCTATCGGGTGGGGGACGTGGCCCAAAAGGACATCAAGGCCCCGCGGGATTTCTTCATCGAGGATGTCCCGGCCACCGAAGAAAAACGGCGCGGGGTGGAGCAGACGGTCCAGGCGGTCTATGACCTCGACAGCCAACGGATCGCGACGCTTTCGGATCAGGTGCGCCAAGCCTTTGCCGTGGTGCGCGAGGCCCTGGAGACCGAAGGCCGGCGCCAGGCCCTCCAGCGGGCCCAACAGGCCAGCGGCACCGGTGGACGGGTTCCGTCGCCGTCGCCGGTGCCGCTGAGAGACGTCTTCGCCGAGACCCTGGGCGTCGCCGTGGCGCCGGAGACCTTCAATCCTTTGGCCGCGGCGGGCTTCGAGCCGTCCATCGCCGAGCGCATCGTCGCCATTGCCAGCGATATCCTGGAAAACGGGGTGGTCACCAGCAAGGAGATGCTGCTTCGCGAGGCGGATCGGGGAATCGTGCTGCGCGATATCGCCAGTGCGAATGAGCGGGTGGTCCTCGACCTGGAAAAGCTCTACGCCTTTGAAGAAGCCAAGGCGTTGGTGCCCGTGGTGGGCGAACCGCTGCTCAAGGATGTCGACCCCGCCCTGGGAGAGGTGATCGTCGATCTGACGCGCCGCCTGATCCAGCCCAACATCACGCTGAACCGCAGCGAAAGCGCCGCGCGGCGGCGTCAGGCGGTGGAAGACGTCAAGCCGGTGCTCTATCAGATCAAGGCCGGCGAAATGATCCTGCGTGAAGGCGAGCGGGTCAGCCCGGTTCACCTGGTCAAACTGAAAGCCTCCCGGCCCGAGGGCGATGGATGGCAGGGGCTTCGGCAGAGCATCGGCGCCGGCGTACTGGTGCTCAGCCTGTTGGTGGCCCTCCATCTGGTGGGGCTGCGCCGCAGCACGGTTTTCCAAAGCGCACCCCTGCGCAACCTCATTTTCCTGGCGGCGGTCCTCCTGCTCTTTTTCGGGCTGGCCCGCCTCACCCTGGTGCTGGCCAACGGCCTGGCCCAGATGCAACCGATGGGCCTGACGCCGGCGGCGGTTTTCTTCGGCCTGCCCCTGGCCAGTGGCGCCATGCTCGTGTGCCTTTTTTTCGGTCTTGATCTGGCGCTGGCCACCGCCGTCGTGTTGGCGGTGCTGCTGCCGCTCATCGTGCCGGAGCGTTTCCCCCTGATTTTCTTCTTTTTGTTCAACGGGGCCCTCGGGGCCTACTGGATGCAGCACTGCCGGGAACGCAGGGCCTTCATCACCGCCGGGGTGCGTCTGGCCTTGCTCAACCTGGTGCCGGTATCGGCCATCGCTCTGTACACCTGGAGCGGCAATGGCGTGGAACTGCTCTGGTCCTGGGGGTTGGCAATGATGGGGGGACTGGGGGCGGGGATCGTTACCGCGGGGCTTGCGCCGCTGATGGAGCTGGCCTTCGGTTACACCACGGACATCACGCTGCTGGAACTGGCCAACCTGGACCGACCGATTCTGCGCCAATTGATGATGGAGGCCCCCGGCACGTATCACCACTCGATGATCGTGGGCACCTTGGTGGAGGCCGCGGCGGCCGAAATCGGGGCCAACCCGCTGCTGGCCAAGGTCTGCGGGTACTACCACGACATCGGAAAGGTCAAAAAACCCCTCTACTTCATCGAGAACCAGCGCAACGGGAAAAACCCCCACGACAAACTGGCGCCTTCGATGTCCAAGCGCATTCTGGTGGCCCACGTCAAGGACGGGGTGGAAATGGCCCGCAAGCACAAGCTCGGCCAGGCCATCGTGGACACCATCCGCCAGAGCCACGGCACCAGTCTCATCGCCTATTTCTACGAGCGGGCCCGACAGATCCAGGGGGATGGCAATGTCAACCCGGACGACTACCGTTACCCCGGCCCCCGTCCCCAAACCCGTGAGGCGGGGCTGGTGATGCTGGCCGACGTGGTGGAGGCCGCGTCCCGGACCCTGGAGAATCCGACGCCTTCGCGCATCAAGGGGCTGGTGCACAAGCTGATCAACAAGATTTTCTCCGATGGCCAGCTCGACGAGTGCGAACTGACCCTGAGGGACCTGAACCAGATCGCCAAAAGCTTCACCAAGATTCTCACCGGCATCCACCACCACCGGATCGAGTATCCCGAGCGGTCGGAAACCGAAGGAAAGGGGAAAAATGGCCGTCCTGATCGACAACCGCCAGAGCCTGCTGCCGATTCAGACCGAACAAATAAATCGGCAGGCCCGGGCCATCTTAAACGCCTTGGGATGTCCAGAGGGTGAGCTGTCGCTGGTGATCGTCGACGACGCCGAGATCGCCGTCATCAATCGACAGTACCTGGACCGCAATGGGCCGACCAACGTGATCTCTTTTGCCATGCGCGAGGGCGATTGCAGCGGTATTCACCCCGAACTGCTCGGTGACGTGGTTATCAGCGCCGAGACGGCCCGGCGCGAGGCCGAGGCCGCCGGCATGGCGGTGGCCGAGCGCATCACCGAACTGCTGGTGCACGGCGTGCTCCACCTGTTCGGCTACGACCATGAAACCCCCACGGCCGATGCCGCCGCCATGGAGGCCAAAAGTATGGAGTTGCTTGCCATGCTGGCGGCCCTGTCCGACGGGGACCAAGGCCCTGGCGACTAGTCGGAACGGGCCGGTTGGCCGGCCCTCCGATTCGTGAAAGAGGATATTACCCATGGATATTGTGACTGCATCGGAAATTCAGGGCATGGATCGTGCCACCATCCAGGAATTCGGCATTCCGGGCCGGGTGTTGATGGAAAACGCCGGCCGCGGAGCGGTGCGCAGCTTTCTCGAGGTCTTCGGCGATCGGTCCGGCCGGCGCATCGGCGTGGCCGCCGGCCGGGGCAACAACGGGGGCGACGGCTTCGTCATGGCTCGTTATCTGGCCCAGCGGGGCCTGGCGGTGACGGTCTTCCTGCTGGCGGATCCCCGGATAATCGGCGGGGACGCCGCCGCCAACCTCGCCCTGCTCCACCCGTTGGGCGTACCGGTGGTGGAGGTGCCCACCGCCGATGTTCTCGAGGCTCAGCAGAGCCTCTTGGCGCAGCAGGAGATCTGGATCGACGCCATCTTCGGCACCGGTCTCAACGCCGAGGTGCGCGGGCTCTACGGCCAGGTCATCGATTTCATCAACACCAGCCGGCGGCCGGTGTTTGCGGTGGACATTCCCTCGGGGCTCAGCGCCGACACCGGCCAGATCCTCGGGCGGGCCATTCGTGCCGATGCCACCGCCACCTTTGCCTGCGCCAAGGTGGGCCACCTCCTCTATCCGGGGGCCGGACTCACCGGCCGACTCTTCGTGGTGGATATCGGTATCCCGCCGCGGATCGCCCGGCAGATCGGTGCATCGCAGCAACTGTTGACCGCCTCGGAGATCCGCGACACGCTGGCACCTCGGGCGGCCGACGCGCACAAGGGCACCTGCGGGCACCTGCTGGTGATCGCCGGCGGTACGGGCAAGACCGGGGCGGCCGTGATGACCGCCAAGTCGGCCATGCGGGCCGGGGCCGGCCTGGTGACCCTGGGACTGCCGGCCTCCCTGGCACCTTCGGTGGAACCCCGCCTGCTGGAGGTGATGACGGCGCCGCTGGCCGAAAGCCAGCCAGGGATTCTCGGTGCCGCGGCGCTGACGGCGGTGGAGCAGTTGTATCCCGGCAAGGGATGTCTGGCCATCGGCCCGGGGCTCGGCACCGCCGAGGCCACGGCCCGTCTGGTCCGGGCCGTGGTGAGGGGGTGTCCGGCGCCGGTGGTCATCGATGCCGATGCGCTGAATATTCTCGCCGAGACCCCCCAGGTGTTCGACGAGATCCGCTCGCCGTTGATTCTCACCCCCCATCCGGGGGAGATGGCCCGGCTGCTCGGTTCCACCACGGCCGCGGTCCAGGCGGATCGACCCGCAGCGGTCCGCACCCTGGCGGTGCGTTACGGCATCTGTGTGGTGTTGAAGGGGGCGCGCACCGTGGTGGCGGCCCCCGAAGGCACCGTCTGGATCAACCCCGGCGGCAATGCGGGCATGGCCAGCGGCGGCATGGGGGATGTGCTCACCGGCATCATCGCCGGCCTGGCGGCCCAGGGGCACGGACCGGAGGCGGCCGCCCGGATCGGTGTTTTCCTCCACGCCGCGGCGGCCGATCGACTGGCGGAACGTCGCGGACCGCGTGGTTTCCTGGCCGGCGAAGTGATGGACCTTCTGCCGGAAGTGTTCGCCGATCTCCTTGAGGGGCGCGACGCTTTTCCCCTGCCTCTGGTGGAGGTGGGGATTTGACCGCCGATGGCTACTGTCTGCACTACGACTGCTCGTCCCCGGTGGCCACACGCCGGTTGGCCCGCCTGCTGGGCCGTCTGGCCCGACCGGGGCTGGTGATCGCCCTCACCGGCGCCCTGGGCAGCGGCAAGACGGCTTTCGTTCAGGGGCTGGCCCAGGGGTTGGCGGTGCCGCCGGACTGCTATGTCACCAGTCCCTCCTTCACCTTGATCAACGTGTACCCGGGTCGCATCCCCCTTTGTCACGCCGATCTTTACCGATTGGGAGAAGGGGCGGATCTGGAGGCCATCGGCCTGCTCGAGCATCTGGAACAGGAGGAGGTGGTGGCCGTGGAATGGGCCGCGCATGCCGCCGCGGATCTGCCTTTGGACCACTTGACGGTCCATCTGGAAATCAGCGGCGACCGGCAGCGACGGATCACGCTGACAGCGGGTGGACGGGAAACGGAGAATCTGCTAAAAGACGTCGCCGCCGCTTGGCGGCAGGATCCCTTCAGCGGGTAACCGTGGGTTTCAAGGAGTGCGTATGGCTTTGATCGTCCAGAAATTCGGCGGCACATCGGTGGCCAACCTCGAGCGTATCGCCAACGTGGCGCGCCGGGTGGCAGCCACCTTCGACAAGGGCAACGATGTCGTGGTGGTGGTTTCGGCCATGGCCGGGGTCACCGACAGTTTGATCCAATTGGCCGGCCAGGCGGCAAAGGAACCGGACAAGCGGGAGATGGATGTGCTGCTGGCCACCGGCGAACAGACCACCGCCTCGCTGCTGGCCATGGTGCTGCGGGAAAAGGGATATACCGCGGTGTCGATGCTGGGCCACCAGGCCGAGGTGCTCACCGACACCGACTTCGGCAATGCCCGCATCATCGAGATCCGCGGCGAACGGGTCAAGGCCCATCTGGCCAAGGGCCACATCGTCGTGGTGGCCGGTTTCCAGGGCGCCGACACCGCCGGGGATATCACCACGTTGGGCCGGGGCGGCTCGGACACCTCGGCGGTGGCCATCGCCGCGGCCATCAATGCGGATGTCTGTGAAATTTACACCGACGTGGACGGGATTTACACCGCCGATCCCAATGTCTGCGCCAAGGCCCGCAAGATCAAGGCCATTTCCTACGACGAGATGCTCAACATGGCCAGCCTGGGCGCCAAGGTGTTGCAGATCCGGTCGGTGGGCTTTGCCAAAAAATACGGAATTCCCGTGCACGTGCGGTCGTCTTTCAGCGAGGAGGAAGGTACCATGGTCGTTCCCGAAGATTCCGGCATGGAGCAGCTGGTGGTGTCGGCCGTCACCCACCACAAGGATGAAGCCCGCATCACCCTCCGCGGTGTGCCCGATCAACCCGGGGTGGCGGCGAAGATCTTTTCCCCCATCGCCGACGCCGGGATCGTGGTGGACATGATCATCCAGAACACCCGGGCCAGCGGCAAGACGGACCTGACCTTCACCGTGCCCAAGGCCGATTTCAAGAAGGCCATGGCCATCCAGAAGAAGATTGCCGCCAAGATCGGTACCAAGGAGGTGCTCGGCGACACGGACATCGCCAAGATCTCGGTGGTGGGGGTGGGGATGAAGAACCACAGCGGGGTGGCTTCGGTGATGTTCAACACCCTGGCCCGTGAGAATATCAACATCCTGATGATCAGCACTTCGGAGATTCGTATTTCATGCATCGTCGAGGAAAAATACACCGAACTGGCGGTGCGGGTGCTGCACACGGCCTTCGGCCTGGACGCTGAATAGGGATGGGAAACGGGCGCGGCCTGAGCCGCGTCCGCCAGCTTGCCCCATGAAACGGTTTTCCCCCGACCAGCAGCGCGTGGTGCTGCTTCTTTCCGCCGTCCTGGCGGCTTTTTGTCTCTACCGTTATATTTGTCTGCCGTAAAAGTAGGGCGTTGCCGTCCGGGGCGTCGGAGGCTGCCTTGCCGACGGCGGTGGCCTTGGATTTTGCGCACCATCCACAGTGTTCTTTCGTCGGATGGGGGGCGCGCCGGCGAAACCCATCCATCCCTTCCGCCTTTTCCGCGCGGTGATCCCGACAAGTTCGCCGCCGGGTTTTCAGGGCGCCGGGCAGGCGGTGGAATCGATACGAACAAAACGGGGGCGATAGATGGTGGCGTTCCGGTAGAGCGCCGTTGGGTCGCTGACATGGTTGAGGTTGTAGGAGACCAGGAGACGGCCGGCGGCGGTGAACTGCGGATGGATGAAGGGATTGTAGGCGACGAGTTCGCCGTCGGCTTCCGGCGCGTGGTAGAGCCGGCAGGGTCCCCGCCAGGGACCCCGGGGGGCCGCGGCCCGGTACATCACCAGATCGGCGCCAAACGGTACCCGGTTGTCCATGGTCACCAGGGCCAGCCCGTCGGCGAGGGCCACCACGGCGAACTGGGTCGACACACCGTTCAGGACGGGACGGGTGGCCGCCGGATCCGGCGACCACCCCTTGCCGTCGAAAAAGGCCCAGGGGCCGAGGAAGTCGCCCGGCGGGGCCCGGGCCACGTGCATCCACCGGGCGCTGCCGCGCTCTTCCACCCCGAAGATGTACGTTGCCTCGGCCCGCTCCAGGATGGCGCCGTACATCACGTTGTTGGCGACGGCCAGGGGGGTGATCCGTTCGATGTGCAACTGCGGCAGCCCCAGTTCGGCCACCGCGGTGCCGGTCCACTGCCAGTCCCACAGCCGGGGGCGGCCCTGGCGGAAACTGTGCAGAAGGATCAGCACTTTTTCATTCTGCACGGTGGCATCCGCCGGCCAGCACCATTGGCCGGGGGGAAGGGGTGGGAAAAAGGCTTCTGGATCGGCCGGACAGCCCCCGGTGCGGGTGGTGAGGGTTTCACCGTGCTGAATCACGATGCAGTTGCGGACCAGAGGCGTCTCTTCCGGCCGGGTGCCGTCGGGATTCACCGTGCCCAGGAAGCTGTCGCCGAAGAGCCAGAGGGTGCGGCCATCGGCCAGGGCGACGGATAAGGTGCCGTCGCCTCCGGTCCAGCCGTTTCCGGTGCGATTGAACAGGTGGTTGAAATACGGATCCGGGGCCGGCTCCCGGGGACCCGGACGAAGCCCGGGGCCGACGCAGGCGCTCAGGCAGACCATCATCGCCAAGAGCGCCAGCCAGCGCGTCCGATTCCCCCATGGCACGGTTATCCTGATGGTGGCTTTCATAGCCCCCCCTGGCGGGAAGCGGCGTTCCGGCGCAGATCCGTCATGCGAATCGACTCCCCTCCTGCAGGGCCTCGGGGCTGAGGGTGTAAAGGGCGTCCAGCAGGGCCACCTGGAAAGAGCCGGGGGCCGCGGCAACCGTCCCGGCCTGTTCTCCGGCCAGGCCGAAAAAGGCCAGGGCCGTGGCGGTGGCCGACAGGGGGTCCGGATCCACCGCCGAAAAGGCGGCGATGAGGGCCGTGGCGGAGCACCCGGAACCGGTGATGCGGCCCATGAGCGGATGGCCGTTGGCCACGCGAACCTCCCGTGTGCCGTCGGTGACCAGATCGGTGGCGCCGGTGACGGCCACCACGGCACCGACCCGCTTGGACAGCGCGGCGGCCGATGCGGCGGCATCGGCCACCCCGTGAACGCTGTCCACGCCCCGGGTGGTGGCGGTGCCCTGATCCAGGGCCATGATTTCCGACGCATTGCCGCGAATCACGGTGATGGTCGCCGCATCGAGGATCTGGCGGGCCGCCCGGGTACGCAAGGTCGTGGCCCCGGCGCCCACCGGGTCCAGCACCACCGGTCGCTCCAGCGTGTTGGCCCTGCGGGCTGCCTTGATCATGGCGGCCACCCAATCACTGGTCAGGGTACCGATGTTGAGCACCAGCGCCCGGGCCAGGGAGACCATTTCCTCCACCTCTTCAGTACTGTGCGCCATTACCGGAGAAGCGCCGGCGGCCAGCAGTGCGTTGGCGGTCACGTTCATGACGACCAGGTTGGTGATGTTGTGAATCAACGGTTGCTGTTGGCGTACGGCGGCCAGATTGCGCGCCGCCTGACTGCAATAGTCGTGCATCGGTTCGGCTCCTGTGTCGTTTGTCTCCTTGGGGAGAAAATCAACCGGGGCTCTTTGGGGTCGCTGCGAGAAAAAAGGAGGGGCGCTTCGGCCCGGGGTTGCCCCCTGATTGCGAGATGGGCCGAAGCGCCGGATAGGGAGAGGATTGTGATGGGCTGGCAGGGTTATCAGCCAGTCTTGTCTCTTAAGAGCCCCGGTTCGGGAAATGGTTACACTCCTCTCATCCTTGGCGCTGCCCCGTCGGCGATCGGCCGCCGGAACCGTCATGTCCCCGTCGCGTCGCCCATGGAGACCCCGTTGAACGGATCGCAGGGATCCCGACCCGGCAGTGGCAGGCTGGCCCCCTCGAAGGCGCCCAGGGCGCGGCATCCCATCTGGTCGGCCAGGATCCCCACGAGCTTGTGTCGCAGCACCGCGAAGGAGAAAAACCGGGCGGCCACGTTGTAGTTGTGGGCCACCATGCGGCGTTGGGCCTCGGGGTCGTTGAGCAGACGCCGGGTCTGGGCCACCGCTTTTTCGGTGACGTATCCGTCGAGTTCGATCACGTCGAATCCCTTGGGCTTGATGTCGCTTTCGTAGATCGAATAATTGTTCACCACGATGGGTTTCTTGAAGTAGATCGTTTCGAGAAAAGCGTTGCCGAACCCTTCGAAATCCGACGGGTAGGTCACCAGATCGGCGTGGGGATAGATGTCCTCGAGGGTGTAGATCTTGCGACCGTCTTCGGTGCGCCCGCGTTTTTCGTTGATGATCCGGGAGACGAAGATGGTTTTGACCCCCAGCAGTTTCGAGTATTCGCGCAGGCGCTGCTCGTAGTCGTGCCCTTCGTCGCCGGAGGCATGGGAGACCACCAGTCGGGCTTTCATGCCCAGCCGGCTCACCAACTCGATGGCATGCTCGATGCCCTTGCGTTTGACCACCCGGGTGGGCTGGAGGATCAGCAGCTCGTCGGGATCCAGCCCCAGGGCGTCGCGGACGTCCGCGGCGTAGGCGTCCGGCGGTGGCGGGGGGTTGTCGAAATCCATCACGTTGGGAATGATGGTGGAAGAGATCCCCGTGCGCAAGCTGACCTGGTTGTCCGCCGAGGAATTGATCACCACATGCCGGATGGAAGGCAGGTGGGGCGGAAAGGCCATGTTGAGGTATTCCCACACCGCATTGGTCTTGAAACGCTGGCGCTCCCAGTAGAAATCGTGGTGATGGGCGATGGTGGGAATCCCGGTTTCGCTGATCACCTCCGTCAGGGCGATGCCCAGGGGCAGGTTCAGGGGAATGGTGAGGGCGTTTTCCGGTAAAAGCACCGAAATTTTGAAGTCTTCGATGAAGCGGTACA
>Ga0172382_10001290_pt1 | contig 45132 bp, 49 predicted proteins | sample Leawel138RmetaG_FD_122245 | JGI IMG/M metagenome (GOLD analysis project Ga0172382, IMG submission 122245) | Leachate microbial communities from a municipal landfill in Southern Ontario, Canada - Leachate well 138R metaG | ecosystem: Engineered > Solid waste > Landfill > Unclassified | place...
CAGAAATCAGCAAACAGCGAGGAGGACGTGGCAGAAAACAGAAAATCTAGTCCATAATCAGAACAAACCGGGTGGGTCAATTTTCGATGCAAAACCCGGGTCAAATTTCAGTGCAATTCAACACAATGTTCTACATCTTCAGCAAATGAGGCCATTATGAGCGCCAAAGTAACCATCTATTACCAGCCGGAATTAGGTGTGCATCTCTATGAAGAGGTGACGTCAGGTGATATCCGGTCACCGGCCTATCTGGCTGTCGACAATCCCGAGGAGTGCAGCTTCCAGCATGGTATGAATAGGATATCTGCCATGCTGTGTGTGCCGCCTAGTGTCATGGATGACCTCGCCATTGCATGGTGCCGGCACAGGAAGCTGCAAGGCGCATTGGGCGGACCTGTTGGCCGAGAGTTTGGTAGCCCTGATTGCGAACAATCATAGGCCACCAGAATCAGCCAACTTATCGCGCAACAGCACTATCCCCAGCAGAAGGAGCCTACTCCCCAAGCCGGGGCCACGGCTTAACCTATTGTTTTAAATGAACTATCATTATCTGGCCAACTTTTACTCCAGTTACGTTGGCCAAACTTTGGTTATGTACACACCTTAACTTAGTGTCACTTTATGCTTCCCGCGAGTGACAACTTATAGTTCAACTGACAGCCAGCAATTCACTAGCCTGACCCGCATCACTGAAACCCCCACACAGGTGTCAGTAACTCGCCCAGCCCACGATATATCTCGGGGTCGGCAGCGATGAAGCGCTCCTTTTTGAATACCTCCAGCAAGGGTGCCGCCACACGGCTTCCTTCCTCACTGACCAAGGCTGCCGCAATCCGCTCGCGCACCTCCGGCGCAACGCTGCTGGCTACCGAAAAGGTACGCTCAGGGTGAGAGCGAAATTCGTGCGAAATCAGGCGCAGTCCAGTCTGGTCCTGTTTGGCCCACACGGTATCACGCAACACGGCAGCATCCCCTTTGCCGCTCTTGAGACACTCAATAATTTGCTTGAAGCCCTCTACGCGCAACATCACCGGCTGCCGCACCGGATTACGGAAATAGTTGAGAAAGTCCATGGTGAGCATGTTGGGCGAACTGAAGGCGCAGATATTGCGGCCGATGAGATCGTCCAACCGCTGGATGTTGCTGTCCTCACGCACCGCCACCACGATCGTGATGGTACCGGGAAGGCGTGCCACCGGTACGGCCCCCTGCCGCTCCATCCGCCAGCCCGTGTAGTGTGGCCCGTCGAATACCATGTCATAGGCATTCTGCAGCGTACCGTTGTTGTACTCGAGGTAATTTTTGGCGGGCTGGATTATGAACTGTTTACCAGTGACCTGGCTTAGATAGTTGAGCAGTGGCGTATAAAGCTTGTTGGTCTGCTCGGGTGACTGCGTCGGGGCGGTGGAAAAAATAATTTCATCCCGGGCCAACACAGTTTCAGCCTGTGACAGCCCCAGTACTACCAACAACCCCACACTCATCCATTTCCGCATCGCATCGCCCTCCACCTATTCCATTGTGTTCCTGGCACGTTGCGTATGTTGCCCACCTTTTTCCACCCTTGGCAAGGTGTTCACTGGCGGTCTTTTCAGCTAATCTTCGCCCAGTCATCAGGGATTATTGTCCATGTACCGCCTCATCTCGCTTATTCTGCTCATATTCGCTGGTCTGTCTGTCGGCTGTTCCGACCAGGATGCTCCGAACACCACCCCCAAGGCCGCCAGCCCGGCCCATTTGGTGGAAACGGCAGCGGTACGCAGCGAGCACATCGCCCCAAGCGCGTTGCGCACCGGCTCGCTACGGGCGCAGCGAGAGATTCAGATATTGTCCCAGGAGGAAGGACGTATCGTGGCCCTGCCCCATTTTGCCGGCGATGCAGTCAAGCGCGGCGATCTGCTGCTACAACTGGATGACACGTTGCTGGAAGCGGAGTTGCGCAAGAGCGAGGCCCAGCGCCGGCAAATGGAACTGGACCTGAGCCGGCTGGATCGGTTAATCCGTAACCAGCTCATCAGCGAGGAGGAGTTGGCGCGCGCGCGCACCGCACTGGATATCGCTTTGGCCGAGGAGCAGCTACTGCGTACCCGCCTCGGCTACACCCGCATCACCGCACCGTTCGACGGCGTTATCAGCCTGCGCCAGGCCGAGCCGGGCGACGTGGTGCCCCGCTTCACCCATGTGCTGACCCTCACTGACCTCACCTCACTGGTCACCACTGCCAGCGTCTCCGAACTGTTGCTGCCATCTCTGGCGACCGGCGACGCGGTACGAATCCATATCGATGCACTTGGCGGCGAAGCCCACAACGGTCGCATTCTGCGTATTTACCCTTCCATCGATGCCGCCACCCGCCAAGGCGTGGTGGAGGTGGCTCTCGAGCCGGTGCCGACCGGTGCGCGACCGGGCCAGTTGTGCCGCCTACAGTTCACCGGGCGACCGCAGCCGCGCAGCATTATTCCTTTTGCCGCCTTGCGACGTGACAACAGTGGTGAATTCGTATTCACCATCGACGCTGACGACAAGGTCCAACGCAACGCGGTGGTCAGCGGCATGCAGCTGGGCGAAAACATCGAGCTGCTGTCCGGCCCCGCCATCGGCACTCGCGTAATCACCAAGGGCTTTCTCGGTTTGGTTCCCGGTAGGAGGGTCAAAACGGTCAATAGCGCGGCAACGGCATCATGACCCTCCCTGCCGCCCCCGGTCGTGGTGGTATCGCCGCCTGGTCCATCCGCCACCCTATCGGCGTCATAATGCTCGCCTTGACCGTGGTGGTGCTTGGCTTCTTTGCATTGGGGCGTCTCGCCGTTGATTTGCTGCCCCACATTATTTATCCCGAAATCCAGGTACGCGTGATCGATCCGGGTGTACCGGCCAACATCATGGAAGACCGTGTCACCCGCCAGTTGGAGGAACAGCTCGCCATTACCGAGGACTCCATCGGCGTACAGTCACGCACCAGCGAAGGCAACACATCGGTGGAGCTGCTGTTCGAATATGGCAAGGACATTGATATCGCTCTGCGTGATGCCAGTACGCGCCTCGATCGAGCCAAGCGCCAGCTGCCCACCACAATCGACCCACCCATCATATTCAAGCGTGATCCATCACAAATCCCCGTAGCTGAGTTCATCGTCAGCTCCGCTACCCTCGACCCTGTCAAACTGCGCGACTGGGTCGACTACGACTTCGCCAAGCAGTTTCTCAATCTCCCCGGTGTGGCCGCGGTAGAGGTAGGCGGGGGGCTGGTACGTGAAATACAGCTATTACCCGATCAAGATCGCCTCGTCGCCAGCGGCCTCAGCATCAATGACGTGATCACGGCCTTGCAACGAGGCAATGTCGAACTACCCGCCGGCCGCCTCACCATGGAGCGCCGCGAACTGGGCAGCCGCACAGCCGCACGTATCTACAGCGTGCAGGAAATTGCCGCACTGCCACTGCGCCTTAAGGACGGTACCACCATCCGCCTGGATGAGGTAATGCAAGTACTGGATACCCACGGCGACGAACGAATCAAGGTACGACTGAATGGCACCCCCGGCGTAAAGATATCGATCCAGAAACAACCCACAGCCAATACCGTTGCAGTGGTGGATGCCGTAAGGGAGCGCATGGCCTGGCTGCAGCAGAACAAGCTGCTGCTGGAGGATGCCGTGGTGTATGGAGTGGATGACCAATCGATTTATGTGCGCAACGCGCTGGATAGCGCTACCCAGGCGGCCCTCTCCGGCACCCTGTTGGCGATGGGGGTGGTGTATCTGTTCCTTGGCAATCTGCGACGTACACTCATCATCGGCAGCGCCATTCCACTCGCCATTATGGTCACATTTGTATTGATGGGCCTCGGTAATCTGACGTTTAACATGATGACTTTGGGCGGCCTGGCCCTCGGCGTCGGCATGCTGGTGGACAACACCATCGTGATGCTTGAAAACATCCAGCGTCATCAACATGACGGCGAAGCGCCGCGGGACGCGGGCACCCATGCTGCAAGCGAGATCTACGGAGCCATCGTCGCCTCGACCTCCACCAATCTGGCTGCGGTACTGCCTTTCCTCTTCATTAGCGGTCTGGTGGGATTGCTGTTTCGGGAACTTATCTTCACCATTTCCGCCGCCATTCTTTCCTCCATGGTTGTAGCGCTTACCCTCGTACCGGCACTGGCGGTACAGGTGCATGGTATCGATCAAGGACGTCTGCGCCGCACTGTCGATGATCTCATCATCGGCCTGCAGAACCGCTATTCTTTGGCTGTTGCCTGGCTGCTCCACCGCGCATGGGCTCAGCTACTTCTCATCAGCCTGCTGATCGTGGCGCTTCTTCTCTCCTATCAAACCTTTCGCGGCCCGCAGGAGTTTCTCCCCTCCATGGATGAGGGACAGGTACAGGTGTATCTGACAGCGGACCCGGGAGTATCGGTGGAAGAGATGGATCGCAGCGCCCATCGTCTGGAACAGTTGTTCCGCAGCCAACCGGAGGTCGTCAGCGTCTTCGCCACCGTTGGCGGATTTATTTTTGGCCGCACCGAACGTGAATCCAGTAACAGCGGCGCCATCATGATCCAGCTGGTCCCACGTGGACAGCGCACCGAAAGCAGCAACGACTGGATTCGCCGCATGCAACAAGCCGTCGCCCAGGAGGAACTCGCCGGCATGCGAGTACGCATGCGTAGCCGAGGTATCCGCGGCATCCGCATCGGCGGCGGTGACGACGATCTAAGTATCCGCATTCAAGGTACGGATCTGGATGTCCTCGCCCAACTGGCTGATGACGTGACCAACCGCCTCAAGAATATTTCCGGCATCAGCAATCTGATGCATTCAGCGGAAGAGCGGCGTCAGGAATTGGCCATCATATTGGATCGGGAACGTAGCTCCGCGCTGGGGCTGGATGCGGAGGATATTGGCCGTGCCTTGCGTCGGGCCATTGAAGGCGAGATTGTTACCGATTTCATTGAAAATGATCGCAGCATTGATGTGCGCCTGCGTTTGCCGCGCCGCAACGTGGATACACCACGCGCCCTGGAGGAGCTGGTGCTTTACAGCGGCAATGGCGTGCCGTTGCGCCTGGGTGATTTGGCCCGAATCAGTCTAGTCGCAACACCTGCCGAGATCCGGCGCGACAATCAGCGTCGCGTCGTTGAGATCAGTGCGACTCTGGTTACCGACACGTCCCTCAGTGAGGCATACGACCGGATCTACGAGCAAATGGCAACCGTGCAGCTGCCTGCAGGCTATACTTGGTACGATGGTGGTGAATTGAAGGCGCTGAATGAAGGACGCACTCTCGGGGTAATACTGTTGGGATTGGCCATCTTTCTGGTATTTGTGGTGATGGCAGTACAGTATGAATCGTTACGCAATCCGCTGGTTATCCTGCTGTCCATTCCCTTTGCTGCCCTCGGTGTGGCGGTTGGACTGACGGTAAGCGGTTTGACGCTATCCATGCCGGTATGGCTTGGCATGATCATGTTGGCGGGCATCGTGGTGAACAATGCCATCGTGCTGGTGGAATATATTGAAATCGCACGCCGGGATGGCGCTCTGGTACGCGATGCAATTGTCGAAGCGGCACGACTGCGCCTGCGTCCCATCCTGATGACCACCCTGACTACGGTGGCCGGCATGAGTCCGCTGGCACTGGGGCTGGGAGAAGGTGGTGAGATGCTGCGGCCATTAGCAGTAGCCATTATATTCGGCCTCAGCATCTCGTTACTGGTAACCCTGTTCCTGATACCGGTGGTGTATTTCCTGCTGCACCGTACCGCGCCCCCTGACATGGCATCCAGCACGCCATCCAGGTTTTGACGGGACATCCGCCCTGACGCCAAATTGCGCCATCCTAGCTCCTGATGCCCATATGTAGCATTCGCAACAGCATGCAGTAGACTCGCCCAAGCGGATATCCGGGTAACAGATTCATTCCTTGGGCTTGTCACCACCGTTTTTGTCATCATCACTGGTACTGCCCTGCCACACCTCGAGTTCTTGGCGTAGCGCCTCCTCGTCGTGGATGTAGCGATCAAGGGTCTCTTCCATTTTCTCATCGCTGTCCAGCTCGTCCTCGTCCGATTCCTTGCTCACGAAACGGCGCGAGAAGAACACACCAATCTCGAACAGGATCCACATCGGCACGGCGAGCAGTGTTTGCGAGAAAATATCAGGAGGGGTCAATAACATGCCGATAACGAAGGCACCGACAATAATGTATGGACGCTTGGCCACCAGCGCGTCCGGTGTCACTACCCCCATCCAGACCAACAAGATGGTCGCGATGGGCACCTCGAAAGCGACACCGAAGGCGAAGAACAGCTTGAGTACGAAATCCAGGTACTGATTAATATCGGTCATCACTGCCACACCTTCAGGCGCGGCGGCAGTAAAGAAACCGAATACCAACGGGAACACCACGAAATAGGCGAATGCCATGCCTGCGTAGAACAGCAGCGTACTGGACAGCAGCAGCGGCATGACCAAACGCCGTTCATGTGCGTACAGACCGGGCGCAACGAAGCCCCACATCTGATACAGCAGGTAGGGGATGGCGACGAACACAGCCGCCACCAAGGTCAGCTTGAGAGGCGTGAGGAACGGCGAAGCCACTTCGGTCGCTATCATCGATCCGCCTTCAGGCAAGTGTGCCAGCAGCGGCTCGGCCAGCAGGGCATAGATATCGTTGGCGAAGTAAAACAGGCCAAGAAAGACAACCAATATTACCAGCACGGCGCGCAACAGCCGGTCGCGCAGCTCGATCAGGTGGGAGAGGAAGGGCTGCTCCATCTCAGGAGCCTTGTTGCCGCTATCGTGCTTGTCTGTCATGACTGCGGCGTCGAATCCTTATCCTGCTTGGCGGGCGTAGTGGCTGCGTCCGGGCTATCGAGCGACTTCATATCTACCGGCCTGTCGACGCTCTGCAGGCCGCTCTTGATTTCCTGCAACGATGCCTTGGCCTCATCCACCATATCGTACAGGCCATCACTCTTCACCTGCTGTTCGACAATGCGCTTGAGTTCGTCGGCCTTGAGTTCGCGATCGATATCCGCCTTCACCGTACCGACGAAATAGCGCGCTTTGCCATACCACAGACCGACAGTACGCGCGACCACGGGCAGACGCTCGGGGCCCAGCACCAGCAGAGCCACGATACCGATGACCACCAGCTCCCAAAAGCCAACGTCGAACATTATTTATCCGATTGCAAGTTGCATGCTACAGGCTGCGCGAGCCCAGTCGGACTCCGCCCTCCGCCTAGGAACGGGGTGTTCAGGTCTTGTCTTTCTCACGGGTGGATTCACCCTCAATGACGCTGCCATCCTGCTTCTCTGTCAGTTTTTCGTCTTCCTTGGCCACCGATTGCTCACCGTCCTTCACGGAACTACGGAAATTCTTGATCGCGCCACCCAGATCGCCGCCGATGTTGCGCAACTTCTTGGTGCCGAACAGCAGGATAACGATTGCCAGTACGATAAGCAGTTGCCAGATACTCGGTGCCATGATTCAACTCTCCGCCATAGTAATTTTACCGGCAGTACGGACTGCCGAATGTGTACAGGCGCCTCCCTGCCCATGATTTGACCGGTGCTTACTTGCTCCGGTTCGCTTTTTCTTCCAGTCCCGACAGTCCAAAGCGCCGTTCCAGCTCGTTCAGCACGGCTTGTGGCTCCAATCCCAGATGCTTGAGCATCACCATGCAATGGAACCAGAGATCGGCGGTTTCGTAGATAACCTGGGCGGGGTCGCCACCCTTGGCGGCGATCACCGTTTCGGTGGCCTCTTCGCCGACCTTCTTCAGAATGCTGTCCAGCCCCTTGGCATACAGCTTGGCCACATAAGAGCTGTCCGGCTCGGCACCTTTGCGCTGCTCCAGGATCTCAGACAATTGCTTAAGGATATCGCTCATGACCGTTTGCTGTATATCTGTTGTGGGTCTTGCAGCACCGGATCGACGCTCTTCCACTGCCCGTTCTCGAACACCTTGTAGAAGCAACTGTGCCGGCCGGTATGGCAGGCGATGCCGCCCAGTTGCTCAATGGTAAGCAGGATCACGTCACCGTCACAGTCCAGGCGCATCTCTTTCACGCGCTGCACGTTGCCGGATTCCTCGCCCTTGCGCCACAACCTGCCGCGCGAACGCGACCAATACACGGCTCTTCCCTCACGTACAGTCAGCGCCAACGACTCGCGGTTCATCCAGGCAAACATCAGCACGCGACCACTGCCCTCTTCCTGGGCAATGACCGGCACCAGCCCGTCGGCAGTCCACTTGATCTCGTCCAACCACGCCTCGCTCACAGGCGCACCTCGATGCCGGCCGCAGCCATACGCTGCTTGGCCTGCTCGATGGTGTATTCGCAGAAATGGAAGATGCTGGCAGCCAGCACCGCGTCGGCGTGGCCCTGTACTATACCGTCGACCAGATGATCCAGGTTACCGACACCGCCCGAGGCTATTACCGGCACGCGCACCGTTTCGGACACCGCACGCACCAGTGCCAGGTCAAAGCCCGACTTGGTACCGTCGCGGTCCATGCTGGTGAGCAGGATCTCACCGGCGCCATAATCGACCATGCGCCGCGCCCATTCCACCGCATCGATGCCCGTGGCCTTACGCCCGCCGTGGGTGAAGATTTCCCAGCGCAGCGTCTCGCCGGTGGTGCTCACACACTTGGCGTCGATGGCAACGACAATGCATTGCGATCCGAAGCGATCCGCTGCCTCCTTGACGAACTCCGGGTTGAACACCGCGGCGGTATTGATGCCGACCTTGTCGGCACCAGCGTTAAGCATGCGGCGGATATCGGCGCTGGTGCGGATACCGCCACCGACGGTGAGCGGAATGAACACCTCGCCGGCCACCTGCTCCACCACGTGCACCATGGTTTCCCGATTGTCGGATGAAGCGGTGATGTCGAGGAAGGTGATCTCATCGGCGCCCTGCTCATCGTAACGGCGCGCAATCTCCACCGGATCGCCGGCATCACGGATATCCAGAAACTTGACACCTTTGACGACGCGGCCGTTGTCCACGTCGAGGCAGGGGATGATACGTTTGGCTAGGCCCATACTGTATGGTCGGACTTGTAGGTCGGACTGTAGTCCGACACGTTTATCTCATGCCGGACAAAGTTCATCGGCGAGGCGCTGGCCTTCCGCGAAATCCAGCGTACCTTCGTAAATCGCACGGCCGGTGATGGCACCTGTAATACCTTCGCCAGCAACGGCGCACAGGGAGCGAATATCATCCAGGTTGGTGATGCCGCCGGACGCGATGATGGGAATCGATATCGCCTGCGCCAGTTTCACCGTGGCATCGATATTGACGCCGGACATCATGCCGTCGCGGCCAATGTCGGTGTAGATGATGGCCGACACACCGTCCTGCTCGAAGTGCTGTGCCAGATCGATGACGTCATGCTTGGACAGCTTGGACCACCCGTCCATCGCCACTTTGCCCTCTTTGGCATCAAGGCCAACGATGACATGGCCGGGAAATTCGGCGCACAGATCACCGATAAAGCCGGGATGATTCACTGCCTTGGTTCCGATGATCACATACTGTACGCCGGCATCGAGATAGGCCTGCACCGTATCCTCGTCGCGGATACCGCCCCCCACCTGGATCGGCAGCTCGGGAAAGGCGGCGGCGATGGCATGCACCACGTCACGATTCATCGGCCGCCCCTCGAAGGCGCCATTGAGATCCACCAGATGCAACCGCCGTGCGCCGGCCTCGACCCAGCGCGCCGCCATGGCGACCGGATCATCGGAGAACACCGTGGAATCCTCCATTCGTCCCTGACGCAGGCGCACGCACTTGCCGTCCTTGAGATCTATGGCGGGTATGAGCAACATCGATCGATCCTCTCTACTGCGCATTGGGTTGATTATCAGGGAGTCTGGCCATCCCAGCGCAGGAAATTGGCATACAGTGCCAAACCTGCGTGCTGGCTTTTTTCCGGGTGAAACTGTACGGCGAACACATTATCGCGCACCACGGCTGCGGTGAACCTCACACCGTACTCGGTACTGGCTGCGGTCAATGCAGCGTCGGCCGGCCGCACATAATAGCTATGTACGAAGTAAAAACGTGCATCTTGGGCAATTCCATTCCACAGCGGGTGGGCTCGTTCCTGATACACCTGGTTCCAGCCCATGTGCGGCACCTTGAGGCGCTCCCCATCAGCCGCACCCAGATTTTCACCGAAGTACTCAACCCGGCCCGGCAATATACCCAGGCACGGCGTACCACCATTTTCAGCGCTGAAATCCATCAGCGCCTGCATGCCGACACACACACCGAGAAAGGGTTTCTCCCGAACCACTTCGTGAATCACATCGATCACACCCTGGCGCGCCATCTCCGCCATGCAATCGCGGATGGCGCCGACACCAGGCAGCACCACACGATCAGCGGCACGGATCCGTGCCGGGTCATGGGTGACGATCACCTGCTGCCCATCGGCCACATGCTCCAGTGCCTTGGCCACTGAATGCAGATTACCCATGCCGTAATCGATGACTGCAACGGTACTCATAATAGTAAGGAAGTCCGGCTCGAATCAGAGATAAAAGTGACGGCCAAGCGGCGTTACAGGCTGCCCTTGGTGGAGGGGGTCATACCCTGCATGCGCGGATCGGCCTCCAGCGCCATGCGCAACGCACGGCCGAAGGCCTTGAATACGGTCTCGGCAATGTGGTGCGTATTGCTCCCGCGCAGGTTGTCGATGTGCAGCGTCACTTGGGCATGATTGACAAAACCCTGGAAAAACTCCAGAAACAGGTCCACATCGAACTCACCGATACGGGCGCGGGGAAAATCCACCTGGAATTCCAACCCGGGACGACCGGAAAAATCCACCACCACACGTGACAACGCCTCGTCCAGCGGGACATAGGCATGGCCATAGCGGCGGATACCCTTCTTGTCACCAACGGCACGGGCAACGGCCTGGCCCAGGGTGATACCGATGTCTTCCACCGTGTGGTGGGCATCAATGTGGAGATCGCCGCGAGCACTCACCTGCAGATCGACAAGACCGTGGCGGGCCACCTGATCCAACATGTGGTCGAGAAACGGCACCCCGGTCTCAAACTGGCCGTTACCGCTGCCGTCGAGATCAACACTTACCTCGATCCGGGTCTCCAGGGTCTCCCGCGTGACCGTGGCCCTGCGCTCGCTCATTGCAACTCCTCATTAGATACACAGAATGTGACGGTCGAACCGCCGCCCATAGCATACCGACTTCCGCGTCCGGATAGAATAAAAGTGCGCCCTGATCCAAGCCTTTAGTTGCAACCGCGCCGCACATGTACGAGGATTAGCCCTTCGACAGCGTTGAACCGACCCCGACCGGCGCCCCCATGTGCCGGTCCTTTCCGTGATGCCGCAGACAAAAGCAAGCAATATCATTGATTTATCAGCAATACGTGTTGCCTGCAAAGACTGTGGGTTGTTCCAGCTATGCCTGCCCGTAGGCATCGGGGGTGCTGACCTGGAATTGTTGGACAGCATCATCAAGCGTCGCCGCCCCATCAAGCGGGGCGAACACCTGTTCCAGGTAGGCGACCCGTTTCAGGCCATCTATGCGGTACGTTCCGGCTCCATCAAGACCTATGTGCCGACGGAAGACGGCTATGAGCAGGTGACCGGCTTCCACCTGCCTGGCGAACTGGTGGGACTGGACGCCATCCACGCCGATATCCACCCCTGCGCCGCCAAGGCGCTGGAAACCACCAGCGTGTGCGAAATCCCCTTCGAGCGCCTGGAGGAGTTGTCGGAACGTATTCCCACTCTGCGTCATCAACTATTGAAGATCATGAGTCGGGAAATACTGCATGAACAAACCCTGCTCATGCTGCTGGGTAAGAAAAATGCCGACGAGCGCCTCGCCTCCCTCCTGCTCAGTCTGTCCGGCCGCTACCAGCAGCGGGGTTTTTCTGCCACCGAGTTCAACCTGAGCATGTCGCGCAACGACATCGGCAATTACCTCGGACTGGTAGTGGAGACCGTCAGCCGGCTGTTCACCCGCTTTCAGGACGAGGGGCTGCTAACGGTGCAACGCAAGCACATCCGCATACTCGATCTGGACCGTCTTCACGCCCTCGCCTGCCAATCGCGCAGCTGCAACCTTCGCCCCAATTCCGAGTGACAAAGTGCGCTATTGCGCACGATGCGATACCACACGAAAACGCGATAAAAACAGTATGAAATGTGTTGTGGTATATGACGTAACCGGTGTGTGTTAATCACCAGTTTGTTTGACAAAAATCAATGTTCTGATATCTTCTCTTCGACTATATTTGGTCGCTAGTTCCAGTAGTAGGGTTTGGGAACACAGCGATCGGCGTGTCTGGGGGACAAAAGAATTTTATTGGCCTATCAGAGTGTTGCCGTCATCGACAGCACTTCCCTCCAGCCCTCCCGCCTCCCTACGGAACTGCACAGTCATAACATAACTGCCATCCTTGCCGACATTGCGTCCGGCAGCGTTGGTTTGGCACAACAACATGGAGTCATGCGTCTGCACACTCCGGATAACAATGAGTTGAGTTTGTTCATGCATGGGGGTTGTCAGAGGAAAAATCAACAACGGTTTTTTTGGGCGGTAAAAGAGTTGGTCTTGGTTTAACCATTGGCTCACACAGAGGAGAGAAACTCGTGGAAGCGACACAAGCGGAACAGAAATATAACTTTGAGGTCGTCAGGTGGTTTTCCATCATGGCGGTGGTCTATCTGGTCGTAGGTACCCTGGTCGGTGTACTCGTCGCCTCCCAGCTTGCCTGGCCGGTGCTGAACTTCGACATGGCCGAACTCAGCTTCGGCCGACTGCGTCCGTTGCACACCAACGCGGTCATCTTTGCCTTCGGCGGCTGTGTGCTGATGGCGACCGCCTTCTACTCCGTACAGCGTACCTGCAGTGTGCGTCTGTGGAGCGACAAGATGGCGTGGTTCACCTTCTGGGGCTGGAACACCATCATCGTGCTGGCGGTCATCACCCTGCCGCTGGGCATCACCCAGGGCAAGGAATACGCCGAGCTGGAATGGCCCATCGACCTGCTTATCGCAGTGGTGTGGCTGTCCTATGCCTTCAACTTCGCCATGACCATTGCCCAGCGCAAGACCAGCCACATCTACGTGTCCAACTGGTTCTTCCTTGGCATGATGGTGATGATCACCTATCTGCACGTGGTCAACAGCCTGGCCATCCCGGTTGAGCTGTTCAAATCCTACTCCGTGTTCTCCGGCGTGCAGGACGCCATGGTTCAGTGGTGGTGGGGCCATAACGCAGTAGGCTTCTACCTGACTGCCGGCTTCCTCGGCATCATGTACTACTTCGTGCCGAAGCAGGCCGGTCGTCCGGTGTTCTCCTACCGTCTGTCCGTGATCCACTTCTGGGCGCTGATGTTCGGTTACGTATGGCTCGGTGCGCACCACCTGCAGTACACCGCACTGCCCGACTGGACCGGCTCCCTGGGTGCCGCCGTTTCCCTGGCCATGATCATCCCGTCCTGGGGTGGTGCCATCAACGGCATGATGACCCTGTCCGGCGCGTGGGACAAACTGCGTACTGACTACATCCTGCGCTTCCTGATCATGTCCCTGGCCTTCTACGCCATGTCCACCTTCGAAGGCCCGGTCATGTCCGCGAAGACCGTCAACGCGCTGTCCCACTACACCGACTGGACCGTCGGCCACGTGCACTCCGGTGCCCTGGGCTGGGTAGCGATGGTCGGTGCTGGCGCGCTGTATCACATGATCGAGAAACTGTGGAACACCCGTATGTACTCCGCAGCGCTGGTGAACCTGCACTTCTGGATGGCCACCATCGGCACCGTGGTTTACATCACCGCCATGTGGGTATCCGGCATCATGCAGGGCCTGATGTGGCGTGACTACGACGAGTTCGGCACCCTGACCTACACCTTTGCCGAGTCCGTCGCCGCCATGCATCCCTACTATGCAATGCGTGCCATCGGCGGCCTGATCTTCTGGGCCGGTGGTGTGGTGATGCTCTATAACGTGGTGATGACTGTGCGCCAGGCCGCTGGCCAGCGCAGCAGTTCCACCGCCGCAGCGACTGCCTAAGCGCGAGAGGAGTTCAATAAAAATGGCTGATCAAATTCATTCGACCAAACTGCAGGACAAGATAGAACGCAGTGTTTTCGCCATGTTCCTGATGCTCGCCATCCTGCTGTCCGTCGGCGGCCTGGTGGAAATCGTGCCGCTGTTCTTCCTCGACGACACGATGGAACACAACAAGCGTCCGGAAATCGTCTGGCAGCGCCAGGCGGGCCAGACTCTGGCGGACTGGAAGGCCGGCGAAGGCGTCCGTCCCTACACCGCCCTGGAACTGGCCGGTCGTGACGTCTATCAGCGTGAAGGCTGCTACACCTGCCACTCGCAGATGATTCGTCCGTTCCGTGATGAGAAGGAGCGTTACGGCCACTACTCACTGGCCTCCGAATCCATGTACGACCACCCCTTCCAGTGGGGTTCCAAGCGTACCGGTCCGGACCTGGCCCGTGTGGGCGGCAAGTACTCCGATGCATGGCACGCTCAGCACCTCCGTGCACCGCGTTCCGTGGTGCCGGAATCCGTGATGCCCAACTACCCCTGGCTGGACAACAACAAGGTTGACGGCACCCGCATGGCCAAGCGTATGCGCGCAATGAAGGCCCTCGGCGTACCGTACACCGAAGACGACATCGCATCGGCCTCTGCCGCTACCGGCAAGAGCGAGATGCAGGCCGTCGTTGCCTACCTGCAGGTACTGGGAACCATGGTGAAGTTCGAAGAGGGCGTCGATTACCGTGAGTAATCTCCGCGAGTACTTCCATACAGACTGGGCAGCGATGACCAGCAGTGATTGGGTTGGCCTGATTACCACGGTCGGCATCTTCATTCTGTTCGTCGCCCTGTTTGTGTATGTACTCCACCCCAAGAACAAAGCCAGACTGGAATCAAAACGTCACATTCCGATAGACGAAGACGACCGTTTCGATACGGAGGATAAAAAATGAGCGAGCAAAACAATCCGTACGGTGCCCCGATCACCGGGCACGTGTGGGATGACAATCTGGCGGAGCTGACCAATCAGCCGCCCAAGTGGTGGATGATAGGCCTGCACGCCAGCTGGATCCTGGTGCTGCTGTACGGCATCGCCTACCCAATGTGGCCATGGTTCGGTGGCGCCACCCAGGGTCTGATGGGCTGGACGCAGATTGGCGAGTACAAGCAGGACATGGCTGCCATCCAGTCTGTGCGTGCCAAGTACGAAGACAAGCTGCCGGGTATGAGCGCTTCCGCCATCCTCGCCGACAGCGAACTGTCCGAGTATGTGGTGCGCTCCGCCAAGGTGCTGTTTGGCGACAACTGCGCCGCCTGCCACGGCGGTGGCGGCCAGGGCAACCCGGGCTACCCCAACCTGGTGGACGACGACTGGCTGTACGGCGGTGACATCGATACCATCGTGATGACCGTCACCAACGGCCGTATGGGCATGATGCCGGCCAAGGGCGGCGTACAGATCAGCGATGCCGAGATCGACCAGTTGGCCAATGCCATCGCCCAAGGTCAGCCGACCTCCTCCCCATTGTTCATGGAGAAGGGTTGCTTCGCCTGCCACGGCATGGACGGCAAGGGTATGCACGCCCTGGGGGCCCCCAACCTGACCGACGCCATCTGGCGCTTCGGCGACGGTTCGGTGGATGCGATCAAGTACACCATTGCCAACGGTGTCAACGACCCGTCCAGCCCGCAGAGCCGCAATGCTGTGATGCCCAAGTTCGGCGATCGCCTGAATGAGACCGACATCAAAAAGCTGGCTGTATACGTGTCCAAGCTGGGCGCCAACTAAGTTAACGCGCCTTACACCTTCAATAACGTAAGCAGGTGACCGCGCCCCACGGCGCGGTCACCCCAAGCAAAAGGGGTGTTGCAATGACTGACTGGGTAGCAATTGCGTCGTATCTGAGCGTGGCGTTCGCCGCCATCATCGTCGTTTATCTGGTGATCAAGGGTTACAGCCTGATCTACAAGGATAGCGACAAGAAATAAGCACTAACGCAACAATGGCACCAGGGGGGGACTGAATAGTCCCCCTCTTTTTTTGTATACTGCGCAGCCAACTTGATATTTTTCAATTACAGGCCGTCGCCCCAGTGCGAGAATCGCCAGTGGCCTGCTGAAAGCCCGCGCTTTCAACAGGGCATTTGCTCTGACTTTTTGTGACGCCGCACCTTTTGCGCTGTCCATCAGGAGGTATCTGTGAACGACCAGGTTGACAAACAGGCACACGCCGACGAGCTGTATGCCGAATCCCACCATTGGCATGTCAACACCGGCAAGGAAACCATACATGCCAAGCGCATGCCTGGCCGTTTCCGCAACCTTAAGTGGGCAGCCGCAGCAGTCTGGCTGGCATTCTTCGTCGGCCCCTACCTGCGTTGGGGCGGCCGCCAGGCTGTGTTGTTCGACATTCCGGAGCGCCAGTTCCATATTTTCGGCATCACCATCCTGCCGCAGGACGTATGGATGCTGTCGCTGACACTGCTGTTCTTTGCCATCCTGCTTGCCGTGGTGACTTCCATTGCCGGGCGTGTTTTCTGCGGCTATTTCTGCTTCCAGACCGTGTGGACCGACATCCTCACCTGGATCGAGGACAAGCTTGAAGGTGGGCCGCAGAAGCGCCGCAAGCTGGATGAGGCGCCCTGGGATTTCACCAAGATCCGCATCAAGGTGCTCAAGCATGTCATCTGGATCGCCATCGGCATGCTCACCGGCATCAGCTTCACCCTCTGGTTCGGCGACGCGTTCGAAATGTGGAAGGGTTTTCTTACCCTTAGCGCCAGTCCCGTCGCCTGGGGTTCGGTCGCGGTATTCACCTTCTTCACCTACCTGTTCGCCGGCCACATGCGCGAACAGGTCTGCTTCTGGCTTTGCCCCTATGCCCGCATCCAGGGCGTGATGTACGACAAGGAAACCATCCTGCCCGCCTACGACTACAACCGTGGCGAACCGCGCGGCAAGCTGAAAAAGGGGCAAATTGAGGAAGGCAAGGGCGACTGCATCGAATGCGGCCAGTGCGTGGCCGTTTGTCCTACCGGTATCGACATCCGCCATGGCCAGCAAGAGGGTTGCATCACCTGTGCCCTGTGCCTTGATGCCTGCGATTCGGTGATGGAAAAAATCGGCCGCCCGCACGGCCTGATCCGTTACGCCTCCATGGACGAACTGGAGGGCAAGCCAGCGCTGAAGATGTTCCAGCGCCCACGCGTTCTCGTTTATCTCACCATCCTTACCTTGGCAATGACCGGCATCATCTATGGCCTGTTCAACCTGTCCGGTATCGAGGTCAAGGTGTTGCATGAGCGCCAGCCGCTGTACGTGTTGCAGAGTGATGGGTCGATTCAGAACAAATACAGCGTTAAAATCCTCAACAAAACGGCACAGGATCAGCGGGTCCAGTTGGTGGTTGAAGGCCTGCCTGGCCTGAGCTTCAGCGGCGGCGAAGAAGCCATTACTGCCGGCAAGGGACGTATCACCAGCTATACGGTATTCGTGCGCGTGCCACGCGAAAATCTTAAGGTAGAGAGCACCCCCATTATCTTCCGTATACAGGCGGAAGGGGAGGAGGGTCTGGCTTCAAGCTACACGAGCATGTTTATTGGGCCACGTCCCTAATTCACCCACTACAGGTAACAGGACATGACGACCATCGACGCCTCCAGCGACAACCGCATCTCACAGTCCAACAAACGCGCCTTTCGTAACCCGTGGGTGCTGGGTGGCCTGGCGCTCATCGGCACGGTGCTGGCAGTAAACATCACCATGATCACGCTGGCGATCACCACCAACCCTGGCCTGGTCAGCCAGGACTATTACGAACGCGGCCGCTATAACGAGCGCCACTACGTACAACGAGTGGCCGAGCGTTCAGCACTGGGCTGGACCGCCAACCTGGAGGTGCCTGCCAGCATTCAACGCGGTGCCACCCAGACCTATCGTGTCGTGGTTGTCGATCGCGTCGGTGAGCCCCTACGGGGAGCCGCTGTGGCGCTGAACGCCTTCCGCCCCTCCGACGCCAAGGCCGATTTCAGCCTGCGACTGGAGGAAGTAGGCGCCGGCATTTACCAGGTTCCCGTAGAATTCCAGCTCAAGGGTATTTGGGATCTGCTCATTGAAGTCAAGCAGGACGACCAGACGCTGGAGCTGCCGCGCCGCATCACCGTCCAGGGTTAACCCGGATCATAAATCCTGCCTCCTCCCGCGGCCGCCCCATACCGGCCATGGGAGGAGAGCACCTACAATAAAGTTGCGCGCCGATGGCCAGCGAACACTCTCACAGCGGTGGCTGTTTCCATTGCGGCCTGCCGCTACCGCCTAAGGATGATTACTCCGCCGAGATCGCCGGCGAGAAGCGCCAGTTTTGTTGCATCGGCTGCCGCGAAGTGTGCCGCGCCATTTACGACGCTGGCCTGGAGGGCTTCTATCAGCGGACCCCTGAAGGCACGCTGCTGGCGCCGCCTCCGGAAATCCCCAAAGACATAGCGCTTTACGATCTCGAGGAAGTGCAGGAGGAATTCGTCGTCCAGCACGGTGATGAGCGCGAGATCAATCTGCTGGTGGAAGGTATCCACTGCGCCGCCTGCGTCTGGCTCATTGAGCGCTCCCTTGCTGCCGTGTCCGGCATCACCTCGGCCCAGGTCAACCTGGCCGGCCGCCGCCTGCTGGTGCGCTGGGACAACAGCCGCCTCAAGCTGTCCGACATCATCCGCCGCCTGGGCGACATCGGCTATGCCGCCGTGCCGTTCGACCCGGAAGTGGCCGAAGGTGCACTGAAGAAACAGAACCGCGCCTTCCTGTTCCGCATGGCCTTCGCCGGCTTCGCCATGATGAACCTGATGTGGATCTCCATCGCACTGTATGCCGGCGCCGATGAAGGCGAGTTCCGCAGCCTGTTCCACTGGCTCGGCTTCGTGCTGGCCACCCCCACCCTGTTCTATTCCGGCTGGCCGTTCTTCAAGGGAGCCTGGACCGGCCTGCGGCGGCGTCATCTCACCATGGACCTGCCCATTGCCGTCGGTGCCACCACCACTTATCTGTACTCCCTGTACATCACGGTGACGCAATCGACCGTGGGCGAGGTGTACTACGACACGGTGGTGAACTTCATGTTCATCATCCTCATCGGTCGCCATCTGGAGTCGGTGTCCAAACGCCGTGCCATCGCCGCCACCCAGCGTCTTCTCGACCTGCAGCCGCGCGGCGCTACCGTGCTGCGCGACGGCGAAGAGCAGTTGCTGCCGATTCGTGCCGTGAAGCCCGACGAGCTCGTGCTGGTGAAGGCCGGCGATCGCATACCGGTGGACGGCATTGTTGTGGAAGGCTCTAGCGCGGCAGACGAGGCCATGCTGTCGGGCGAATCCAGGCCGGTGGACAAGGGGCCGGGCGACAAGGTATCTGCCGGCACCATCAACATCCACAGCGCGCTCACCCTCAAGGTCAGTGCCACACTGAAGAACACGGCCCTGGGGCGCATCATTCGCCTGGTCGAGGAGGCGCAGGCCTCCAAGGCGCCGATTCAGTGCACCGCCGACCGCATCGTGCCGTGGTTTGTTGCCGTCACCCTGCTGCTCGGCACCCTGACCTTCGCCTATTGGTCATTCATCGATATCGAAGTTGCATTGCTGGCGGCCTGCTCGGTGCTGATCATCACCTGTCCCTGTGCCTTCGGCATGGCCACCCCCATGTCCATCGCCGTCGCCTCGGGGCTGGCGGCCCGCCACGGCATCCTGATCAAGAATGGTGCCGTGCTGGAGACCCTGTCCGGCATCACCCACTTCGTATTCGACAAGACCGGCTCGCTCACCGAGGGACGCATGGCCGTGCACGAGGTGCGCCCGGTCGCCGACTTCAGCGTCAACGACGTGCTGCTCAGGGCGGCGGCAGTGGAGCGCTACTCCGAACACCACATCGCGCGCGCCATCATCGACGAGGCACGTGCCCGCGGCCTCAACCCTGTTGCCCCCGTCATGGAGAACTTCGCCAGTACCCCCGGTCTCGGCGTGGCCGGCACCGTGGATGGCACAGCGGTGATACTGGGCAACGAGGCCTGGCTGGTACGCCACGGCATTGCCCCAGCAGTGGACATGCAGGCCGGCATTGATGTTCTGGAGCAGCGCGGCATCACCTGCATCCACCTTGCTCTGGGACAGCGCTATGCCGGTGTCATCGCCATCGCCGATCGCCTGCGCCCCGACGCGCAGGCCCTGGTCGACGGCCTGCGCGCCCAGGGGATCCGCATGACCCTGCTGTCCGGTGATCGCCGGCGTGTGGCGGAGGCCGTGGCCGAACAGCTCGGCGGCATGGAGGTTATTGCGGAGGTGTTGCCGGAGGACAAGGATCGGGTCATCGCCGACCTGCAACGGCAGGGCGAGCAGGTGGCGATGATCGGTGACGGCGTCAACGATGCCCCGGCGCTGATCCGCGCCAACGTCGGCATCGCCATCGGCTCGGGCACCGAGGTGTCGGCGGAAAGCGCCGACATTGTGCTGATCAGCAACGAGCTGGAGAAGGTCAATCTGGCCACCCGGCTGTCGCGCCGTACCCTGCGCACCATCCGCCAGAACATCGGCATCTCGCTGACCTACAATATGATCATGGTGCCGCTGGCGATGGCGGCATTTGTGACTCCGCTGGTGGCCGCCATCTCCATGCCGGTCAGCTCGCTGCTGGTGATCGGCAACGCCGCCCGTATCCGCACCCTGTTCGCCCAACGCCGCGAACTGGGGGACTGAACCGGTTACACTGCGGGCTCGACACTCACAGGGGCGTACGCAATGGAAGTAATCTACAGCCTGATCCCCGCGATGATCTTCCTGGGGCTTGCCATGGTAGTGGTATTGATCTGGGCGGTACGGCGCGGCCAGTACGAAGACCTGGAAGGCGACGCCCACCGCATCCTGCACGACGACGACGACCCCAACCTGCCGGTGGAAATGCGGGCCCAGAAGAAAAAGGCGACGCGCAGCGACAAGGTCATGCCTGACGCTGACGACGACTAGGCAGCTCCGCCGACCGGAGTGCATTGCGCACACCCCAGCGTCACACCGCGCTGCTGTTCCAGCAGGGGCGCCATCAGGCGGGAAAAGTCGCGTGGTGACACATATTGCAGCACTTCCTTGCCGCCTGCGCTGATGGCCACATCCAGGCCACGCTCGGGATAGAGCCAATGCACCACCTCGCCCCCCGGCTCATTCAACTTGCGCTCCGGCACGCCGAAGCGCTTTTCCACCAGCGCCTCATCCAGGTGCGTGCGCGGCAGGTAGGTCAGGCTGGCAATGGGGGTCGCACGCAGGCGGGCGCTGTCATCGGGATGCAGCGTGACCTTGCGGCTGCCATCGCCCATGGTGGCAATGCGCACCCCGCGCTCGAACATGCCCTGCAACTCTGCCTCGCTCAACGCCGCCTCCACCACCAGCTTCGCCGCCAGGCCGCTCAGCGTAACGCCATCGAAATAGCCTTCCGCCGCGCGCCGTCCCTGGGGTGACTGAAAAAGGATCAGTTCCACCTCGGTCTGAAACAGCTGTTCCGCATCACCCAGGGTGCTATGCCCGAGGTGCAAGCCAAAGGCCGTGCTGGTGCCGTCCTCATGCACGGTAATGGCCCAGGGCAACATCTCGGGCCGATGATCCTGCCGACCCGGCACCAGCATCGCCACGATGATCGCCAGCAGGGAAAAGGTCAGCACCCCGAGAAGCAGATAACGTTCCCGCATGAGCTTATTCGGCCTGCGGCGCCAGGGCGCCATCCGTGTAACGCTGCACCAGCCAGTCGGGCATTTTGCCATAGCGCGCCAGATGCAATGCATCCGACTCCATCACTATCAGGGCCAGCACGGTAACCAAGGTCGGCATGATGCCGACACCGAAAAATGCCCAATGCTGCGGCCGCATGTTACCGCCGGAGATCAGGTAAATCGCCACCATCACTACCACCATGATGCCGAGCATGATGATGAAGGCCCGACTGCGCCGTGCCGCCAGCTGCCAGTGGCACTTCACGAACCATGGGTCGACCTGCAGCGACTTGCGCGCCCGCCACAGGCTGTAGCTGAGGATAGCGAAAGACACCGCTGGCACGATGAACACCAGCTTCTGCAGCGAGCTGGCGCTGAGAAAGGCGACGAACAACAGCACGTGATTGAAGATCAGGTTGATGAGAAACAGCTCGTGGGGCCATTTGGCGGCCTTGGAAATGTCATCGGAGATGGCGTACTGATTCATGAATAATGCCTTTTGTCGTGTTCTCCCCCCAGGGGCCGACACGTTATCATGCCGTATAACTGCTAGCCAACTACAGGAGTCCAACATGCTGCCACGCCGCCTGACCCTTGCCCTAGTTCCGCTGCTCATCACCGGCTGTAGCGGTGGTCTGGGTAAAGGCCTGCCGGACACCATCGCCGTGCAGTCGGAACCACCCGGCGCCGCCGTCATAGTGATGGGGCAGGAACTGGGAACCACGCCGCTTGCCATACCGGTCAAGACCGTGTTCCCCGCGGCCTACGCGCCGGAACTGGAGGCCCACTACGGCCGCATCATGATGAAAAAATCGGGTTGCAGCGACTATGTGACAACCGTGGACGGCAATGTGCTGGGCCGTGGCCTCAAGGTGCAGCTCGAGTGCACGGCGACCGCAGCCGCGCCCCCCGCAACCGATGCACCCCGCAACCTGACCCCGGACACACCACCGGTCACCCTCACGCCCGGCGAGCGCCTACGCCAGCTGGACGACATTTTCCGTCACGGTCTTATCAGTGACGAGGAATACCGGCAGCTGCGCCGCCGCATTCTGGACACCCTGTAAAAGAAAACGGCCCACCCCGCAATTCGGGGCGGGCCGCCGGCCACTTTAGATCAATGGCTGTGGGACAACAGGCGCAGGTAGCTCACCAGGGCATCCACCTCACCCTTGGTCAGATAACCCTCCCAAGCCGGCATGTAATCCTCCTTGGCATCGCCGTACAGGATGATGTTGGCCAACCGGCGGTTGTCCATGGCATCCATCTGGACGGCATTGGTGTGATCCTTGGGTTTGATGGGCAGCACCGAGGTCATCACGCCATGCCCCTTGCCATCAGCCCCGTGGCAGGCGACGCAGTAGCGGCCATACAGCTCACGCCCCTGTTCCGGATTGCCCACCATGGGATGGCGCGAACGGTGCAGGAAGCGCAGGTAAGACACCAGCGACTGAATCTGCGGCTCCGGCAACACCCGTCCCCACTGCGGCATATCCTTCAATTTGCCATGGGGCGAGTTGCCTTGGATGAGCAGCAGCAGATCGCGGTCGGAGCGCTTGCCGAGGCGCTCATCTGAGGTCAGATCGGCAGGCTTGAGGCCCAGACTCTTGGCCAGAGGTCCCGCACCCTTGCCGTCGCTGCCATGGCACAGGTAGCAATAGCTGTTGTAGAGCTTCCACCCATCGTAGGTCTTCACCAGCTCGGCTTGCGCCGCGCCACTCATCAGGACACCTGTCAGGCAGAGGGACAGTATGGCAATCAATTGCTTATTCATGGAATTCATCTCCCGTTGCTATGGCGCTTAGAAGCCGGCAAAGATCATCAGGGTGGTGATCGCATCCCCCCCATCCGGCTTGGGGGAATAGGCATTGCCGCTCTTGGCCGTGTGGAAAAGCTCCAGTTTCACGTTCTGATACACCATCCAGCTGGCCCCCAGGGTCACGGCATTGTCTTCGTGCTTGCTCGCCCGGCCATTATCGGCGTTGCGGTAAGCCAAATAGACATTGGCCTTGTTGGGGATCACACCCAGCTCTGCCATCAGACCCAGGGCCTTTTTGTCGCGCGCACCACTATTAAAGTAGTTATCCTCCTTGTACGGCACCGTACCATAGGAGGCATACAAACCCAGCGGCATTCCGCGGAACTCTCCCTGGGCCTGGGCGTCCAGCACCCAGCCCTCGGTCTTCTCCTTCACATTCTCTCCGTCTACACGTGCACCGTACTCACCGGCGTAATACTGCACGCCGAAGCCGGTGTCCCACCCTCCCCAATTGGGGGTAAGCGCCGCACGGAAGTAGCTTGCCAGCTTGGGATCTTCGATATTGCCGAAGGCAGGTGCCCAGGCGGAATAGTTGACGAACCAGCCCGGGTCACTCAGCACCAAGGCCACACCCGTGGCCTCGCCATTGCCCATACCCAGATACTGTGCCGCCGACATGGTATTACGGTCCTCGACGGGCCGCATGAAACGTTGCGCGCCAGTATTGAGCATCTCGAAACCATAGGAGGCACCACCGGCATCGGTACTGAACAGCACCGTGGACAGGCGGGTGACTCCGCGCTCGGCCAGGTTGAAATGAACCTTGAAGGAGTTGAACAGCGAGAAGGCACCATCGCCGGTATCAGCAGTGCAGGTGGTGGCGTCCGCGGGGTCGTCACATGTCAGCGCGCCGGAACCGGCATCGGCCTCACCAAAGGTGGCATGCTCCAGCAGGAAACCGATATTCTCGCCGACGCGGCCTCCGATGAGCAGGGCCGCCTCATCCGGCCACTGAATCTCGCCGCGGTTAGTGGCCACCTCGTCGCCGCTACCGTTGCTTTTCTGGTAACGAATTTTGGTGATCAACGACATATTCAGATCCACCGGCATGGACAGGTTGTCCCCCTCCACCATGGGCTGAACACCACGCATGGTGTACCCGCTGGCCTTGAAGGCCCGGCCGAAGGAATTGAGTGTCGGGTAATGCTGGAAATGGCAGGCTACGCAGGCCATGCCGGTCTGGCGGGCGAAGCCCGGCGTGGCTTCGGCGGTGGAGCCCAAAAACAGCCCCCCCACGGCCAGTGTGAGAGCGGCAACAGCCCCGCCCCATGATGAAGTTCTGACAGTCATAATCTCTCCCCCTAGGTTTGGTGTGACGGCATCACGGCTGAAAGCGGACACCAAGCGCTGCAAAAGGCGCCTGTCACGACTAGACCACACCTCAGGGAGCCCCCCCATCCGGCATGTGCCCGAAAAGGGATGTGATATGCTTCACAACATTAATCAATAAACAACGCGCCCATCCGGCAAATGTATGGGGTCTGTATTGGTAGCGCCTCGAGCCCCCGCTGCTGCCGCGACAGCAGGTCAGACATATGTTCGAGTCGGCGCGAAATGTGCTCCCAGGACGCTGCGATGAGCGTCATTCATAGTGATTCGTGGGCTTGACGGTCAATGAAAATTAAATCGGTATCCTTTTACGCCCGTATGGTCGCCTTTCTCCTGGCTATCGCGGCGCTGGGTATTGTGGATTTCATCTTCGACATGCCCCACGGGTTCTCCGTACCCCATTTCCTGGTCGAACTGGGTATCGTCATACTGGGTCTGGGCGGTGCCCTGTATCTGGCACACGGCTGGTACCACGACCACCATCAGGCCGAATCAGCCAACCGCTCACTGAAGAAATACATGCTCGGTGTGGGCAAGACCATCGACCGGCAGTTCCACGAGTGGGGGCTTACCGAGGCAGAGCGCTGTACGGCGATACTTGTACTCAAGGGATTGAGCCACAAGGACATTGCCGACCGCTGCGGTCGCAGCGAGCGTACCGTGCGCCAGCACGCCGTGGCGGTGTACCGCAAATCAGGCCTGGCCGGCCGCGCCGAGCTGGCAGCCTATTTCATGGAATATCTCCTCCCACCAGTCACCATACCCAGCGGAGGGGATGAAGAGACCATGCCCACTCCGGCGCACCCGCCATCATCCAGCGCCGGGCAGACATGAGACTGCGGCCTCCTACCTGGTGCCGGGCACCTGCAGCCAGAAGGTCACCGGCCCGTCGTTGGTGAGGCTGACCTGCATGTCGGCCCCGAAGCGGCCGCTCTGTACATCCGGATGGGCCTCCCAGGCGCGCTGCAGCAGGTAATCGAACAGGTGCAGGCCGCGCTGCGGCTCGGCGGCGGGGGTGAAACTGGGGCGGGTGCCCTTGTGGGTGTCCGCCGCCAGGGTGAACTGCGGTACCAGCAACAAACCGCCACCGAGGTCGCGCAGGCTGAGATTCATCTTCCCTTCCGCATCGGGGAATACCCGATAAGTGAGTATTCGCTCCAGCAGGCGCTCAGCCTGCGCCTCGCTGTCCCCGCGCTCCATCCCCACCAGTACCAGCAGGCCGCGACCGATGGTACCCACCACCTCCCCGGCCACACTGACCCGTGCCTCGCTTACCCGTTGCAGCAGGCCGATCATCCGTAGCGCCTTGCCATGGCGTCGGTGGCCTGGAGCAGGGCTTCCGTGATGCCGCGTTCGCTGGCCGAGTGCCCGGCATCGGGAACGATGCTGAGTTCGGCCTCGGGCCAGGCCTTGTGCAACTCCCAGGCATTTTCGACGGGACAGATCACGTCGTAACGGCCATGGACGATGGCGCCGGGGATACCGCGCAGACGCTGTGCATCCGCCAGGATCTGGTTGGGGCGCAGGAAGCTGTCGTGCCTGAAGTAATGGGCCTCGATACGCGCCAGACTGAGGGCGGTAAAGGGGTTGCCGAAGTGATCGATCACAGCCTGGCTGGGTCGCAGGGTGGCGGTACGTCCCTCCCACAGCGACCAGGCCTTGGCCGCCGCCATGCGCTCCAGTTCGTTGTCGCTGGTGAGGCGGCGATAATAGGCTCCGAGCATATCGTCACGTTCGTTCTCGGGGATGGGAGCAAGGTAAGACTCCCACAGGTCGGGGAATAGACGGCTGGCGCCCTCCTGGTAGAACCAGTGAATTTCGTGCGGCCGGCACAGAAAGATGCCGCGCAGGATCAACCCCTGCACCCGTTCGGGATGGGTCTCGGCATATACCAGGCTCAGAGTGGAACCCCAGGAGCCGCCGAACAGCACCCAGCGCTCGATGCCCAGATGCTCACGGATGCGCTCCATATCGCCCACCAGGGCCTGGGTGGTGTTGTTCTCCAGGGACGCGTGCGGCGTGGAGCGGCCGCAACCGCGCTGATCGAACAGAATGATGCGGTAGCGTTCCGGGTCGAAAAAGCGGCGGTGATAGTCCTCGCAGCCCGCCCCCGGCCCGCCATGGACGAACAGCACCGGCAATCCGGCGGGATTGCCGCACTCCTCGACATACAGGGTATGGGGCGGTTCCACCGCTAGGCTGTGGATGACGTAGGGCTGCAGTTCGGGATAGAGGATATGCATGGCAACTACCGCGTGATCGAGGGAGCGATCATTCTAACCCCTCTGGCGACAAAGCGGCCGCCCGCCTGATTTGTAGGAAAAGGCTTACACACACTGTAGTGCGCGGATGACTTACACCCGCCATGACTTTTGGCAATATAGCCTCGACTTCGCAGGGAGGCGGGGTCTTCGCAAGGATGCTAGATAAGGATTATCGCCGCCTGTCAGGATGACAGGCTTCCGGAAACGAATGAGACCAGGACGGTCGCGAACATCGCCCTCCGGACATGGATGAATCAAGGACACTAAACCCCGGCTCTGCCGGGGTTTTTTTTTGCCCTTAAAAAACCGTTCACCGCAAAGGCGCAAAGAACGCCAAGGCTCCTTTCCCGCCGCGTGACGCGGAGGGCACGGCACGCCCAACCCACTTTGATTTCTGTGCCGGTGGCGGAATTTGCCTTTTGTGCCTCGCGCCCTCTGCGCCTTTGCGGTGAGTGATCCTTAGCCCTCGGCGCTGGCGCGGCCGGCGCGCTTGCGGTCGTTCTCGCCCAGCAGCTTCTTGCGCAGACGGATGGACTTCGGCGTCACCTCCACCAACTCGTCGTCGTCGATGAACTCCAGCGCCTGCTCCAGCGACATGCGGATCGGCGTGGTGAGCAGGATGTTTTCATCGGTACCAGCGGCACGGATGTTGGTCAGCTGCTTGCCCTTGAGCGGATTGACCACCAGGTCGTTGTCGCGCGAGTGGATGCCGATGAGCATGCCCTCGTACACCTCCTCGCCGTGGCCGATGAACAGGCGGCCGCGCTCTTGCAGGGTGAACAGGGCATAGCCCAGCGCCTTGCCGGCACCGTTGGCGATGAGCACGCCGTTGACGCGCTGGCCGTAGTTGCCCTTCTTCATCGGACCATAGTGATCGAACACGCTGTAGATCAGGCCCGAACCCTGGGTGGCGGTGAGAAACTCGGTGCGGAAGCCGATCAGACCGCGCGAGGGGATGATGAAGTCGAGGCGCACACGGCCGCGGCCGTCGGGCATCATGTTTTTCAGGTCGCCGCCGCGCTCGCCCAGCTTCTGCATCACGGAGCCCTGGTGGATCTCCTCGACGTCGACGGTGAGCTGCTCGTAGGGCTCCTGCTTTTCGCCGTCCACCATGCGCATGATGACCTCGGGGCGCGACACGCCCAGCTCGTAGCCTTCACGACGCATGTTTTCGATGAGGATGCCGAGGTGCAGTTCGCCGCGGCCGGAGACGCGGAACTTGTCCGGGTCACCGGTATCCTCCACGCGCAGCGCCACGTTGTGCACCAGCTCGCGCTGCAGGCGATCGCGGATCTGGCGGCTGGTGACGAACTTGCCTTCCTTGCCGGCGAAGGGCGAGTTGTTCACCTGGAAGGTCATGCTCACCGTCGGCTCGTCCACCGACAGCGGCGGCAGCGCCTCGACACACTTGGGATCGCACAGAGTGTCGGAGATGTTCAGCTCTTCGATGCCGGTGAAGGCGATGATGTCGCCCGCCTGGGCCTCGGCCACCTCGACACGCTCCAGGCCGTGGAAGCCCAGCACCTGCAGGATGCGGCCGTTGCGCTTGTTGCCCTCGCGGTCGACGATGGTCACCTGCGTATTGGTCTTGACCTTGCCGCGCTTGATGCGGCCGATGCCGATGACGCCGACGTAGCTGTTGTAGTCGAGCTGGGAGACCTGCATCTGGAACGGTCCGTCCACATCCACTTCGGGCTGCGAGACATGCTTGACGATGGCCTCGAACAGCGGGGTCATGTCGCCCTCGCGGGTCTCGGAATCAAGGCTGGCATAGCCGTGCAGCGCCGAGGCGTAGACCACGGGGAAATCGAGCTGCTCATCGGTGGCGCCGAGACGGTCGAACAGGTCGAAGGTCTGATCCATGACCCAGTCGGCGCGGGCGCCGGGGCGGTCGATCTTGTTGATGACCACGATGGGCTTCAGTCCCTGGGCGAAGGCCTTCTGGGTTACGAAGCGGGTCTGCGGCATGGGGCCGTCCATCGCATCGACCAGCAGCAGCACCGAATCCACCATGGACAGCACGCGCTCCACCTCGCCGCCGAAGTCGGCATGGCCCGGGGTGTCGACGATATTGATGTGGTAACCGTTCCAGTCGATGGCGGTGTTCTTCGCCAGGATGGTAATGCCGCGCTCTTTTTCGATGTCGTTGGAGTCCATCACGCGTTCGCCCAGGTTGGCGCGCGCGTCCAGGGTGCCGGACTGCTGCAGCAGCTTGTCGACGAGGGTGGTCTTGCCATGGTCGACGTGGGCGATGATGGCGATATTGCGGAGCTTTTCAATCACGAGGGCATTACCGAAATAGGGGGGTGTTGGGGGAAACGGCGGAAAATAGCCGCGTATTCTACCCCAGATGGGGGTAACTCACCAGTTAAACAGGGGAAACAACGTCGGGAGTGGGATTACCGGAACCGGTCAGGCGGCAGCCGACAGGCTCGGGTAATCCCACTCACGGCGCTGCTTCACCTTGTCTGCGCGGCGCTCAGCCTTGCGACTCTTGCCGTGGGCGGCACCTTTCTTCAGCAGCGGGTGGTCGTGCAGCAGGTTGCGTGAACGCCCCAGCGGCGCCTGTGGTGCGGGTTTCTTTGCCATGGATTGCTCTCCTCGGGTTGGGTTCGGACGTAAGACCACAGGGGTAATTATTGGTTGCACTCAGGCCAGGCTGACGCCGAGCAGCATGCCGATGAGGTAGGTCACCACGCCGGCCCCGCCGCCGATGAACACCATGCGCAGACCGGAGCGCAAGGCGCTGCGCCCGGTGAACAGACTCAAGGCGGCGCCCACGGCGAACAGCCCCAGTACGGCGAGCCCCGCCGCGGTGGGCACGGGCGGCATCCCCAGCGGCAGCAGAAAGGGCAGCAGGGGCAGGATCGCCCCGCCGGTGAAGGCGGCAAAGGACGAGGCGGCGGCGCCCCAGGGGGAGCCGAGGTCGTCGGGATTGAGGCCCAGTTCCTCGCGCGCCAGGGTATCCAGGGCGTGTTCCGGGTTCTGCATCAGCGCCGCCGCCAGCTCGCGCGCCCGTTCCAAAGGCACGCCGCGGGCGTGATAAATGAGGGCCAGCTCCTCGGTTTCCTCCGCCGGATATTCCGCCAGCTCCTCGCGCTCCAGCCCGATCTGGTACTCGAACATCTCGCGCTGCGAACGCATGGAGACATATTCCCCCGCCGCCATGGACAGGGCACCGGCCAAAAGGCCCGCCACGCCGGAGGTGAGGATAAAGGCGGTGTCGGCGGTGGCACCGGCCACGCCCATGATCAGGGCGGTGTTGGACACCAGGCCATCGTTGACACCGAACACCGCGGCACGCAGGTTGCCGCCGCTGCCCACGCCGCGGTGGCGCCCGCCCACCTGCTCCACTGATGTGGGCATGGGATGACCGGGAATGGCAGCGCCATACACGGAGATGCCGCGCACCTTCATCGCCGCCAGCACCGACTTGATAGAGCGCGGTCCCAGCCGGCGCAGCAGGGCCGCCACCACCCGGGCGCGGCGCGACGGCGCAAAGCCCTGCGGCAGGGACTCGCCATGGGCAATCATCTGCCGCTCCCAGATGCGCGCCTGCTCCTCGGCGGCGCCGGCCAATGCGGTGAACAATGCGCGCTTGTGCATATCGCGCTCCACCTCGGCCACCACGCGGTACAACCAGGCCGACTGCATCTCTTCGTGCCAACTGTCACGCGCCGTCATCACCCCTCCTGACACATCCACGCGATGGTGTTGCCGTCGATCCGCACACGTCCCTCCTCGCGCAGCCGGCGCAGGGTGCGGTACAGCACCTCATGGGACAATCCCAGTTCGGCGGCCCAGGCCTTGCGTGACTGCGTCAGTGTCACCGCGCCGTCACGGCCCTCGGTCTCCAGATAGTGCAGGATGCGCTCCGCGGCGCTGTGGAGACCGAGCCGCTCGTTTTGCGCACGCAGCTTGCGCACTTCCTGCGCCAGGCGCCGCATCCACGCCTGGCGGAAGGCGGCGTCCTGTTCCAGCACGGCACGAAACACCGGCAACGGAAAGCGCAACAGGTGCCCGGCGGCGGCGGCCACCACGTCGCAATGATAGGCACTCGCCTCCATGCTCGCCTCGGCGATGAAACCGGAACGCACCCGCTGCAAGATGAGTACGCTGCCGTCGATGGCCGTCCGCACCAGACGCAGCTCGCCGTCCAGCACCCACAACATGACCGTGGGGCGATCGCCGCGCCGAAACAGGGTTTCCCCGGCGGCAAAGCTGCGCAGCTGCGCCGCCTCGCGCAAGGCCGCCGGGATGACGGCCAGTGCCGGCTGTGCGCGAACGATGGCGTCCCAATCGATGGTCATTGCTCCCCCTGCCGATGGCTTCCTCCTCGCTGGAGCGGATATGATTTAAATCATAACGCAGCACCGCCCTGCCACCCTAGCATGCGCGCCATAACAAAAGCTCAGCCCGAGGCTGGAGGAGATCATCATGGGCAAGATTTTCGCTTTCGGCGAAACCGTCGCCGGCTATGACCTGCCGGTGCTCAACGAGCGCGAGGTGCGCGCCGCCGCCGGCATTATGTTCTTCGGCGCGCTGGTGTCGTTCATGAACGCCTGGCTGGCCGGCAACTTCCAGCTCATCCGCGTGTTCGTGGTCGCCTTTCTCATCGATTTCACCCTCCGCGTGCTGGTCAACCCGCGCTATGCGCCGAGCATGGTGCTGGGACGGCTGGCGGTGGCGCACCAGGCACCGGACTGGGTGGGCGCGCCGCAGAAGCGCTTCGCCTGGAGCATCGGCCTCGCCCTGGCAGCGGTGATGCTGTATCTGGTCATCGTCGAGCGGGTGGTCGGCCCCCTCAATCTGGCCATCTGTTCGCTGTGTCTGCTGCTGCTGTTCTGCGAGACCGCCTTCGGCGTCTGTCTCGCCTGCATCGTCTACAACGCCTTTCACCGCGAGCGGGCCCGCCACTGCCCGGGCGGCGTCTGCGCCACGCAAACGCGCCTGCGCATCGGTGCCGCGCCCCTCGTCGTGCTCGCCGCCTTCGCCGCCGTCATCACCCTGGTCGCCTACAACCTGCCGGCCGACCGACCGACCGCCGCCAGCGTCGATCCGCGTTGCGTCGTGCCGGACTGGGCCAAGGCCATCGGTCACGAAGAGATGTGGAAACTGCACAACAACTGCCAGTAATGCCCTGCACCCGGAGTCATCGCCCATGCCCAGCCGCCGCCGCTTTCTGTTCTCTCTCGCCGCCCTGGCCGCACTGCCCGCCGTCGCCCGCGCGGCGCCGCCCAGCGTCGAGATCATCGCCATGGCGCACCCGCCGGTGCGTGCGGCCCTCAGCCCGGTACGCAGCTGGCTGGCAGCACAAGGCCATAAAGTCACCGTCAGGGAGATCGACATCGAAACACCGGAGGGCCACCAGCGCCTGGCGGCGGCGGGTCTCAGCGGCCATATCCCGATCCTGATCCTCGTCGATGGGCAATACCGCTTCCAGCGCGCGGACGGCAGCGCGGTCGCCTTGATAAACTTCCCCGACGCACCCCCCAGCCCGCCCGGCGTGCGCGGCAACTGGCTGGCCGCCGATGTCGAGGCCGTGGTAATAGAGCGCATGCAACCATGAAAATGAAATCACGGCTTCTGGCCCTTGTCCTGCTGACCTTCGCCGCACTGCCCATGGCGTCGGCCGCCGAGCCCGATGACGACCTGCGCCACCGCCTCGGCATGACGCCGGCCGAGCGCGTCGAATTTCTCAGCGAAATGCGCCAGATGCTGACCAGCATTCAGGGCATCATCGCCGGCATCGGCACCGAGGATCGTGAGCGCATCGCGGAAGCCGCGCGCTATTCCGGCAACCGCATGGCGCGCGCCACGCCGGACTCGCTGCGGCAGCGGCTGCCCCGGGAGTTCCAGGAGATCGGCGGCCCCACCCACATGCTGTTCGAGGAAATCGCCATCCGCGCCGAAACCGACGACATGGCCGACCTCGCCGTGCTGACCGGCCAGACCCTGCAGCAGTGCCTGGCCTGCCATGCGATGTTCCGCGCCGATTAGACAGACCAGATGTTGATGGCATGGAATAAGCCCTGCCCGTCGTGCCACCAAACTCAACGCATCGTCACCATGGAGATAACCGTGAACAACTATTGGTTCAAGGCCGCAGTGTTCCTGACGGGATGCCTGCTGCTAACCAACGTCACGCACGCCGCGCCGTTCACCGTGCGGCCGGTCGCCCCCGGCATCTATGCCTTCGTCGGCGAGCTGGGCCTGCGCACCTATGAGAACGAAGGCATGAATGCCACGGCCGGCTTCATCGTCACGCCGGAGGGTGTGGTGGTGGTGGACAGCGGCTCCAGCTGGCGCGTGGCGCAACAGATGCACGCTGCCATCAGGACGGCCACCGCTGCGCCGATCAGGTACGTCATCAATACCGGCGGCCAGGATCACCGCTGGCTGGGCAACGGTTACTTCAAGGCACAGGGTGCGCAGATCATCGCCCAGGCCCGGACCATCGCCGACATCGAGGAGCGCGGCGCCATGCAGGTGGCGGGGCTGCAACAGGAGCTGCGCGACCGGTTTGCCGGCACCGAGATCGTCATGCCCGATATCAGCTTCGAGCAGGAGCACACCCTGAATCTGGGCAGCAAGGACATCCGCCTGCTGTATTTTGGCGGCGGCCATACCCCCGGCGACAGCGTGGTCTGGCTGCCGCAGGACCAGGTGCTGTTCGCCGGCGACCTGGTGTTCGCGGATCGCCTGCTCGGCGTACTGCCGTTCAGCCGTGTCGGCGACTGGCTCACCTCCCTCGCAGCCATCGAACGGCTCGCCCCGACGATCATCGTGCCGGGCCACGGTGTCCCCTGCGATCTGGCCAAGGCGCAGCGTGAAACCACCGATTATCTGCGTATGCTCAACAACCACATGCGCCAGGCGTTGGACAACATGGTCGACCTGCAGGAGGCCATCGACAGTCTGGATCAAAGCGCCTACGCTCATCTTCCCAACTACGAAATGCTCAAGGGCGGCAACGCCAGCCGGGTTTACCTGGAGCTGGAAATGCAATAACGCGGCGCCGGTCACCTGACGCCACGCAGCACGAGGACACATTATGAGTCTGGTCCAAGCCGTCGGCCTGGAGAAAAACTACCGCGTCGGCGAGGTCACCGTGCCCGCCATCCGCGGCGCCGACTTCACCATCGAACCGGCGTCCTTTGTTTCCTTCGTCGGTCCGTCCGGCAGCGGCAAGAGCACCCTGCTCAACATGATCGGCTGCCTCGACCGTCCCACAGGCGGCTCGCTCAAGGTACTCAACACCGACGTCGGCACACTGGACCGCAAGCAGGCGGCCGCCTTCCGCGGCGCGCACATCGGCTTCGTGTTCCAGGACTTTAATCTGGTGCCGGTACTCAGCGTGTATGAAAACGTGGAGTACCCGCTGGTGATGGTGCAGAACTGGCCGGCGGCGCAGCGCCGCGCGCGGGTGCTGGAGCTGTTGGAGGCGGTGGGCATGAGCGACCAGGCGGACAAGCGTCCCGACCAGCTCTCCGGCGGCCAGAAACAGCGCGTCGCCGTGGCACGCGCCCTGGTGACCCGCGCCAAACTGGTGCTGGCCGACGAGCCCACCGCCAACCTGGACCACGCCACCGCCTACCGCGTCATCGAGCTGATGAAGAAGATGCGCGATGAATTCGGCACCACCTTCCTGTTCTCCACCCACGACCCGAAGATCATGGAGTCCGCCGAGCTGATCTACGCGCTGGAAGATGGCCGCATCGTACCGGGAGGTGTGCATCATGGTTAACGTGCTGAAACTCGCCACCCGCAACCTGCTGCGCTATCACCGCCGCACCACGCTCACCGCCAGCCTGATCACCCTGGGCATCGTCGCGGTGCTGATGTTCGTCGCCCTGTCCGGCTCGTTCAAGGCGCTGATGATCGGCCAGATCACCGACTCGATGCTGGGCCACCTGCAGATCCACCGCAAGGGTTACGTCGCCTCCATCGACAACCTGCCGCTCAACCTGCTGATGAAGCCCGCTGCGGTAAAGAAGATCGAGGAACAATTGCAGCAGATGCCGCAGCTCACCGCCTGGTCGCCGCGCATCAAGTTCAGCGCCATGTTCAGCAACTTCACCGAGACCACCGGCATCCGCCTCAACGGCATCGACCCGATACGCGAGGCCGCCACCTGCCCGCTGCTGCCGGGCCGCTTCATCGACGGCAGCGCCGGGAATGGCCTGGTAGAACAGGGCAAGCTGCTGATCCCCGACATCATCGCCAAGGGCATGAAGGTGAAGGTCGGCGATACCGTGGTGCTGGTCGCCACCAATCAGGACGGTTCGGTCAACGGCCAGACCTTCGTGGTGCAGGGTGTGCTGGAAAGCGCCACCGGCCCCGGCGGGCGCGACGCCTACCTGCACATCGACGACGCGCGCAGCCTGCTGCGGCTGGAAGATGCGTCGCTGAGCGAATATGCAGTGAGATTGAAGGACCCGGCACAGCTGCCGCAGGTGATGGCCGAACTGGACGCCACCCTGGGCCAGATAGTGAATCCGCAGGGCCAGCCGGCACTGGAGGTTCATGACTGGAAGAAACTCACGCCGTTCACCGCCATCGCCAACATGATCGACCTGCTCACCCTGTTCATCAAGGTGATGCTGGTGGCCATCGTGCTGATCAGTATCCTCAACGTAATGATCATGGCGGTGTACGAACGCATGCGCGAGATCGGCACCCTCGCCGCCATCGGCACGCCGCCGCGGCGCATCCTCGGCCTGTTCGTGGCCGAAGGCCTGCTGCTCGGCCTCACCGGCACCGTGATCGGCACATTAATCAGCCTGGGCGCCGTCGGCCTGCTGCGCGCGTATCCGGTGTCCTTCGCCTTCGGCCGCCAGGACAGCCTGCAACTGGTGCCCAGCCTCGCCGCCGGCGACGTGCTGTTCATCGGCGTACTGGTCACCGCCATCGCCGTGCTCGCCAGCCTGCAACCGGCCTGGAAGGCCGCGCGCATGGACCCGATTACTGCACTGCGCTCAGTATAAAGGACACATCATGAAGCATATTGCCGTCGCCCTGTTGTTGCTCACCCTCGCGCCGCTGGTGCATGCCGTCGACGCCGCCGACCTGCTGCGCCAGGTGGACCGCAACCTGCAACCGGAAAGCTACGAGATGTACCGCAAGCTCATCAACATCGAGCCCGACGGCAGGCGCAAGGAATTCGTTCTGTACAGCGTGAAGAAGGGTGGCGACAAGGTGCTGGCGCTGTTCCTCGACCCGCCGAGCGAGAAGGGGCGCAGCACCCTGCGCCTGGGCGACAACATGTGGCTGTATATCCCCAACGTAGGCAAGCCGCTGCGCATCACCTCGCTGCAATCGGTGATCGGCGGCGTGTTCAACAACGCCGACATCCTGCGCGTCGACTACGCGACGGAATACGACGCGGAAAGCGTGGATGAAACGGCCGACGGCTACGTGCTCAGGCTCAAGGCCAAAAACACCACCGTGGCCTATGACCGCCTGGTGATGCAGGTAGACAAGAAGCATCATGTTCCGGTCACCATCGAGGCCTACGCCGCCAGCGGCCTGCTGATCAAGACCCTGCGCTACAGCCAGATGAAGGACTTCGGCGACGGCCGCCTGCGCCCTTCGGTGCTGGAGACTGACAGCCCGCTGTACCAGGGTTACAAGTCGGTAATGATCTACGCCAGCATCAAGGCCCGCGACCTGCCCGATGAGGTATTCAGCCTCAACTACATGGGCCGGGTAGACGATCTGCGGGGGAAATGAGCCGCGCAGTACGGCCGCGGCAGACAAGCCGCAACACTCCGGCGTGGATGGAGAGACCGCCTGTACGCCCGCCCGTCAATTGACACGACCGGGATTGCTGCTACCTTCAAAATCACCCTGTTTTCTTGTATTTGGGCTTCGCACAGACGCGCCGGACAACGGCACTACCGCACATTCGACGCGGTCTTTTCCGCAAGTCCAGACGCCGCCACCAACGTCAAGAAGATGTCGACTGGTATTGGGAGGTAACGATGTTCACCACCAATCCCTTCACGCCGCTGGCCGCCTTTATTTCCCCCGCCCTCATGCAAGGCTACATCCTTCTGATGATTGCTGCCGTGGCGGCAGGGACGGCATTCGATCTGCTGCATGACAACAAGGCCAGGTTCTTTCTGCAGGACCGGCAACGCAGCAGAGCCCTCGCCGTGCGGCAACTCCACGCGCCGGACATTGCCGCGATCGCCATCCGGACAGCTGTTCACGACGTCGCCACATTCGGTGAGTTCTGTAATCAGCAGCGCAGGATTTCCCACGCCCTGATGTTCTATGGCTTCGTACTCTATGTAATCACTACCCTGGTGATGGTGTTCGCCTTTCCCGCCGCCGCCCACACCCCCGCGGCGCTGCCGCTGCTGTGGAATCTTGGCATCTTGCTGACGCTCATCGGCGGTTACTGGTTTTTCTTCCTGCTGCGGGTAAACGTGGTCCATGACGGTCATTCGCCGTGGCGACTGGTACGGGCCGATCTTTTCATCGTGGCACTTCTCGGCAGCGTAAGTTTCGCACTGCTTTATGGCCTGGTCGCAGCAACGGAAAACGGCACGGCAATCAAGGTCGTCGCCGGCATCTACATCGGGTTCACCACGCTGCTCTGTGTTTCCGTACCCTGGAGCAAGTTCGCCCACATGTTCTACAAGCCCGTCGCGGCCTTCCAGCGCAGAATTGAGGAGGCGGACGGTTCCTCCGACCTGCCGGCACCCACCGCAAAGAGGAGCGAACGATGCCCACATTCACATACATGACGCGCTGCGACGGCTGCGGCGAATGCGTCGATATCTGCCCGTCCGACATCATGCACATCGATCCGGTCTATCGCCGGTCTTACAACGTCGAGCCGAATTTCTGCTGGGAGTGCTACTCCTGCGTCAAGGCCTGCCCGCAGCAGGCGATAGACGTGCGCGGTTTTGCCGATTTCGCGCCGCTGGGTCACAGCGTCCGCGTGCTCAGGGAAGAGGCGACGGGCACCATCGCGTGGAAGATCAGGTACCGCGACGGACGGGTGAAAGAATTCTCGTTCCCGATCCGAACCACGCCCTGGGACTCCATCAAGTCGCCGCTCGACTATGCGGCGCCCGATGCCGGCGCCCTGAACTCCCAACTGCTCGCACATGAGCCGACGGTACTCAAGGTGGCGGCACTGCCGACACTGCCGCCGTTCGCGCCACTACAGGAGTAATGCCATGGGCCTGTTCTCCTCCAGAAAAACCCATTACGTAGATACGGACATCCTCGTGATTGGCGGCGGCTTCGGCGGCAGCGGCGCCACCTACGAAGCGCGCTACTGGGGGCGCGACCTGAAGGTCACCCTGGTGGAGAAGGCCAACATCGAACGCAGCGGTGCCGTGGCCCACGGCCTGTCGGCGATCAATTGCTACATGGGCATGCGCTGGGGCGAGAACCGGCCGGAAGACTTCGTCCGCTATGCCCGCGGCGACCTGATGGGACTGGTGCGGGAAGACCTGATCTTCGATATCGCCCGGCATGTGGACGGCACCGTGCACCTGTTCGAGGAATGGGGCCTGCCGATCATGACGAACCCGGAGACCGGCCACTATCTGCGCGAAGGAAAATGGCAGGTCATGATCCATGGCGAGAGCTACAAGCCGATCATCGCCGAGGCCGCCCGCAAATCTGCCAGCGAAGTGCACAACCGCATCATGGTGACCCATCTGCTGATGGACAAGACCCGTCCCAACCGGATTGCCGGGGCCGTCGGCTTCAACGTCCGCGACGGCAGCTTCTGCGTCTTCCGTGCCAAGGCCGTCATCGTCGCGGCCGGCGGCGCCTCCCACATATTCAAGCCGCGCTCCATCGGCGAGGGTGCAGGGCGCACCTGGTATGCGCCGTGGAGCAGCGCATCGGCCTATGGCCTGGTATTACGCACCGGCGCCCGGATGATCCAGATGGAAAACCGCATCGTCCTCGCCCGTTTCAAGGACGGCTATGGTCCGGTGGGCGCCTGGTTTCTGCTGCTTGGAGCCAAGGACAGCAATGCTTACGGCGACGACTATGTCGCCGCCCGTTTCGAGGAGGTCAAAGCCCTGGTCGGAAAATATGCCGAAACCAAACCGCTGCCGACCTGCCTGCGCAATCACGCCATGCTGCAGGAGATCAAGGCCGGCAAGGGCCCCATCTACATGCAGACCCAGCCCGTGCTGGACAGCCGGGAGAAAGAGGCGATCGGCTGGGAGGATTTTCTCGACATGACGGTCGGTCAGGCCGTCGTGTGGGCGTCACAGAACATCGACCCCAGGGAAAAGGCATCGGAACTGATCACCTCCGAACCCTACGTCATGGGTTCGCACGCTACCTGCTCCGGCGCCTGGGCCAGCGGACCGGAGGACTGCGCGCCGGCAGACTACCAGTGGGGCTACAACCGGATGACGACGGTGGAAGGACTGTTCGGTGCCGGTGACACCATAGGCGGCTCGGCCCACAAGTTTTCCTCCGGATCTTTTACCGAAGGCCGCATTGCGGGCAAGGCGGCGGTGCGCTACGTCATGGACCTCGCCGGAGACACGCCGCAGGTGGATGAGGCGCAGATTGCACAGCTGCAGCAAGAGATCTTCCAGCCGCTGGAAAACTACCGCGCCGGGCGGCACGAGATCGTCGCCGGCAGCGTGGCACCGAGCTACATCTCGCCACTGCACGGCCTGCAGCGGCTGGAGAAGATCATGGATGAATACGTCGGCGGTATCAGCACATTCTATGTGACCAGCGAGCCGATGCTGAACCGTGGCCTCGAACTGCTGACCATGCTGAAGGAGGATCTGGCCCATATCGGTGCCGAGGATATCCACCAGCTGCAAAGGGCATGGGAACTCCATCACCGGGTATGGACCTCGGAGGCCGTGCTCCGGCACACGCTGTACCGGCAGGAAACACGCTGGCCCGGTTACTATTATCGCGGTGACTTTCCGCAGCTGGACGACAGCCAATGGCACACCTTCACCGCATCGCGATACGACGCAGCAACCGGTGAATGGCACCTGGACAAGCTTCCGGTACACCACATCATCTCGTAGGTGCGCCTGGCCGCACCAGCGCGGCCGCATGGCCCGGAACCGGCCTGCCGGCTGCCGAGATCCGCTATATTTTAATAGCAGCGGGCATCAGAAAACGCGCATGCAGCGGGGGTATACGTTTGAGCAGAGTTGGGGGCTCTGCAAGGAGGTGCATCATGCTGGACAAGGTCACCACCACCGCGAGTCCACAACAGGTGTGGGAATGGCTGTTGCGCGACGCGGCCATGTTTATCCTCGATGTGCGCAACCGCGACGAGTTTGAACACTGGCGGGTGGAAGGCCCCCATCCGGTCGCCACCCTCAACATTCCCTACTTCGAATTGCTCGACCTCGAGGGCGAGGAAGAAGATGTCACCGCAGCCGTAATGCGCGGGGTGCAGGCGCAACTGATGGAACGGTTGCCGACGGATCGCCCCATACTTGCCGTCTGCGCCGAGGGCAACACCTCCGGTTACGTCGCCGAGGGCCTGCGCCGCCTCGGATTCGATGCAAAGAACATGGAAGGCGGCATGGCGGCCTGGGGCAACTTCTATTACTGGCGGCCGGTGGAGGAGAGCGAACGCTTTGCGCTCTATCAGATGGTGCGTCCGGCACGCGGCTGCCTGAGCCACATCCTGGTGAGCGAGCATCGCGCCGCGGTATTCGACCCCGCCCGCCACGTCGAACACTACCATGCACTGGCCGCTGCGCTGGGCGTGCGGATCGAGCGGGTACTGGATACCCACCTTCACGCCGACCACCTGAGCGGCGGACCGGCGCTGGGCCAGCACGATCACATCCCCTACCACCTGCACCCCTATGACGCCATTCACCCGATGGACATGCTGCCTGCGCGCGTGACCTATCGTCCGCTGGAGGCTGACCAGACTTTTTGCATCGGCAAGGCCGAGGTCAAGGCACTGCATTTTCCCGGTCATACCCTGGGCATGGTGGCCTTCCTCATCGACGGGCGTTATCTGCTGAGCGGCGACAGCCTGTTCCTCGAATCCGTCGCCCGCCCGGATCTCGGCGGCAAGGCGGAGGCGTGGACCCCGCTGCTCTACGAGTCATTGCAGCGGATGATGAAATTACCGGATGACATCGTGGTGCTACCGGCCCATTTCAGCGCGCTCACTGCCGCGGATCGGGACGGCATCTTTCGCGCCACCCTCGGCGAGCTCAAACAACACAACCCGGGCCTGCTCAAGCTGACCGAGGGCAGAGAGGCCTTCAGCGATTACATCCTCACGAACCTGCCGGAATTCCCCCCCGCCTATGTCGAGATCAAGCGCGCCAATGCCGGGCTGGCCAGCCCGGACGAACGCAAGGCACAGGAACTGGAGCTGGGCAAGAACATCTGTGCGATAGGAACAAAACCGTGAGCCGGTAAGGACAGCAGGCCACACCGGCAACGGGCCCTCTGCAGTCAAGAGGTGTGCGCGTAATAGCAACGTGTTGTAATACCTGCCTTATCGACACCCGGTACGGCAAGACCTCAGTTCATCATGACACGCCTGGCGGCCATCCTGTTTCTGGCACTCCCCTCCCTCGGCCATACCGCCGATGACTTCAGCTTCGATCTGTCGGCCTATGCCGAACCCAGCCCCTTTGAGCTGCACGGCCATGTGGAGTGGCGGCAGGAACACCAGCGCCTCGATACGGACAGTCCGCTGTATCGCCTCAACTTCGCCGACAGCGACCGCGATACGCTGAACCGCAGCGTTGCGGCACTGGAGCTGACCGGCACATATCGCAGCGGTGACTCGCGTCTGACGGCCACCTGGCACGGTGAGCGGCTGCATGACGATCTTGCCGACAACGGCGCCGGACGCTTCTACGAGCTGTATCTGGCCCATCAAGCCGACGCCACCACCACGGTGGAAGTGGGCAAGCGCGCGGTGAAGTGGGGCAAGGGTTATGCGTGGAACCCGGTCGGCTTCATCGAGCGCCCCAAGGACCCCAATGACCCGGAGCTGGCGCGCGAGGGGTTTGTCATTGCCGGCGCCGACTTCATCCACAGCCGCGGCGGCGACCTGCACACCATCGCCTTCACCCCGGTACTGCTGCCGGTTACCAGCCAAGTCAACGACGATTTCGGCCCCGAGCATACCCTCAACGCCGCCGCCAAGCTCTATCTGCTCTACCGCGACATCGACATCGATCTGCTCTGGTTGAGTGAGGGCAGCCGGCCGGGACGTGTCGGCATCGATTTCTCCACCAACCTCGGGGCCAATCTGGAACTTCATGGCGAGTACGCCTACATCAATGACCATGAGCAGAAGGTGCTCGACACCGGCGCCATGATCACCCGTACCTACAACGCCCACAGCTGGCTGCTCGGCCTGCGCTACCTCACCGAACGCGAGACCACCTGGATCGTCGAGTACTACCATGACGACCGCGGCTACACCCAGGACCAGATGGAGTATTTCCTGACGCAGGTGGACAGCGCACCCGCCGCCGCCCTGCCGCAGCTGCGCAGCGTCGGCCAGGCCGGCTATACCCGCCCCAGTGCGATGCAGGATTATCTCTACCTGCGCATCGCACAGAAGGAACCCTTCGACCTTTTGTATTTCACCCCGGCGCTTACCGCCATCCACAACGTCAATGACGGCAGCTGGTCGCTCACACCGGAGCTGCTCTACACCGGCATTGACGATCTGGAGCTGCGCCTGCGCGCCACCCTGCTCGACGGCGATCGCCTGAGCGAATTCGGCGCCAAGCCCAACGACAGCCGCTTCGAGCTGCGCCTGCGCTACAGTTTCTGAATGAAGCCCGACTACGACCGCAGCATCGTCAACCTAATGGCCAGCCTCGCCGCCGGCCTGGGCGCCGGCGACACCGGCTATGCACCGCTGGCGGAACTGCCGCCGGACACGCTGCGGGGACGGCCGGTGGCCCTGCTGCTCATCGACGGACTGGGCGATGCCCTGCTGGCGCAGTTCCCGGACAGCCATCTGGCCCGCGCGCGCCGCGCCAAGCTCAGCTCGGTACTGCCCTCCACCACCGCCAGCGCCATCACCACGCTGGCCACCGGGGTGGCGCCGCAACAGCACGCCATCACCGGCTGGCACATGTGGCTGCGCGAACTGGGCAGCGTCGCCACCATCCTGCCCTTTGCACCGCGCCACGGCGGCGCCTCCTTCAGCACGGCCGGCTGGAGCCCCACACAATTCATCGGCGCACCGCCGCTGTCTGACCGCCTTGCCATCCCGACCACCGTCCTCAGCCCGGCCTGGATCGCCGAGTCCGCCTACAGCCGCGCCACCGCCGGGCGGGCACGACGCTGCGGCTACGCCAACATGGAGGATTTTTTCGCCCAGCTGGTGGCACAGCTGGCAGACGGACGGCCGCAGTATCTCTATGCCTACTGGACCGAGCTGGACAGCCTGGCCCATGAGTACGGCAGCGCCAGCAGTCAGGTATCCGCCCACTTTCGTGCCCTGGACCAAGCCTTTGCCACCGCCTGCAGCGCGCTGCGTGGCAGCGGTACCCTGCTCCTCGCCTGCGCCGATCACGGCTTCATCGACACCAGCGCGGAGCGCACCCTGCATCTGGCGCAGCATCCGCTCCTGGACAATATGCTGGCCCTGCCGCTGTGCGGCGAGCCACGTGCCGTTTATTGCTACCTTCGTCCCGGTCACGAGGCGGCGTTTCTCGCCTACGTACGCACCGAGTTGGGCGATCGATGCGAAGCGGTGGCCGGTGCGCAACTCATCGCCGAAGGCTGGTTCGGCCGCGGCGCACCGCATCCGCGCCTGCACGAACGCGTCGGCGACTACGTCCTGCTGATGAAGGAGAACTACACGCTGCGCGATCGCCTGGCCAACGAAAAGCCGTTCCGACAGATGGGTGTACACGGCGGTGTCAGCGCCAGCGAAATGGAGATCCCCCTGCTGTGCTGCGATCTGTGATCGCCTGCACGGAACCCTAGCACAGAGGTTTTACCCTAGGCCGAATCGTTCATTCATTCGCGCTTCGCCATGGCCAAAACCCTTATCGCACGTCTGCACCAAACCGACGGTCCCAAGGGCATCCGCCTGTTCGAGGTATTCGATCACCGCTTCCTGCGTGTACGCCAGACGACCGGCCGGAGCCCCCTGCGAGACTATGCCATGGACATTTCCATCCTATCCCCCAGCGGTCGCCCGGAGCACCGCGCCCAACACCACTGGCTCTGGCTGGCCGTCGCCGCTGCCGTGCTCGTGCTGACCAGCGTCACCGCGCTGTTCCTGGAACTTGCCAACCCGCTGACGCTGCTGCCGCTGACCGGCATGCTGCTGGCAATCACCATCATCTGCCTCACCGAATTCCTGCGCAGCCGGCGCCATCTGCTGGTATTCGATAGCCGCTACGCCACCGTGCCGCTGGTGGAGTTGCTGATCAACCAGCCGGAACGGGACAGCTATGCAGCCTTCGTCGCTGGCCTGGACGCCGACATCGCCAATCTGCTGCGCGACAAAGCCCTGAGCCCGACCGACCTGCGCGCCGGCGAACTGCGCTCGCTGCGCAAGCTGCTGGAACAGCAGATCATCGACAACGCCACCTACCAAACCGCAAAACAGCGACTGCTGGCCCAGGCCGGCTAAACATGCGGGATAGCTTCATGCAGATCGGGTGATAACCCGACATCCATACCTTCGCCCCAGCCCAGCCCCCTCAGGCCACCACAACATTGCGGCGAACGAGTGTCGGCACCAACTGTTGTGACCACCACGGCCTGCCCCGGATGCCACTCTGGCTATCATAAACCCGGCTAGCCATTTCGATTGGCATCATCACTGTTGAATTGCACTGAAATTTGACCCGGGTTTTGCATCGAAAATTGACCCACCCGGTTTGTTCTGATTATGGACTAGATTTTCTGTTTTCTGCCACGTCCTCCTCGCTGTTTGCTGATTTC